>FTEL01003867.1_pt1 | contig 13514 bp, 16 predicted proteins | sample 1658911 | NCBI WGS metagenome assembly FTEL01 (sample SAMEA3914869, study PRJEB12502) | metagenome | biome: forest; material: soil | place: USA | collected 2012-03-12 | depth 0.1 m
GGCAAGAGAGGCCCTGTCATTGATTGCCATCACAGCTGAGGCCGAGCTCACACGATGCACGCGGCTGCTGACCGACAAGGTCGCCAAGTCCAAGGACGGACTCAGTAGTAGTGGTGCTCTAGAGATTCACTACACCGCTTGGCTGATTCACGGCAAGGAGATCAAGAAGGCCTGCGCAAAACTGCGTGACCTACAAACCAGTCTTGTGCTGGTGAATGGGACCGTTGTTGTGTATGGTTCACTGCACCAATGGCACAGAGCTCCCTTGTCGTCATGGCCCAACACTGACTGAAACATCTAGATCATCAAATTCCCTTATACGACAGACACTCTCCCAGCTTGAGAATGGCTTGCTCTCAGACCTTCAAGCAACAACCCACAGCAATGGAAAGCTCCTGGAAGACATTGCCAGTCAACAACTTATGGTGATTGAGAGTTTGACCAGACGCTCAAATGCCTATACGCAGACAGCAATCACCAGTTCCACAGGTCTTCCCCGTCTTCCGCCTCCCGAGAACCAACAAACATCCTCATCCGACCTGCTGTCGTCTTTCTCGCCTTCCCGGCCCCGAACGATGTTGCTCACCGACAAATGTGACCGTGTCTGTACTTGTACGTGCCATCGGCCCTGCAAGACGGCCACCCCCGTCCTGCTCAGATCGGCCCTCGGGCAAGCACACATCCGATACACTGCAGCGGGCCAGTCTGGAAAGTTCTGCAATGAGAGGCTTTGCCGGAGGCAGCGCGGCTACGAACTACGACTCACCTACAAGCTCCCATCCTGGCTCACCTCCCGCGTCCTGTCCCTGTCGCTCACATCGCTCTCCGACGGCTTGAGCATGGTGATCCGCGTGCCAAGGATTGTCGCCGACGATGCTCCCATCCTGCGGTTTGCGGCAGCAAGGGATTTGCAGTCCATCCAGGCGCTGATTGGGCGAGGATTGGCATCTCCGGCTGATGTTGGGCATTCTTATGGGTTGACGGCGCTTCACGTACGTTTGGTAACTTACTGATGCCGTCCGTTAGCTTTCACTCACGACGTTGCTTTCCACAGATTGCGTTCGTGAACAAAGACATTGCACTGTGCCGCTTTCTCATGCAGCACGGGGCAGACGCACACTACGAAACGACTCTACGACGGTAAGTAGGACTGATTCAAGTCTACATGATACAACCCCTCACCCTTGCCTTGTCTGCATTCATGCCTGGTACTCATGCGCGCTTGGACAAATCATAGCTCGGTGGTGGATATCATTAGGGACGAAGTGATCAACGGGAAAATCCGAGACGATGACAAGGAGGAACTCGACACAGTCTTCAAAGAACTGGACGATTACGAAAGCTTCCAGCTTTCGGCGCTCCACAAGAGCGTACTCGGCATCAGCGGCATCAGCCTAGAGAAGCAACTCGCCGTTTCCACAGCCGACATCGACGCGCCAGACTCCCTGGGTCGCACAAGCCTTTCCGCCGCGGCCTGGCGCGGCGACGTCGACGCCGTCGACCTGCTGCTACAGCACGGCGCGTTGCCCAACATCTGCACCCCGACGGAGATCTCGCCGCTGCACCGCGCCATCGAAGGCCGGGACTACCGGTGCGTGCAGCTGCTCGTGCAGCACGGCGCGAACGTCAGTCACAAAAACATTCGCGGTCGCACTCCGCTGCATTATTCGTGCCGCGTCAGCGACGGTGGCCAGGTCTGCGCGCTGCTGCTGCTGCAACCCGGAATTGAAGTCGATGCGGAAGACCACGGAGGCAGCCGAGCGATCCACGAAGCCGTGATTCATCAGAAGCTGCCCCAGCTGGAACTGCTCCGTGACCATGGAGCCGAGATCAACTGCCTTACTCGTAGTGGGAACTCTCCGCTCCATCTTGCGGTGGCACAAAACGATACTGCCATGGCCAAGGTCCTGCTCGACGCTGGCGCCGATCCGCATATCAACGGGGACTCGCTTTTGCACACGGCGGCACGGCGCTCGAACGCGGAGATGCTTGGGTTCCTGGCGGACAGTATCCAAGGGATGGGCGCCGAATCCCGGGATAGAGAAGGCCAAACTTGGATGTCCCTTTTTCAAGCGAGAGATGACGAGACGACCGCCGCAATGGCCGAGTGTCTGCATCAGATGTGTCGCCCAGTTGAGAACGTAGCGTCTGTCAATGGAGGGGATGCCGGCGTCGAGCGTGAAGATGTCTGATTCAAGAACGGATGCCAATAGTGGACCAGTTCTTTATCAGATCGGCAAGCTTCAGGATTGGACTCTCTGTACCTCGAACGTATCTGATCAGCGGAGGGGCCATATCAGCAAGTAGGCAATTCTCCTACCCCTTACTACTACAACTATCCTCGATTCCAACCCACAAAAACACTCGGAACTACCTAGGTATCTACAATTACACCAAAAACAGTTGAATTGCCCGCACGATTGGTGCCGTTGGTGCTGTTGGTGCTGTTGGTGCTGTTGGCGGGCTGTTCCGCTACAGAAAAGGGGCAAACTGTGTGGCTGTTAATTATGGCGCGGGCAGTTGTGGTGGTGCATGAGATTGGAACAGTCACCCGATTGGCAGCAGACTTCCAGTTGATTTTCCCCCATTCAACGCAAAAAGCTCTGCCCAAGTACCTAACCCGACCACAGGGGACAATTTCGACACGAGTTTCCCGCCTCTCAACTGCGATTGCTGTTCTTACGATTTCTCTACTTCACCCCGCGCTCATTAGCTCTTGGTTTTCTTTTCTTCCTTTTTCCGTGCGACGCTCCGAGGTCAACTCGGAGTCGCGGGGTCCGCGCTCCCGCCGATGCCGACGACCATGTCCGGAAAACCCACAGCCGAGGAGTCTTTCCCGCTGTTCTTACGCCTCCCCTCCCTCCTCCGACATCATATCTATCGCTTTGTGGAGCTAGCATCGTGGGATGGCTCCCCGTACATCTTTGATCTACACAGCCAAGACCGCGAGAGCAGAGGGGGTGGCGGCTCCGAGTTGGCGAGGCCAACTCCCCGCGTATTCTACGGCCTGCTGCTTTCTTGCCGCGATATTTACGCCGAGGCCGCCGCTCTACTATACTCGGCCAACGTATTTGTCGTCCACTACACCGACCCTGGATCCCTCGCGCCGCTTCTTTCCTTGACTGCACCAGCCCTATCGTCACTCGGCGCGCTCAAGATTGTCCTCAACCAGGCTTCTTGCCATCATCAAACCCCCTTTTCTTGTAACGAAGATTGCTGCGCCGACTACAGTGACTGGCCGGGCTGTCAATATCAACTCGCCCATTCTCACAGGCACCAACTGCCGCTCTTGAGTTCGGTCCCGCGGAGCCCATACCCTTGGAGTCCACTTCCATGCAGTCCACTTCCACGAAGTCCACCTCCATGGCGTCAAAGTCCCACGGAGTCCATCTCCGTCGAGCCCATCTATTCTCAGTCTATCTCCTCTGAGCCCAGACCGCGGCTATGAACTTGACGACGGCTCACCAGGGGCAACCCGAGCTCCACTGAATCCAGCTCCTCTTAACCCAGCTCCTCTTAACCCAGCTCCGTTGAGTCCAGCTCCTCCGGGTCCTGCTTTTTCGAGCCCATCTCCCGGCTATCAACTTGAAGAGGAGACTCTGGCGGTAATCCAAGCTCTGCTTAGCGAATGGCAGATGGTGGCTAGCCAGTTATCGTCCTTCATCACCCCAAGGAACTTGGAGCTCAGCCTGGTGTGCGATATTGATTCTCAGCATGAGGAGGCAGTTGACCTAGCCCATTCGGTTGTTACCCCACTGTGTCTCTTGCCGTTGCTCCAATGCCACATCCGGCTCAGCAGCACGCGAGATTCTCGACTCCGTCAAGTCGCTCATGACGCCGTCTTGGAAAGCTGCGGCATCGCTGCCCCATATTTGAAGCCGGACACGACAAAGCCTACGCTCTTGGCCCTCCCACGTGAGCTCCGAGTCCGGATTCTCGAGTTCACCGACCTTGTTACCCCCAGCCAGGAGGTGTGGTGGTCCCGAGGAGACGCCAAATATGTATGGCAGGAGCTCGGGGAAACCGACGAGCTCGCACAATGCTGGTACCGCACGACCGTGGCTGAATCGCCAATCGGCTGTTTTTGTCGCCGTCGCCACTCCGCCTCTTCTGCGACATGCACATGCTGGATCCCCCCCAAAGACCTCTTTCTAATCTGTCGGGTTATATATCAAGATGCCCAACTCGTTTTCTTCTCGACTAATCGTTTTGTTGTCTATGACTGGACGAGAGAACCTTGGAGGGCACCACGTCCCCGTGAAGCCTCCGAGGATGGAGACGACGACAAGTCCGAATACCCATTTCAGCGCCTTGCCGCGTCCAAATTCCTGCGGACAGTTGTTCCTACCCACTGTCTCGCTTACCTTCGCTTCCTCGAGCTCGTGTTTCCTCCGTACCATCCGCGCACCTGGCCACAAATGGACGACAGTGCGATACTGGACTGGAACGAAACGGTTACCTGGCTCCAGGACAAGATAAACGGGCCAGCACTCACGATACGACTCGTTGCGGCCGACGAAAGCAATGGAGACCCTCATGGCGCCGGGCCCGACCACATTACTGAGGCCGAAGGGGACACAATCCACAGAGGATACATGGAGCTCTTGAAGCCTCTGGAGCAGCTGACCAAGGGGCCCAACGGCCTCGCTAGGTTTTACGTCGATCTGCGTTATCCTTGGGAATGGACGGATGAGGTACTAGGGGCCCACCCGCCTCAAAACCGTTCCAGATTGGTGGAGGTGAAAAGAGGAGAGCTGAAGAAAAGGGTTGAACGTCGAGTCCTGGGCGACCGTTACGACGGCCAGTATGCAAACGAAAGGCAGGAGCCGAAAAGGAGCTTTTGGTATTACTACTACTATAAGCGCTGGGAAAGACCGCGGGGAGGGGCCTGAGCAGTCCTATCGCAAGTTTCACTCTTCCTGGCCGTCTTCATCCTGGCCGTCTCTCCCCAGCCGGCAATGGAGCCGCATGCCTCATAGCCCTACTCCCCAAAACCGCATTCACACTAGCCAATCTCCTCGCAGCCGCACCCATCCTCGAAACAAATGGCTAAACCTCTTCTTGACGTGTCCGATTTTCAGTAGAATGACTCACCGAGCTGGGCTGCGGGCAAGCTGCTAGGTTGTCCCTGACTCCGTCAGCTTTGAGAGTGTCCTGACATTGTGTGCGATGCCAACTTACGAGAAATCTTGCCTGTACCAGTCTCCCACGACACGTGAAAACTGGCCCGGGGTCTAGGGACGAATGTGTTCCGAAACGCTTCGAACGCGGGCATGACAATCTCGGGATACCAGTCCGGATGCTTGGCGAGGTAGTCCCAGCGCCAATGCCCTACAACTTCCCTCGCTGACACTTCCCACAAGCAGAGATAGTGATCGTCGCAATATCGGTTGCCTCCGTATGGGTTCTCAATGTTGTAGTGGCTGACTTCGGCACTGAAATCGAGAATGGGCACACCGGCGTCCACACGAACATTAGGATCGATAGCCGTGAGATACTGAGCAACTCTGCCTCGATCGATTCTCTTATCAGCCAGATCTCTGACCACCGCCGCCGATGTTGTGAACGAGATGAATGGTGTTGGGGTCTGTGTGGCGTGATTGATGTGCATGGCCAGGAAATCCTCGCGGGATTGAGCTGTGTCGAGACGTTGGCGCGGCGCTCTCGCCATCATGCAGTTGTTGGCATCTGGTTGACTTCCTGAAAGTGACCGGTCCCATATCCGGAGAAGCGGCACATCAAACGTTTGGCGACAGCCAAGTCGCCATGGGTGCCTGCGCTCTTCTGGCAGAAAAAACGGGTGTTCTGACACTGGACGCAGAAGATTTGAGACAAGGCTGCGATCAAGGGCAGAATTCTCGTCCATCCTTTCGCCAGTGTTCTCGTCGCGGGGCGCGTCCATGGTTGTCGCAGGGCACGCAGAGGGGGAGAGAGATGACAATACCGCGTGTCTTACTGCGTGGTGTTGAAGAAGGAGTATGGAAAAAGAGAAGCCCTGTCCACGCATGAAAAGAGGGGAGAAAGAGGGTGGGGGCTTGGGCGTTTCCCAGGTGGCATGGCAAACGAACCTGGTGTAACCACTGATCTGTGCACCCCACCCACCACAGCCTTTTTCCCTCTATCGTCACCACCACCAACAGCCGGTAGAATACGGCACCGTCACCATTTTACTCAGATTCTTTGTTCAACATTGATAACAAGCGGTATCTAGGCACGTGTAGCACCCCAACCCCGATTCATGGTGCCTGATCACCTGCCACTGCACACCAATAGTCTCTGGAAGCGGAGTGTCACCGAGCTCGTCGACAGCACGTTGGGCCCGTTCAGCCCTGACCGATGCACCATTCCCATACAGCGACGAACTTTCCTGTCTGCTAAGAAGAACTTGTCGTGCTTGCCCTCAAGGTCGTCGCCACTGTCGCTGTAGCGCTTGAGTTGCCAGCGGCGCCCCCAACGTCCTTAATGAACTGCACGAGCTTGGGACCAATCTTATCCGCAATGAACCGATCACCCTGGTCGTTGGGGTGCACTCCGTCACTCTGTAGCATGGCGTTGGTGAAACCGGCTGCCCGTGAACAGTCGGCAATGGCGATGGGCGACTGCGAAGTCGTGTGCGCCTGTGCCCACCCGGGAATGGCAGTGTTTATGGCTTCGATGGTTGTGTCGCTCCAGCTTGTCGGGATGAGTTTGTCCACCTAGACAGTTGTGCGTTGGCGTTTGGCTCAGGAGATGTCAGGGGTAGGGGGTAAGCAGTGCCGCGACTTACAATGACCTTGACCTTCGGGTTTGCAGCGCGCATGGCGTTGAGCATTGTCGTGTACGAGTCGATGATGGCCTGGACGTCATGCTTGCCGATGTTGACGTCGTTGGTGCCGAGCATGAACTGGACAATGTCGGGCTTAGTGTTCTGGACCCAGCCGACGATGTTGTTCCTGGCGATGTCGTACGCCTGCCAGCCCGAATGGCCTTCGTGGTGGGGATCGAAACCTGCCGGCTTTGAGCACTTCGCCTGGAGGCCACTCATGCTGCCGACGAACTGGACGCTACTCGCTAGCCCGGCAGACGTGATTTGGTTCCACACCAGAGGTCGCCAGCAGGTGATCTCGGTAATGGAGTCGCCGAGCAGCACTTTTTTCGGCCAAGTCCAGCCATGTCAACTTCAAGTCCGGGACCGCCAAGTCCAACGGGGAGTCTGGAGGCGGCTACTCACTGACTTTGACTTTCTGCGCGCCTACGGTGGCGGCGAGGCCGGCAAGAACCGTAAAAGCCAGGATCTGCATGGTGACGAAGACCTGAAAATAGGACTGTAGCTCGTAGTCGTGGAGTAAGCAGACTGTCATGCGAACCCATCACCAGGGCTGCGTTGTGGTTGGCATATATACATGTTAGTCCTGGAATGCCCGCGACGGAGGCTGCCAAATCGCGTATGGTCAGTTTGGCAAACTGTTGATTGAAATCATTGGCTTGTACATATAATACAGCTTAGCGCTGCCCAGTCAAAGCAGCCGAGGCGCGCTGGGTGTTGCTAAACTGGCGGATAATATCCAAAAGCAACCCTAGACGTCTACAGAGGCGCGCCAGTAGGGTTAATGGGATTACACTTGGCAGAAAGAAGGCTCCACACGAATCACCATCCTTGAAGCAGAGGTCAGAGCGTCGGCCGGTGACGAGGAGGATGGGGAGTGAGTGATGATGCTTCTCAGAAAGAGACGACTACTACGAGCGAGGCTGTTGTTGAGGCTGCAAGACACTGTGGAGGCGAGGTAATGGGGATTCTGGTGGAGGAGAGAGGGGCATAAATAGGTATCGACGCGACTAAGAGCGGAGTCGTCGATTCAACGACTCGCTTCTCCACGTTGTATTCAACTTGAGGCATCGAGGTAAGGCAGGCGGTCACGTCGGCCGACTCAGGAATTACGCCAACCAGCTCAGCTTTGTTTTCACTCTCAGTTATACCGTAGTGGTAGGCTATTCGCTCTCTTCACAAACGGCATGCACTGCTGAAAAGTACCTACTTTTTCATGCATAGGTACGAGCTTGACATAATCCACCAGTTGGATGTGTATCACAGCAGTCCTTCCTTAGTTGACATCGGCTTGGAACTTGGACACCGCAAACTTGACAGGCCCTCCCACGAAAGCCTCCGTCCCAAACTGGTAAACTACGTCGAACAACTGTTAGCCTACCCTATTTCACTGAAGGTAGCAATGAGAAAGCTGGAACGAGTAACTCACTCAGCATATATTGCTGGCTCTCCGGGAAATTCTGGTTCTTGACGAGGTAGTTGAAGAATTCCTTGACGTCGGCGTTGAAAGAGTGGATCGGGCTCCCGGCAGGGACAACAAAACTGTAGACTCTCATTGCTCCGTTGTATCCGGTGAAGAGGTCCCAGGTGTAACCAGCAACTTTTACTGACGCCGCTGGCGACCCAGTAGAGCTATCGGTGATGGGCCAGATGCCGCCGTATCGCTCGAGCCTTTGAGAGCGTCAGTCGCGGAGCTACGTGGAGCCATTCACACAACGGCAAACGAGGATAGAGGCATTACCAGATCATCAACTCAAAGTCACCGCTCGAGTTGGCGTGGTTGGGATCCGTGCTGGTAAAGATGTCATACGCGACATTGGCACGATGGTCGGTCCTGTTATACGACCACTGAACCGTAGTCGGCAAGCTGCGAATCTCCGAGACCTTCTTGCGCGTGAACTGGCGACCTGCGTAGATGTAGCTCTTCACCGTGTTCTGGTCGCCTTGCCAGGACCATGTGGAGCTGAAGGCGATGCCGGATCCAACCGCGCCATCGTAGTTTGTGCATTGCGAGCCTGTCGCGGCGCTGATGCCCCACAGGTTGTTCAGGAGGTCATAGCCGTTGACGGACTGATACGCATACTGCGAGCAGAGGGCGGCTGTGGCAGCTGTTGTTCTTGTGCCGGTAATCGCTCCGTGGGCGACGGCCGTAAAGACCGCAAGAAGGGCCGCGCCGGGCAACATTTTGGACAAGATGCGTGGGAGTTGGTAATTTCGAATACGAAGAAGGGGTTTGGAACAGAGTCAACGAGTCACAGAGATGAGCCAAGCGTCCCACCTGGCCAAAATGTGTGGTGGTAAGAGCACTTATACAGATACTTCGAGTGCAGCAGCTGGACTCCCGTTACGGTTATGCTGCTCGGCCTCTCACCTTCCGTTTCCCAACAATGACGCTGTCGCGATACTATGGCAGGCCGAGCCTTCGTGTCAACGACTTGGTTTGGATTTGGAGTTGCGAGCGAGAACTCCGAGTCTATCGCCCTGGACTCCCTACCAATTTCCGATGCTTCGATAGACCAGGCGCTCCAATGGGGTTGTCCTGGGGTCTTTCTTGGAACCAAAGCTCGGCGGCGAGTTTAACCCGGGAAACACGCGCACCAATGTAGTAAGAGCGGCATTTCAACCGGGCAAAATGGCGTGCAAAACAGGAAAGAGGACGGCCCGAATAGGCCGATACCTCAATGAAGTCCGGTCCAAATCGGTCGAGGCAAAGGCGGTGCGTACCGAAAACAATAATCTACCTACTTATTACAAATTGCCCCAGGCGGTTAAAATTCGTGAGCAGGCGCTTCACAGACTGGAGTTCCGTCTTGACCTTGAATCCGAGTCGAGCCATTTGCGCACCAATGCTGTTGCGTTCTGGTGGTTGTGTGAAGTGCCAGAGCAGCGTCTCAACAACCTGGGTGTTCATCACAGAGAGCCGTTCTGCTTCTATTGATCTTTCCGTTGTCTTATCGCCGAGATTTCCAAACCTCGGTAGTTGAGAGCGTCGACGGATGTGGTGGTGTTCTCGGAACCCTGAGATTTACGCTGTTCCCTTATTTTCCAACTTCTTTCGTGAAGTTCGGAGTCGGGCGTCGGCGACGAGGGGGCAGGAACTCAGGTCTCCATTCTAATTGGATGCCATCCAGTGGCCCTGTTCATTGAGACACGCGCACCCAGGGGGCAGTCAGTGATGACATCATTCCATCCTTGACACCAGCCCGGCCGCCCAGAACCACATCCCCGGCAAGTCTCACCAGCAAAACGTCATTTGATGCCCCACGGTTCTTCTGAAGTGCGAAGTGGCCAAGAAAGGCATTGGCACGGCTTTTGATTTGCTTCTTTTGCAGCTATGGAGACGGTGGACCCTGTTCTCGAGCGCGGCACACATCATGTGGAATTGTCGATCATGCCGTCGTTCGATGGTCTCGATCGCGATCACTTTATCACGACACTGCTCCCGAGTCTCCTTCCTTGCCGTTTCAGTCTTGATTGACTCTTGATCACAAATCACACAGAGCAAAAGATAATAATACAATGTCACAACCACAAACAGAAACGGAAGAACACAAAGACAAAGAACACTCCCCGCCCTCCAACCCCGACACGACGGTCACAACTCCCACGATCGGCATCGATGCCGATACGTGTCACACGTCGGAGACGGCCTCCGCTGTCGCCGGCCCGGTCAGCTTCTGCGAGCTCCCGGGTCTGCCCCGCCTCCGCTACCGCATCCTCGAATACAAAGTCAAGCTCTTCACCATCGTCTTCCTCCTGGTCCTCGAATCCAGCCTGCTGCCCATCTCCCTCTACTACGGGCTTATCCTCGGCACGAACCTCCGCGCCGGAATCGTCTTCGCCATCATCACCTCCTTCTTCGGCATCGTCACGGGCATCGAGTTCGGCCTGCGCTGTCTCAAGCTGATCCTCAAGGGCGACAAGTACCGCCCCGTCGGCGGCACCCGGTGGAGCTTCGATTTCACGCACTGGACCCTCTCGTTTGGCTACACGATCATGACGGGCGTGTTGATCGGCGCTTCCATCCCGCACAACCCGCTGGTGCGGCCGCTCGCCATGCCCGTGTCGCTCTTCTTTGTCCAGATCGGCCTGCAGCTGGTGTGGACCGCGTGGATGAGTTCGACTGGGCGGCCTGCTCTGTGCAAGATCAGCTCGATTCCCAAGGGCGGCAGGGTGCCGCCGCTGGTGTTTACCTTGGTTGAGGACGTCGTGGGGGTGGATGGCACTGGCGGGAGAGAGTACCGGAATTCTTTGCTGGCTCGGTATGGAGCCAGCCCGCGCTTTCGAACAATGATTGCGCGGCAGAATCTGTTTTGGGCAGTTGGCACATTGATTGACGCGGTCGGCACATTGGTGGTCGTCTGGACTGTGCCGGAGAGGGTGGCTTACGGTGTCGGTAAGTGTGTGACTTGGACTGTCACTGACCTCAGAGTCAGGAGTGAGCCGACAGGCTGCCCAACAGGTTGAGCCAACGCACCGATTAAAACACTGACAACTTTGACAGGTTGGGGAAGCCCTTTCGTGTTTGTGCTCATTTGGGCCACCATCTCAATCCACTGGGTTCGCCGCGCGCTGCGGCGTGAAAAGGAGTTGTGGCGGGCAGAACATCCTGTAAAGGAACAACGCGACTTGTGCACTCAGCAGACCGCATGATGAGACGGCGGCCACCTTACTCGCGAGAAGAAAGACCCTCTATGGAACCTGGACAAAATTCGAGACGGCGGCAACCCTGTGCGACAAAGCACGGCGTTTACGGGGCACTTGTGCGTTTCACCACACCACAATGGCAGTTGACAAGTGCGTTTCTATCGAGGCCACTGACATGTCCTTGTCCCTGCCGACTCTATCAAGACATCTAAAACAGTTTCAGCTTCTTGCCTTGCAGCGCGGGGAGCAGGGGAAGGATGACAGCAGGGGAGTGCACGGTGTTCGGAATTTCCGACAGAACATTCGGCAGAACAATTCGGCAGAAGAGATCGCCTCAAACGCGGGGAGGGCACGGCCGTTCCAGGTTCTTGAACAAGTGGTACGGGCCGATCGTGCTGCAATCGACGAATCGACAGCCTCCAGCCAGTCTTGGCCGACCTGCTTTGGCTACGTCCAGGTACCCAGGTCGTGTCTGGCCTGCATGCGCTTGACCCGACCTAGGTTTCACTTGGGATGGATAACCAGGCCCAGACTCTCGCCGCCCTGCATATGGAGTTACTGGACAAACAGTACTTGGGGTTGCAGCTCCAAGAACGACCACTGCTCCCATGTATAGAAATAGGTTCGGACCCACTCGCCCTTGTCCTCGGCTGTCATGGCCACTCGAGGACTGGGCCTGGTCCAGCGGAATAGACACCACACGGCAGCATCGTGAAAGGTCCATCATGGACCCCACCAGCAACGCGGCCCCCGAAGGGCTAATGGGCGACATCTCCAACCAACAAGCATCGGTCATCACCACCTGGATCATCATGACGGCGCTGGCCGCGGTCGCCGTCTCGATGCGCTTTTACACGCGCCGCTTGATCCTCCACATCCTCGGCCCGGAGGACTGGCTAATCCTCGCGGCCCTGGTGTTTGCGTTCGGGGCATGTGTGGGCTTCGTCCGCCGTGAGTGCTCACCATGCCACGTCCTGTGCCTTACGTCCAACACTCACCTCAACCCAGAAACCTTCTTCGGCATGGGGCAGCACGTCGGGACGCTCACGCCGGAGATGTCAAAACAGTGGCAGATGGTAAGACACAGCCAACGTGCTCGCAGGCCTGGGTGTAGATGCATGCCCACTGACAACTCCATTGCCTCGCAGAAACAATTTTACAGCCTTCTTTTCCACACCATCAGCCTTGGCATCACGAAAATGTCGATACTCTGCCTTTACATGCGCGTCATGGTCTACGGCGCTCCTCGTATCGCCGTCTATGTCGTGCTGGGCTTTACCATGATGTGTAACAGCTGGGTCTTGGTCGCCAGCTTCATCCAGTGCATCCCTCTCGAGGCCCTCTGGGACTCTGATGTGGAAGGAAGCTGTCTGGGTAACGCCGTCACCATCGGAAGCAGCATCATACACATCATCACGGACTTCATCATCTTTGCGCTGCCGATCCCAACACTGGCAAGCCTGAGGATCCACAGGAGGCAAAAGATTGGTCTTTTGGGCGTTTTTTCGATCGGTTTCTTGTAACATTTCCATACCAAGTTCGCCATTTATAGAACAAAGTGCGACTAACAACACCTTCAGTGTCTGCCTCATCTCCATCCTCCGCATCGTCAGCCTGAGCAGCCTCGACTACACCGATTTGCCGTACCAGTCCTCTTTCATCGCAACCTGGGGCGCCGCCGAGGTCAACCTGGCCATCATCTGCGCCTGCCTCCCCACTCTCAAGCCGCTCGTCGTCCGCTTCTTCCCCAACCTCCTCGGCCCGCCCACCGACAAGACACACGACCCCGCGACCCGTACTATTGGTGGCGGTGGTGGCCCCGCCGCTCGGCATCTACGTCACAGGGCCGTTGACGAGCAGTCTTTTGACGATGAGTGGCTCAAGACGGACGAGGACGAGGACGACTGGCAGTCAGTGTACGAGATGGAATCACAGCCGGACAAGCGGAGCGTCGTCACCACCCCGACCAAGCACCTCGACTCTGGCGCTTAAGTGGACGCAATCTCCGAAACAACGACCTGTGTCTGTATTTCTTGACAACTCTGCCCCCTTCCAGCTATAC
>FTEL01008270.1_pt1 | contig 13512 bp, 15 predicted proteins | sample 1658911 | NCBI WGS metagenome assembly FTEL01 (sample SAMEA3914869, study PRJEB12502) | metagenome | biome: forest; material: soil | place: USA | collected 2012-03-12 | depth 0.1 m
GGCGGGGGAGGGTGGGGGTGGAGGCTTCGAGGATGGCTTTGAGGTAGGTTGCTTTGGTTTTGTCGTCGAGGACGGGGGCTTGAGAGGTTGGGTTCGGTCAGCGCACAGCCTTCGCTCGCGTTCCCTCGCAGGTAGACTCACCACTCGTTGTAGCGGGCGGTGCTGCCGCGGTCTTGTCACCCACGTTGCCGGCCTTTTCTGTCGGTTCACGGCTCGGCTGGAGGAAATGGGCGCCGCTGATCTGCTCGCGGCGGAGATACAGCGTCATGGCCAGCAGCAGCAGACACGCCGCCGGCGCGACGACCACCCACGGCCGTCTCATGCTGATGGAGGGTGGCGCAAAAACGAAGGGAAGCGCAAACCAGCGCCCTGAAGGACACCGATCCGATCAGGGCCTGCGTCTAATAACTCCCCAGGTGATGCGCAAGCAACGTCTATCGCTTGGTCAGTGTAAGATGCTGTCGGCGCGCAAAGCTCGGGGAACATCGCGGCTTTATCCCGTCGGGCGCGCACGCACCTTGCGCGTTCTGCGCCCCAATGTGACGGGGGTTCGGGAGGGGGAGGGGAATGGGATGCTGGCCCCCCCTCCCCATTCCTGGACGCCAGCACGATTTGGGGTGTGAAAAGCCATGGGGTGCGTGTCAGCCGATTGGGTGCGCGGCAACGGCAACGCTTGTGGGCTGGGCCGCGGCCGCTTTTGGCGGACCAACATGCATGGTCTGCAAGGGGGTTTGCGCGGCAGGGTCGGGCATCTGGTGTCAGCACGGCGTGGCACACAGTGGTGGATGGGCAATGGGTTGATGTTTGATGGAGGTGTTGCTTCTGTATCGCTGGTTGATGATCGTTTCCGTTCTCTATCAGTGAACTGACTCAGGGGCATCGTGAGTGATGCCGATGGCTTTTTGCAAGATTTGTGGAGTGAGGGATTACCCACACCAGGGCCGCAGAATCGGGCCATCACGGCGAGCATGCAGGCGGGTAGGTGCATTGGCGGGCGGCTGCACGACTTGCTGCTGCAAAAATGGACCTGCATGGATGTTTCAGCGTCGCTTCTCGAGAAGATTCCGACTGGCTGGGCGCCAAACATGCTGCGAAGCGCCAACCGGCATCCTCCCTTCTCTTCTAATTCTGGCGATGCTGAGAAAAACGCTGCGGTTGTTGAACCACGCGCCGCGGCCCCTGGCTCTTCGTAACTCCTGATTGGGTCTCTCCCCCATTCTTCACGGGCCAGGGCCCAAGACCGAGCATGCAACATCACGCCTCTCAACGCAGTCATCCTCTCAGGATGATCATGCCATGCCAAACTCTGAGAAGATGGGAATCCTCCACCCATGGGCGCGACGACAGCTCCAAAACCAATACGCCGCGACATAATATTAGCGTGCTCCCACGCCGGGCAGCGAGTCGGTGGAAGTCCCCCCCTCCACGACACCACGAGAAGGACCGGGGCGGAGCACTTCGATACAACCGTACACAACAGATCCTGGTGACCGTGGAGTGTGTGAGCCAGAACAGTCGGAGTTCCCGCCTCGAAGCAGATTCGCGCCGAGGTCCTTTCGAGCCCTTGAAGAGTCCGAATATCGCGGCCAACTGTCCATCCGAGAGGCTGTGGGGCGAAGGGTGGATGAGACTCTTCGGGTATCGGACGTCGTAGCTATGGGTAGCGGCGAAACGGGGTCCCTTGAGGCGGTGTATGGGTGGGCTGGGCCTGACACGTCGATCTCCCGACGGCTTGGGGGTATTAAGCATTAAATTAACCAAAATCTATAAACCCATCTATCCATAATGCATTTCCCTACCCAACCTCATGCGAACCTCTCCGCCCCCTTTACCTCCACCGCACCCCCCACCGGCGGCGGTTGCACAGGAGCAAACTGTCCCTGTGGCAGCCCCTGCCCCTGCCCCGGCACGGGCTGCATGTACGCCTGCCCGGGCGCCATCGGCATCGGCATCGGCATCGGCGGCCCGTACTGCGGCTGCGCGGCATACGACCCGAGCTGCTGGTACGCGGCGGGCACGGTCTGCGCGCCGGGCGGGCCGTACATGGGCTGCATGACGTAGACGGTGCGCGGCATGCGGTTGCGGATGTTGGTCTCGTAGCAGCCGATTACGAAGAGGGCGAAGTGGGCAACGCTGTTGGGTTTTCCGGCGGTTAGAACGCGTGAAGGGGTTTATTGGGGGGGGGGGGGGGTTTGGGAGACCCACAAGGTCATCCCATTAAACGCGACAATCGCCCTCGACTTCCCCAAAATGGTCGCCTCGAGCGCCTTGTCCTCGTCCGTGACCTTATCCGGGTCATATCCGTAGCGGTAGTCGGAGTACCCGCTGTAGTCCTCAATCATGTAGCGGGGGCGGGTGGCAACGCTCGAGGTGACCATGACGAGGAACACGATGCCCCAGCCGAGCCACAGCAGCAGGTCGACCGCGACAATTGCGCCCGGGTGGATGCCCCTGTTTCCCCCGCGCTTGAAGATGCTGATTGTTTCGGCGACGTCCCAGATGAAGCTGATTATGATCTGCGAGGGGAAGGTTTGTTAGTTCGGGTGTTGCAGAGGGAGGAGGGGTGTTGGGATCGGCGGGGCGGCGCGACGTACGGCGGGGACGAAGAGGAGGACCATGATGAGGGACCAGCTGCTCTCGAGGCGCGGGGTGGTCGCGAGCGAGCCGGCGAGGCCCGCGAGGATGATGATGCACAGGAGGGAGGCGCCCCGGAGGCCGACCTTTGTCCTCCACGTCCCCGGCGGGGAGACGTATTTTGGCGGTTGATCCTGCATTTTTGGCGGTGGGCTGGCCGTGGAAGAGGGAAGAGATGGAGATTTCGAGACGGGCTGGCATTTGGCGATGGCAATCAGCTTGGCCAGCGCTTTTTCAAGGGAAAATGGTCCCCCACTAGCGCCATGATGGAAGTGGCGCTCCCTGCAGCGTGTCTCTTTCTGGCATGGCGCGGTGCCCAGACCTTGAACTGCTGCAATCAAACACGAACCCAGCGGCGAATGAGGCCGCCTGAAATCTCGAAATGGGCCCTTCTGGGTTTGAAGGAGGGTTAGGGGTGCTCCGAGGGTCCACTGGGGTCCAATCCGGGTTGCCAAAAACAGGGATATTGTGGCTTGGCTCTCCAGGCACCACCAGCCCTGTGGGGAAATTTCTGCGCTGGAAGAATGGAACACAGCCGAGCTGGGGTCGCGCTGAGATTTGGCGGTGGGCCAGAGCCGGCGGGGTGGGCTCACGATTCAGGGGCTGGAACCGCGGCGATCTGATGCCCGGCAGCTGACTCTCTCGAATCCTCTCAACATGGCACCAGAACCACAATCAGTGGAGGGGTTTCGTGAGGCAGTCAATTTGTTTTAGTCAATCAACAGCGGCCACGCAAAACTTGAGACAGCCAGTCCGGGTTCAGCCCCTGCCAGTCTGAGTCCCCACAACCCCGAAACCCCAGACAACTCACCAACCCAGAAACCTCCCACCTACTCACTCTCCTCATACTCATAATTCAGCTTAAACGCCGCCGGCCCCCCAGGCTGATCCTGTCGTCCCAGCGGCGTCATATCCAACAACTGGTGCGTAACCAACAACCGATCCCCGCCCCTCGAGTACGTCGAGTACGTATGATACACCTTCCCGTCCTTCTTCAAAAACACGCTCAAACCGGGCTGCTCGCCCGAGACGTTCCACTTGAGGCCCTTGGCCTCGAGCTCGGCCGCCGTCGCAAAATTGTACTCCACGGGCGCGACCGCCGCGTCCAGGGTCGCGTGGAAGTCGTAGTTGAAGGACGAGCCCTCGCTGGAGTACCAGGGGAACGTCCAGCCGAGCTTCTGTTTCCAGGCGTCGAGCTTGGCGAAGGGGGCGCGCGAGACGGCGACGAGCGTGGTGTTGCGCGAGGCTAGGTGGCGCAGGTCGGGGAAGTGCTCGGCTGGGGGAGGAGGGTGTGTTAGCCTCGGGGAAGAGGACTTAGTGATGAGGGGCTGTGGGTTACGAACCAGTAAAAGCGCAGCCCTTGCAGCCGCGCTCGGCGTCGGGGCCAAACATGAAGTGGTAGACGATGAGCTGGTCCTTGCCGGCAAAGAGATCCTCCAGTGACGGCGTAGAGCCATCGGGGCCGTGGAACGTGTACTCCTTGTCGACCTCGACCATGGGGAGCGCGCGTACCTCGGCGGCGAGGGCGTCCTGGGCGCGAGTTGCCTCCTTTTCCTTCTTGAGGAGCTCCTTGCGGGCAGCGAGCCATTCCTCGCGGGTGGCAACCTGCAATGGTGTTAGTTAGTCTCTATGCCTGTTTCCAATTGTGATCGGGATTGGGACTTGAAACGTGCCTGGGGAGCCATGATGGAATTGATGGTTGCAATTGCTTGTTGAATCTGGAGATGGAGGTTGCGAGTTGTGCTGAACTCCAAGTCCAGAGTCGAGAAAGTGTGGCCTTAAGTGTCCGGATCCGCGATGGAGAGTCGCCAGGCAGCAACCCCTCTCTGTTCAGAGAAAGGTGGGGATTAGTGAACGACCCCGCGAAAGTGACGGCAATGGCGCATCCGTGGCGCGCCCCAGAACAATGGTAGCCAAACGGATTGCGCCAGAGTGACGCGCAGTCACCTGAACAGAACTTCTGCTGACAAAACCGTGCCCTCGAAGATGGCGGTGATGACCCGAGCCAATGAACGGTTAGCGAGTGCGAGGGGACGATCTCGAACCCTTGGATTTGTCCAATTATCTAACCAACTTCACGTCCCGGTCGATAGGGTGCTTCTGTTAGTCCCGATCCGTTCCCGGTTGTATGCGCATTGGAGGTGTGTGTGATTGACGTCGTTTTCTTTTGGGTATTACAGCATGAAGCCAGCCAGCGGTCTGGATGAGATCACTGGTCATCGATGGATGTGATTTTCTCAAGCCTCAAGTAAAGCACGCAGGAAGATGATGTGGTTTGGGGAAGCGGCGGCTACCTTCTCCAGCCTGTATCTCCCCTCCCTTCACCTCTAGCCATACCCCCTCCTCCTTGTCTCGTTCTCAGGCACCATGCTCCCCGGGCCAGGCTTCCGCTCACTGTCATCCGTTCGAGACGTTCCAGTCACCGTCTGTGGCCAAAGGCCGGGGGAAATCCTCCTTCGTAACACATAAAACTGTCCCCTGCTCAAGCCCCATCGGTCGACATTTCGCTGCGGATTTGCAAGCCTGCCGGGAAGAAGCTGAGCAGTTTATACCAGCCTGGCTGTCCACATGGATCCGAGCGCCACACGATGAACGGCTCCGATGCCTCGCGCTGAAAGAGCGATGTCATTAGCTCGCTGGTCATCAAGCTTTTGGGCTTTGGGCTCTTGTTCACTACCAAATATAAATATGAGATCCCCTCAGGACGGAGCAACTCGGTCTTCGTCGCTCTCAGGTGGGGCGGGGAGGGGCGTGTCCGGTCGGTCCTCAGGAAGGTTTTCCGCACGCTCCCGGGACAAACCCGGCCCAGAGTCAGAGAGGCAGAGTCAACGAACGAAAGACCCAGGTACTCTGCCGGCTCTACGCACGAATTAGTCCATTAGTCCCCTCCATACCCCGATCCTGTTACATCCTGCACTCACCGACAGTATGGCCCTCACTCGTCCTCTCTGCAAGGATTTCCCAGTACAGGGTCCCAAAGCTGGCAAGCTTTTGGATGCACCTCTGAGTCCCGTGTCGGTCGTCCACCGTCAACGGCAGCTTCCAGAAGCCGCATTCCTCCGTGTGCAACCAGTTCATGTCGGGGACGCGGTATACTGCCAGGTAGGTTATGGGGCCGTTAGGGTAGGGGGGCGTCATGCACATATATCTGGCTGCCGACTCCACACCGCCCGTGGCAAGCACCTCGGGAATGTGTTTCGTCTCGTACCATGCCGTGAGGTCGTCGACGGTGAAGTCTAGGGTGTCGAGGCTCGAGCGGACGATGATTATTCCTGGCCTCGCCATCTTGGGCTTCGTTTCCTGGACACTGGTTGATTGTGTTGGCGTTTCCATGCTGTTGTGACCCGTGAGTGAGTTGTGGATTGTCGGGTCGAGACTCGGAGGAAGGGCTGAAACCTGTCGAGTGTCTGGGGCAGGTGCGCTCGATGCGTGACGGAATCCCCAACACGAGCTCCGGTGTCTGCCTGATGGCCCGGGCGGAGTCCAATTGCCTGTCCATGCAACCAATAGTTGCCATTGGCCCGTTGGCTGTGAAACCTGAAGTGCGGACAACAAAAAACCTGCTCGCCGCTGACAATCGCCCGTTCTCCCCTTTGACAACCTTTAACTTCATCAAGTCTCTCGGCGAAGGGACGTGTTTTGCGCTGCCGCGTCAGGCCACCAAGTCTCAGCCACGGAACCGTTTCTTCCCCCGCCAACTTCTATGGATTATGGATCAACTGCAACGCACACTCTTGAGTCTCGTCTTCTCACCACCAGCGAGGAGAGGAATTGCTAACCCTAACCCTTGATCTTCAACAACTTCTTTGCGTTGCATCGCTCGCTCCTGATCGGGGATGGTGCGAAGCCCCGCGACAAATCCAGAGCACGGTGTATGGACAGCAGAAAATCAATTGGACCTGCGGTCGGGCTATTTTCAAGTCTCCCTTGCGCCCCCTCCATTGGTTGCTGTCACACAAAGCCGCCGTGGGGGCTGAATGCTGAAGGCTGAATCCCGTCTCGCACAATCGTTTTGGCCCCCAACCCGTTGAGCGCGTCGGCATAGTTGCTATCTTGCTCTCCATCCAGGGCTGGAAATGACGGTGTGAGACGGAGTATGCAAAGGCTGCCTAGCCGCAGCACTTGTAACCAACAGTCCCTGACGACAGGGGCTACGGCAGCGCGGCCCGTGACGACTGGTCAGATCCTGCATGGTGGTCAGGGCTGAGGCGACGTGTCTGCGGGTTTATTAAGTTGGCGGCGACCTGCTCGCCTGTTCCCAACCACCATCGCGGCCTTCGCACGAGGTGCTATCTACTGACAGCAAACGCACTCGCAGCCCCTCGACAAGCAGTGCCCGCCATGTTCGACGCTCTCTCGGTGCGGGTCGGGCTGATCGGCGTGGTCCTGACCGGCCTCGCCCTCGTTGTGCGCAAGCTCTACCCCAAGGTGTACCCGGGCATCCCGTACAATGAGGCCTCGGCTAAGCGCATCACGGGCGATATCCCCAACCTGGTCCCTCTCGTCGCCGCGACCAATGAGTTCTCAGACGCCTTCTTCACCATCACTACTCAGAAGCTCGGCACCCCCATCGCCCAGATGCTCATGCCCGGGTTCCGTGATCCCATGGTCATCCTCGAGGACCCGCGCGAGATAGAGGACATCCTCACCCGCCGCGCCAAGGAGTTCGACAAGGCCCCGATGGCCGTCGGCATCCTCGGCCCCATGTTCCCGCGCGCCTCGCTCTCCCAGCTCACCACCCCCGCCCTCAAGGCCCAGAAACGCCTGTGGGCCGACGTCATGAGCAACGACTTCCTGCGTCGCACCGCCGCCCCCAACATCCACAAGTCGGCCTGCGAGCTGCTCGACCTATGGCGCCTCAAGGCCACCACCGTCTCCAAGGGCCAGCCGTTCAACACGCTCGACGACCTCAAGAACGCCGCGCTCGACGCCATCTGGGTTGCCGTCATCGGCGAGGAGGCGGGGACCACGCGCTTCGAGACCCAGAAGCTGCGCAACCAGCTCGCAGGGAAGGCCGCCGTGGCCGACGGCGACGAGCCCGCGCCACCGGGAGCCTTCCTCCGGGAGCAGGTCGCCTACATCAGCACCACCATCGCACGCAACTCCAACACGGCCTCGCCCATCCTCATGCAGAAGCTCGAAACGTTGCTCCCGCGGTACCGCCGCTTCCGCTCGACCGTGAGCGGCGAGATGCAGCGCGCCATGCGCAAGGCCGTCGCGCGGTTCCAGGCGCTCGAGGCGTCAAGCCTGGAAGATCGCTGGGAGACCGACACGTGCGCCATGGACCTCGTGCTGCGCAGGCAGATTCTCCAGGCTAAGAAGGCCGGCGTGGAGCCGTCGGATCCGACCAAGGATGAGAATATGCTGGATGAGATGTTTGTCATGCTTGTTGGTGTGAGTCTCCCCCCTGCCCTAAGCCATCACTCCCCTCAACGACCCTAACCCCCCTCGCAGGGCCACGATTCAACAGCATCAACCCTCTCCTGGCTGATCCTCCACCTCGCCTCCCACCCCTCCGTCCAGTCTCACCTCCGCAGCGTCCTCCAAACCGCCTTTCCCGGCCCGTCTCTCCCCCCCCCCAACGAAATCCTTACCACCCCCCTCCCCTACCTCGACGCCACCGTCGAGGAAACAATGCGCTTCGCCGGCACCGCCAAAGCCAACCTCCGCCAGGCGCTCGTCGACACGACCATCCTGGGCTGTCCGATCCCGAAGGGTGCGGAGATTTTCATGAACTACCATCTGAATCGGTCGCCGATGGGTGTTGAGGATGAGAAGCGGAGCGAGACGAGCAGGAAGAGGGGGCCGGGCGGGCTGGAGGGCCACCCCGGGAGGGATTTGGGGGTGTTTGAGCCCCGGAGGTGGTTGAAGGTTGATGAGGAGGGGAAGGAAGTGTTTGATGCCGGGGCGCTGCCCGGGTTGGCGTTTGGGGGCGGGTATAGAGGGTGTTTTGGTAAGTTTGGTCTTTCGTTTCTGCGGATTGGCGGAGTGCAATGCTGACTGGGTGTGCAGGACGCAAGCTTGCTGTCATGGAGCTCAGGATGGTGATGGTGCTGCTGGTGCTGAGCTTCGAGTTCCTTCCGCTGCCGGCGGAGCTCGACTCGTTGGCGGCCGTCGAGAAGATCTTCCGCGAGCCGGCGTTTCCGTATGCCAACATCAGGGTGCTTTGATGAGCAGCAAGATGTTATGGATGGACAGCAAGACAATGTACTTGTATGGCCCGAGGGTTGGCCTCCCTTGCTCGGCCCGGTGGCGGGTCCACTCAAACCCTTGACACTCGAAGATCTTGTCACCCTAGGGTAGCAACGCACCGGAGGTGTGGTTTTACCGTCTTACTTTGCCAAAGGATTGCACCGTCTTACCTCCTTCGGCCGCAAATGACAAAAGTAGTTAATTAAAGAAGCTGAAGGCTCTTCCCCTTTTTTGTTTGGCTTTTTTTTCTTGACAATTTGAAGCATTTACGGAGGATCAACCAACCTAACGCAACCGCTGTGTATCTCGCCCCCCCCCTTCCCATCATGAAGTTCACCACTCTCCTCCTTACCTCGCTCGCAGCCCTCGGCCTCAACGCCAGTCCGATCGCCGAAACCTCCGACGTCACCCCTCGCGATGCCGGCAACGATCTCCTGAAGCGTGTCGCCGGCAGTTGCAGGATCGTGAATGCCTCGGCCGCCAACTGCCGCACCGGCCCGGGAACTCAGTACGGGGTGGTCACTTCGTTCAAGAAAGGCCAACTGTTGTTTTTCGTCTGTGTCCAGAGTGGGCAATGCATCACGATTAATGGGGCGACAAATTGGTAAGAGTTTGGTAGGATGGAGTGGTAGTAAGGGGAATGCGCAACTGACATCCTGCGAAGTGGCTGGGACAAGCTTTCTCACCGTGACTATGGCCACTGTTATATCAATGGTCATTATACTGATAACGAGTGTACATTGGGTAAGTCCGCAGCCTGACTTTTATGTGGGATAGTTTGAGCTAATCTTTGCTGTAGCCAAAATCGGGAGATGCTAGTGTCTAAGGTGATGCTACGACGTGACGGATCTTGAGTTTTGGATCCCCCCATCTTTGCAATCTGCCTACCCTCTTCCTTTTTTGGATGCCACCAGATACCCAATTTGATTCGAGAAACCGAACGAAGACTTGAACAGCGATTGCTTGCCCGATAGCGCCACCAAGCCCCGAGCCCCTGACCCAGCCCTATCGTGAATGCTCTCGCTCTATCGTGTCCAAGCCACTGATCTTGTGCGCTAAAAACACGCTATCCCGAACTTGCATGCACCACTGCGCCCCATACCAGGTTGCGGGGGGTGGCGGAGCTCAGCTGCGGCCTCCCCGTCGCTCATGCTTAAGGCCAGAGCCTTGCGGCGGCTAATGCGCATCGTGAGTTCAGCTTTAGCAGAACGGGGGGAATTGCTGGTACACGACATCTCCGTACTTCCTACACCTCACTCACCCGGACACCGTGACGATCATCAGGCCGGCCATGGTAGCCGAGCCAGCTTCCTCGGCGGCCAGCCTCCGCATCCTCTGCATCGACGGCGGCGGCATCAAGGGCTACACCGCACTCCTTATCCTCCGGCGCATTCTCCGCACCCTCGCAGCCGAGGCCTCTGACGGCAGCCCCCCGCCGCGACCATGCGACATTTTCGACCTGATCGCCGGCACGTCGACGGGCGGCATCATCGCGGTCATGCTGGGGCGACTTCACATGACGGTTGATGAGTGCATCGAGGTGTATGAGCGGCTTGGAAAGGAGGTGTTTGGCAAGCCGGTCGGTGGCCAGCTGGGCCGGATTATCAGAGGCATGGCGGGCTCGCCGTTCTACGAGCTCGCCGACTTGCAGCGGCATATGCGGAACATCATCGAGAAGAAGGGGATTGCGTCCAGCGAGCTGTTTGCGGAGAAGGAACAGCCAAAATGCAAGGTGTATGTGCCTCGGCGAGTTGAATAAAGTGTTGGGATACCTACTAACAACGGGCAGGATCTTGTGCGCAACGAGGATAGAAACCGGCAAGCCTGACCTGCTTCGCAGCTACCAGTCTGACCACCCCACGGCCGAGAACTACGCCTGTCAGATATGGGAAGCCGCCAGCGCGACCGCCGCGGCGCCCATGTACTTTAAGAGCGTCAAGTTCGCCTCCAGCGGGGAGCACTGGTGCGACGGCTCCATCCGGCGCAACAGCCCCATCAACGAGGCGCTCGCCGAAGTCGCCCGGGTGCCCGAGTGGCAGGGCAGGGAGATAGGATGCCTCCTCAGTCTCGGCACGGGGCTGGCCCGGAGCAGGCCCGTCTCGTCCAGCCTGGCCAGCTTCGTCAAGGGCGCGCTCAAGATGCTGACCGACGCCGAGGACACGGCCAAGGCGTTTGCCGCCTCGAGTGTCGGCAGGGAGCTCACCCGCTCGAACCGATATTTCCGGTTCAATGTCCCGCACGGCATGGAGGAGCTGCAGATCGACGAGTGGAAGGCGAGTGGGAGGATGAAAGCTCTGACAACGGACTATTTGAGCCACGCCGACAACGGGGACGCGGTCTGGCGCTGCGCCAACACGCTGCTCTCCCCCGATGAGAACTGTAAGTCGGGTGGTTCAAGCTCAGGGCCAGCCAACCCGAAAGAGCCGGAGAAGCTGAGACCTGCTCCCAGTACAGCGGAACCTCAAGCCAACAAGACCGTCTCTCACACCCCATGCTCCCTGCACACACTTTCTGAGGCGCACAGCGTACGAGGAGAGGCTTCGCAAGTTCTTCTCGCCTAGGATGGGGGCGAGGCAGGTCTTTACCCTCTGGGGCTTAGGGGGTGTTGGGTATATAATATGAAGCTCTTTCACCCTGTTATGCTTTCATCCACTTGTCGTTGCCACGAGACTGACAGTGCCCAGGAAAACACAGATCGCATTGGACTTTGCGCAGACCATGAAGCAAAGACTCTCCGTCTTCTGGATCCGCGCTGACAGCCTCGTCAACTTTGTCGCCGACTACTCGCAACTCATGCACCTCCTGGACCCAACTGACTCCAACAAGGCCACTTCAGCCTCCCAAAATGACACCCTCTCCCTACTCAACCGGACTCGCAGCAAGCTGGAGGATCTCTCCGGCGAGTGGCTTCTAATCCTCGACAACGCCGACCACCTCGATGACTTCCTAGGCCCCTCGGGACTCGGCATATCGCAGTATATCCCCCGGCGCGGCCGGATCCTCATCACCACGCGCGACCGCCGCTTCCAAGGCTCCGTCTCCGCCGCTCCCGACAGCGTCTGCGTCGAGCCCATGACGCCCACCGAAGCGCGCGAGCTCCTCCTCAAGTCGGTGCCGGACCACCTCGTCCGCCCGAGCGCGGTCAACACCCTCATGGCGGACGAGCTCGTCGCCGAGCTCGGCGGCTTACCCCTTGCCATTGCCCAGGCGGCGGCCAACATGGTCGACCAGCAGCTGTCGTTTGCCGAATACGTGGGTCTGTTCCGCGAGAAGAGCAAGAGAGCCCGTCTAATGGCGTCGCCAGCGCTTGATTTCGCAAACAGGGACCCCCGCAACGGCTCTGCCACCGTAGCCACCACGTGGGCCATCTCGCTGGACGTGTTGAAGGCGCAGTCGCCCGCGTCGGTGAGCTTGTTGAGGTATCTGGGGTGCTTTCACTGGCGAGAGACGCCGCAGGTTTTGCTGCGGTGGCTGCCCGAGTTTCGGGGGCTGGATGATGCTGCGTTCTTCGCGGTTGTCAAGAGGTCGCTTGTGCTGTCGCTGATCGACCAGACGATGCCGATGGGCGCGGAGGACGACGATCCAAGGTTGGCGCAGTACAGCGTTCACCCGGTCCTGCACGAGATTCTGGTGGCCGAGACGGCCGCGGAGGCGAAGCGGGAGATGCTGGAGGCGCTGTCCGCGGTCATGTTCCGCGTGTTTCCGACGTTTCTCAAGCCCGACGGGGAGGCTGAGAGCTGGCCGCTGGCGACGGTGCTCGCGCCGCACCTCGCGTGTCAGATGAGGCTTTGCCAGGAGGTGGGCTACCGCTCCGTGCCTGTGATGTGGCTAATGTTTCGCCTCGGCCGCTTCCACGGGCACTCGGGCGCGTTCAACAGCGCGGTGGACTTGACCGAGGCCGGCTTTTCCATGGCTCAGGAGGTCATGGGTGTCGAGCACAGGCGGATGCCTGAGCTTCGGTGGAACACGATCCAGATTCTCAACTGGGCGGGGAGATATGAGAGAGCCGAGACGGAGTGTTCGGTAGCGTTGAAGTTGTTGGAATCAGGGGCGCCGCCTGCGCCGGCGGCTGGGACGGCAGAGTACAACCGGGAAAAGGCGGCGATACTGCATAGCCTCGGGACCGCTCTCCATGGCAAAAACGACCACCAGGGGCTCGAAAAGATTCGACTTGAAGAAATGCGGCTCGAGCAGGCCGAGCAGTGGTCGAGCGATGATGTTGTGCTTCGGCACAACCACGCCGAGAGTCTCGCCCGGAACGGCAAGTTGGATGAAGCAAAGGTGACCAACGACGCGCTGCTGGAATTCAGCGAGACGAGCGACGGCATCAAGATTGTCGACAAGCGGCTCCAGCTCGTCATGTTCAACCTCAGGGGGTTGATCCTGAAGTCAAGATCGAGCGTGCAGAACAGGGCCGAAATCATCGCCCTCTACGACCACGTCTTCTGCGAGACACTCTCCAACTTCGGTATCGAAGACGTCGACACCTGGATCGCCCTGAAAAACCGCGTCTGCTCGTTGACCCAAGCCGCCCGGATGGACGAGCTCGGCTCCGTTCTCTGGACAATCCTCCCCGTCGCGATCGCCGCAAGAGTCAAGGCCGAAGGCCCCCGAAACCTCATGATGCAGGCCGTCCACCAAGAGTCGCTCTTGTACCTCGACTACCTCGAGAGCAACCCACTGCCC
>FTEL01006748.1_pt1 | contig 13508 bp, 10 predicted proteins | sample 1658911 | NCBI WGS metagenome assembly FTEL01 (sample SAMEA3914869, study PRJEB12502) | metagenome | biome: forest; material: soil | place: USA | collected 2012-03-12 | depth 0.1 m
GGCCAGGGGGGGGAGGCCAGGGGGGGCAGGGAGGAATGGGAACCGAGGAAATCAGGCGAGTTGGGAGAGTTCCTCTTGCTTTTTGTCGACGGCCGGCCCAGACTGTCTCGATGCAAGACTTTCCATGCGGTCAGCGTGTCCCTCGTGGTCCCTCGTGTCCCTCGCAGCATTTGGGTCTCGCTCGTTCGTCCCAAACATGGCGAGGCGTGGGAAACGCTCGGTCCATTCCCGACTCTCTGGGCCCGAAAACGCGGGCCGAGCGCGAGATCGGCGCCCGATGCGGTTTGTCCGCGGAGCTTGGCGTGTCGAGATCGCCAAGCGCAGGCGATGATCGAGCCAGACCCCTCCCCGGAGCCGAGACGCCGGGCGGGGTTTCGGTAATTCCAGCAACTATTATTAACCTTCCTATCAGCAGTCAGCCCGGCCACCCACCACGCAAGCGTCGGCGAGCCTCCCACATCCGGGTCGTCTGAGGTCTGCTTTTCCTGATGTACCTGTACATGTACATCATGCGCCAGCATCACATATGAATCCTACCACATATCTTGCAGCCAGCCCGACCATTCCCTCTTGGGCAGCCCCAATCGTGATGGGCCCAAAATGTGAGACAGGATCACACCTTGGGCTGCCACCACCTCGGCGACGGGACCGGGGCGAGCTGAGAAGCTGGTGACCGGGCTAACTAACCCAAGAAACCGAGCGGGGATTCGCACCACCCAGGGCCGCAATTAAGCTTTGGACGTGGCCGCTCCGCACTCCGTTGACAAGAGCTGGATCGGCTCGTCTCGCCCTTCTCCTTTGGGGGGGTGATACATGACCGGTCACAAGCGGGTGGCGTAAGGGGGCCAATGGCTACTAAACGAGCTGGACAACTTTGCCAAACCGGGCGCCCAACGCCAGACGAGGCTCGATGTGAGGACCTCGGAGGAATATGTAACAAAATCTCCCGCGCACTCGAACGCCTGGCGGCGGCACTCGCCGCATCAACCCTACAACTCGGGCACTTCTAACCACCATGTCCTCAGCCGAGCCCCATCTCCAGGAGTGGTATCATCAAGACGGCTACGACCAGGACGGATACTCAGCCGAGCTCGGCAGCTGGGGATACGACAACAGCTATCTCTCGGGCCCGCTCGCCTCCAATCAGGGGAATTATGCTGCTGCTCCCGTGGGGGACGGCTCCTACCACGCTGCGTTCACTGGCCACGCCGTGGGTACGTCTCCGCCCTATTCCGCGCCCGCACACACACACGCACAATCGCCAGGAGGATGGCAATCCGGCGTGGCAACCGGCGGGTACTTCGCACAATCGCCTGTCGGGACCAATGTCGTGAGCGAGTCGCCGTGGCAGACCCGGACGATCGCCCTAACCGGATCGGCTCTCACGCCCGCCGTGCAGGATCTGAGCCCGTGGGAAGCAGCCACCACCGGCGCCGTTGCGCCTAGTTGCGAGCCGAATCTGCTGTACCAAGCTAGTCACCAGGCGCCGGTTGCGTTGCACACGCCTTACGAGGTGACACAACCGCCGCAAGGCCCGATGATGTCGGTACCGCCTGCGTTTGGCCCGCAGGGAGGAGGAGGAGGGGGAGGCCCGTTGGTCCTGACCCCGCCATGCTCGGCCTCGAGCGACGGGCCCGACTACCTCCACCATCACTCCCACCAGCACACGTACGACCACCACTACGACGACCACCATCACCACCACCACCACGACGCGCACGACGACCACCAGCAGCACAACTTCCTCTGCGCCTTCAAGCGGGCGAGCCTCAAGGACCCGGAGTGGGCGGCGCTCAAGCAGGAGCGCAAGCGGGCGAGCCGGCGGGTGGTGGAGACGCGGCACCGCAAGAAGGAGCGCGAGGGCCAGGAGCAGATCAAGACGACGTCGAAGCGGCTGCAGGACCTCAACGCCAACCTGGTGGCCGAGGAGCGCGCGCTCATGGCCGAGAAGATCAACCTCATGGGCGAGCTGTTGACGCACGCGCACTGCAATGACACGACGATTGCCGAGTATCTGTCGTATGCTTCGAGAGATATGTAAGTTTGGTTTTTCGCCCGAGTTTTTTTGAGTCCGTTGGTGTTGTTTTGGCGCGTTGTTGTTTGCAAAACGGAGAATGTTGACAAACCGGCCCTCCCCCGTTCGTCAGAGTGCGAAAAGCCAGAGAACAACATCTGCAGAGTGATCAAGGAAAGCGAGCCGGGTCGGCGCCGCCGGGAGGACGGGAAGGCGGCGGGGCGAAATGAAGGGTTGGGAGAGGGGCATATTTCACGGAGTTTGGGGCGAGACAGGGGGTTTCTCGACACATGGGGGTCTCATTCATATCATCATGGATTCGGGGTTTTTGTTTGGTGTTTTAGTTGGACTGATTTTCTCCGGCGAGTCTCCGATGGGCTCGGCTTGAGAGGATAATGGCCTGGTGGTTGGCAAACGGCCGACGGATAATATCGCTCCCTTTTTTTGGTGGATAGGGGATGTTTTGATGGGACTCGTCCCTTTTGTCGCTCCTTGCATTGGGCGGGCTTGGTCATTGCCGGGGGAGTCGGGAGACATGTTTTTGAGTTGTTGAGGTATGGTGAAGGATACCTGGGTGAGACTGAACACGATTTCCGTATGCGATGGCATGCGATGGCATGCTCTGTCCCGTTTTGGTGTCATGTTCCGTCCTCAAATCCGGCCATCCTCGCTTGACACAACTCCTCCAAGGACAAACGGGCGAGACGGGCCTCGACAGGTGCTGGAGTAAGCGCTCACCCATCTCGGCTTCGACCCCTGATTGAAAGGTTGAGATGCGGCATCACATCGCCGCTGGGCCGCAGCGCCGACGGACATCGAGGAAGCAGCGAGAAGGGGCAGGTGTTGCGTTTGCGGACCGGGTAAGACGGGAAGGGAAGATGGCGGGCGGGAGGGAGCATCGAGCACACAGCCCCAGGAAAACGAAAGGCGGCCCAGTTGGGTGCGCTAGTTAGGCACACCACCCCGCTAAAGACTGGCGTCCTCAAGGCGGCTTTTAGCGCTCCCAGCCAACAGGGCCGCCCGCCGGGTGACTCAAAAGCCGGCTACAGTAAGGAGGCGGCGTTCCAAGAAACACAAGACTCTTGTTGGCGGCTGGGTACAAGAAGGACACACAAGGGACAAACGGGGATGGGCATTGGTCTTGTGATTTGAGCATTTGGTACCAGAAGACAGGGTTGCATTCTTGCACACCCGCGAAACAGTTCCTCTCCTATTTTAAGCCCGAGTCGAGGGATTGTGACGTTCCTTGGGCAACGACAATCTGCCCTTATTCCTATCCCTCGGGCCCCACCACTCACCACCACCCATACCACCTGCAGAGTTCCCTCACTTTCCAAGCTCCAACTTCTCGACCATCTTCCATCCCAACTCATCACCCCAACCTTCGACCTCTTCCTAAATTGCCCTTTTCCCCCACAACCAGGTCCAGAAAATCAGAAAACAATAAAATAATCCATTTGTTTTGCACCTTTGCAAAACATCTCAACCAGCCCGTAAGTTCTGCACGCTTCCCCCAACCCCGCCAACCGGTAGGACCTGCATGCAACCCCGGTCCTCAGCAACACCAACACCAACAAAAAACCGGCTTGCTTACAAAAACCGGTTCACCACAGGACGAGCAAGCGACACCTTCAAAGAAAGACAAGATGAAGGATAAAAAGAACGCAAACATCATCGAGCTCGATGGTCGCACTGGCGAGGGCGGAGGCCAGCTCGTGCGTATTGCGTGTGCGCTCGCCTCAGTCGCGACCCAACCCATCCGCATCATCAACGTTAGAGGCAATCGTGAAGGACCGCGCGGCGGAGGTATGTGAAGCTTGAATCAGCAGTGCCATCCCATGCCGTGCATGTCTCATCTCAACGCGCGCGTGCGTATGGAATGGAACAATCATCCCGACCCCTCACTTCATCCATCACACAATAAATCCATCAACACCAAACGACAAAAGCTGACATCAAACCAGGCCTCAAATCCCAGCATGTCACCGCCATCGAGTACCTCGCGGCCGCAACCGACGCTGAAGTCGATGGCCTCTCAGTCGGCAGTCACACCCTGACCTTCATTCCCCGCAAGCCCCCTGCCGGCCTCCTGAGCCGCAACATCAAAATCGAAGCCAACTCCCCAGCTGCCTCCACCATGCTCATCTTCCAGGCCATCTTCCCGTTCCTCCTCTTCGCGGCCAACGACAAGAACGAGTCCATCACCGTCTCCATCTCGGGCGGCACCAACGTCTCCTGGTCCCTCTCCTTCGAGTACCTCGACCAGGTCCTGCTCCCCGCCCTGCACGACGCCTTCGGCATCTCCATCGACCGCACCCTGCTCGCGCGCGGCTGGAGCCTCGGCCGCCAGCAGCGCGGCCGCGTCGAGTTCACCTTCCGCCCGATCAAGCTTGGCGAAGGGCTGCGCTTCCGCGAGGGCAAGGACGGGAATGAAAACGGCGTCTACGGCGGCGAGGGCCCGCTGCCCGTTGTCGAAGACATCGAGGAGATCGATGTGTCTCTGATCATGCCGAGCACCATGCACCAGGCCATGCGCGAGGCGCTCGAAGAGGACCTCGAGGTTCTCTTCCCCGGCGTCGAGCCCAACTTCAAGATCATCGAGGACAGCGTCTCGGACGCGCGGGTGTACGTGCTCCTCGTCGCGAAAGCCGGCATCGCTCGCTGGGGCCGCGACTCCCTCACCTCGATGCCCAAGAACGCGGCCGCGGTCAGGGGCGCCAAGGGCAAGAGCGGCGGCAGCAGCAGCACTAGCGGCAAGCAGAGCACGGCCTCCCTCTGCGCCACCATCTCCCGCAAGATCTCCAAGGAGCTGTACGAAGAGGTGTCCCTCGGGGGCGTGGTGGACGAGTTCCTGCAGGACCAGCTGGTGGTGTTCCAGGCGCTGGCTGAGGGCCGCACGTCGTTCCGCCGGGGCGAGCCTAAGGACAGCCTCGAGGTGGCGATGGACAAGGTCGCGATTGCCGCCACTGCTGAGAACAAGGACAAGGAGATCGATAACAAGAAGAAGATGCGCAGGGAAAAGGCCGACAAGCCCTTCGGCGAGGGCAGCACACACACCACCACTGCCCGTTGGGTCACGGCCGAGGTGCTCCCCGCTGTGGAGTGGTACAACAAGGGTGCTATCTGCGAGGGGGTAGGTATTCACATGGAGGCGGCGGCCAAGAAGTGAGCGCGGGTGTGCGTTCGTTCGTGCCCTGCCAGCGATGCCGGATGGCACGATTTGTACTGTCTTTTTCTTTCTTTGTCTCATGTTGGTCTTTGATTTGGGACGGGTCGGTCGGACTGGCTTGGGTTAATCAGAGAGACTGGGTGGGATGGCTGGAGTCTCTCATAGCGGTGTTTGGGATTCTTTCTCGGGAGCGTTAGTCACAGATACCCAGGCGCAACATTGACAGTCAGATAGGCCCAGCAAAAGCAAATACATTTTGCTCAGGAATGAAAACGCAAAACAAGCATGGTGTGTCCGTGTGGGAGACTCACTCGTTCCCAGATGATATGGAGCCCAGAGGCTCCCGGAGTATTTGTTCATTGTCACATCACTCATTCGTTCACATCCGTCATCATCTATGCCGCTCGTATGCCTCGGCCTGCTTCTGCCGGGCCTCGACCAGCTCAATCACCTCCTTGCTGTAAATGTCCTCAAGGGTCTTATCCCCAAGGAGGACCTCCTTCTGGTGCCGTACTGCCTCCTCCTTGGTCATACAGACCAGGTCGCGCAGGCGCAGGTTCGACGACTTTTGCTCCCCGCTGCCCTCGCCGATGCGGACGAGCGTGGTCTGGCTAGGCTTCTTCCAGCGGATCAGCATCAGCTTGGTCGGGATGCCGGTGACGGCGCTGCGGCCGCCAAAGGCCTCCTCGACCACGAAGGAGATGTCGCCCGGGGTGAGGGGGACTTTGAGACCGATGCAGACGTCGGTGCGGCCGCCTTCGATCATGCGGACGATCTTTTCTTCGCTGGCTTGGACGTAGGCGAGGATGGCCTCGTACATTTTGTCGCGGGCTTTGGCGGGTTGGTAGTCCATTGGGTAGCCTGGGGTCGGAGGTTAGTCGAAGTGATGCGGATTGGTGGGATAGGGGCTCGGCTCACCAGTGATCTTGAGGATGACGTGGTTCGCGACGGTGTATCCAAACACTGCCGGCATTGTCCCCAAAACTGGCAGGATACGCACGCGGAACTCGGGGAGCGCTGCCAGGTCGCCCACATCGCCCTTCTCAAACTCCTCCTGGGCAAGCGGGAGCAGCGAGGCCTTGCCCGCGCCCATCTTCTCAGTCGAGTACACAACCGGGATGCCGCTGCTGACACCAAGCAGCTTCAACCTCCTCCTCGTGGCCCGCGACAGCCCATCCTCAAAGCTCGCCCCAATATCGCCCACCATGACCCTCGTGGGATCACTTTTCGTGCCTGCCCCCATAGCCGAGATCACCGGCAGCCCCTCATCATGACAATACTTGAGCAGCTCGACCTTGCTCTCAATATTATCAATCGCATCAATCACAAAATCCGGCCTCTGCCCCGCACCCCCCTCCCACCCCTCCAACAACCCCGGCGCGGCCTTCCCATCAAACTTTTGCAGTCTCAAATCAAACCTCACCCACGGCGTGACCGCCACCAGCCTCCTCTGCAGACACTGCACCTTGGACATGCCCACATCCGCCAGCGTCGCCACCGCGTGCCGGTTCAAACTACTCAGCGTGACCTGATCGAAGTCGATCAATCTGATGCGTGCGACACCGGAGCGGGCCAGAGCGGCGCAGGCGTGCGAGCCGACGCCGCCGCAGCCGACAATGACGACAAAGGAGCCGCGCAGGGCGGCGAGCCCTGCATCGCCCAGGAAGACGCGGTTGCGCGCGAGCTGCTCGAGGATGAGCTCGTCGTCGAAGTCGCCGTTTTGTGCGCGGTGCGCGAGCGCTTGGTTGTGCTCGTCTTCTTTGTCGGGTTTGGGGAGCGGGCCGACGCGGGTTACCTGGTGGGGGTGGGGGTTAGGAGGGGTTGGATCAAAGAGGGTGCCAGGTGGGGGGGTTTACTGATTGGAGCGCTGGCTCGTTATCGCCAGGTTGGGGGATGGATTCTTTTAAGCGGGACACTCGGCCGCCTTGTTGGAGGCGCTGGTAGCTGAGGACTGCGCCGGCGGCGACGGCGGCTGAGACCACGGCCGTTGCGGCCAGCTGCAGCTTGGTGTTCGAGGTGAGGGAGGCGGCCATTGTGAGGTCGGCGGTAGAGACGAGTGAGGTGTGGTTGATCTCTAGGTTCACGGCATCATCTTCTCGCCAGGGTGGACGGTAATTTGAGCGGCGACACGCCCAGTATGGGGACGATATTGGATGGATGTTGAATTTAGGTTGGATCGAAAACTCGAACCGGATGTCGTCCAAAAATTTGGTGGTTTCGTCATGGGCGCAGCTGGCAGGGGTAGCTCTCCCGCGCCGTTGCCCCTAATTGGGCTAGCGCAATGCTTCGCCCAGGCTTGCCCTGCCTGGGAATGTGGAGCTGTGGGGTTTTGTGGGGTATTGGATGCACAGGGTGCACAGGGGAGTGCTCACCCGCAATTTCTCTCCCTTCTCTCTATCTTCTCACTCTCTCCTTGCCTCTGCTCTGGGTCATGTCGAAGGGGGACAAATGCAACTCTTCCTCGGCACCCGGCGCTGATGAGCCATCGGGCAGGCTCTCGGTGGCTTTCGCCTCCATTCCCTCGGGAATATGTGCATCAGCGCTAACCACGGCACCATGACATGATTCCATGGCCTGGTGTTGGGGGCCGTCGCGCCCGGCTCCCACTCCCCCGCTGCTGTCCCTCGCCAGCTCAGCTGCACCACCTCGGGGACCGATTCCGAGTTGGCCATTGGCCGTGTGATTGCTCCCAGTCTGACGGTCTGGACGGTCCCCTGGGATACTAGTAATCGGCCAATCCCTGCCCCACACGCTGCGGAGAAGCGTCGTGAGTGGGGGCCAAACGATCCATCTAGAGTCGCATCGCATTCGCGTTCGCATTGCCGTCCGACCCCATCTCCTGATCTCCCGTCGCAACGTGCCTCGCATTCGGATCCGGGTCATGAATCCTACTCCGCGTGCCTGGTGTTCCATCAAGCGGGGCCCGTAACCCCCCCGCAGCCGCCCAGATCAGCTCTCTGTTCCGCGTATTCGACGGTTCGAGGCCCAGCTTATGCTCTGCAGGGTGCACTGCTCCGGGCTACCCCGCAGCGCAGGGGACAACGGAAAGGGGCATCATCCGCCGTGGAGGATGACGCGGACGGATTGTATAAGAAGGGCCCCCCGGCGTCCCTGAGTTGACATTGACAGGTCAAGCCAACTCTCACCCTCAACGACACAGCCTTCATTCAACAAGTGCGTTTCTCGAACCTATCCTTACCTGTACCCCTGGACCCCTGAGATTGACCCATATTCAGATCCTTCCCACCCATTCAGAACAATGGCTTCGGCTCAGGGCAAGACCGTCATCGTCACCGGCGCCGCCGGCGGCCTCGGCAAGGCCATCGCAACTGCTTTCCTCGCCGCCGGCGCCAACGTTGTCGTGTGTGACGTCAACCCTGAACGTCTGGCCTCGGTCGACGCCGAGTGGTCCCAGTCCTACGCCGACAAGTTCGTCACCCAGCAGACCGACGTCACCGACGAGGCTGCCGTGCAGAAGCTCGTCGACTCTGCCGTTGGCAAGTTCGGCCGCCTCGATGTCCTCATCAACAACGCCGGCATCATGGACGACTTCAGCCCCGCCGGCGCGTGCTCCAAGGAGAAATGGGACCGCGTGCTCGACATCAACCTGAACGGGCCCTTCCTCACCACCAAGGCCGCCATCGCCCAGTTCGAGAAGCAGGACCCCGTCGGCGGCGTCATCATCAACATTGGCTCCGTCGCCAGCATCCACGGCTTCAAGAGCGGCGCCGCCTACACCGTCTCCAAGGCCGCCCTGATGGCCCTCACCAAGAACACGGCCGGCTTCTACGGCGACAAGGGGATCTACTGCATTGGCCTGATGCTGGGCGGCATGCAGACCAACATCACCGACGCGTTTGGGCAGGGCATGCACATGGAGATGTTTGGGAAGGTCCAGGCCTCGCAGTCGCCTTTTGCCCCGGAAAAGCAGGTTCCCATTGAGTCGGTGGCCAAGTACTGCCTCTTCTTGACAGACAAGGACATTGCCCCGAGCGCGAACGGGTCATGCAATCTGTTCAACAAGAACTGGCCTGAGGCGTAGTCAGTCCCCTTTAGCAGTCACCCTGAAATGCAAAAGCAGTTCCAAAACACCACATACCATTCGTCTTCAGACAACACTATCGCAACTACACTACTAACCAACGGTGGGGGAGGCAAAAGAGAGTCGAGAAGGAGGCGAAGGGAAAAAAAAGCCAAGACCCAAGCCCAAAACCAACAACAAGAGACATGACAGAACAACTGGTACCCCCATTCCTCCTTCCATCATTAACCACCCACACTCCCCATCCTCATCCCCCAAAAGAAGAAGAAAAGAAAGCCTGCAGCTGTTGTCTGCCCATCATCGTCATCACGCTCCTCCCCCTTCCCGTCTCCCCTTGCCGCGGCTGCAGCTTCCCCGGCAGCTTAGTGGCGGGGCAGGCAGTAGGGGCTGCCGTTCTGCCAGTTGAACTTGCACTCGGTGCCGTACGAGCAGTAGCCCGCGAACTATCACCACCACCCCGTGTCAGCCACCATCCCCTGTCAGCCACCACCCCTTTATTTCTCCACCGCCCCCTGGACCACCCCCAAGAAAGAATTGAGAGACAGAAGGGAACTTACAACCCAATGACCCGACCAGTCACAAACCCTCCATCCCTTCTTGTCGGGCGTGCACGAGTACGTGCCGGGCTTGCACTGCGGGCGCGGGTGCGGCGGGTGAGGCGGCCAGTGGTTGGGCTCGCCGGCGGCGCCCTGCTCGGCCTGGGGCGCGGCGGCCGCCTGCGCCTGCTGCGCGTCCATGGCCATGTTGGCCATGTTGCCGGCGGCCAGGGCGGTGGCGGCGAGGGTGGCGAGGATGGTGAGGAACTTCATTTTTGATCGGTTGTTCTTGTTGTTGTTTTTGTTGAGTGAGTGAGTGTGGTGGTTGGTTTGGCTTGTTGGGTTGGGTTGGGAAGATGTGGATGAGGTTGGTGGTGAGGAAAGGGGGATGGGTTGAGGAGGGTGAGAGGGGGGAATATATACGTCTTTTTTACCTTCTTGGTTGCCAAGTTGGGTGGCGATGATCATGGAAGATGAGAGGGAAAGTCATCCCTGCGTGCCAGGCGGTGGTGAGGGTGTGTGGTGTTGTGGTGGGAGCCAGGGGGCGGGGGGGATGTTGGGCGAGAAATGTCTCGGCCGCCCCTTTTCGAGTCCCTGAGTTTCGGCCGCTTGGCGGTCCAGACATCTCAACACCACGTTCCTTGCAGAACACGTTCCGCATCGCTCGGAGAAAATTATCAAATGGCCTAGACAACTCTCCGTAAGAAAATCCTGTTTTCGAGACTGAGGCGAGGGCTGAGGGCATGGTGGTCGACACTTTCCGAGTCGATCGTCCCCCCCCTCCTACCAACAGCACCAGGTTCTGACCTCAACCTGGAATTTGCGACAGAATAAGTGGCATGACCTCTACTCCTTTGACCTGAGCCTGGCCAAGAATGCAATCCGGTCAAAATCGGTCCGTTCTGCAGGTCGAGCATCTTGAGATTCGCTCCAGCGCGACCAGCCTCCGGAGTTGGGGTCTCCCGTATTCCTCTGATAGAAGCACGGCATTCCGGCCACCAACCCAAGTCCAATGATCTTCATGATTCTCCAGACAGAGTCGAGAGGAAGGGGGTTAGATAGTGCTGGTGAATGCCACAAGTGAGTGGCCTAGACCATCGGAGGCCAACAACACACACCAGGGTCACCAGAAGCTTCGGTTTCACTGAGAGTATGATAGCAGCATGAAACCTAGAGGAGTATCACACGTCCTGATCAAATTATCCTCATGAAGTGCAAGCGCAAATGCTATATATCATAAGAAATTATGAGGCCAAAAGGCATTATCTATCCAACCCTTCCCTAGCTCACGCCTCCTCCTCAAGCAGCTTCTTCGCCGTATCCTTCAGCTTAAACTTCTGGATCTTCCCACTCGCCGTCTTGGGGTACTTGTCCACAAACCACACATGCTTCGGCACCAAGTGGCTCGACAGGTGCGTGCGCACCCACTCCCGCACACTATCCCCCGTCAGCACGTTCGCGCCCTCCACCTCGGCCCCCTCGCCCCCCTCCGGCACGACCCCTTCGTGCACAATCACAAACGCGCCCACGCACTCCCCGTACCTCTCATCCGGCACGCCGACCACACTAACCTCCGCCACCAGCGGGTGCTGGAACAGACAGTTCTCAATCTCCAGCGGATGGATGTTCTCGCCACCGCGAATAATCAAGTCCTTGATCCGCCCCGTAATCTCCACATACCCATCCTTATCCATACTCGCCTCATCCCCACTATACAACCACACCTCCTCCTTCCCCTCGGCATCCCTCTCCACCCTCCTCACCTCCTCCGTCCTTTCCTTATCCCCCCAGTACCCCTTCATCACCAAATACCCCGCGGCCGCCAACTCCCCCCTCTCCCCGACCGGCAACACCCTGCTCCTGTCCAACGGATCCACAATCTTGACCTTGGTATGCGGCATCACCCTCCCCACGCTCTGCGTGCGCTTCTCGAACGGGTCGCTCGGCGCCGTCATGGCGCTCACCGGGCTGGTCTCGGTCATGCCGTAGCAAATCACCAGGTCGTGCAGCCCGAGGACCTCATACACCTTCCTCATCAAACTCTCCGGCACCGAACTCCCCGCCGCAATCCCCTTCTTCAAATGCGTCGGCAGCGCCGCGCCCGCTCCGGGCGGGAGCCACTCAGGGTGGTGGTGCAGGATCTCAAACATGGCGACGAACATCGTCGCGACACCATGTAGACCCGTCGCCTTGTGGGCAGCGGCCATCCGCAACGCGGCGAGGGGGTCGAAGGCCGGGGAGGGGAAAAGGATGCCGGCGCCGGAGGTGGCGGTCGCCATATAGCCGAGGATGCAGCCGAAGCAGTGGAACAGCGGCGGCGGGCAGACGATGAGGTCCTGCGGGGTGAGACCCATGCGGTGGGCGATCAGGGCGCCGTTGTTGAGGATGCCCGTGTGCGAGAGCATGGCGGCTTTGGGGTGGGAGGTGGTGCCGCTTGTGAATTGGATGTTTATCTGGGCAGGGGGTTAGTGGGTGCAGGGGGTAACAAGGGAGAAGGGACGTACCGTGTCGGAGGCGGAGAGGGGGGAATCCGGGGTGATGATGCCCGCTTCGGCGGAGGAGCGGCGCACGCTGGCGAGGTCGGGGACGAGGGAGTGGAAGGGGGTGAGCGAGCGGAGGGAGGCGATCGGGGGGAAGTTGCTGAGCGGGTGCGAGGCGGAGTTGTCGACCACCACGATATTCTTGAGCGTTGGGATCTCAGGGGCCTCGATCCGGCCCGACTCGAGGTCGGGCACAAGCGCCTGCAGCAGCGGCAGGTTGCTCCGGCCGCGGCAGGGCTTGTAGGCGAGGTCGGTGACGGCGCCGATGATGAGCAGCTCGACGTCGAGGTGGTTGAGGGCCGCCGTGACCTGCTTGACGTTGAAGCCCGGGTTGAGGGGGACGAGGATGGCGCCGAGCTTGAAGATGGCGTAGGTCAGCGAGGCGAACTCGGGGTTGTTCCCAAGGCTGACGGCCACGCGGTCGCCCTTCTTGACGCCGAGCGAGCGCAGCGAGTGCGCGATGGCGTTGGAGGCCAGGTCCAGCGCCTCGTAGCTCAGGTTCGTCTCGAGGGAGGCGGGGACGGCGACGCCGGGGAGGGCGTCGGCGCTGGTGGTGGGCGAGCGGCAGATGACGGCTGGCCTGTCGCCGTACTGCGACACCACCGACGCAAAGTGTTCCGGGACGGTGTTGAGGAGGAGTGGCGGCTGGTGTGTGCTGTTAGCGATTGTGTTCCTGGCGAGAGTCTTGGATGGTTCCCTCTACCTCTGCGGGCCCCTGGTTGATGCTGTGTGTCAAAGTACCAATTGTCCTCGTCATCGCTGTCCCTGGCGCAACCCCCGCTCTCCTGCACTCAACACGCCGCCATGTGGTGTTGAGCGCGGGGGCCCGAATGCGACGGGCCAGCAGCCCGCTGGTGAGGCTCGTCCGAATGCGCATCGTGTACTCGTCGTTCTGTTTCTGTCCCTATTCCTTGTTCCTGATCCAGCTCCTCGCGCCGTGCTGTCGCAATGCCGTCGTTCCGTTACTCCGCGGTGTTCCGCAATTCCACCAAAAGCCAAGGCTCAAATCAGACCGGGATTGTCGCTGGAAAAGCAAAAAGAAGAGACGAAGAACGAGAGTCAGGGATCGAGGACAGAGGAAGCAAGAAGGGGAAGAAAAGGAAGAGTAAAAGGAGAAAAGGTCATCTCTCCCATCGCGGGGTCAAGAGCATGTGCCATCCACGCGACGACGAGCTACCCCCTTCTCCCCATCTGCCCCCCCTCCACC
>FTEL01007582.1_pt1 | contig 13501 bp, 16 predicted proteins | sample 1658911 | NCBI WGS metagenome assembly FTEL01 (sample SAMEA3914869, study PRJEB12502) | metagenome | biome: forest; material: soil | place: USA | collected 2012-03-12 | depth 0.1 m
AAAGCCACCGCCACAGGCTCCGAACTCCCCCAATACACCCGCATCACCCCCACCGGCGTCCCGCCCAACCCCTCGGCCCAGCCAAAGCCCAAATCGGCCCTCGACAAGCTCTTTGGCAAGCTGCAGAGCCCCGCCGTGCAGCAGAGTGTGGCGGCGCGCGAGCGCGAGCTGCTCGAGGAGGAGCGCACGGGGCTCAAGAAGACGACGGTCGGCAGTGCGGCGTCGGATGCCGGGCCTGCGACGGCGGCGCATTATGCTTTCAGTGGAGCTGGGCCGGGGCTGGTGTGATCTGTGACTGATGGAGGGTTTTGGTGAGGAGTCTGTCGTGGGGAGGTGGAAGTGTGGGTTGTTGTTTATTGTGAATGTGTGGAGCGGAAATGGTGGCGGCGCGTGTGGCTTTTGCCAAATCGGGCGACATCGGGGAGGGTTGGTGTCTGGTGATTGGCTCAACGCTTTCCAGGTTTGTCTGCTCAAATGCAGAACTGGTCTCTGTGTCGCCGACTCGCGCAGTTCTGGGCGGAGCCACATTCTCTGATTTGGTAGGCGGGTTGATGGCCGAAGAAGTCAGGCGTGGCGGTGGGCTGGACCATTGGCCTGATGAGCAGGCGTGCCGCCAACGGCACATTAACTCGAGTAGACAATGACATTATGATCTCCATGCTATGGATTCGTGAAATTCCTCATCATCCTGGTATCGCACGCTGAAAGCGTGAACATTCCAAGCTTCAGTGCCAGGACGGTTTGTGCAAGCCGGATTTCGCCCACTCTTCCTGTGCCCTCTAACCCGGCCCGGCGGTGACCACAGAATTCCTGGAAAAGAGAAAATGGCTGCCTATCAGCTCAAAACCACTCGCCCACGTCTCCTACTTGCCTAGGTACTTTCTTCAACGGTCGTGTTCGCGACGACCCGGGCCGCAGCGGGTCCCCCGACCGCCGCCGCGATGAACGCCGCAACAGAAACCACTCCGACAGAAGCCACTCCAGCAGAAGCCTCTCTCGAGAGCGCCGCGGCGAAAGAGACCGCATGCTGCATGACCAAGTCGACCGCTTCGTTCGCGACAAGCCTAGTCATGTTCACATCTCTTTGCAGCTCCAAGTGGACTCAGAGCTGGCCTCCCGCACTGGCACGCCCACCGCCGAGTTCGCGAGGGCCGCGGGCGGGCACCAGCGCAACGTTCTACGGCACGCCAGATGGACGTTTTGACATCTTCATACAGAGACGACTAGACGTATGTCAGAACATCATGGCCGTAGACGTCAGCATCCAACTCAACTACCGACCTTTGGACGGCCCATCTGGCCCGTCCGAGTTCGATTTGAGAGAGCTGAGGAAGGCACGGACTCTCAGTTGTTAGATCTGGAAGGCCGCGCCCTGGATCCGTGGATCCTGTGGGCGTCGTCTCGCAAGTCGATGTCGAGCCTTCTGCCGATGATGTGCGCCTACGTCAGCTTGCGACGGACGCTGGGCGACATGATATCTGGCATTGTCCAATGGGGTCGGGCAGGACCTTGCTCAATGTACCTATGTATTGATATCAGCGACTATGGGAGATGACGCCAAGATAGGTAGGTACAGAGCGCTGGCGGATTCGAGGACCTGGAGTAATCCACTGCAATGAACTCACAGCGAGCAGGGGGGGTTCAACACAACCCGCCACCTAACCAAGGGACCGACGCAAACTTGCATTAACGTGCATGATAAGCGAGTCGACCAGACAAGCGAGTCGGCCACTTTTTTGCACAATGCATCATCTTTGCACTTAACATCAATTTTCTCTACAACCCAATATGGCTACCTCTTTAAAGGAAGCTAGGGTAATTCTAGCCCTTGAGGCTATACAAAATGACAAACACCTAAGCCTCCGAGCTGTAGCTAAGCTCTACAACATCCTATACAACACCCTCCGTGACCGACGCGCCGGCAAGCCTGTACGACGCGATATTCTAGCCAACTCGCGTTGTCTGACAGATCTAGAGGAGCAGACTATAGTTCAGTATATTACTGAACTGGCTACGTGTGCATTTCCTCCTACGTTACGTGGTGTGGAAGATATGGCTAACTATCTACGACGCGAACGCGATATGCCCCCTGTCGGTAAACGGTAGGCATATAACTTCGTCTAACGCTAGCTAACGATTAATACACGTCGTTCGCGTAGATACGACTACTAGAGGGCGAAGTGCGAAGATCTAAAGGTTATTAGTGGGTGGTTTGCTTTAGTGTAGAACGTTAAGGCTAAGTACGGCATCGTGGAAGACGACATCTATAACTTCGACGAAACCGGGTTTATGATAGGCATTATCTTCGTAGGCATGGTAGTTACGACTTTAGATGGCCTAGGCAGGGCAAAGCTGGCCTAGCCTAGCAACCGTAAGTGGGCAATAGTGATCTAGGGCGTCAATGCCTTTAGTTGGACTATCCCCCCCTTCATCATCTTGGCTAGGCAGTACTACCTCGCTAACTGGTACACCGAGTGTAATCTCCTAGCCGACTAGTGTATCGCAACTACCGATAATGGCTAGACTACTAATGCGGTAGGCTTGGATTGGATTAAACACTTCGACTGCTATATAGTACTTCGTATAAAAGGCAAATGCCGGCTATTGATCCTCGACGGCTACGAGAGCTACTACTCGCCCGAATTCGAGCTCTATTGCTAGTAGAACAGCATTATCACACTTTGTATGCCTCTGTATTCTTCCTACTTACTTTAGCTACTCGATGTTGGCTGCTTTAGGCTATTGAAGCAAGCGTACGGTCGCTAGGTTGAGGACCTGATGCGGATGTATATCAACTATATTAGTAAGCTTGAGTTCTTCTACGGCTTCTGTGAGGCCTTTTTTGCCTCTATGATAGAGAAAAATATCTAAGGCGGCTTCGCAGGGTCTGGCCTTATGCTGTACGATCTAGAGAGGGTGCTTTCTAAGCTGGATGTTAAGCTTCGTACGCTAATACCCCTGAACTCGCGGGCCGCTATACTACAACCTTGGGTCTTCTAGACACCGTAAAACCCCCGAGAGGCGACCTTATAGTTAACGCTTATCAAGACTCGTATTTCTAACTATTAGGGCAGCTCTCTAACTCCGATGTTAGCTGCTGTAGACTAGCTTACTAAGGGTACGATGGCTGTGATGCACTAGGTGGCCCTCCTTCGGGCAGAGAACGTTGCGCTCCGTAAGGCTAACGAGGCACTAAGCAAGCGCTGGAGAGCTAAACGGACGCGTGTATAGCTTGGGGGGTCACTTGCTATACAGGATGCATAGGAGGTACTAGGCTAGGGAGCTGTAGGTGGGGAGGGAGTGTAGGAAATGCAGCAGGAGGGTGGTGGTGCAGGGGGGGTTCGTACGAGGGTTCGGTGCTGTGGTGTGTGCGGCAAGCCTGGCCATAATGCCCGCACCTGCTAGGAGGTTGCAGAAGCATCTGATTCAGCTGTTTCTGATGTAATTATAGTTGGTTCCTAGTTTTATTGTATTGCAATTGACGAGAGTATCTGTAAGGTGGTGAAAAGTGGTCGACTCGCTTGTCTGGTCGACTCGCTTATCATGCACGTTAGCGAGTCGTTGTACTTAGGTTGCCACAGGGCCTTGGTAATAGATGCAAGCTTCCAGAACCGTTGCCTGCTGCGAGACAGAACCGCAAAAGCCGAAGTTCTAGATGCCACAATTAAGATCACGTCAAGCTGCATGTCTAGAAGAGCGGCTTGCTTGACCAGCACCACTTGGACGTGAACCCTCACGCTGTGCCTACTCAGCTACACGGAGCTCCACCTTGCCGTCATCGTCGTTGCCGCGCTTCCGACGTGAGAACGGGACGGCTTGCCGTTACCCAAGCGGCTCGCGACTAGGTGCGCTTGTGCAGTCTCTGGTGACTCGGGACGTGTTCCACGTCCACCAGTCGGGAAACCACACGGACAAGCGCAGCAACGACACGCTGTTGCTCTCGTGTCAGATGATCATGGTTGCTTGGTTCTGGCTCTGGGACAACCTGGAAAAGCCCAACGCTCACATGGACCTACAAACTCAAGCAGCTCCAAATTGTAGAGCTGCTCCAAGAGGGAGTGGACGACGATGCGCTAGCGGCCGTGGGGGAGGAGAGCGATCTAGCGGAGCTCGAGCTGCGGAAGGCACAAGACGCATTGCGAGAAGATGATAAGACGAGTGGCTGGTGATGAGAAACAGAATGGAATTTATCATGTTCCAAAAGTTGAAGTCACACAAGCCACTTGCCGAATTGAGCGAGAGGCATTGTCTAATTGGCTAAAGCGACGGACCCGGGAGCCAAGACATGCCAAAGCTCAATTTTGGGGGTCCTTTTCTGCCCACTGTCTGTCTGAGTTCCCAAGTTCCCAAGTTCCCATATTCTCGTCCACCTACTATCGTAGAAGACTTCACCAGAACAGTATTCTGCTTCGTAACTGTCACTTGGTGGAGCGGGAGAAGATACAAGGTAAGACACAGTCACTCATGAAAAGTAAGGGTAAGGAGATGCAGTGGCTGGGCAGCTCAATAGGTACGTAGGTACTTGTACAAACTTTCAAAGCCCCTACTAAAGCTATTGCATGTCACTTTACCCTGTCTCTCAGCGCTCTTCCCGAGTCGGACCACTGACGGCGACAACGCCGTCCCTTCCAGAAACTGCCCTCCTATCCGCCGCCGTGGGCAGCACGGCGAGGGTGCAGTCCCCCCTTTGCTGTAGGACCCAGATGCTAATTGGCAACGGGGACGACGAGAAGACGAGCGCGGGGTCCCAAACCCGTCTGGAGATGGCTGGACGGGGCTCGCCAGTTGGCTCTCACCAAGATTTGCGCCGGTACAAGCGCGAGGGCTTGTTCGGCGGCGGCTGGGCGTGGAGAGGGTCGGCATCGCCGCCCGCAATCTCGAAATTGTGCATTCCGGTGTGCACCCTCTCGTTGATGTCGGGGACGCCAGTCGGGTGCCAACGTTTCTTGATGGTCGGGCCCGTGTCGGCGGAGTCGTTATCCTCAAGCTTTCTCTTGAGTTGGCTGGCCGGGGGAGCTGACTGCTTCTGGGGCGCTGGGGGCGCTGCTGGCCGTGTTAGCTCCACGGCGTCTTGAAAGCCTTCTCTCTTCCCATATGGGCAAGTGAAGATCGAACTTACTTGTCGGTGCCAGCGCCGGCGGGGCGGATCCGGACTGCGCACCGCGGGCTTTATCGGCGGCCTCTTTGGCGGCCGTGTCGTTGGCGGCCTTCTCGGCGGCGGTCTTTTCGGCGGCGGTCTTTTCGGCGGCGGCCTTCTCGGCGGCAGCCTTCTCGGCGGCGGCCTTTTCGGTGGCCAGCTTCGCCAGCCGCTCCCTCTGGTAATCGACCAGCTTGCTGCTGCCGGGGGAGCCAAACTGTTCCGGACGGGGGTACGGGAACCTACCACCCCGCATGCGCGCCCAAAGGTCGCGGTCGATCCACCACTCGACAAAGTTGGAGCCGCTCGTCCGACTCGGGTCGTTGAGCCCCTTGTCCCAAAGGGTGTCCAGCGCATTCTGCGTGGACAGCGCGAGCTCCTTGGCGCGGAACTTGTCGTCGCGCATCTCCGAGTGGCTGGTCCGGAGCGCCTGAATCACCTTTTTGCGACGAAGGTCCCTCTCCTCGACGGCCTTCTCGCTGTCGGTCTTGGTGTTCTCTGGTGCCATTTTGATGATGGCTCGGCGGGGCAAACAAAAATCGGCGGTCGTGGTTGTGTGGTGGGAATGCTGTCTTGGTTGATGGCCGAGTTTTTGTTTGTTGTGGAAAGGTTTGGAGAGTTTCGGCAGCCGAGGCGAAGTTGGTTTTGGGGCGTCAACAGAGTCCAGCGATAACTAAACGAGTCACTTAGCCAGGCCGGGGGTGTGAGTGACCAGAGGAGATTAGGGCTCAGTTATCAGAATCGGTCAACCTTAGGGCTTGATCAAATCACCGCGAGTAACCAACTCTTGTGTCAAGCTGAACTCGAGATTCATCAAGGAGCCCAAAGGCGCAAGTGTCAGAATAACCCCAGTCTACGGTAGCGTGTTAGATCTTAGCTGTGCGAATACTCACGAGACATCAAGGCCAGACAATGAGTTTACAATCTCTCCCTAATAGGCTACGGGCTCGTGAAACACCTGATCATCCTGGTGCCGCGCCCTGAAAGCTAAAACACTCCAGGTTTGCCGGTACAGTCCGTGAAGTTCCATACTGTTCCATACTGTGCCTTGTGCCCTGTTAATCGGCCTGGCAGTCACCACAAAATTTCTGTTTTTTTCTAGGCCGCCATCAACTCACAACTACTCGCCTACCTCAGCCCTCGCCGACTTTCTTCCTCACCCAACACCAACAGCAACAACAACAACAACAACAACAACGACACCACCATACCACCACGCCACACCACCACCACCAGCCCTCCATCGTTGTTGTGTTGCTCGAAATGGGCAAAAGAAACGGAAAGAATCGCGGCCCGCGCGGCCCGCTGCCGCCCATGGAGCACCTCCAGCAAGACGAGCTCAAGTTTGAGGGCGACATCAACAAAGGCACGCTCAACATGGGCCGCGAGGGCATGGGCTTCGCGGAGGCGGCCAAAACGGACTACGACGGGTGGGTCAGGGGCACGAACTTTGTCCACGCCAGCGGTGAAATCCCTGGGAATGCGAGCCGCCAATTGCATTCCGCCGTCGACCGCTTCATTGCTAAGAAGGGCAATAATGTCGGCGTCACCATGGCGCTTCAGGCCGACCCGGTGCTGCTCTCCCGGACCAGCACGCCCACCTCCGAGGTCAGGAGCAGCATGGGCAGGCACCAGCGCCAGGTCATGGAGAAGCGCCGCCAGGGCAATGCCTCGGCGCCGCCCCCGCCCGGCCCAGAACCCGGCAAGGTCTGCGTCGCCTGTGGCATCCGCGGCCACATGGGTAAGAGCTGCGTCATGAGCAGCGGCCGTGGCGACCTCCAGGTGTGTCCCTTCTGCGACACGTTCAACATCCACCTGCCGGAGCATTGCCCCCAAAGGTTCAACGACGCAGCTGTTGTCTGGGACTTGTTCGTGATCCAACGCCAGGGCAAGTGCGAGATCCGGACCAAGGAGCCCACCCTCATGTGGCCCAACCTTGTGAGGTGGCAATGGGCCGATAGCCCGAACGACGCTCCGCTGGCCTACTACCCGCATTCGTGGGAGTTTGCCAAGAGGCACCAGGACCGGAATCCGTCCCACTACAGGACTCACGACTACACGTTGGAGCCCTGCAATCTTGTGGCCGACCCGCGGACCAAGGACAGAGAAACGCTGCTCGCGAATGCCGACTTCATGAAAGATTACCCAGTTCCTGAGCCCCAAGACCAGGACATGGACGACGACGCGGACCTGGACGTCGACGTCCAGGGCACTGCCGGGTACGGCGCCATGGACTAGTCGTAATGGTGTTCACGTAAGCTTCTCCCACTGCTTCCGCTGTGCTTACCGGTGCTCTAACATATATCTACAGACACGGACGACTAGACTCGGGCGCCGGCCATGTTGGCGGACATGGACGGCATCGTGACGGAAGTCACAGAGGAGGCAGACTTGGGCGCCTGGCATGGGGGACATCGCGGCATGGTGCGTGTCGAGGAGCGACGACTCGGAGGAGGACGGACGCACTCTCGGAGAAGGGGACAAACAAGTAGCAATACCAGTCACCGCCGTGAACACGCAGAGTCTTCGTGATTACGCATGTCAAAGTGCCATTGCTGTAAACTTGTGGAATTGACCTAATACTTGATCTTGACTCTCTGAATCAATTGTGACTTTTTGAATTGTTTTTGACTTTTCGAATTAATCTCGACTTTTTGAATTAATATCGACTTTTCGAATTAATGTTGACTTTTCGAATTAACCTCGACTTTTCGAATTTACCTCGACTTTCCAATTGACCTCGACTTTTCAAATTTACCTCGACTTTTCGAATTTACCTCGACTTTCCAATTTAGTCCTGGAAAAAACTTCACCTGCATCAAAACAAAACACAACCAGAAACACAACACAACACAATTGAACCAAACGACACCGCAATGGCGCAATTGATGCCAGACCCTGTCTCTCGCTTTGACCCGCACACGTCTGCGATTGACGAACTCTTGCGGATTTCGGATCCTTTGCGCGATGCCGATGTCGCAGCACGAAGCGGGGGGGATGCCAGCGGGCTCAACGCAGCGATCATCGTGTTGCGCCGCGTCTACTGGGTGCTGCTTAAGCAACTGCGAGAGACGTCGGAGGTCGACCCAGGTGACGACCTCGAGCTTCGAGACAACATCGCCCGGGTGGCAAATCGGCGCAGCGGAGCGCTCAATGCGCTCCAAAAGAACGAAGAACGGTTCAGCCTCCTCGCCGCCGCATGGCTTGAGATGCCGCTGCCGACCCCGCCTTCGAGACAGGCAGCCGCGTCCGGCAATGCCACGCCGAGATACTCGACACATTCTTTCGCACGTGGCAGGGTCCGATCGGTGACCTCTCCTTTCTACAGCTCCTGGGCGGGGAGAGGGCCAACATGGACATCTGGAACCAGCGGTGCTTCTCTTTCGCCGGTCCTGTCCCGTTCATCCAGCGCGCCGACGGCTTATGGGCGCAGCCAGACACAGACGTGTCTGACGAAGACGGCGCACAGCAGAGCCCGATTACGTGGAAGCCAGACGGGCACCAGAGCCTCGCAGAGTACCTCCAGGCGCATCTTCTCCCTCGACACAGGGGAGGACGGACGGTTCGTGTGATGCCGGCTTATCCGGCAGTGCTGCGTATCCGGTACATCCCAGGTGAGAGAGATGGGCCGAACAGCGAGGACCTGCTCGAAACCGCGGTTCCCCAGCTTGTCTGGAGGACGAAACGCGGACGGGAGAAGGATTACCTGCACTCCTTCGAGTTCGGGCCCCGGCCTTGCGTTTACAAGCTCTTCGCCGCGGTCCGGCTCCGGAAAACACCAGACGAGCCCGACCTCGTCCGTGTTCACAGTCTCGACAGGCCCATCACCATTACTCCCGGCGCCTCTTTGGCCTCGCCCGACTGGCTGCTTGGAGCAGCTGGGTACGAGTATGACCTGTTTTACACTCCCCCGACGCTCAAGGAGGACGCGGTCAGGGACGAACGAGTCCCCGCCGAGACCGATAAACCTCACCCAATTGAGGCGTTATTGCTCGACACGGCAGCTCGTCTGAAGAGCTTCAACATGCCCGGCCGTTTCGGGCCGCTTGCTGGCTCAGGCAGTTCGTTGGCCATCGAACCCAGGCGGCCCTCACCGACCCCGCCGTCCAGGGCTCATGACAACTGCATGCGCGATAGCACGCAAAACAGCGAGGGACAGCCCGTGCCCCCGAGTGCCCCCGCAACAGGGACAGCAGGGCGCGAACAACGAGACTCGATGCGACGCCCGTCTCCGGTTCCAGGTTTACCTCCAGGACACGGCCAGGTTCTTCCCATGCGCGAGAGGTCACTGGATAGTGAGAGACAACCCGTGCCCCCGAACGCTCGCGCAAGAGAGATGGATACGGCCGTCGCATCGAGTCTCGTTGACCGAGATCAGAATCGTAGCCAGCCCCCTAGGCAGAGGAGAGGCTCGCCTTCTCGGCGTTCCCAACCCAGCCAGTCTGACAGACGGGAGGGAGGCTCACGAGGGGCGGACCCGTATCCCCCGAATTTTCATCATGGAGGGGGGAGTGGAAAAAAGAGGAAAGGCGGGCCGCCGAATAGATATCCACCAGCAAAGCGACATGCCGAAGGTGCGAGGACTGCTAGCAACAATGTCGCTATCGACTGCTGGGAGAGGCAGGAGGCAAGCCAGGAAGATGCGGCGCCCTCGGGCACAGATGCGACCACTCCCGCCGGCGACTTAGAGCTGATAGGCGCGCCGCGCGTCACCGAGCTCGACGACAAAGTCAAAGATGATCCCGACATCAAAATCGAAAATTCCGACGACTGAAGAGACGGGGCCCACAAAAGCCTACACTTCGAGTAAACTGAGTGTTGTGGCACCGTCGCCGGCAGGAAGAGGGGGGGAGGACGCGCGCACCGGTTGCGAGTTGGAGGCAGGCTGCAGCATTGCAGGATGGCGGGAGGGCTTGGGCCATCGGCGGGATGGAAGGACGGGGCGGACGACAGACACGAGAGGGGCGAGGTCGTAAAATGTATTTACCTCGAGGAAATGTAAAGTCTACCACAATACAATCATTATGAACACACAATCACCTTGGCATCTTGGCACATGGGATGCTGCGCGAGGTTCTCAGGACTCACTACTCCAGATCTTCACGCGCTTGGCGACCTCATCGGACTCTCGAATCTCAGCTCTCGTTGTTGCGCAGTGAAGAAGAAGAACGGCTATGTGGTATTTTGTGTCAAGCTTCGTACACAAGGTACCATAGTGGGAAAATGTGCAAGGCAAGAAGCATAGGTAAGGTAGATGGGCAGTTCTGGGGCGGAATGGCTGCAAGTTTAGGGCTCAGAACTGGATTCGCCAAGTTTAGGGCTCAACGACCAAAACCGGCCAAGATTCACCCTCCATAGTGAGCTCGGGTATTGGTAGGCAAATTTGGCCGACTCCAAGTTTCTACTTTCGAGGGACGACCATTCAAAGGTGCCGGAGAACGCCCTCTCTCTATAAGGCATGGAGGTTTTGAACTTTGTGCGGACTCAGCCCTGTACCTCAGAGCGTCGGCTCCGTCATCGATGACCTCCGGGACAATCTCACGAACCGCATCAATATGCGCACCTACCTCTTGCTGCACGAGAACCCCGCTGTGTCGCTTACCCGTGAGCGCGCCCGGTCAGGCCGCGGCTCTCGCAGCAAGGGGCAGGAGAGCAAGATTCAACAACACCATCTCCCTGCCATGGATAGCAAGCTCCTGGATGCCGTGATCACCAAGGTGGCGCCAAACTTCACGCCACCCATGGCTGCCACGCTCCCAGACGACATCGTGAAGCAGTTTGGCGGCCTCGTCGCCAAAGGCCGCATCGAAGACTTCGTTGCGACACAGGACGCGTTCATGACGGAGGTGGCGCAGATCGAGGTGCGGCACTCGGGCCTCGACGTCAAGGAATCCACCGTGGAAGTCCGCCGGCTGGTCGAGAACACGGCCGCCATCAACGCTATGGCAAGCCGCCATGAGAATCCGCCGGTGGACATGGTCGCCGCGGTCCAAGCGATTGGCATCCAGTTTGAAGATCCGTCCGAGATCGACTGGAAACACTTGCACATCCCGGGAACGGCCAAAGGCTTCTTTGTCATGCCCCATCAGCTTGCCGATCCTGTCCACAATACTGGGCAACGACGTCGGTCTCGGCAAGACTATCACCGCCCTGCTGCTCGTCGTCATCAGCTACAATGACTACAAGCGACGCGCTGCGGCCGGCGAGCCACTCGACGCATGGCCCTCGATTTTCTTTGAGCCTCCCAACCTGGTTGCGCAAGTGTTCAATGAAGTGACGGGCTTTTTCGGCCAATTCTTCAAGGTCGTGGTTGTTCAGGGCTGCGCCGTTTCACACGGCAGCAATACACGCCTGGCCGAGGCGTCCGATCTGGGTAGAGACCTGCCGGGGTTGATGGAAAAATGGAAGAGGCGCAAGCATGACCCGGAGGTAGGTGTATTAGAATGAGTTGTCCGGGTGCGAGGACCTTGGCCATGGGTTGCTGACCTGACGTCGCAGAACTGTCGTAACATTGTGATCACCAGCCTTCCGACGTTCCAACACCGCTTCGGTAGCCATACCACGGTACGGTACCATGCAGACACCGTCGCAGCCAGTGAACCCCACGCCGTTGACATCGTCAACACGAGCCAGGACCCTCGGGACGTCGAGCTGCGCACTCAACGGCACCTCGACCTCCTGAAGGTCAGAATCAAGAAAGGACAACTCGCGACGAGCCCCTCTTTTGGGAAGCAGGCCCTCAAGTTCATGGCGAGCGATCACGACATCAGGGCCATCAAGGAATGCCTCAGCGCAAAGCGCAAGCGGTCTCGTCTCCGGACAAAGGCGCTGCTGCAGAAGGCCCAGGACGCCAAAGTTCTCGCCGCAACAAGGAAGAGGCTCCAGGAGAACAAAGCCCGCCACAGAACCAGGGTCGCCGCCGCCAAGCGAAATAAGAGCGAGGTCGGATCCGGCTCCGATAGCTCGTCTCGCGCAGCAAGCCCATCCGTCAAGAAGCAAAAGACCGGTGCTACCGAGGTCAGGGCAATCCCAACCAACAAAGGCAAGGGCAAGGTCGTCGCAGTTGAAGGGGGGTCTGACGATGAACTCTCCGGGTTTCCCGACTTTGACGACGACGTTTACCAGCAGATGGATGCGGCCGCCACCGACGAGTCCGGGTCCGAGTCGGAGGAGCCAGTTTCCGACGAGATGCGCGTTATCATGGAAACGCTCCAGGAAATAGACATCTTGATTGAGGAGCGGACCACCTCCTTGGAAAGCCGAAGGCCGGAGGACATGTGGGAGGAATTTGGTGCCATCCCCCCCGGGATGGAAGCCGGGTTCCAGGCCGAGATTGAGAAGCGCCTCAGGGTGCAACAGGAGTGGGAAAAAGAGCAGCACATCTCCGAGGAAGCTGTCGACATTAAGGCTTTTATCCTCTCCCTCTCCCTCAAGGACTTCCAGTGAGACCGCGTTGTCGTTGACGAAGCCCAAGGGCTTCGCGATATCGACTCGGGCCACTCTCGCTATATTCGGCTGCTGATGCCGTATTCCCGGGCCTTGCACATGTTCTCGGCCACACTGACCCTCAATTACATCAACGACATCCGCTCGCTTGCCTCGCTGGCCTAGGCGGCCTCGAAGCTGGACCTGAAGCTCCCGAACAGCGTGGAGTGGGAGTATGCGGCCGAGACTTGCCAGCCGTATGGGAAGATGGTCACACCCGTGTCATTCCCGATGACGCGGGCGGAGAGAAAGGCTTACAAGGCCAGGGTCAAACGGAGAAACATCCCGGAGCTGAACGTCTAGATCGACAAGGCGCTGTTCGAGACGGAGAATCACGCTGTCGTCCCTACGACAGTCCTACGAGGAAACGGGCAAGAGATTCTGGTCTGTCCCTCGCAGGCTCAGTGTGGTCAGACTAGACATTATGGACAACAGCGGTGTAAGCTTGCACGACTCTGAATTGGCGTACAAGTCCGTCATGAACTGTTTGTTGCTCAAACGGAATGCTCGTCATAAAACATCTGACAGAATTTGGAACGGAAACTCGACGGAATGCCAACTTTGGTATAAGAGGGTTAATCATTGAGAAATATCGCAGCCCGCCGCACAGGCAGAGAAACAGCACAAGGCGGCCAGAGAATTCGGTAATATATACGAATAGAAGTATGTACATTGAATCGCCCAACTCTTCACATCACGCAAGACCAGGAAACCAGCCACGCCCACCATTTTCTCCTCCATCTATAGCCTCATCACTCTGGCTGGCCCTCTTACAGGCATTGGGCATACCACGGGTTCTGCGTCTGGCACGCCCACGGGGGAGCGCACGCCGTCGGCCCGGTCCAGCCCTGCCCGCCGCACTGGCCCCAGTGCGTCTGG
>FTEL01009202.1_pt1 | contig 13474 bp, 14 predicted proteins | sample 1658911 | NCBI WGS metagenome assembly FTEL01 (sample SAMEA3914869, study PRJEB12502) | metagenome | biome: forest; material: soil | place: USA | collected 2012-03-12 | depth 0.1 m
ACACTAAGCAACCCCCCCAGGTCCTCCATCATCGTGACAATCGGCCTCTACCTCTTCGTGGGCATCGAGATCGCCCGCCGCCGGCGCATCCTCCGCTCCATCAGCAGCAACGTCCACAACGACGACACCGTCCCGCCGGCCCCTGAGAGCCACCCCGACGAATCCACCCGCAACTCCACCACCCTCGACTACGACGACGCCGACAACCCCCACGACAACCTCAACACCTCCCCAACCTCCACCATCACCACCGCCACGGCCAAATACTACCCCACCCCGACCACCACAACAACCATCACGACAAAATACTACTCCTCCTCCACAACCCCCATCACGGCGCGCATCAACCCCACCAAGACCTCGTCCCTCTCCTTCCGGCAGTACATCCTCATGCCACTCTTTTTCTTCCTCGCTATGTTGACCGTGTGGGTCGCGCCGTCGACGAACCGTGTCGCCTCGTTCATCAACCCGGGGTTTTCGTCGTACCCGCTGCTGCTGCTGGTGGGTATCACGGGGTCGATGCGGGGGTTCTGGAACGGGATCGTTTTTGTGGTGGTGGGCATGCGGTCGTGGAAGAGGAGGAAGGAGGCGGATGAGGTGGCGCTGAGGCCGGTTACGAGATAGGGGGTTTTGTTTTGTTTTGTTAAGGGGGGATAGATGGTAGATATATAGGGGTTAATGGATTTGTTTTGTTTACCTACTTGGGGAGGGGAGGTTCGAGGTCGGGAGTCCGGCACGGCGCCAAGGGGCTTGGTTGTTAGTGGCATGCCATGGTGTCGCTGGGCGTGCTTGGCGGATGTTTGGTTGAGTTGTCTGCGTCTTTAGGGCGCGATTTGCCTACTTCCCCAAGTCCGTGGAGTTTCCGTCGCGTTTCCATCACGGCTCCTTTTTCGACTTTCTCTAGCCGCCACGACTTCCATGCCCTGAGCCACACCGTCCTCCAGCCTCAGCAAGATGCGCTCCCACTCGCTCGCCCAGGCGGCGATCCTCCTCGCCTCGTCCGGCCCTTTACGCGCAGCCGCGGCGCCAGAGACGGGCGTGCTAGAAATCGACCTCGTCTTCCCGCGCAACGAGACCTACGCGCCCACCGACCAGCTCCCCATCATCTTCGCCTTCCGCAACGCCCCCCTGGCGCAATACCTCGACTTCGACAGGATCCACCTCGACCTCGTCGGCGACAAAATCCCAGCATCAAACAATAAATACACCCTGTCCCACCACCACGTGGACATCCGCGTCGTCAACTGGACCACCACTCCGGCCACCTACTACGCCTACACCTACCTCAACAACTTCACCTCCCCACGCGACTTCAACCTCGCCTGGTACTTCGACCTCGGCCACTGCCACCTCCCCAACTTCACCTTCGCCGACGTCCCGCAAATCTCCCGGCGCGGCGAGATCGACATCCGCATCGCAGCCAACGGCGGGCGATCCGCCAGTGACCTCGTCGCGGCTACCGCCGACGCCAGCACCTGCAACCGTGGCGCGAGCAACCGCGCGGTCGCCTTCAACATCACCAGCACCATTCCCGTGCCGGAGTGGGCGCGGGGGCCCACGTGGAACAGCGGGGATACCTGCGGGGTGGTTGATCCGGAGGAGGAGGTCGTGGCGGAGCCGTGTAAGGTGGGGATTGATGAGGCGGCGGCCGCGAGTATGGCTGCTGAGAGGAGATGTCATATGGCGAATGATACCGAGGCGTGCTCGGCGGGGAGCATCGTGGGGAGCCCGGTGGGGTTGGGTGCGGCGGTTACTGGGTGGTGGTGTGTTGCAGCGGTGTTGGGGGCCGCGGGGTTTTTGATGGGGTGAGGCGTGGTGGTGCTCGTCCCGAGTGAGGGCAGAGAGGAGGGGAAGGGTTTATCCGCTGACACAATAACCGCGCATGCTTGGCGGTATGTAAGGTGTTTCTTTTACTTCGCCACTGCTGCGGCTGCTCGGTGCCGGCGGCTGTTCAGTCTTCCCTGTCACCCGCAACCGGTGAGCGTTCGACGGTCGGGGCAAAGGAGTGTCGAGCGTGGAGCACTGGTGATCACTCGTCACTCGCCAGGTCCAAAATTTGTAATAGAAGGTGGCTTTGAGGCTATCTGGGAGAACATGAGCTTGTTGTGGCCAGGCTGCAGAGATAACAAACCCAGTAATCATGGCACATGTTGGGGAGAACCAGATAGAGAGTAGAACTCGACGCCTTTTCATGGGACGGGACATAGTCAAGAGACGCATGATCGCCAGGGGCAAAGATTCGGGGGGCACGGAGGGATGTGATCCAATCTTCCACGCCCTTCATACTCGGAAGGCAGGGTGGAGGGAGGGCGGCATCCCCAATGTGTCCTGCCGAGAGCACATCAGGAGGGAAAGTCACCCTGAATTGCGGATGGGGATGGTCAAAGAGAGAACAGTGACGCTTGAGAGGAGGGGAAAGGCGGCCAAAAGCCTGGGTGTTTACAAGGGGAGACGGGTTGAGGATATCTGTTCTGTACCTATGGGCATGGTCAAGGTATATTTAGTTGGACTATCATGTTGGAACAGTATCCCTCGCCAGATAGCCTCACATACTCTCCACCTCTGCTACCTGCACATTCACCCATCATCAATCCTTCCCCCACATCCTACAGAACGAATACCGATCCCCCGCTCAGAGCAGAGCAACCGCACCAAGAACCCCCGCAATACCCGCGGCAGCCCACGCAAGACCCGTGCCGCGACTGCCCGCATTGGTCCCCGCAGCACCACCACCAGCCGTGCCATTCGTGGTGACGGCAGGGGTGGAAGTGGGAGCCGGAGTCGTCTCGAAAGCGTACGGCCCCTCTGTCGATACGAACTTGGCGATGTCGCTGCCCGTGTAGGTGCAAATTGGGATGTAGGTGTTTGTCACGGGGGTAGCCTCGCTGAAGCAGGCGTTTTGCAGCGACTCGAGCTCCGCGCTGTGGGCGTCGGCCCAGATGAGCGCCGTGGCCTGGTAGCTGGACGCGGCCGCTGTGAGGCTCGACGGCAGGCCCCCACAGCCCGCGAAGTCCAGGTATTCGAAGGGTGCCTTGGGCGCGTCGCTGAAGAGCGCGGTGTACTTGGAGCTGCACGCGGCGCGCTCTGCGTTGTCGGTGGTTGCGGGCTGGAAGCTGGTGGTGGTGTCGCGGCCCTTGATGTCTTGGAGCTGCCGCACGGCTCGGGGGGGGATTATGTCGGCCGAGGCCACGTCAACGAGGGCGACGAGGAGGGTTTCCGCGAGCATATTGACTGGAGTTGGCAGGATGCTGTGGGGAGATGAGATGGTATGATGATGGAGTCGAGGTGGGGTTGGGAGGGTTCGACTTATATCCTGCTCGCCTCGCCACGAACTAATACGTTCATGCTTTTCAGGTCATTCGGTCTGTTCGGTGAGGCGTGGTGATTCCTTGCTTGAGCGGCCCTTGTGTTCTGTCTTGTTGGGCCATGCCACCCACAGCCAAGCCGGCGAGGCGGGCGCCGTAGCCGCCCGCCTCGTCGCGTTGATGTGTCGACAATTTCACAACCCTGAGGGAATCGTTGTCTTTGTGTCCGCTACCATTCCGCCATTGCCTTGGCTGCAGCCGTTCCGCTCCTTCGACACAAACAACGCCGCCTGTCAAGTCTTGGCCGCGCCTGGGGATGCGGTTTTCCGCCGCCCGAGCAGACCACGCGTCTGCTCAGCCACCGTCGCTTGTAACCAGATTGGGGCGCTAGCTTGCTCAAGTTCGCAAGGAGCCAACGCGTCGTGGAGGGAGAAATGACACAAATCAAAAACATTGGCCGATATTTCTGCCGTCCTTATTGCCAAGGGCGACGGCAATGTGCAGGAACTGTTTGCGGCTCCATCCCACCATCTGTGGTCTGCCCCGGGTCCCCGATCCGTGGCTGGGAACAGGCGTGCAAGGACATATCACGGAGGCCTCCCAAGCACCGGCCGGGCACTCGGCATCGTGGCGTGCGGGTACGCAACATTGTTCCACAGGCCCCCCATTCCCTCGATGAGCTGAGCCCCTCACTCGATTCTTTGGTTCCGTCTCCTCGGTGCCCGATATGTGACCGAAGCGGATCGATGATATCTGGAGTCTTTAGGCCTTCATCAGCTCGCCCGCGGCCGCGCCACCAGCCTGGCGACTCGGCTCTACCAACACGTCATCAGGTCCAGTCTCGAATCTGTGGTGGCCGTGGACGAATGTCTGCCTTGGTGAGGGGCATTGCCGGTAGAGAACTTGTCTACCGAATGGTGAGGAGACGTCCAACAGCGATGGGGGCCAGGAGAATACCAGACTAGGTAAGTGGTTGGGACAGGGGCGCATGCGGCCCCTACAGATTAGCACCTATTCCGCGGGTCAGTCTCGGAGTAAAACGAGCGTTCTCACCACCCAGAGTAGGGAACCAGAGAACGGGATGACCGGCAACAAATAAACATGTATACCAGCCCCAAGCAATCTACACAAAGGCCCCAGGCTGCAGCATACCGGCCACCTGGAAGTAACCCTTGAGCCCCTCAAAGTCCTCCACGTCAACAACTGCGCCAACATAACCGTCTGGTCGCACGATAGCACAGCAGCCTTTCCGTTGGTCAACAAGCTCCAGTCGCTCATAAGCCCTCCCATGCCCCTCAAGGACACTCTCCGCATCCGCAAAAACGCGCCAGTAGTCATACCCCTGGTCGTCACTCCACGGCCGGTACACCTCCTCCAACTCGAGCAAGTCAACACGGTCCCGCTCCGCGCAGTGCACCACCAACACTTCGACAGGAACCCGCTGTCGCGCCACGTAGTCACCCCTATTAGCGGGCACAGTAAGCTGTCCAAGCCCAGAGTGCCGATCGCCCAGGAACTGTCCCAGGGCCTGCAGTTTGGCAAACAGCTGCGGCTCAGCGATGTCCCCGGCAAAGACAAGAACCCGAAACGCCCCCGTCGCCTGCAACCTGGTTTGTATACGCGTCACCGTACAGTCAGCCTGGTAAACAACCTGAAAGTTCAACAGGCGCTTGCCCGGCACAAGGTCCGCCTTGAGCAGACTCGGCCCGAGGGCATCGACGCCCCTGGGCAACTGCACGACCGGGGACTTGGGATACCGGATCGACAGCCCCGTGGTAAACTTCATGGCCTGCAGGAACTCTGTGTCAAACTGCGACGAGGGCGCAGAAAACAGCTTCAGGTACCCCTTGTCAAAGGCAATCAGGTCCTGCGCGACTGGCCGTCGCTCCGCCTCGTACGTGCTGAGCAGCTTCTCCGGGGACGAGAGGATGCGGCCCTGCAGCACCAACCGCAGCTTCCACCCCAGGTTGTAAGCATCCTGAATAGACGTGTTCATCCCCTGCCCCGCCTTCGGCGAGTGCGTGTGCACGGCATCACCCAGCAAAAACGCCCGCTCGTTGCACCTCGAGAAGTGACTACCCACACGTTGACCGACGCGGTAGGCAGACCACCACGAGACTGCACCGGCCTCTAGGGTGTACGGGGCGATGATCTCGCGGGCCGCGGCCATGATGCGCTCGAGGGTGAGCTCTTTGGGATCGGGCAAGGCGCTGCCGCTCTCGACGGGGATGTAGAGCCGGACTTCTCGGTCGTTCCGCGGGACGACGAGGATCGTGCCCTTTGCGGCGCGCAGGTAGCACACGCGTCGGATGTCGGGGAAGTTGGTCTTGGGGATGAAGTCGACGACGCCTACAGGGGGGTTAGCAAGGGGAACTTCAGGGGCAAGGCAAGCACTTACCAAAGACGGAGTCTGTCAAGTCGCCTTCGAGGACAACGTCCAGTTGTTTTCTCAGCCAGCTGTGCGCTCCATCACACCCGGCGATGTATTTCGCGCGAACGATCTCGTCATGGTTGGCGCCCTGCCACCGTTAGTATCTTAAAACCCGTGACCAAACCCTGGGCTGAACCCACGTTTGTCTGTCCATCTCCATTGGGTTCACTCTCGCTGACATGAGTAAGGGTCACAGTGACGGGATAGTCGGTGCTGAGGTGGGGACAGGACGGGTCTATCTCGACAGCAGTTGGCTCGGTGCTGTATCTGATGGTAATGTTGTTGTGTGGTTTAAGGTTCTCGAGCATGTGGTGCTCAACGCGAGCTGGTGTCGTCAGTTGAGCCCAGTTAAGGCGTAAACGTCCACTTACACTGCTGCAGTTGAGTCTCGCGAGTCGTTCCAAGCTCATCGACCTTGTCCTGGACGACCTGCTCTCTCGCAATACCACCCCCATCTTCTCTCGGCCCCCAGATTGCAATCTCCTCGAGCCTCCATGACTCGGCGGCGATCTGAGACCCAATGCCGAACGCGTCAAAGATTTCGTTGGTCGTGCTCTTGAGGCCCTCAGCCTGACCACGAGGCGTGGGCCCCGGCTTCTTGTCGACGAGGAGGACACTGATGGCCGAATTCCGAAACCAATTGGCCAGCGCCAACCTTCGGTCTCAGGGTCAACACTCGGAACACTACCTGAAAGCTGGGAATGCTTCTGGGATTGCTTACCCGGCCGGGCCGGCACCGATGATCAGGACTTCTACCACCTTTCCTGCTTCCATTGTCCGCCACAGCACAATGCTCAAGAATTGGCAGCGTCGAAATGCCAGGCAGTAAGCTGATCAACCAAGGTAGGCGGACTGGGACTGGGACTCTGAGAATGCTCAAAGCTGGGGACTTTCCCCTCCCTCTTGCGGGTAGCTGCGTCAGAACCGATATGCATTCTGACGCAGCGTGCCTCATCCTGTGGTCCAGACGCCACCGGCCTCTGTGCTGGCCGTGCTGTGTCTGCCGTTGCCTTGTTTGAGGAGGAGGGGTTGCAGGGCGCCTCGGGCTGTTGATTTGTTGACATTGGGACATCAGCGCTGTGATTCTGCACGCATGGGATAGAGGCGCCGGATCTGCAGGCACCCTGACGACTACCACCCTCCCCTCCACAGAGCTTCGAGGATGGCGTGATCCGTGCTCAGCAGAGCGTCCTTCTTTTCGGCTTCCTCGGGGATTTTCTGCAGTTTGCAATTCCTTCTGCCGGGTTCTTTCTCAGCCGGCCGTGTGTCTGAGACCGACGCCATCCCGAACGAGGGGCAGCCCGAATCCGGCAACTGCATGGCGGACGGGAGGGAGGGCGGCTGGCTGAGGACAAACACTTGGCCAGGACGCCCGCATTAGCGCTGTTCCACGCCTGCAGGTGCTGCGAGAGTGCCTCGAATCGGAGTATCACACTGCCATCCCGGAGCCGCAGGGACAGCAGAGCCGTTGTACAGGCCTTCTGGAGGGGTCGAAACGGAAGCAAGGCCCATACGTCTGTCTTGTTCTGTGCGCCCCCAAGCAATTTACAGACTCATTCCTGTCCATAGCTATGCGCATCGGTTCCCCTCTTCTGCACGCAACCGACCCCATCATGCCCCAAGCAGTGGAATGCCATTGTGAGGATGCCTTGCCTACTCCCCAGTGTGCACCGCGCGGGGGGAACCGAAGGTTCCAAGAATGGGTCTCCGCGGCCGGAAGAGCTTCACTCAGCTCGATGCCATGCAGTGGGCTTGCAGTCCCGCGCCGAGCGGATACGCACCCAATGCCCAGCACAAGATACCGACTGGGGCGCGTCAAGCTCGGCAGTGAGGGGCATGGCGTACTTGCTCTCTGGCGCGAGGTACAGCATAGAAGTCGTCGGTAGAAAACTGTGAAAATAAATACATGGAAAAGCGCCAGAGCTTTTGGTGTCAGCCCTACCAGCCATCCAACCGCTTATCCAAACGTAACAATGGCATTCGTTCTTGGACCAAGTCAACCGGACGCCTTTGTCCATTCGCCCCCAAGAGCCACAACACCTCCACCAACCCGGGCCGTTCCGCCCCTCCACCCCACCTCATCCGACACCAACATCATCGACATCCGCTCCTCCACAGAATGCCCCCTCGACAATCTGGGCTCAGCCATCGTGGATGGTCTGACCCAACCACCAGGCTCCAAATCCCTCCCCGCCCTCCTCCTCTGGGACGAAAAGGGGCAGACGTTGTACGACGATCTGCTCACATCGGAGGAGTACTACCCCTACCGTGTTGAGGCCGAGCTGCTGAACGAAAAGGTCGACGACATCACCGCCACCATCGCCCTCTCCCGAGCCGACATCCTTGTCGAGCTCGGGGCGGGCAACATGTCCAAGTCTGCTCTGTTCCTGTCCTCACTTGACAAGCGGCTGGGCGCTCCCCTGGTCTACTACGCCTTGGACGTCGACGGAGCCCAGCTTGAGCGGTCGCTCGCACAACTCAGGCAGCGGACAACCCTCAACTGGATCACAGTGTGCGGGCTGCTGGGGACATATGAGGACGGAGCTCGATGGCTTGCAAGGCCGGAACTTGCCTCTTTCCGGAGGACGCTCATCTGGCTGGGCAATAGCATCACCAACTGCGAGGAGCAGGGCGCCAGCGAGCTGCTCGAGGCCTTCTCCAAGGACCCCGCCACCGGTCGAACCCTGAATCTAGCCGGATTCCTCCTCCTCGTCGACGGGTGCCAGGACGCGGCCCGGATCGAGCTCGCCTACGATGTCCCCAGCGGCAAGTCCCGGGGGTGGATCATGCACGCTCTCGAGGCGGCGAGGCATCACCTTAACAATGACAGCGAGGTTGCCAACCTCCTGGCTGATGAAAACTGGAGGTTCGACGGCTGTTGGCATCCTGAAAGGCAGCGCTACGAGAACTACCTGGTCCCGACCCGGCCCCTGACGGGCACCATCGGTGGGCGACTAATTCAGCTCAAGGAGGGCGAACGCGTCGCCATCCTCGGCAGCGGGAAGTGGCCCGAGGCGACGGTGAGCGCTGTGGCCGAACGGCCGGGCCTTGAGGTGAAGAAGTCGTGGCGGAACGACGAGTTTGCCTACGGTGAGTCTGCACATGCCCCCCAAACAAGACGTCGGGCCTAATCTCCCTACTAGGCGCGTACTGGCTTCAGCCGCTTATCCAGCGGCACGACAGCGGCATCGACATCACGGAGATGTTTGGAGCCAAGGGCAAGGAACCGGCCAAAGGAGAGCGATGAGCTAGCTTACGTGACATGCAAGAAAACTGGACCCAGCTGGAACTGTGATCCTCGGCGTTTGGAATTCAGACTCAGAATAAACAACCCCCAACCATTCATTGGCCCAACCCACCACAACTCCCTGCGTGACAACCACCATCCTGCATATCCTCCCTGCAAGCAGCCGAGCCGTGTCCACCCCCCTCCCCCACTCTCCATATTGGGCCTCGTCTTCGGGCCGCCGCTGGCGTGCCTTGATGGCCGCTCCAGGGCTCGACTCCCCGCTGAGAGCCCGCAGATCGCAGCCCAAACGGCTCGCCTTGCAGACCCCGTGTAACAAGGACACAAAATGACAAGTTTGCCCTACGAGTGAGACTGAATCCAACCCCCAATCAATGCCGCCATCACGCCCACGCCGACTCTCAATGCTTGCCCGACCCCGCCATGGCTGGCGGCATGATATCGACGGCGCGCAAGGGACTCGCTGCAGCGATGGTTCCAGGAGTGACATATCCGAAAAAGAGGGGAAAGTCGCACATCGCAGCCTTGTTTGTGGAAGCTGATGATGCGCCATGCGTGTGTTCTGTCACCGTGTCACAGCGTATTGCATACAAACCGATGTGGGCTTGAGATTGGCGGTTCGGGCATATCCAGTCCTGGCACGACATGCTGGGGCCTTTTGAGACCGAGCACCGTGCATGCAACAACAGATTACCTTATCCTAGTCGTTAAGATCTGTACACTCTCCACCATCATCCCAGCCAGTCCCGTCCCGCCCCTGGATTGCATCGCAGTGCATATGCTCATGCCGTCCACGTCACCCCCACCTCGCACCCCCTTCGCGGGATGCGGGTGTCTCACACCGGTCGCTACGCCTCCCCGGCTTCCTGTTCCCCGCAGGCGTGGTACCCGCGGCCGGCCGACTTCGGCCGACTCCTCCGGTCCGAGCCCGGCTTCCGATCGAGCTGGCCCTCGCGCATGACGAAGCTGGCAAACACCGCCACGCAGCTGAATAAGAGCGCGCACACTGCACATCGTCAGCATCATACTCCCTCCAAAAAGAACCAAGAGCAAACTTACACCACACATTCCCAAAACTCCTCGTATACGCCTCCAGCACCACCCTCGCCACCTCCTCAGGCAACTCATTAATCCTCTCAAAACTCGACGTCACCTCCCTCACGATATCCTCCACATCCGGCAAGCCCGCCAGCCCCTCCCTCAGCGCGCGCTCGACAAACGTGCAAATCAGCGTCGACGCCGCGCTGACGCCGACCAGGCTCCCCAGGTTAAGACACATGTAGAAGCCCGACGTGCCGACCGCGACCTGGTAGGGCTCGAGGTCGGCGGTGAGGCCGATGAAGGCGGCCGACAGGGAGACACCAAAGGCCATGCCGATGGGGAAGCCGTAGAGGGTCTCGCCCCAGCTGGTGGGGCCCCGCCAGCGCAAGAAGATGGCGAGGAAGCTGAGGGAGGAGAGCGCTGTTGAGAGGAGGGTTACAAGGCGGTAGAGGCCGGTTCTATGGCGCATTAGAAATGAATGCTGCAGGGGTGGCGCTGGGGAGACGTGCCGCTTGATGGCGTAGCCGCTCACCAGGCTGCCGACCACGGTGCCTATGGTGATGACCAACAACCTGATAGCCGCGCGCGAGCTGGTATCGCCGTCGGTGACGCGGAAGTAGAGCGGGACAGATGTGTAGAGCGCCATCTGCGCGCCAGTCTGCAGGAACTGGATGGCGTAGGATGAAACCACATTGCGCTTGGCCAGCAGGCGCAAGGGAATAATGGGCTCGCGCGCCCAGAAGGCCTCAGCGAAAAAGAAGAGGGTCATGAAGACCAGCCAAGTGGACAGGGGGAACAGGGTCGACGAATCCTGGCCGAAGGTGTCTGGGCTCGCCTGCACCTGATCGAGGAGCAGGAGGACGGAGACGTTGGCGAGGGCGAGACTGACAGAGCCCGAGAAGTCGATTCGTCTGAGCTTGGAGCGGCGGTTGGGCTCTTCCTGGGTTGGGTTGGCATGCGTTTTGCTGGTTGGCGGCGCCGGGAATGTCATCTTTTTCCAGATGTAGATGGCGGCGAGGAGATTGAACGGCACTTGGAAGAGGAGGGCCCTGGAGGAGTTAGACATCGATACCCACTCATGGACTCAAACGACATACCAGCGCCAGTGTGTCCGGTCGGCGATGAGTCCGCCGATAGAGGGCCCCATCGCCCTGCCGATTTGGTTGACAGCGTAGGCGTAACTTCGCCAGACGGCAACATCACGGAGCGGAACGAGGTCTGTAAAGTCAGTGGTGGACGGTCCGGGATAATGCTGGCAGACAACTCACCGACGATCAGGGTAGATATGAGGACAGTGATGCCGGCGTTTCCAATGCCGCAGATGCCTCGCCCGATGAGTAGGACGGGGAAGGATACACCGGAGCCCCTGAGCATGGTCAGCAAGACCCTACACACACAGTTCCCAGAGAGGCAAGGCTTACGCAAGCAACCCGCCAATGCAGTAGAAGCTGTATGCCGCCAGCAGGAGTGGTTTTCTCCCGTAAATGTCGCTGAGTTTACCATACTGTCATGTCGTCAGTCCTGCTCCAACCGCTATGAGCCTCTAGGACATACCAAGGGCTGGACCGAGATGAGTCCCAGCAAGTAAGCCGTGATGATCCAGCTGGCCGAGCTCAGGCTGCCAAAGTCGGAGGCGATGTGGCGGAACATGGCCAGGAGTATGGCACTGTCCGAGTTGACCAAGAACACGCCTGCCAGCCACAACGGTTAGTATCGGGTAGCCAAACCGGTTTCGTCAAGTTGCCAACTCACCAAGCAGCAAGACCACATTCTTCCTCAACTGCCCGCTGTCCCACTCCTGGTGAGAACCGACTGTCGACGTGGGCGAAACGTCGCGGTCAGCGTGCGACGAACTCTCATCCTCGTCGTAGCGAGCGGACGCCCTCCCCAGGAGCGACGTCCGCTCGCCGGCGGGCAGATGTTGGGGGTGCCTCTCTTCGCCGGCCATGACTGGGTCTCTCCGAGTCCTCTCTCTCCCGAGCAAGGTTGTCCGGATTGGGGGTCAGGTGCATATGCCGTCGCAACTTGCTTGTGCAGAAGGGTGGCCCGGGAAGCTGGGTGTGGAGGGTCGCGGAAGAGGGTTTAAGGGTCCCGTGGGTGACGTCGGCGCTGGTACGAGGGCAGCCGTTGCGGGCTGCCCGGAGGGTCAGGCATCGTGTTTTTATCGGCGTGTACATGGCAGGTACGGGGTGTCTGGCGGAGTTAGCCTGGGATCGGCGTGTCTCTCGCTGCTCCCTCGGCGCGTGGCGGTGTGTGGGTGGTGGGCGAGGGGAGGGAAGGGGGCTGGCGGGCGCTGGGGTTGAGCTCGCGGTTGCGAGGCCATGTCTTGCTCGCCACACCACACACTTTCCAAGTCGAGAAAAGAAAGATGGCGACGATCGATGGCCTCGCGCGTCCAAGCCCGGGCCTCGGCCCCCATCTTACTCGGGTTTGCCTGTGGAATGTTCCTCCAAATTTCCGAGACACCAGGGTTGGATTTGGATGCTTGTCTTGGAGATGATCAGAAATTGCGCCATGTTGGGGTGGACGATGTCGATCAGGGTAGCAGAGCCCCGAGATCCGAGAACCCCAACCCAGGATGCCGGAATGCACAATTCGATGTCAACAGGGCAGATGAGGATGCAATCAATTTTTGGTTCGCAGATTGGATGTTGGGGTTTGTGCGTTGTGCGTTGTTCGTTGCAGGAGACAGGGAGAAGTGGCTGCCCTGCACTGGTCGACTCCCGCTCTGGGCTCAGCCGCACCCCGCTCCAGCACTGAATCACAGAGACAAGCCTGGAAGCTGCCTCTAACTCAGGCGAATCGGATCACTAACGGAACCTCGCTGCAGCATCCCGCAGCATCCCGCAGCGCTGGATGCAGGCTGATCCTGCGCCGATCTGCCGCACATCGCCGACTTCTGCCGCCTGAGACCAGGATGGATACCTGCACATCCGGACTGGTCGACAAGCGCAGCAAGCACTGGCTGCCTGCCGTGAACAGAATTCCTTGCCATGGCGATTATTGCCAATGGGCGGCAGCAGGAAGACGCACCTTGACGATCCATCGATGCGAGCGATCGGATGGCGGGACGACTCGGTGCCTGGGGCCTTCTTTCTCTCCTCTCTGTCCCCATGTCCCTCCCCCCTCCTATTCCCTGCTCCCCTCCCGCCATCTGATCACTCTGCAGCTCTCACAGTGGCTGGCCGCATTGGGCCGACACGGTTCAGGCCGGGCTGCATTCGTCGACCTACAAAACAGGCCGGCTTGTTGAGTCAACGCTGGTCTCGAAGACCATCTGCTGCTTCTCCCCTTCCCTCTCTCTCCCCCTTCGACAGCCCCACGGATCGTCGACCTGTCTCGACCCGCCCAGCCCCGCCACTCGCTCACTCTCCTCTCTCGTTATCCAATCAGCCATGACGGCCGCCGCCTTTGACACCTCTAAGGCGTACAAGCCGTGGGAAGTGGATG
>FTEL01003729.1_pt1 | contig 13467 bp, 6 predicted proteins | sample 1658911 | NCBI WGS metagenome assembly FTEL01 (sample SAMEA3914869, study PRJEB12502) | metagenome | biome: forest; material: soil | place: USA | collected 2012-03-12 | depth 0.1 m
CCCCCCCCCCCCCTCCCCCAGGTACCTCGAATCCGCCCAATCCTTCTTCGAAACCGTCACCCTAGTCTTCACCACCTCCCTGGACGCGCACGCCTTCTTCCTCCAGCGCCCGCACCCCTTCCTCCCCCATCTCCGCAACGCCGAGCTGAGCATCACCCACACCAACGACCACCTGTACCTGACCAAGATCGTCCACGACCCGGGCACCGTCCCGCTCAACCACGCGCACACGGGCATCCTCTCCGCGGGCGTCGCCACCCCGCTGTACCTCGCCACCGCGGCGCAGGTCGCCTCCACGCGTGCCCGCGCCCTCGCCCGCCTGTCCCGCGGCCGCGGCCAGTCGTTCCATGAGCGCGCGGCCGAACAGCAGCAGCAGCGTCGTGATGATGGCGCCCCAGCCGCTGCCCCGGGCACCGGCCACGCCTGCATCGACATGCTCTGCCGGGTCGAGGTCTTCGGCGAGGAGCTCTGGCGTGAGCTGATCCGCGGGATGCGGCGGGGTGCTACCGGGCTGCGGGAGGTGGAGGTGATCATCTCTGGACGGCTTCCGAGGAATAAGATTCTGGATGTGTTTGGGGAGGTTGCGGAGGAGGAGCAGCAGGGCTGGGGGGGCGTTGGGCCCGAGGGATACTGGGTTGTGCCCGGCCGGCTGGTGGTGAGGTTTACGCACTGGGAGAGGGATTATCAGCAGGAGGGGGAGAGGATGGTGAGGATTGGTGGGGAGGTTCCTGAGGTGGTGGAGGAGGTTGAGGATGAGGAGGAGGATGAGGAGTGAGGGTGAAGGGAGTCTACCCTGCTGCGGCTGGCCTACTGGCGCTGCGGTGGGTTGAGAGTGCTCGATCTCTGATGGGATGGGCGCCTCTGACACGACGGTTATGACGTTTACGAGTCACGACTGCGGTCTCGCGATGGGTTTCTCTTTTTTCTTTTCCCTTTTCGGTCTGTAACAACACCTCGCCTTGAGTTTCTTTTCTTTTCCTTTTCGGTCTGTACAATACCGTTCCCCATGCTTTGCTCCAGTTTGCTCTCTGTATGAGTAGTACCAACCAACCCCCAGCACCGACGGACTGCGGCCTTCCTCGATGGAAGGCCGCGCCTCTGATTTAATATAATTACCCACGCCCTCACTTCAACCGTGACATCTTCTGTTCCCGATTCCCCAGTGATAACCTCATAAGACCCAACATCCCAACACTCAGGCAGCCTACTTGAGCTCTCCCGGGTACAACCATGCTCGAAATTCTTCGGCAGCCTCAGCCCCATCCCAACCCCAGCGTCAAGTCAAGACCACTGGGACACGTGGGATTTTTAGGGGGTGGAAGCATCAACCACCTTCATCACTGGCTGCGTTTGTCGACAAGCGGATTTAGCCATCTCCCCCCCACGAACTCACTCTCGCCACAGAAAGCGGGCAGCGCAACGAGAGAACCCCAAGTGCAGCTGCTAGACGATGTCGTTCATCCAAGAGATGATGCTCGCGCAGACCTTGAAATAATGCGATGGCAGTTGCTGTCCCGATGAGCTCCCCCCTTCACTTCGGGGCATCAGTTTAGCGGTCTGGTGGCCTCTGGTGCCAAAAAAAAAATAGAAGTAAAAAAAAGACACCAGAGACACTGGCCCTCAACGACAGCGTTTTAACCCCGCCATAGATACCCTGGGGCATCCATGGTTGCGACCAGGGGATTTGGCGAGCCAAACAGAAGAGGAACAAACGCGAGGACAGCATGGCTCGGAGATGGAGCCCAGCAGAGCACAACGCGGGTCGTCCAGCGTGGGACCGACCAGATCGCTGTCTCCTCTGCTGAAGTCCATGAATCTTCAACGCCGGTTGTCGACTGCGGTCACCCCAGACCCGATGGCTGCCGGTAAGTGTTCGACAGGCCAGTAGCGACGCAGTGTGTATGTATGTATTTGGTAGTAGCGAGATGTCCCCACCCAGAACGCATGGGAGAGAGGAAAATAAAGGAAGGAATCGTCTGGCAGCGTTTAAATCATGGACAGCTCTATCGGTGCGGGCAGGCCGTTGATCCGATGCACGGCCTAGTCTGTGGGATTACAACATGCTGAGGCATGAACGTTGCTGCGTGGTTGGACTGTATCAAGGAAACTAGAAGATCTGTGCTCGATGCTCAGATGCTGTCCGTCGATGAGCGCTGTTGGAGGTCGGAGCATCCTGTCCTCGCGTCATGGCACTAGCTCGAGAGATCAAAGGGAGGTTGCACGTTTCTTCCAGGAAATGACTGGGAATTCTGGCAGTGGACCCTGCAAGTGCAACCGAGAAACTGGAAGCCCCAGCGTGTGCTTGATGCAGCTCGAGATTGAGCTGGATGTCGTGATGGATGGAGTTGGAGAGGCTCAAGTCTGGTTGCCCAATCGAGGTGCTCGGTGAAGCAAGATCTTGTGGGGCTCCTGGGGGCCCTTGTCCACTCAGCACAGCAGCCACAGCTCCCCGGCTCCACAATAGAGGACAGCTGCCGAATTCGATGGAGGCAGGTGGTGGCGCCAAGGAGAGCACCCAGCCCAGGGCCGCCCCAGCACAGGCGACATCCCGCGCGTGCAGTGCCAGTGCCGCAGGGCCCAGGCAGGCAGCCCACGCCCACGCTTCCAGGGCCAGGTCACCATCTGCATCTGGACATTTTTCATCATCGCCCCCTTTCCTCCCCGCATCACCCATCACCACCACCGCCCACCGCCCACTGCCCGACCCGGCCCGCCGCCATCCATGAGGGCACGGTAACCATCTCGTCTCGACACTCTCTCCGTCTCCGTCTCCGTCCTGGTCTCCCGTTCCCGTCCCCGTCTGCCGTTCCGCCCGCCGCCATGGCGCCGCCGCCGCTCGTCGACAGCGCGCAGATCAAGGCGGCCGACCTGCTGCGGCCGCTGCCGCTGTGGCAGCACGCCTACGTCTGGCCCTTTGCCGTCGTCTGGCCCGTCTTCCTGCGCTACTTCCTGACCCCGTCGCTCTACGAGAAGCACATTGGCGCCCCCGAGTGGACCTTTGTCTGGGTCGGCACCATCGTCACCTGCCAGACCCTCGTCTGGCTGTGCACCCACTGGAGCGTCAACCTCAACGCCACCTTCACGGCCCGCGCCGCGCCCTCGGTCGACGAGGCCGAGCTGATCAAGGTCATCCCCGTGGCCAACGCCGGCTCTGCCGATATCTGCAAGCTCGTGCGCGATAACGTGAGACTCGAATCCCCCCTCCCTGATCCCCTCCCCTACTCCCCCACACCCATCCTTGGCTGACCCGCATCGCGTCCCACTTCTCCAGGTCGGAGGCAAGACAAACACGTCGTTCCTCTTCCAGAAGCGCCGCTTCCTCTACAACCCCGTCACCAAGTCCTTTGGCACCCTCGCCTACGACATCGACGCCGAGCCGCGCCCGGCCCTTGCCACCTTCCAAAAGTCGCGTGGCATCACCACCGCCGCCGAGCTCGAGCGCATCGAACAGCACTATGGCACCAACACCTTCGATATCCCGGTCCCCACCTTCACCGAGCTCTTCAAGGAACATGCCGTCGCCCCGTTCTTCGTCTTCCAGATCTTCTGCGTCGGCCTGTGGCTGCTCGACGAGTACTGGTACTACTCGCTTTTCACCCTCTTCATGCTCGTCATGTTCGAGAGCACCGTCGTGTGGCAGCGCCAGCGCACCCTCACCGAGTTCCGCAGCATGAGCATCAAGCCCTACGACATCTACGTCTTCCGTCTCGGCAAGTGGATCGAGATCCAGAGCGATAAGCTGCTGCCCGGCGACCTGGTGTCTGCCACCCGCACTAAGGAGGACGGCGGCGTCGCCTGCGACATGATCCTGGTCGAGGGTACCGCCATCGTCAACGAGGCCATGCTCTCGGGCGAGAGCACCCCGCTGCTCAAGGACTCGATCCAGCTGCGCCCCGGCGACGCCCAGATCGACTCAGACGGCCTGGACAAGAACTCGTTCCTCTGGGGCGGCACCAAGGTGCTCCAGATCACCCACGGCAACGCCGACGACGAGCGCCCCAAGGTCGCCTCGGGTGTCCCCACGCCGCCAGACAACGGTGCCATGGCCATTGTCACCAAGACTGGCTTCGAGACCTCGCAGGGCAGCCTTGTGCGGACCATGATTTACTCGACGGAGCGCGTCTCGGCCAACAACGTCGAGGCTCTGCTCTTCATCCTGTTCCTCCTCATCTTCGCCCTCGCTGCCTCGTGGTACGTCTGGGACGAGGGTGTGCGCAAGGACCGCAAGCGCTCCAAGCTGCTGCTCGACTGCGTCCTCATCGTCACGAGCGTCGTCCCGCCCGAGCTGCCCATGGAACTTAGCCTGGCTGTTAACACCTCGCTGTCTGCTCTCTCCAAGTTTGCCATCTTCTGCACCGAGCCCTTCCGGATCCCCTTTGCTGGCCGCATCGACGTGGCCTGCTTTGACAAGACGGGTACCCTGACTGGCGAGAATTTGGTTGTTGAGGGTATTGCCGGTCTCGGACTCGGCCACTCCGGCACTGATACGCCCCAGGAGACCGATGGCGCCCACAGCCGCATGAGCCCAGTCTACGCCGCCGGCATGGAAACCACCCTGGTTCTCGCCTCCGCCCATGCTCTCGTCAAGCTCGACGAGGGCGACATTGTCGGCGACCCCATGGAGAAGGCTACCCTGACTGCTCTCGGCTGGACCCTTGGAAAGAATGACATCCTCTCGAGCAAGGCCGGAGCCGCCGCCGCTGGCACCACCACGGGCAACGTCCAGGTCAAGCGCCGCTTCCAGTTCTCGTCCGCCCTCAAGCGCCAGAGCTCTGTTGCCACCATCAATGCCACCGACCCCAAGACCGGAAGGAAGCTCCGCGGCACGTTTGTTGCCGTCAAGGGCGCTCCCGAGACCATCATGAAGATGCTTGTCACCGTTCCCAACGACTACGAGGAAACATTCAAGTACTTTACCCGCCGCGGGTCCCGCGTTCTCGCCCTCGCCTACAAGCACCTCACCACCGAGGGCGAGCTTGGCGCCAGCCGCATCAACGACCTGAAGCGCGAAAAGGTCGAGGCCGACCTCCACTTTGCCGGTTTCTTGGTTCTGCAGTGCCCCCTCAAGGAAGATGCCAAGGAGGCCGTCCGCATGCTCAACGAGAGCAGCCATCGTGTTGTCATGATCACGGGCGACAACCCGCTCACCGCCGTCCACGTCGCCAAGGAGGTCGAGATTGTTGACCGCGATGTCCTGATCCTGGATGCCCCCGAGCACAGCGTGCACGGCGAGGAGTCGCTCGTCTGGCGCAGCGTCGACGACAAGGTCCGGATCGACGTCGACCCCACCAAGCCCATCGACCCCGAGATTATCAAGAACAAGGATATCTGTGTTACTGGCTATGCGCTCAGCAAGTTCAAGGACCAGGTGGGCTGGAAGACGCTTCTCCGGTGGACGTGGGTGTACGCCCGCGTGTCGCCCAAACAGAAGGAGGACATCTTGCTCGGCCTCAAGGACATGGGCTACTACACTCTCATGGCGGGCGACGGCACCAACGACGTTGGCGCGCTCAAGCAGGCGCACATTGGCGTCGCCCTCCTCAACGGCACCCAGGACGACCTCACCCGCATCGCCGAGCACGCTCGCAACACCAAGATGAAGGAGCTCTACCAAAAGCAGGTCGACATGCTCGCTCGGTGGAACCAGCCGGCTCCCCCCGTTCCCGTCCTCATCGCTCACCTGTTCCCGCCCGGCCCGTCGAACCCGCACTACCAAAAGGCGATGGAACGCGAGGCGCAGAAGAAGGGAGTCACTGTCGAGGCGCTGGCCAAGTCGTCCAACCACGCAGCGGCGATCGAGACTGTCACCTCCCCCGGCGCGCAGAAGCTGCTCAACGCGGACCCGAAGCAGGCCAAGGCGGCCGAGGCGTCCAAGAAGGCGGCCGGGTTCGCGGACAAGCTGACGCAGTCGATGATGGACGCGGAGCTCGACGACGGCGAGCCGCCGTCGCTCAAGCTGGGCGACGCGTCGGTGGCGGCGCCGTTCACGTCTAAGCTGCGCAACGTGGTGGCCATCCCCAACATCATCCGCCAGGGCCGCTGCACGCTGGTGGCGACGATCCAGATGTACAAGATCCTGGCGCTCAACTGCCTCATCAGCGCGTACAGCTTGAGCGTGCTGTACCTGGAGGGCATCAAGTTTGGCGATGGGCAGATCACCATTAGTGGCATGCTCATGAGCGTGTGTTTCCTGTCCATCTCGCGCGCGCGGTCGGTCGAGGGCTTGTCGAAGGAGCGGCCGCAGCCGAATATCTTTAACTTTTACATCATCGGGTCGATTCTCGGGCAGTTTGCGGTACATGTCGCCACGCTGATTTACGTCGCGCGGTACTGCGATGTTTTGGAGCCGTACGTTCTACCCCCCCACCCCTCCCCTCTTGCTGATCCAACTAACCCCTCCCAGGCGCTCCGAATCCCCCGACCTCGAAGCCGAGTTCGCCCCCTCGCTCCTCAACTCGGCCGTCTACCTCCTCCAGCTCATCCAGCAAATCTCGACCTTCGCCGTCAACTACCAGGGCCGCCCCTTCCGCGAGTCCCTCTCGGAAAACAAGGGCATGTTCTACGGCATCCTGGGCGTCACGGCCGTCGCCTTTTCCTGCTCGACCGAGTTCATCCCCGAGCTCAACCAGGCCATGAAGTTGGTCCCGTTCAAGGACGAGTTCAAGATGACGCTTACCGCGGTCATGGTGCTGGATTACGTCGCGTGCTACGTGATTGAGATCGTGCTCAAGTATCTGTTTAGCGACCTCAAGGCGCGGGATATTGCAGAGCGGAGGCCGGAGCAGCTGGAGAGGGAGCGCGTGCGCAAGGCGGAGGAGGCGAAGAAGAAGGCGGAGGAGGAGGAGAGGGTGCGGATGGAGAAGGTGGCGGAGTTTGAGAGGAGGTTGGAGGAGAGGAAGGAGGCGGTTAGGGCGCGGTTTGAGCCCAGGCCGGCGAATGCGAGTGCGGGGAGGGATGCGGTTAGGGGGTAGATTGCGGGGAGTGATTGGTGGTGTTGGGGAGGGGAGAGTGCAAGGGAAGGGGGGAGGGAAGCGGTTGGATGAGTTGGGGTGTTTTGAGGGGTAATTGTGTGTGTGTTTTGTTTGTTTTGTACGAGTATAGAAGGGGGTGCAAGAACGGAATAGATGGGGCGGCGAGGCTTTATTGGGTGTATGTCAGTTACACGGAGCATGAAGCGAGGCTGTCTGTATCAACGGTCGTGTTGTGTTGAGAAAAAATTGTTCTTTTTTTGTTTAGGCTAATGTACACAGCTCAATCACTCAGTCCATCAACCCACCACACCACACCACACCACACCGCCTCTATCTAACTGCCATACGCTTAGTTGCCAGGGTTCCCAGCAACAAACGACTTGCCCTTCTCGATGTTCTTCTTGAGGTCAGCGAAGCAGGCATCGAGCAGCTTCTCCTCGACGGCGTCGACCTTGCCAACGGGGAGGATCTTCTCAACGCCGTTGGGGCCGAGCTCGACCTTGGAGCTGAAGAAGTCAATGCCCTGGTCCTTGTAGAGCGGGCTGTCGACGAAGGTCGGCTCGACAACGCCCTTCTCGCCCTGCGCGGCGCGGAGGAGCGACTCAGCCATGCGCGCACCGGCCATGGCCATGGAGAGGGTGGCGGAACCGGCGCCGTCCTTGGCCTGGACGACCTCGTCGCCGCCGAACTGGACGCGCTTGACCAGCGCCGCGTCGGAGGACAGGTCGGGGTGGCTGGACTGGGAGAAGAGAGGGACGATGGTCACGCCGGAGTGGCCGCCGACGACGGTGATGTTCTCGTCGGCCGGGTCGGTGGCCTTGAGCTCGGAGACGAAGCGCGAGGCGCGGACCACGTCGAGGGTGGTCACGCCGAAGAGGCGCTTGGGGTTGTACACGCCGCGGGCCTTGAAGACCTCGGCGCAGATGGGGACCGTCGAGTTGACGGGGTTGCTGATGACGAGGATGTTGGCGTCGGGGCACGACTCGGCGCAGGCCTTGGCCAGGTCGCGGACGATCGAGGCGTTGGTGTTGAAGAGGTCGTCGCGGCTCATGCCGGGCTTGCGGGGCACGCCGGCGGGGATGAGGACGACCTCGGCACCCTTGAGGGCGCTGGCGAGGCCGGAGGCGGTCGCCTCGTAGCCCTTGACGGTCGACTTGGTGTTGACGTGGGAGACATCGGCGGCGACGCCTGTTGGGGTGGGGGGTGGTTTGTTAGCGAGGCAATTTCTGGAGGGGAGGCAAGCAGCAGGAGGAGGGGCAGGGATGAGCTGTCGAGACAGAGTCCGTCTTGCCCGAGTGTTTGCCGCGGACGGGCGGGCGGAGCGGAGGAGAGTCGACGTACCAGGGGCACCGCGGATATCGTAGAGGGCGAGCTCAGTGACGCGGGGGTTGAGCTTGAGGAGGAGGGACAGCGGCTGGCCGATGCCGCCAGCGGCACCGAGCACGGTGACCTTGGAGAGCTGTGCGAGGGGCAGAGAGAGTCAGCTGGTTGTTCTTCTTCTTGCTTGCATGTCGTCAATGTTGCCAATGCGATGTCAATGCGGTCGCTGGGCATGCAGGGACCAAGCCAGGACGGGGCACATGGCGGGGAGGGCCGTCGTGGCAGGGACAGCAAGCAGGGCAAGGGACGAAGGAGAGGGAGTCCGGGAGCGGAGGAGGGCAGCGAGGGGGAGCGAGAATGGTGAACATACGTTTCTCGCCGACGCCGAGAAGGCGCGGGTCTGGATACGCGAGGCCATGAACATGTTGGCGGTGGTGGTGTGCAGAGCGACGAACAAGTGACCGTGTCTGGGGGGGCGGAGGAGTGTGTGTGGAGAGAAAACAAACAGAAAGAAGGAGACAGGAGAGAGAGGTTGCTGTGTGGTGCTGGTCCTTCGGACGACGGAGGTGAGGGTTCTGGGTGGGGGCTTTGTGGGCTTGTGGGCTAGTGGGCGGTGGGCTGCAGTGGGCGGGCTCGCGCCAGTGGCCCTGCTGTTGGCTGCTGCCGGGCTCGGCTTGCCTCTTTTTTCCCGCTCCAGGGCTGCTGTCAGTCAGTCAGTTGAGGTAAAAAAAGTTGCTCGCTGCCGTCTTGGGCCTAGCGCGTGCGCCCCTGGCCCGAGCGCCCCCGCCTTTTTTTCTGCCCTTCTGGCGAACCCCGGCTCGGTCGGGCCTCGGAAAATCCCCCACTCCCCCACACCCGAGATGCACATTTTCTCTTTTGGCATCTGACGCGCGGGACCGACCCAGTCGTGGATTGTGCTGGCCTGTGACAGTGGTCGCGGTGTTGAATGCCATCCAGACACCTGAGCTCACCGCGCAAGCCAAGGCATGGGATTCTGCTTAACTTTGACGACCGTTGATGCATCCAATTCTGGTTCTAACTCCAGCTCCAATTCCAATTCCAATTTCAATTTTGTTGCTTCCTCGCTCCCTTCGCCTCGCCCAGCTTGACCAGCTCCCTCGACACCGTCGTCGGCACGCCCTTTGTTTGGCTGTTGCGGGCGCTCCATGCGTTGTTTTCCTGCGAGATCAATGGGGAACTGATGGAATGCCATATGGGCAGACGACACCATGCTTGAAGTCATGCTTGGAGCATTCTTTGAAGAGCTCTTGAGCTTGAGAGCTCGACTCGCGCCGGCGCCTTGCTGCCGACTGACCCACACGATCGTTCCGCGGCAGCGCCTTCGCTTAGCCTGATCGCCTCAGCCCCGGACCGACCCGCCCGGCATCGGCATGACGTCCAGAACCCCGTTCTTGTCCGAGGCCACCCAGGCCACTGAGGGTATTCCCAACGCGTTCCACAGCCACACCCTGAGCGACCATCAGGGACTCTAGTCGACCCCTCAGCGAGCCTGAGCAACCCTGAGCGGATCGGGGAATTTGAGATGATTGGTCTTGGTGATCGTGGCAGCACCAGGCCCAGAGACATCGGCCAACACGCAACCCCCAGGCTCATCTTTGGCCGGCAGCCCATTGGAGACGATATGACGGCCTGGCCCATCGCCTGTTGGCAACATGAGCATCCAACCCCAAGGCTCACGTGGCATTCTTTGTGATTTAGGTGTTGGTTGGTTGGCATTGCTACTCCTCGGCGCCGTCCAGCGGCATCCGACCTCTGGCCCTTCATTAACACAAACAGCCTAAACACTGCGCACTGAGCACGAATTGGTCCAGATGAGCGCACGTCTTTCTGGAACATTGGCCTCTATCAGATCTCGGTATTGCTCATTCCATCGGCGGCCGGGCGCTGCCCATCATATACCCTGCCATGGACCAGCCGAGCACTCGTCCCTGGATTCTCAGCTTCTCATCTGCCCACGGTAACCCGATCCCATCGCCAACCTCGCCCTCACCAACATTCGACAAGGCACCATCAAGATGAAGTTGCTTTCATCTCTGCTGCTCCTGGCAGCCACTGCCGAGGCCCACTGTAAGCCGGCACCATTCCACTTGCCTTACCGATGTTCCGCCCTGACAGTGACCAGACCGCTTCCCAAAACTCATCGTCAATGGCGTCGCCGAGGAGAAGGAGTGGACCTCAGTCCGCCAGACCAAGAACTATCAGGACAACCACGGTGTGACCGACGTCAACAGCCAGGACATCCGCTGCTTCCAGAACCGGGCAGGCTCGTCCACCGCCACCGTCGCCGCTGGCGACAAGCTCGGCTTCGTCGCCATGTCAGCCGTCACCCACTTCGGACCCGTCTCGTTCTACATGGCGCGCGTGCCCGAGGGCAAGGACATCAACACCTGGGATGGCGCGGGGAATGTGTGGTTCAAGGTCGGTGAGATCAGCGCCGTGTCCGGCGCCGGCGGTCTCACCTCGGGTGAGGCAACCTGGCCTGCCTACAGTATGTTTTCTCCACTTTCACCCCCTTTTCCTGAGACGGCGCTGACACCTCCGAAGACCAGAAGTCCGTCGAATTCACCGTCCCCAAGAGTGTCGCCAGCGGCAAGTACCTCGTCCGCGTCGAGAGCATCGCCCTGCACCAGGCGCAGAACGTCGGGGGCGCCCAGATCTACCTGGCATGCGGGCAAGTCGAGATCACGGGCGGCGGCAATGGCACTCCCAGCCCGCTGGTCGCTTTTCCTGGCGCGTACAAGTCGAGCGACCCGGGCCTGCTGTGGTCGTACTACCCCGTGCGGACGAGCTACAAGGCGCCTGGGCCGGATGTGTGGCAGGGGTAGGCAGTCGTTTGGGGTGGGATGAGGGCTTCGGAGGCAGGAGGTTGATGTGCTGGGCTGTCTGTCGCTGCCTCTTATGCGAGGTGGATGGGTTGGAGACTGAAGTGGGGGATGTTCGAGTCAGGGCCAGGCACATGACTGTTGTTTTGACCCCTGAATCTGCCACAGCACAATAATCCTCCGGTCGCCGCTTGCTGTTGATGTCTCCCTGGCTCGGTTAGTCTTCCTGACCGTGGCCAGAGCTGGTGATGTATCCTCGGCACAACCTGAAGAGCGCCTCCTGAGAAGCACCGCCTAGGAAGGCGAACCCATTCCCCCCACCCCCCACATAAGTCGGCACACAAAGCGCCACCCTGCCAACTACCGGGCTTGCCAATTCCTGGTTGGCCGGCGCTTGCCGAGGGAGCACGACCTTTACCCGCTGCAAGTTGATGCACCCCGGATATTGTGACCCTCAAGACGCGGTAGTGTGCACGCAGCCCGCAGCACTTGGGACTCTAGAGACACTACCACGGGTCAAGAACTGCTCGCCCACAGAGAGGGATCGGTCCGCGTTCCGGCACAACACCACCCGAGAGTTGAGAATACCGTACCAGAGATGCGGAAAGCGCTTTGTTGATCGAGTTGCCCATTGCAGCGTCGATCCGAGGCCTCCTCGGAAGGGGCCGATGCACAGGGTCTTGGCATGGTTCATGACGGACGCCATTCGTCATATTCACAACATTGACCATCAGGCAGGATTTTTTACCGCCAGTTTTTCAGTTCGTCCGATCATCAGCCCTATTTCTTCCCTGAGTGAATATCAAGCCTCAGACTCGACCCTCGACCCTTGGACTCGAAGCTCAACCACGGACTTCAAGACCCCAACTCCAGCTCAGCACCAAGACACGATGGAATATTTCATGTCCCACGAAGAGGCCGACCGGCAGCGACAGAGACAAGAACGCGAGGAGCTGCAACACGACAACGAGACAGCTAAAGCGGCATCGTCCATGGAGTCATCACGCAAGGAGCCCGCACCACCCGAGCCACCAAACCAGAAGGAGCCCGTCAGCACGAGCAACAAGATGGAACGACTCCGGGCAGCCTTCAAAAGCATTCTGGGCCCGCGCAAACCCCCGTCAACGACGTCCTCGTGAAGCAGCCTCGGTGCGGGGAGGTTGTTTTGTCACGTCGTTGCAGACTTTGGCTACCGGGGTGAATTGGGGGGACAGACTCATCGCAACGCAAGCGAAGAAGGAACTTTTTTTTTTCATTTTTTGGAGTTTCATAAGTTGTGAGAGACAATCTGTTTAACCTTGTTTACCGCGATCCGACGACAAGAAACCACCAATATCCAACTCTATAAGCGGCAATTTCCAACGAAAACGTAACTGCGCTCGCGGTCCTGCTCTCAGCCGCCCCCTATTTATCCCCGCTCGTCACCCCGCCAACCAGCAACAACCGCCCAAACAACCCCGGTTACTCCCACAGGTCGCTCAGCAGAAAATTTCCGACCTCCTCGTCCTCGTCCTCGTCCTCGTCATCACCCTCGTTCTCGTCTTCGTCCTCATCTTCATCCTCACCCACGCCCTTATCAAGGTTAGGTTCACGCGCCTCAACCCCATCCTCGACAAGCATCTCCCCTTTATCCTCACCCTCGCTCTCACCAGGGTCAAGTTCAAGCGCCGCAACCACATCAACTTCAAACAATTCATCAGGCTGCTCCTTACCCGACTCCTCCGCCATGAAGCCAAAGACAGAGTCCCGCAACGACGGCACCAACTCCCTGCGATCAAACACCGGAGCGACCTCGTCCTCAGCCGGAAACAACATCTGCCCAAACCCGTCCTGGTACAAATCCACGCTCGACGCGCTCCCCGGCGCCGTCGTCCCGTCAATATCCATCGCCGCCGGGGACGGCGCCCGGCACAGCATCCCCCCGAAGGCCCCTCCTGCTGCCCCCGCTGCGGGCCAGTTGCCCACCCCATAGTAACCCCCGTCCAGCCCGTACTGGGGCATAACGAACCCATCCTGCGCCGCGCCGCCCCACCCCCCCGGCACATCCTCCGGTATCTCATCCACAGCCCCCAGCAGCCCGAACCCCTTCTCACTGGGTAGACTCCCCTTGACGTAACCCGGCTTGCTCCACGGGAAACCCGGCATGCCACCACCACCACCACCACCAACGGGGGCGGTGGTGGATGAGGCGGCAAAGGAGTAGCGCGATTGGCCGTGGTCGGAGGAGGAGGAGGAGGAGAGGGAGGAGGGCGGCCGCGGGAAGGGGTGGGTTTTGGGGTTATACCTGGTCTCGTTTTGGAGGAGGGTGCTGTGGAAGTCCTCGGCGTGGAGGC
>FTEL01005988.1_pt1 | contig 13461 bp, 9 predicted proteins | sample 1658911 | NCBI WGS metagenome assembly FTEL01 (sample SAMEA3914869, study PRJEB12502) | metagenome | biome: forest; material: soil | place: USA | collected 2012-03-12 | depth 0.1 m
ACTCTGATCAATCGCTGGTTTCAATGGCCCCAAAGATCCGATTGACCTTACCCATGGGTTTGAAGTCCCAGTTGGTGGGTATAGACCAAGGTTCGTTACCCTCATCCGCCCCCCTCATGTGATACATATGCGCAATGAAGAAGACGTAGGTCTCAGGGTTTTTCCGAGACGGTTCGCCGGCAAGGTTGAGGCAGGAACCAATGTCATCTACCAAGTCACAGTAAGCATATACCTTACTATCGAAGCACATAATGCAAAGCACTGCAACCTCCAGACCATGGTTGTGGGTTACTCACATATCTCGTCGCCGCCTGCGAGAAAATCCTCTCCACGGATGGCATGAAATAATTCGTGAAGGAGGGTCGCGCTCTTGGGGATGGCATCCGCGAGGTTGGTGCCAGCGGCAAGCAGGTTGTTGGCGTCTCGGTAACTGTCCGGTTTCGGGCTGCCGTCAAAGCTGTGAGGGCAAAGAATGACACAATGTACTTCATCGTTCGCCTCAGCCTGGCCGGTGGCGCCCTGCTTGAAGGGCAAAATGTCCGCTGTTGCTCCGAGTTCGTTCTCGTAGCAGTAATTACCGCCGTGCTCGGTGAAGTAGTAACCTTTGAGCTCCGTGAAGTCACCCAACCACCATGGTTCAGTATTGGCGTCTTTGGTTAGTTCTTCCTGGTATTTTGCCATGTCCATGATGCGCACCGGCTGGTTGTTCTGGTCCAGGATGTCGTTGCCGAGATAATCAGAGGCAGGCCACGTTGGCTGATGCAAAGACAGAAAGGTGCTGTCGCAGAACAGCCAGAAGTCGGCCCTGTTATAAAGAGGCCCTTCGTCGCCGTGGCTGTTGGTCAAGAAGTCCTCGACCCACTTGAGCTCGCCTGGTGACACAGTCAGTCAGTCGGTGCTGCCCAACGGGGAGACAGCACGGGACCTCATGTCAAGAACTGCCACTGTGGGGGGGTTCAACACGCACGTTTGACTGTTTCAACATTGGCCGTCCTATCTCCATTTCCCCGCAACGGCCCGTTATTCGAAATGCCAAAAAATGACGACATTGACCTTCGAACTCTGATGTCTTGGTCGTACTCATCAATGGCGCTTATAGCAACTCCAAGACTCTCGAGGCACTCGCTGAGCCACTGATCCAACACGGCGGCCCGGCTATCACAACCCCCGTCACTGGCCCCAGGCTGAACAGTGAAAATATCGGTGATCTCGACGTCTGCGACGGTGCATGACAAGAGGGACAGAAGGTTGGCAACCAGGGCCAGCAAGATGAAAGGTTTCGCCATTCCGTAGAGAGTACCACCGAGAAGGGGTCCGAGATCAGGCGTTGCGAAACCTAATGGCGTTGGCAGGAAAAGCGATGGGCACGAGGACGAAGGGAAACGGGGGAGAGCAGGAGTGTCAAAGGGAATCAGCATGGCCTGGAGGACACGACCATCCGGCACCTTGCCCACCCCCGAGGCAAATGGCATCCTCTGTAAGAAGTCATCTCCGAGTAGGACCGGCAAATGGCCCGCGGCAACTCGGCAGGAAGTCGTGAGAGAACTTGACTGGATCCACAGACGGTAACCCACATGTCGTCCAGGGAGCGAAGGAAGACTTTGTCGACGATTTTCGCCGGACGAGGCGGTCTCTCGGTGAAGAATCGAAGCAGAAAATTACACTTACTGCTGTCCGACGACGGCACGGCTTGATACTCGGGTGCTGGGGTTAAGAGCGGCCCCGACTTTGCGGGCTCGAGAGCTTGACAGGTCATGCAAGGGACGAGTCAAGGCTGAGACCTTCCTATCTAGGGAGGGCTACCGTACTAATGATGCGAGATCATGACACCGGGAGGCGGTGTGATATGCCGTGCCGCTGGATGGAGCCCGCGGAGGAAACGAATGGGGCACTGGTTTCCGTGCCATGAAAATGTTTCCTGACGCCCGCGGCAGACTGGGGCCTGGCCCGGTGGGCTGGCAAGGATCCGTCATGTTGGTTCCGTGCCGGGTTGCTCGGTAGGGCAGCCGACGCAGAGCCTCTTGTCACATGCAGCATTAATATGTATATGTATTTTACGGTGACATGGTAACCTGGTGGCCCAATCCTGGTCGTTTCTCCAATGGCCTCGACATCGCAAATACCCCTTGCAACGGCTTCATTGCAAGTCAGGGGTGAGGTGGACGAGAAGGGGAAGTAGGGAAAGATGGAAAGGGTCGAGGGCATTGAGAGACGGGCACGCGTGTGAAGGGTAAGACCAGGGATGACAAGTTCAATTCTCCAGGTATTAAGCCCCGTCAGAGCTCGGGCTCGTGACGGATTCGGTTCAAGTGGTCAAACAGAAATTAACTAGGTACAGGTCCCCACATCCTACGCTCCCGAAGCCACAATCTTGATGAGAGTGCCAGAGGTGGTGTAGCCGGCAGGGTAGGTCGAGCCCTTGTAAGCCGGGTTGGTGGCATTGACAGTCACCCCGAGCGAGCCGCCGTCGGTGCCGCACCCGATGAGGGCAGCCGCTTTCTCGGCCGCGTTGGCGTTGGCGCCGCCGTCGATGGTGGTGGCGATGTCGGCAAAGAGCACGCTCGAGTTGACCTTGCTGTCGATGTGCTTGGCGAAGGCCTGCGCGGTGCCGTGGGCGTAGACGAGCCACTCGCCGCAGTCGGGCGTGTCGGCAGCGGCCATGTTGAACAGTCTGCCGGTTCTGACCTGCGCGCCGTACGATCGTAGGTAGGAGGCGATGAACAGGACGTCGTCGACGAGGACGTCCTGCGGCACATTGGCCGGTGCCGTGTAGCAGAGCTTGTTGGGCGTCTCAGTCGTGTAGCACGAGCGAGGTGCCAGGCCCTGGACGGGACCCGCGAGAGCACCGCCGAAGAGCGCAAGTGGGACGAGGCTGAGGAACGTAGAGAGCATCTTGAGAGAGAGGGAGTGGACAAGGCTTTGAGTGAATCAGGGAGACTCCAAGGCTTCTGTGCTGCAAGGATGGCGGGAACTGGAAGTCGAACCAGTGTGCGCAAGCCAACTTATAACCGTCGAGCTGTATCAGCAGCATCTCAGTTGCGACTTCGATACCCGTGATATTAGGCCGTTTACCAATCGTGGACATCGGTCAGGCCCGAGAGCCGCACCCCCCCATGTCCCATCGACTTACATCGTGGATAGCCTGGGACGGCTCCCGCCCCCTGCCCCCAGGGGTCTTGCGGCGCTGCTCCGTGATTAATATCCAACCACCCCTGCCTGGCAAGGCTTCACCAGCATCTGTGCAGGATGGACTCTTCACCATCGACCGGCCGGCGGCTCCCATGAGCGCCGGCATACGACGGTACATTCCCGAATGTGACCGAGCGGCATGAATTGGTTCATCCCGGGGTTTGTACACATGAAAGGCCACTGCGGTGTGTCCGCACAGGTTCCCGAGGCGACTGTTGGTCGCCATCCGGTTGTGTCTATGTCCGGGCAGACCGAAGATACGGCAAGGGCGGAATAGGATACCTAACTAGAACAGGGGCGAAAGATGGCGGTGGGCGGCCTCGGGGCTCAAGTCAGCCCGGCTTTCTGTGAAATGAAGCAGCACGCCTCCTCTCGAAAGCCAAAGCCGTTCCCTCATCACTCGCCGCACACCTCTGCCTCTCGTCGACACAAGCGCTGTCAAGGACGAAGTGGTAGAGCACCATGGCGGCCCTCCTCTCACTTCTCTTGGCTTTGCTGGCCGCACAAGGGAGCCTCGTGTGGTCAGCCACGACGATTCCAGTTCGAGGCCCCAACGCAAACACAACCACTTACAACCCACGGGTATGTTATGCCTCTTTGTGGTGTCAGAGACCAGAGCACGTAAGGAACCGGAACGCTGACATGACTCTCTCTTCAACACAGCCAGCTCCAGCATACATGGTTGACAACCAGCACAACTACTACAAGACAGCGCCTGACAGAGGCAGGCAGAATGGCCCAGTTTGGGCCTACTCGGGCAGCCTCGATACTTACTTGACCAATCTTCAGCGGGGTGTGGTACTCCGCGGTGGCTATCCCGGATCCAACAACACCAAGCAGACAAGCCTCAGGTCTGCCAGTCGAAAACGAGCATCGTCCGACTTCTGGCTCTCAAGCCTGGGAGAGCTGGGAGCTGTAAGCCATGCCTTCTCTGCACCATGGTTGCGGCATATCAAGCTAACATCAATGCAAAGCAACCGCATGCTGGCGGAGGCGAGTACCAGGTCTTCCGCAACGTGGTGGAGGACTTTGGGGCCGACAACACGGGAAAGACAGACACGGCCGAGGCGCTCAACGCGGCCTCGGCCAGCTGGAACAAAGGGTCCGTCGGCGACTCCAAGACGCGATGCGGCGAGAAGTGCGGCAACACATTCTCGCAGGGCGCCATCGTGTACTTCCCAGGGGGCACGTACAAGATCTGCACGCCCGTGATCCAGTACTACTACACGCAGTTTGTCGGGGACCCCAACGACATGCCCATCATCAAGGGCTGCGACGAGTTCCAGGGCATCGCGCTGTTCGACGTCGACCCCTACATCCCCGGCGCGTCGGGCCAGCAGTGGTACATCAACCAGAACCAGTTCTTCCGCCAGATCCGCAACTTCCGCTTCGACCTCACCGAGATGCCCGAGTCGACGGCCGAGAACGATCAGCCGCTGGTGCCGACGGGCATCCACTGGCAGGTGTCGCAGGCCACGTCGCTGCAGAACCTGGTGTTTGACATGCCGACCACGGGCACCACGACCGCCGTGGGCATCTTCACCGAGAACGGCAGCGGCGGCTTCGTGTCGGACCTCGAGTTCAACGGCGGCAACATCGGCTGGCGAGCGGGCTCGCAGCAGTACACGGCGCGCAACCTGGTCTTCAACAAGTGCAACACGGCCGTCCAGATGGTCTGGGACTGGGGCTGGAACTGGCAGCGCATCACCGTCAACGGCGGATCCGTTGCCTTTGACATCTCCGGAGTGGGAGGCGACAGCGGCCAGGGCATCGGCAGCGTGTCCATCATCGATTCCACCATCAAAGATGTCAAGGTCGGCGTGCTGACCAACACCCTCGCCGCCTCTCCTAACATCGTGCTCGACAACACCAAGTTCGAGAATGTGGTCAGCCCGGTCAAGACTGCGGGGGGCAGCACGCTCCTGTCGGGGAACTCGGCCCTCTGGGCGACGGGTAAGCGGTACAATGGCTCCGAGGGCTCGACCCAGACGGGTGCCGTGACGGCTCCTGGACGGGGCAAGGGCCTCAACGACGCCAACGGCCTCCTCTACGTGCGCTCGCGGCCGCAGTACGAGAAGAACGGCGCCGACTCCTTCCTGGTCGCCACCAAGGACGGGGGGTGCAAGAACGACGGCACGGGCGACCAGGCGTCCTGCATCAACTCCTTTCTGCGCCGTGCCGTGTCCAGCCGCCAGATAGCCTTCTTCCCCGCGGGCGTCTACGCGGTGGGCTCCACGGTCAACATCCCGACCAACTCGGTCGTGCAGGGCTCGCTTTGGTCGCAGATCCTGGGGTCGGGCTTCTACTTCAGCGACGCGAAAAACCCCAAGGTCATGGTGCAGGTCGGCAACAAGGGGGACGTCGGTACCATGGAGATCACCGAGATGCTGTTCTCTGTGCGCGGTGCCACGGCCGGGGCCGTCTTGATGGAGTGGAACGTGGCCGCCGTGTCTCAGGGGGCGGCGGGCATGTGGGACTCGCACTTCCGCGTTGGCGGCGCCCTGGGCACCGATCTCGACCTGAGCAAGTGCCCCAAGTTCAGCCACAACGCCGAGTGCGTCGCCGCATCCCTCCTGTTCCGCGTCACGGCCCAGGCCAACGGCTACTTCGAGAACGTGTGGGCGTGGGTGGCCGACCATGACAACGACCAGTCCATCTACAACCAGCCCGACTCGAGCTCGACGCAGATCTCCGTCTTCGCCGCCCGCGGCACCCTGGTCGAGTCCGAGGGCCCGACCTGGTTCTACGGCGGTGGCTCAGAGCACTCGGTGCTCTACAACTACCTCATCAGCGGGGCCAAGAGCGTCTTCATGGGCCACATCCAGACCGAGTCGCCCTACTACCAGCCCATCCCTGGCCCCCCGGCCCCTTTCGGCGCCGCCGCCAGCTTCCCCAACGACCCTGACTTCAGTCAGTGCGAGGTGACGGCTGAAGTGTGGGACGACCGGTGCAACTACGCCTGGGGCCTGCAAATTATTGATTCGAAGGACGTCATGATCCACTCGGCGGGCTTGTACAGCTTCTTCAACGAGTACTATCAGGACTGCATCGCTACGCACAACTGCCAGGACCGCATCCTCGAGGTCAGGGGCTCGACAGGGGTCGTCATCTACAACTTGTTCACCGTGGCGACCGTCGACATCGCACTTGGCATCGACGACACCTCCGTCCCGCAGGATGGGAACCAGCGGGGGTTCACGACGGAGATCAGCGTGTGGGTGCCGCTTCCCGGGTCCGACAACGTCGATATCGTGTGGGTTGGCACCGAGGTGTGGAACGCGCCCACGGTGAGCTGCCCGGCCAAGTCTTGCATGCTCGTCATCCCGACGAGCTCGCTGGGGGCGCCAACCACCATCCAGCCCAGCAGCTACACGACCTCGTTGGAGTACGGGGGGTTTGCGACCACCACCATCGACGGTGTCGTAACGACCGTCTTTGTCACGGAAACCACCACGTTCGAAATCTCGGTCCCGCCCATTGTCACCAACGGCATCGGCTTCTCCAACGTTAATGTGTCGACAACGGGGGCCATGCCTATCACCGCCTGGCCCAGCGTGAATGTTCCTCCCGTCGTCGTGACGTTGCCAAACGGGTCGGGAGGCTCGACGGCTCGGAATATCTCGCTGCCCCCCTGGCCGCAGATCAACGGGGGTCCCTTGGTCCCGTACACGGATCCGGCCACCTTGACGTCAGACGAGAGGCCGGGCCTGCCCAAGAGCACCACGTACTTTACGACCATAGGCACCCCCATCACGGTGCCCAGTGCCATGGTGACAACCGTGGTGTTTCCCGGGTCGACCGGGGCCATCACAGTCGAGTGTCCCGCCACCACGTCCATTGTCTTCGCCACGCCGGCCGTCGCCGTCGCCACGACGTGTACTGACTCGGCTCGCCTGACGCTGAACTTTGAGTGCCCGACCACGCGGGTCTTGACATTCCTCGGGCCTGCCACCGCCGTGGCCACGGTCGACTGCTCGCTCGTCACGTCCTGGACGACCGGGTCCGTCTCCACCACCACGCCGCTGCCCATATTCACAGCCTGGCCTCTCTACGGCCAGATCGTGCCCGAGGAAAAGGAACGCAGCGAGCCCGAGCCCGACGACGACGGCGTGCACGTGCCCTGCACCGCCTGGTTCTTCTTCTTCTGCATCTCGTGGCGAGGCAACCTCCCGCCCGTCCGCTCCTGGTACTGGCGTCTACCGCCGGGCATCTACGGCCCAGGCCCAGCCCCCATCGGCATCCTCCGCCTCCCACCGGGCGTCACCATCCGCGGGAAGCTTCCGCCCTGGCCGCGCGTCACCATCGGCGAGGACCACAGGCTGACGACGGAGGCGGAGCCCGAGTGCGAAACACGCACGGCCGAGGCCTGCACCACCACCAACTACATCTCGGCCGGCAAGACAACTTCCTCCACAACACTCTGCGAAACCATCCGCGGCTGCTCCGTCAGCTTCTCCGAGTCGACCACAGCGGTTGTCGGCACCCAAACAGTCGCGCCCGTCGGCCATTGGAGCGGCGAGCACTGGGACACCACCACGCGCGGCGCGGCCTACACCAACTCGGTGTACGATGCGCTCGCGGCGCGCCTGGCGCGCGAGGAGGCCGCCGATGGCGCGACCACTATCGCCTTCACCCCAGCCGCCGGCGGCGCCCCCGCGGGACCGACCTGCCGCGCCGGCGCGAACAGCGCCTGCGGCGGCACCGTCTGCTCGGGCTACTGGTGCGGGGGGGACCCGACGGGCGCCCCGCCGGGCTTCCACGACCCAAAGGACCCCAGCTCGAACGGCTACTCCGCGCCCAAGACAACGATCGACGCCGCGCCGTCATCAACATCCACCTCCACCCCAAGCAAACCCACCACCCCCATAACGCGCGGCGGCATCAACTGCTTCAAAGAATCCGACTTCCCGGGCCACGCCGACATCCAGTCGGGCGCGCAGGACGACTTTTCCGCGGCGTTCAGCAACCTGCGCACGCAGATGGGTGGGAGCGACCTGCTCGGGCCGGGGGACCAGCCCGTGACGCTGCGGCGGACGGACTCGCATGGGGTGAATTATGACTTTTCGTGCCGGTGGGTGCCGGGGTGCGTGACGTCGGTGGAGAAGCAGAGCTTTGGGTTCCCGATGGGGGATTATAGCTTGGTGACGGCGTACTTGTTGGTGAGGGAGGATTATACCAAGTGTGAGTTGGTTCTCGAGTTTCCGCGCTCATTCTCTCAAGGTTCGAGGCCCGGTGGCAGACAAACTAACACTCTCCGGTTTCCCACTAGGTAACAACGGCGGCGTCGGCGGCTCATGCCAGGTCGGATGTCTGCTGTACACCTTCGAGGGCGGGCGCGGCAATGACTCGCCCGACAAGTGCGCGCGGTTCGACTGCAAGACCTGCGGGACGCCGTTCGATCCGCCGGCGTGCCAGTCCTGCTGCCAGCGCCGCTTCCAGTTCCTGTTTACCACCACTAGTGCGGGTACTAACGCCAGCACAAACAATGGGTTGGTCATCGTCGACGATGGACTATCAGGGGGTGTTAAGCGATCCGTGCCGCTTCTGCCGGGGTCCCAGTGATGGACTGATTACATGGTGTTTCGGTAATAGTTAATGTTTATTTCCACGTTACCTGTAGGGGCTGTAACGTTGGACCAAATAACACCCAACCGCAAGGAGTTGGTAGTGTGCTGGCACATTCTGGAAGCGAAGACTTCGGGAATGTGCTGCACGGCTCGGGCGTCGTCGCTCCTGCAGCAGGACGGATCCGGGCATCAAATCTCTTAGGCGTTGTGCCGATTCTGGTGCCATGTCTTGATAGATGGCATGATGCCGGGATCCAAGAGTTGAGCGGGTCTCGACGGTCATCACTTGTATTGAAGTCGCCTTGACAACCAAGGTACATACATATGTTGTTGACTGGGACTCAGGGGGGGCGTCCCACCATCCATCCGAGCTCCCCTGAGAAAATGGAGTCGAGCATGCAAAGCTCGAGGGCAAACTTCGGCAAGCTTCTCCAGGACAACCAATCAGGGGCGAGAAGTGACACCATCGTGCAGCCGCAGAACTTGACCTGAGTGGAACAAAGAGACAAGCTCCAAACCCCTCTTCCCGCTCACCACCATGCGAGTTGCCCTGCACAGTGTCACGACGCTCGGAAGAAGTCTTAGACCCGGCCTCATAACTGCAACACGGACCCAGATTGTCAAAATGTCGACTGAGAACGCAGCCCCGGCAGCGCCCTGGTATGCGGCATACCCCGCTCCCAAGTCGGAGGTGGTGACCATCTCGCGCGACGAGGTGCTGAGCATGCTCAAGGCGACCCCGGTCGACAAGCGGGATTTCGTGTTGGTTGATCTGCGGCGCAATGACTTTGAGGTGAATGACGGACACCATCCAAACTCAACCCCCCCAGTGCGTTCGACTGTCTGACATGAGTGGCACTAGGGCGGCACAATCCGCGGCTCCATCAACCTCCCCGCGCAGAGCCTCCCGCTCACGCTGCCGAGTGTCTACGCCTTGTTCAAGACGGCGGGGCTGCGCAAGGTCATTTTTTACTGCGGTGTGTTGCCTACTTGTCCACCATGTCCTTGTTGGACTATGGAGGGTCTAACGCTGACTCTTGCAGGATCATCCACTGGCCGTGGAAGCAGGGCGACGGGCTGGCTGGCGGATCACATTGCCAGCGTCGATGACAAAGACATGAAGAGCCTCGCGCTGCTGGGCGGCATCAAGGGCTGGGCGGCTGCTGGGGACGAGTATGTCGAGTGGATGGATGGCTACGACGCGACCGTGTGGGCGAAGGGTGGTGCTGGCTGCTAATTTTTCGGGGCCGGGACTGGTCTGAGATTGTTTCTAGCATGGCGCGCGATGTCCGCTGCCCTCGTGCCAGAGATGATGTCGTGGTGTTGCGGGCGCGTTGAAGAAAGAAATCAAAAACGCGTTGCGCATCCCCAGACGGAGCCCTGAAAGAGTTGACAGGGGCCCTGGTCTATCGCCCCACGGCGGGCGGCCAGGCCCACACCGCCCTGGAAGCTTGCACCCCAGCGTGTTTGCCCAGCGCCAGGGGTCAGCCCGCGCCAAACAAACTCCACGACCAAACATCTCGACCTCGACCTCGACCTCGACCTTGAAACATCCCACACGACAGCACCTCACGCCCACCCCGCTCCCAATCCATCCCCACCACCCCCAGCAAACATGTCATCCCGCCGGCCGCCGCGCGGCGAGTACATCGAGACGGACACGGGCAACAAGGTGGCGCGCAAGGCGACGCTGGTGGGCACGCAGAACATCATCCTCGGCGGCAAGACCGTCATCCAACCCGACGTCATGATCCGCGGCGACCTCGTTCGCACCATCCAGCCCGCCTCGCAGTCTGCCACCGGTGCCGCCCCCAACAATACCGCCGTGTCCATCGGCCGCTACTGCTTCCTGAGCCGCGGTTGCTGTCTGCGGCCCCCGGGGCGACTGTACAAGGGGTCAGTCAGATTCACATCTAACCCCTCCTCTTCTCCCGCTTGCTCGGTTACTGTTACTGACATCCTTGGAACGCTGCAGCGCCTTCACCTACATGCCCCTCCGCATCGGCGACCACGTCTTTGTCGGCCCCGCCTCCGTCGTCCAGGCCGCCTCCATCGGCAGCCACGTCCACATCGGCGCAAAGGTCGCCGTCGGAGAGTTCGCCATCGTCAAGGACTACGTCCGCATCCTCGACGGCACCGTCGTGCCCCCCAACATGGTCATCCCGAGCTTCAGTATAGTCGCCGGCCAGCCCGCCCGCCTCATTGGAGAGATCCCGGAGGGGGGGCACGAGGCCTTTGAGCTGCGCGACCTGTACAGGACCGTCGGCAACAACCCCCAGCCCCTGCCGACATGAGGACAATGGACACCCGAATATGCGGACGGGCGCGGATGGGTAGGGGCCGGTCACAAAAACATATGGTTTCGCCTCTGCTTTGCGCCAGCTCATCCTCTCGTCAGCAGCTACTGTCGTTCCTCCAGCTTAAGCCAGCTCGCGGCATTTTCCATGACGCCCTCCTCCAAAGTCCGCCATCCCTGGGACTGTCCCAATCTCGCCAGCAGGTTGGCGCCCACCTCGTTCGGCACCTCGGTTTGGTCCCAGCCGAGATCCTTCACCTTGGCCATCTTATCCGCCTGCTCTGGGTACAGCTTCTTCAGAATCTCGCCCACCCTGAACCAGCTGTACGGCGCCCCGAACCCAAACACTCTCCGCCTGTCGATCTCCGGCCGTGTCGCCAACAACCCGACATACAACCTCCCAGTGTCGCCGCAGTCCACAAACCACTGCGGGTGCATCATGTTCAGCAGCTCCACATGCAAATTCTCCCACACCCACCGCACCATCCCCGCCGTCGACGGGATGCCCTGGTTCTTCGGATCCAAACACTCGCCCATCACCGTGTCCAGCAGCAGCGTGTTGAACATGAACCCCGGATCATTCTTCTCCACCCACTCCCACACCCCCTTCTCCACCAACGTCTTGAACGCCATGAACCCCGCAAGCCCCTTCTTCTCCGCCGGAACCCCCTTGTCCCTCACCAACCCCACTGCCTCGTCATTCCAACTCTCCTCTGTCAACCTCACCGCCTTCCCCGCATCCGGCGTCCACGCCGCCCACGCAGACGAAGTAAAAACCACGCTCTTCACCTCCCCCGTCCGCTTCGCCGCCTCCAGCATCGCCACCTGCCACTTCAGCTCCTCCTCCGCAGCCTTATCCGCATCTTGCACCGCCAGATCCGCCCCACCCAGCACGTGAGCGATGGCAGCCACCTCCTGCACGGCCCCGTCCCACACATCGGAGGCGGTCACGTCGGGGAGCTCGAACAGCTCGAAACGGCCGGGGCCGTGGCGCGCGTCGAAGAGGGTCGTGAGGTAGGAGCAGCGGTCGACGGAGCGGACCGTGCCGCGGACGCGGTAGCCCGCCGAGAGGAGCTGGTCGGCCGCGTGCGAGGCGATCAGGCCGTTGGCGCCGGTGACGAGGATGAGCGAGGAGAGGGGGAGGGTGCGGAGGCCGGGGGGGATGAGGAGGTTGGGGGCGGACATTATGGGTTGGTGGTGGGGCGTGGTTGGGTTTGTTGTGGTTGATTGAGTTTGTTGCGAGGAGTGTCGGCGGGGGAGTGTTGATTTGGAACTTCAAACAGGGAGAAGATGGAGATTAGGCCTGTTGTGCGGTGTCTTCGTGGGGACCTGGGCTGAGCACAGCTGGAGAAGTCGAGACCGCAGCGCTCTCTCCACCCACATCGTCTCGGAGGTTGGATCGGCGGGGTCGATCGCGGGGGGGCTTGATGGGGCAGCCCGGGCCTCCGGCCTCGCAGGTGCTGCGTGCTGTGCTTGTTCGGCAAGGGAGGAGAGCTCCTGCACCCTTGTGCGGTCGCACTGCAGCTTCTGTTCTGTCGCCCTGGCGGTTGGCGGTTGCACCTGGTTGGCTGGAGGCGGGAGGTGCAGGCATGACACAACCAGCCCGCTGGAGCTCTCCTCCCTGCGTTATGCACAAGCGGGAACATCGGTACAGTTGAACCTGTTCACAAAATTCACCGGATTCGCCAAATTGTGATCCCAACCGCTAGCAGGTACCTCAGCCCTCGGGAGAAGGACAGCGTCTGTGATTGTCCGGTCACCTTCAAGGAGATAGAGAGGGGTCCAAAATCAACCATCTCCATCCCATCGCGCATTGTTGGGACATGATGATGTTTGGCACTGGTCAATTCTTATGACGAAACTGAAGAACAAGAACGAACTACATCCCTCCTCCGGGCCCCTTACGCCGCAGCAGCAACCTTGGCCGCCAGCTCCACCACATCGTCGTTGGTGATCACATCACTGGGCCGCTTGAACCCCTCGGCATACGCAAGCCGCTCCTCGCCTGTATCCTCGCCGTTAGCAACCACCACGCGGACACACACACCCGCCCCGAAATCAAACAAGAGCAAGAGAGTCACTCACGAAACAAAATATTAACCCATTTCGTCTTCGCATTCCCCTCGGTCCCCTTCCCAAAAACAGCCAAATACAGGGCAGTCTCGAACTGACTAAACTGCTCCTCGCGAGAAGTGAAGTTAAACGACGGGTTGGCGGCCGCGGCAGCCGCGAGACGGGCCTTACGCGCGCGCGCGGCGGTGGCGATCGAGATGGTCCCCTGCGTAAAGAAGGCGGCGACCGTGTCGTAGATGGTGCAGTTGAAGGAGTGGTTGTCGCCCGTGATGGTGTCGGCGCGGGAGAGGGAGCCGTCGTGTTCGATTACTGCGGGGTGGGGGGGAATGTTAGTGG
>FTEL01009715.1_pt1 | contig 13450 bp, 10 predicted proteins | sample 1658911 | NCBI WGS metagenome assembly FTEL01 (sample SAMEA3914869, study PRJEB12502) | metagenome | biome: forest; material: soil | place: USA | collected 2012-03-12 | depth 0.1 m
TGCAGGGTCTTGTGATCCTGCAAAAGGCCGGCCATGCGTTGCAGAGTCGTCTCGACCGCGAGCCGGACATCTTCATTCCATGGTACGGCGGCGGTGCGGTTGCACGCATCGGCGATGCCACAAGCTCGTCCCCAGGTTTGTAGTCGAAGGCGCTGATTTGCATACTTCGCCTCTAGAATCCAGTAATCGCGCCCAAAGTAGCGTCCTTGCTGGACGATGTTGAAACAGTCGATGCATGTTGAGAAGAGGCCGGTCAGGCCCGCAATGCCGACAGCAAGACCGATGGGTTCCATGGTCTCGCAACGGGCGGGGGAAATGGAATCTGGCGGTGATGACGGAGGAAGAGTGCGCGATGCTGAAATTTGAGGAAGGCTGCTAGAGCGACAAATATTCCAGGAAGAGAGCTATGCTAAGCCTCTCTTAGTTCCGTGTGTCAGGAGGCAGTGCATGCATGTCTGCGAACGCATCTCATTCATTGGCCGCCCTGTCAGTACTACTGGCCGCCACAGACCAACAAGTCGGCCCAATAGCGCCTATTCCTGCATTGCCGACCAGTCCCCATAGAGAACACTGGAGCCTTGTGAAGCCTTTGAGCAGTTGCCAGTCCAAGCTCTTCTCTATCAGCTCAAATATCTTCGTTTAACCGCGGAGTTTGTGGTCTAATCAATACAGGCAGTTTCGGGTTTGGTGGTGGCGTCTAAGAGTTGAGAACTGTGATTGCCAAGTTATGTCCTGTATAGAATACACTTTACTCTCGGAGTTTTGTTATCCTTTCTTAAGGCGTTGCAATACATTTCTTCAAGTGTTACATGTAGGTTGCTCTCCTTGCCTTGAAGTACCTTCTCAGTACTGAGTCTCGCCGACGGTGCGCAAGATTCACGAAGCAGATAGAGGGTGAGTTAGACAGCATGCGAGGTATTACTACGCAACTTTCTCTCTTGGAAGATACAACTGGTGGCACAAAATGGCTACAATTTGGTGGTTTGGCGGTGATTTGCAGCCAGGTGACAGCAACCCGCAAACCGAGACACAAGCAATAGCTGGGATGCAGAAGGGTCAGGGGGAGGCCAGGCTGATGACGTCGGACAGAGCAGCGCCGTTGGGCCAACTCGGTGTAAAGGCCAAGGTGAAACAGGAACAAGGAGTCGTCTCACGGTCTGCAAGGAGGCGGCGTAAATCCCGCAATTCTGAGTGAAAACCCAACGACAGTGACGCCGACAGGCTCTGAAGCCAAAACCTCGTGTTTGCTGGTTGCGAAATGCAACAGGAGGGCTTGGCGAGCTGCCGTGCGCGATTCGGGACAGGGACAGACAGAAGTGGAGGAGGCTAGGGGGGTTGCGGCTCTCTGTCGCGGTCTCGCCACTGGTATCAACCTAAGGTATTCTGTAATTAATTATCGATCGTCTTATCGGCAGCCGGCAAGCACCGACGAAGGACGAAAGAGACGAAAGCAGAATATCGGCATGGCGTCTTCAAGCGGCCTGGGGTTGCATCGCGTCACCGAAGCCAGTCGGGTTGCAGGATCCGGCCATGTGAAGACGCCCTCTTACGTGCAGATGCAGCTGCAGCGGCAGCGAAGCCGTCTGCTGCAGACCTGTCTTGTCTGCTTTGCTCTGCGCAGACTGCAGAGTCGGGGAATTGCGGCCAAATTGTCCGGCTCAACTGCGGCAAGGCGGGAACAGGAACGAGAGAAGCGACAAGCGAAAGCTGCGCAAATCCAAAAATGGCGCAGCTGGTTCAGGGCACTGAAGACATTGTTGAGTCAGTGTTGTTGCATTGGAGAGCGCGCTCTCGGGTTCATGCTCAGGTTCGCCTCGCAAAGTTCTACACGGGAAATGGGTGTTGTGTGGTGGCGTCGAGGGGGAGGGTTTGCCGTGGAGGCGACGTCTGGTCCAGTTGCCCTGAAGTGGTCCGATGTTGATGCAGGGAAATGCATCGTGCTGCGATCGATCCCGCACCCTCACATACAACTTCCAAGTTCCAGGCCCGGCATCCCGCCTGTCGAGGCCCACTCGGCCGAAGGCAGTATCCTGCATCCCTGCGCACTCTGCTGGAGACGACGCGAGGCGGCAGCGAAGCGGTTCGTCCCTGGTACGGTCGCAGTCTTGACTCGGCTTTCCCTGGGCAGCGCGATTTGTGATTCGGGATGTGTGATTTGAGTGATTATAGACGCGATTGAGACCCAATCCTGGGCAAAATCGGGGCAACTTTGAGATGGATGTGGAACAGCGAGCCTTGAAACCCAACCCCCAGTAGCGATCCCGCCAAGTCAGTGTTGGTTTTGGTGCTGCTCCAACGGCGGCCAGGCAGCGGGCGAAAGCGGTGTGGATTTGGCAGAGGCCAGACAGGTTCGAGGGGCAAGAGAGCCAGAAGCTGCCCCGCCAATGTCCTTCCCCACCTTCCCGTTCCTGCCCATCCTGCCCCGCGATTGCACGCGCTGCCCAATCACCAGCCAGTCGCACGCATTTCCGGAAGGAATTGAGTTTTCCAGAGGAGAGAACTGCATTCCGGAAGTCCAGAAGCTTCAGAACCTGGAAGCACTCCGGAAACCAACAAAACCAGCAGAGCCAGCAGAGGTGAGGACTAAAAGGAACAAAAAGGGTGACAGTGCCAACCAACGCCAGACCGGGTTTGGGCAAGCGCTTGCGATAAAGACTGAATTGCCCCACCACTCACAGTCACAGCACGCCAGCTTGGCCGGGCGAGCTGCTGCAGACCCGGGCCCTGTTGTGTTGCGCCCACTCTCTCCCACTGCAGCATCATCGCTGGACCCGCTAACAACCTGGCCTGCCAACCTCAGCCTGTGACCCACGCCCCGCCGCACCCGCCCCGCTGACGTTGTTCGTTGGGTGCTGGACCGACCAGGCCTTTATTTATCTCGCGACTCCTCGTCAGTCTCACCTTCACCTTGGTGCCCTTGCCCTTTTCGTTTCCGATTCTCTCTCATCCCGACTTCCGAATTCCTCACCACCACGGCACCTCCCTCCTCACTGCCGTGCACCGCCATGGATCAGAACGAAGGCGCGCCCAACGGCGCCCACCAGGCGGGTCCCGCCGAGCACAACCCCCCGCACCACATTGTTCTCGACACCGGCGCCGAGGAGAATCTCCCGGGGCACCTCCAAGAGTCGATCACCAAGGTGCCTGTGACTCCGGGCATCACCCGCGAGGCCTACGAGTCCGAAGGCGACAAGACCCCGAGCATTGGCCTGACCGGCGGCTACTTCTCGCGCCACGAGGCCGACCATGCCATCGCCGCCTCCCCGCTTCCCGGCACCACCAACGTCGAGGGCCAGTCCTTCCAGAGCAAGATCGACACGGGCGCACAGGAGGGCACCAACTTCATGCGCCGCCTGAGCGTGGCTGTCATGGGTGACCACTCCGCCTCCAAGGAGTCCATGACGGAGATCCGCGCTATCAGCCCAGACCTGGCTCTCACCGGTAACATCATCTCGGCGACCTTCAACATTCCGCATACCCTCAAGTATCGCAAGGGCGCTGACTGGGTACGTTTCTTTCTTTCCTGTTTTATTTTTTCCTGGCGGTTTTTCCCGATTTCGTCACTGCATCTGCAGCGAAATGCACGCGGTGGCTTGCTGCATCTGCCAACCAAGCTTGATTGGGTGAATGGCGCGCTGATGTCATGGCTCTCTGCAGGAATTGACCCCGCGACGCGGCCAGTCGGCCCTGTTCGACGCCTTCTCGTATCTGTCGTCCGACGACGCGCCCTGGAACCACACGGTCGTTGCCTGGACCGGCGAAATCGACCCGCCCTCGGAGCTCTCGCCGCCCAACACCCCGCCCAATACCACGGTCCACCTGAGGCCGCTGAACGAGCTCTCGAAGCCTGTCCCGATCTATGGCGGCAAGCCGCCCCCGACCCCGCCCCCGGTGGACGGGATGTGGATCCCCAAGGAAGACATGCAACGCCTGGAGAGCCAGTTGTCGCACAGCAAGAGCCTAAAGACGGTGCCGGTCTGGCTGGCCGACGACGTCGAGGGCCACGAGGATGGCATCCGGCTGAAGGACCAGGCTAGATGGAGGCGCTACGCAGAGCACGACCTCTACACGCTCTTCCACTACAAGCAGCACGAGCCGACCGATGGCCGCGCCGAGCGGGTGCAGTGGGCCGACTACTACCGCATGAACCAAAAGTTCGCCAACAAGATCCTCGAGGTCTACAAGCCCGGCGACGTCGTCATTGTGCACGACTTCAACCTGATGCTGCTCCCGAGCATGCTGCGCCAACGCGCCCCTCACATGTACATCGCCTTCTTCCTGCACTCGCCCTTCCCGAGCAGCGAGTTCCTGCGCTGTCTGCCGCGGCGCAAGGAGGTTCTGGAGGGCGTTCTGGGCGCGAACCTCGTGGGCTTCCAGAGCTACAGCTACTCTCGCCACTTTGCGAGCTGCTGCACGCGCATCCTCGGTTTTCCTTCCGATAGCTCCGGAGTGGACGCCTACGGCTCGCGCGTCGAAGTCGGCGTCTTCCCGATCGGCATCGACGCCACCAAGGTCGCCAGCCTGGCTTGGACCGACTCGGTCAACGAGAAATACCACGCTCTTAAGACCATGTACGCGGGCAAGAAGCTCATCGTCGGCCGGGACAGGCTGGATAGCGTCCGCGGAGTGGCACAGAAGCTCATGGCGTTTGAACGCTTCCTCGAGCTGTACCCGGAGTGGAGAGAGAAGGTGGTCCTCATCCAGGTCACGTCGCCCACCAATATCGAGGAGGAGAAAGAGGACCCCGAGAATAAGATCTCGAGTCGCGTCAACGAATTGGTCATGGCAATCAACGGTACCTACGGCTCCATCAGCTTCTCGCCCGTCCTGCACTACCCCCAGTACATCAGCCAGGACGAGTACTTTGCGCTACTGCGCGCCGCCGATATCGGCCTCATTACGTCGGTGAGAGATGGCATGAACACCACGTCGCTCGAATACGTGATTTGCCAGCGCCAGTCTGCTGGCCCGCTCATTCTGTCCGAGTTCAGCGGCACCGCTGGTTCGCTCAAGGACGCCATCCACATCAACCCGTGGGATCTGACCGGCGTCGCTGCCCAAATCAACAACGCCCTCACCATGCCCGTGGAGAAGCGTCAGGAGATGGAGCAGAGCCTGCTGGGCCATGTCACCAGCAAAAATGTGCAGTACTGGATCGCCGGCTTCCTGCGCCGTTTGGTTACGGTGCTCGGCACTAGAAAGAGCGTCACGGCCACACCGCTCCTTGACCGGTCAGCCATGCTCCGCAAGTACCGCGACGCCAAGAAGCGCCTGTTCATGTTTGACTACGACGGCACCCTGACCCCCATTGTCCGGGAGCCGAGCGCGGCGATTCCTTCGGAGCGCGTCATCAACAGCCTGAAAGGTCTCGCCGCGGACCCTCGCAATGCCGTCTGGATCATCTCTGGTCGCGACCAGGACTTCCTCATGCAACACCTGGGCCACATCACGGAGCTTGGCTTCAGCGCAGAGCATGGCAGCTTTATGAGGCACCCGGGCTCGACCGAGTGGGAGAATCTTGCCGAGAAGTTCGATATGGGCTGGCAGAAGGAGGTGCTCGAGTGCTTCCAGAAGTACACCGACAAGGTTCCCGGTACGTGTTGATCGACTCCCGTTCCTTCTCGTGCAAGACTAATCACCTGCGTCTGCAGGCTCCTTCATTGAGCAGAAGCGGTGCGCCCTCACCTGGCACTACCGCCTTGCCGACCCCGAGCAGGGCATCCACATGTCGCGCGAATGCCATAAGGAGCTCGAAACCACGGTCGGCCGCAAGTGGGACGTCGAAGTCATGGCCGGCAAGGCCAATCTGGAAGTCCGACCCACCTTTATCAACAAGGGCGAGATCTCGAAGCGCCTTGTCACCACCTACAACGCCGAGCTGCGCGCCGGTAACGATAGCAGCGCGGCCGATGCGAGCAAGGTGGAGTTCGTGCTCTGCATGGGCGACGATTTCACCGACGAGGACATGTTCCGGGCCCTGAACGGGCTGACGCAGCCCGCGGATGGCCAGACTGCCGCCGAGCTTGAGGTGGACGAGTGCTTCTCCGTTACTGTCGGCGCGAGCACCAAAAACACTCTCGCTCGCTGGCACCTGCTCGAACCCGAGGACGTCATTGAGTGCGTGGCGCTTCTTGCTGGGGTCGGGGGCAGTGGCACGGGCACGAGCGCCGGTGGCGTGCTGAGCATGGGCGAGGTCAACCTGGCCGCCCTGAGCGCGGTCGTGGACCACATCCCGAAGGACCCGAAGAAACCCATCCAGTTCATTGGGCGTGACTGACTCGTCGGGGACGCGCCCGAGAAGGGGTGGGTGAAGAGCAAGATATAAGCGGTCGATTTCTTCGCCCGGCGGTGTTTGGGGTTAGGAGCGTCTTTGGCTTGAGCGATGAGTTACTTGCATGCATGGGTTGAGGCATCTTCGAGCTGGTGCACGGGGCTTGGCTTGACCCGCGGCAAGCGGATGGGACATAGACTTCCTTAACTTTGCGCTGGCGGGACGTTGTCCTGTCGTCTGGACGGTTGCGTTGCATTTGCATCATGAATAGATTTGTGTACTTTATCAGGGAGCTGCCCCCGACGTGGCGGGGGCGGCTGTCTCAGTCGCCCACAGGCTTCAATTCACAATACCGCAACACTTTGCTGCACGTTCGTACAAACATCCGCGTGAAGTCTTTGGTGTTTCATCGACTTTCGGAACCAAATTACTTGACGGCTGCTGGGTCCAGGGGCGCTGTCGAGTTTGAGACAAGACATGAAACATGAGCGCCCGTGTCTGTCTTTCGGTTCAGGACATTCACAACCTCTACGACAAAGGTTCTCCGACCTAACTCACCTTTCATATTTATAGGAAGATCCAAAAACCCGACAACATGCGGCCATCGTGGTTCACAGCCGCCACCTTGGCCTCAACCGTCCTCGCGGAGCCAGCAAACCTCGCCTGCCAGGCTCAGGAGGTGTATCAACACGCAGCAACATGCCCCTTCTCCTCTTCTTTATTATCCGTGAGATTTGACAGTCTCGCCGCAGAGACACCCTCACCACACCGCCAGCCCACCAAAGAAAGCAGCCAACAATGGTCCAAATCCCCGCCCTGCCACCACCCCTCGGGTGCCAACACCTCCGAACCCTTCTGCGCCTTCACAAACCCAACCTTTGACGCCGGCTCGGGAATCGCCATCATAACCACTGAATCCAACCTCCGCCTCCTTATCGCCCAACCACCTTTTTCTTCCAACACAACAACCCCCCAAAACCAAAAACAGGCCCAACAAAAACAAGCACAGAAACTCTACACCCCTGTTTCGATTCCAGGGAAAGGTATTGGCCTGGTAGCGGCAACGCCAATAAGACAGGGAACGAAGATCATGGCGGTTTTGCCGGCACTGTTGATTGATGGTCGGGCGTGGGGAGGGCTTGCTAAACGGGAGTTGGGGGGGTTGATTTCAAGGGCTGTGGGAGGGTTGGGGGGGAAGATGAGGGAGGGGTTTGCTGCATTGAGTGGATTGCCTGATCCTGGGTGGGAGGGTCGTTGGGAGGGAGGGGTGGTGGCGGGGAATGCGTTCCGGGTGGAGGTGAAGGGGGGGGTTGGAGGTGGTGGTGGTGATGGTCACCGGGATGGGGGAGTGTTCCAGGGGGTTTTTGTGGAAGGTATGTTTCTGATGGAAATGTGATCGGGGGTAGAGAGGTGGCTGACTTGGGTAGTGTCGAGGTTGAATCATGACTGCGCGCCGAACTTGGGGTATTACTTTGACGCGGCGAGCGCGGAGCTCAGGGTGTATGCCGTGCGGGATATATTCTCAGGAGAGGAGCTCACCATCAGCTACATCGAGTGCGTTCTCCTCACGTTACGTTATACCTTCTGTCGTTGTCGGCATGCTAACCTGTGCGAATAGCGTCACCGAGAAACACTCCACCCGCCAAGAGCGCCTCTCGTCTACCTGGTCCTTCACCTGCACTTGCCCACGCTGCATGCTCGAGCCGCACTTGCTAGCAGAGTCTGATTCTCGCGTGAGGCAGATGCGAGAGCTGAGCCGGGAACTGGATGATTACTCGTCTGCGGCAACACCTGGACAGGCCGAGCTGCTGGTGACGCTGTATGAGCTGGAGGGGCTACACGTGAGGATCTACGAGGCGTATTACAGAGCTGCGTTGGAGTGGAATGGGGCTGGGGACGCCGCCAGGGCGGTGAGATACGCCAGGTTATGTTTGGACAAGGGGTTGGTGTTGAGAGGGGAGGACCGGCCGTTTGTAATGAGCATGAGGGAGATGGTGAGAGATCCGAAGGGGCATTGGAGTTGGAGGTTTCGGGTCAAACCTCAAGGGGATGAAGAAGGGGCAGCGGAGTGACGGTGGGGCATGAGCAAGGCAGATTAGAATTCATAACCATCTGTCTTCTATCCAGATCCTTTTCGTCTATATTCAAGACTCTAGCTCTCTCAGAGAGGATCGGTACCGTCCACCACACTCTCAGCCGCCTTTAACGCCCTGGCCACGCGCTCCTCCAACCACCCTCTCTCCTCCAAGCCCACGCTGATTCTCACCAAGTCCTCCACAACCCCATACTCAGCCGCCCAGTCCAACTCCTTATAGTGCGCCAACAGCGTGTAAGCACAACACAGCGTAAAGTTCGTCCCCAAGCTCGGTCCCTTCGCCACATCCAACGCATCATAAAACGCCACCGCCCTCTCCAGCGTCGTGAACCTCACCGACAGCATATACCCATACCCTCCCCGCTCCCTCCGAAACCCATCATACACCCCCTGCGTCGCCCCCCCAAGCGGGTAATACACCTCCCTCACAACCTTACTCCCCCTCAACAACCCAACCACCACCTCAGCATTCCCACTCGCCGTGTCCACCCTCACCCTAAAATCCCGACTATTCCCCTCCATGACCAGCACATCCTCCCCAAACCACGCCTGCTCCGCCTCCCGCCTACCCTGTTCCAAGACTTTCATCAACCGGCTGCGGAACGGTGACAGGGGACTTACTGTCACGCTCCCGCCCATGACGTTGCACGCGCCGCTAAACATCTTGGTCAGGCTGGTGCAGAGCACGTCGCACGACGCGAGCAGGGCGAGGGAAGCGTAGGTGCCGATTGTGTCGTCGACGACGAGCGGGGTGTTGTATTGTTTTGCGAGGGCGTGGAGGGTAGAGAGGGGTGGGGATTGTAGCAGGGGGTTGCCTGGGAATTCCGTGATGATTAAGTCGAAGCGGGTTGTGAGCATGTCGGTGGTGAGGGTGGCGAGGGCGGTGGGGTGGTAGAGGGTTGGGGTGAGGTGGTGGATGCGGGAGAGGAGTTTGTAGGTGTCGACGTAGGGGAAGCTGTGAGCGATGGTTAGTGAATGTTTACATATTGGGAGAGGAGGGAGGAGCTGACCCGAAGACGGCTACGCGGTATGGTGAGGAGGGGGTGGGTTGGCGGAGGGTTTTGATTGCGGCGGTTGTTTCGGCGATGGCGGACATGCCTGTCGGGAAGAGGAAGACGTCGGACGGGGAGACGGCGAGAGGGTCGGAGGACTGGCCCGTGGCTATTCGGTGTTTCAATTGTTCTCTGGCCAGCTCGACGCGTTGGGCCGCCTCGGCGGGTGATGGGAGAAGCCTCGGGACTAAAGGTGTGGAAGACAAGAACGGGGCGCTCTCAAGCCAGTGTGTCGCTCGTCTGCTCGAGATTCCGAACCCGGTGTGTTGCCAGAACGCTTTAGCATCGAGGGCCAATTCCGCTGGGTAGGATACCAGGACGATGTCTTCGTCTCCAACCCTTCTAGGAGAGTCGACGCAATCGGGGATATTCTCTTGGTCCACAGCCGTAATCTTGCCATCCCATGTCACCGTGAAGACTCCGATGTCGACGGCGGGTGTGCCTCCATCCCGAATCGCACTCCACTCCGTCAAGATGCTGCGGCACATACTACCATGCCGACGTGTATCCAGCACCATGGCAAGCTCCCCGTAGATCGTCTCAATGCCCGACTGTTCGCTCTTGATCGGGTGTCCCTCTTGTGAGTGGCGGATCTCGAGGAGCCGCATGGCCAATCTGTGGACGACTCGGGCCACGAAAAAGCGCGGGTATCCGGTCTTCATCGAGTCGAGGACGCGGGGCTCGCGGGAGGCCCACCCGACTGTGTCGGCCCATTTGGGCAAGTGGACACTGACTCCCTGATTTCTGTTAGGATACAGCATCAGGGTCCGCGTCGTGTTGTTTTGAGCTTACATGCGGATCCCCTGGAGGCAGCGATGTCCCTAGGGGTAGGTTCTCGGGTGCCGCGATGGTCTTCATTTTTTCAACATGAAGAAGGGGACGTTTCCTACACAGTTGAGGTCTCTTCTTCTTTTATTACGCCCGTACACGGCAAGCGAGGCGTGTTGGCGGGTCCACTGTGGCGTCGGCGTCGAAGCTGAGTGCCAGCTCACCGTCTGCATGTCGTGTCAGGCGGAAAGGTGCATGAGTTTGTTTCGCAGGGGACACGATTCTGGCGGTGAGCATGTTCACAGTCGATTTCAATCAAAAATCTCAGATTCTGGGCCATCATTGGCCGCCGCAATGAGGCAATAGCTGCTAGGTTTCGGGATGACATCACACTGTCACACATCGTGGTCGTATCCAGGGGTGATGCGGTGGCAGTTTGCCGGAACAAGGGCCGATTTACCTTAGTTAAGATGTATTGATTATGGCGGTCTCACCATTGAGTCGTTGCGTGTTTATTGGTGTCAAGAAAAATTCGTTCTCTCTTTCCAGCTTCCATTCACCTGGAATGACTCCAATGGGTGACAGGAACTGTGGAACAATGCAACGCCACCCCATCAGAATGCCGCTTATACAAAGTTCATGATGGGTAGCTTGATGTGAAGACACAAAGGGGCTGTAGTTAATGTAAGATGTCTGTTGGGAATGCTTGAAAAGTACCACCCATGTGATTCTTCCATGGGTGAGGTGGTCGGATCCAGTCATTCAACCAAACCCTGATTCGTGACAATGACAAGTGTCATGAAAATGTCCGTAAGGCCAAGTCGTTGGCTTCGCAACAAACAGACAGAAGGTTCAGATTAACCGCCCAGAACATTGACATGTAATTCCGTGTCGGCGAGCCTCCCGTGTGAGCAAGTTCTCTCAGAACACACAATTTCAGGAACCAGAGACTTCACTAAAAGCCCTGATCCGTTCTGTGAGCTCGAAACTGCAAGGCTCATACCAGGAACTGAAATTTCTGACAGGTGGGCTTTTAGAAGTAAGAGAATAACAGCTTTAACCCGCCACATGCAGTCCTCAGTGTATACATGAAGGTAGGTGTTAGCGAACCCCTTATTCAGGGGTACTCCCCAACGTCGACACAGTGCTTGACTGGCCCAGATATGAACCTGCAGCTGCATTGCAGCATCTTATGTGTTGTCAACTGTGACATAGTTCGCTCCTTAGTAGGCGACTTTTGCATCTGCGATGTTAGTCTCGGCACCCGACACCTGCCATCGTAACTTGCACAACACCTTCCCGGCGCGGCCTGAGCCCAACACCACGCCGGCCCCATTCAAACATCGACAATGTGACCGACGCCGAGCTCCGGACCCGCTAGGCAGAGTTTTCTTGCCGCCCACAAACAGGGCGACCTGCCAAACTCTTTTCCTCTTCCCCCACCGATTCCAACTGACGGTCTTTCTCTTCCCACCGACCTCAGCTTCCTCGCTTTTCTTCTCGCGCAACCACCAACACAAAGCTCGCTCGAGGACAAGACAGCATCATGGATTCTTCGGAGTCCCGCTACTCGCTTCGCTCGACCGGGCGGACGGTGTCGTACAAAGAGAAGCCCGAGGATGCGGATGAGTTTACCGACGACCTTGACGACGACATGGTGGCCGAGTCGCCCGAGACACCCGGCACTCCCACTCCTGCTCAGGTAAGTCAGGTTCATTTCCATCCGCCTTCTTTCTCCCCCTTTTGACTCTCCCGGTGGCCACCGCGCTTGACTTGAGTGCCAGCGACCTTGCGCGCGTCAATTCTCCTTGCCGAGAGCAAGAAAAGGTCGAGCTGACTGACGATTGTGCCAGAAATCGGGCGGCAAGGCCGCCAACCTGGTGAACAGCCCGACCCCCGGAGCTGACAATGACGCGGCAAAGACGGGCAGCTCCAGCAGCAAGCCGGTGAGAAGAAAGCTCTTCCCAGACGCGCCCAACAGCGGTTCGAGCATGAGAGTTTTCGATGCTCTAGCCTCGACGCAGCCCGCTGGCGGTACCGCTGGTGTTGCTGGTGTCGCTGGTGCCGTTGGTGTTGCTGGTGTCGCTAGTGTCGCTAGTGTTGCTGGCGTCCATGATGCAACGCTTCCTCGTTGGGGTCACTTCAAGCCAAATGATGCGGCCAAGCGCACTTCGCTGGGTTCCGGTGGTTCTGCCCCCAAGCGGAGCAAAGCGTCCACCCCGTCCAAGGCGTCCGACTCGGTCAAGATGTCCAAGTCCAGCAAGGCAACCAAGTTGTGGGCCATGCCCAGAGAGAAGAAGCCGTCTCTCAACCCGCTCAACCCGCTGCCTTATCCTGTGAGTTGAATCAGCGACCCTGGCCAAGATCTAACCTCTTCAGCGGGACCTGTTACTGACCTTGTGCCACCCAACCCAGACCCCCTTCGGCGCGGCGTATCCGACAGGGTTTCCACAGCTTTTGTCGACGATCCCCGGGCATACCGCCCCGTTGCCGTTCAAGATCGAGCCCAGTGGTCTCGGTCCAGCCCGTGTCAACTGGAGCCCAATAGCGCCGACATACCCGGCGCCCGGCGGGATGCTTTCTCAGCTCAGTGGGTTGCCTTCTCAGCTCAGTGGGTTGCCTTCTCAGCCTGGCTGGGATCCCATGGCCAACCTTGGTCCGCTGCCCTCGAACCCTAACTTTGGTTTGTACTCGAGCAACAATTCTGGTATGATGTCTTCGAACAACATCCCTGGCCCTCTGCCCTCGACCAACAACCTTGGTCCGTTGCCCTCTCCCAACCTTGGCCAGTTGCCCTCTGCCAACCTTGGCCTTCGGGGACAGAGCAGATTTGGCCCGCCGAACATGAATGGTGGCTCCCGCAACCAGGGCCTTTCCCAAGCATATCCGAACTTTGGGCTGCCCAACAACAACTCGAGCACCAACAACAACGTTGGATATGGAAGCTCTGCCGCTGGCACCTCGTTGGCTGGAAACATGGCGCGGATCCAGAAGCCGTTCCCGAACCCGTATGCAGTTCCGGGCCAGAACCGGTTCTTGCCCACGGTCCCTCCGGTTCCTTCCAGCCCTTATGTTCGCTCGAACAAGTTCAACCCGAACAACCCGTACGCAGCATTGCTCCGTGCCCAGGCCGGCGCCGGGCCTCTTCCTGGGGCGGCAGCCAATAGCAACGGGACAATGCCATACGGTCAGATGGGAAGCACACTCGGCAACACCACAGGCACAACCTCGCTGGCCCAGCTGCCAAACCTCCCTCCCACTCCA
>FTEL01007130.1_pt1 | contig 13421 bp, 13 predicted proteins | sample 1658911 | NCBI WGS metagenome assembly FTEL01 (sample SAMEA3914869, study PRJEB12502) | metagenome | biome: forest; material: soil | place: USA | collected 2012-03-12 | depth 0.1 m
GGGCGAGGGAGGGGTGGAGGGGTGGAGGGGGGGCGGCGGCGGTGAGTCGAGGTGACAAGCGAGGGACGCCCCCATCTGGCAGCCCAGCCCGTCACGTTATCGTCAGGCGTTGGGCCGGGTCGTCTTGGCTGTGATGGCGAGCTGCATGGATCTCTGTCTGGTTTGTTGCTGGCTGGTGTGTGTGTCTGCCATGCCGTGGTCCCTGGTTGCCCGCCAGTCAACGGACTGTGCTTCGCTGGGCCACTGGCTGGCTCGCTCCCTTGCCTGGCGTGCGTGGAGCTGCTGGTGGCCCGAAGGATCGCGAAGTGCACATCCCCCGCATCACCTACATCACCCACGCCTGCCCAGGTCTTGGGGCGGTAAAAATAGCAGAGGAACGGCGCTATTGGCGCCCGTGGCTGTCCTGCCGGCTCTTGGCGAGCGAGGATTGGCTTGATCTGGGCTGTCGTCCGGCTCGTTTGGGCCTGGGGCCAGCGCAGTCCCATCCCCGATTGGCTCGGCGCATGCAATGCAACCGCAGCAAGAACGTGCAGTCGGCGCTTAAGTCGAGCACGCGGGTTGGTGGGAGTCGAGATGTGACGGGCAGTCCCAGAGGCTGGAATTTTTAGCCAGGCAGGTTTTCGTCGCACGGCCAGCGAATCGGTAGCCAGGGACGAACGGACAAGTGCAGACCAAGTGGGCGAGCGAGTGATCAGGCAATTGGGAATCGGGACGGGCGAAATGAGAGGCACTGTTCGTCACACGGTTTAAACCTCAACAGGTTGGGTCGCCGAGATCTTCACCTGTGATGGCGACCTTGGCTCCTTGGGACAGACGTCACCCGATGTTCGCGAGTTCTCGGCCGCGTGTTCTGATATTTTTGGAGGAGCGGGGACGCGAGGGGGAGGTGGATGAGATGATCCGACAGGCAGACGAGGTGGAATCACTCGCTCAGCTCGATCCAGCCAGAGCGGTGATGAGTGGTGATGAGCGGTGTTGCTACAAAAAGCCAAGCGAAGCGGAATTGCCGCGTGAAAAAAATCGGTTTGGTTTGTGGTGTCTGGTGTCCACATGCAATGGCCGTGCCTTCCGTGTGCTGCCGTACTGCGAGCAATCGATCCTTCAATCCTTCCCTCACGGCCCGCAATCAATTCCCTTGCTCTTTCGTTCCCCCCCTCAGCTCAACTCAGCTCCCTCTCCCGGATTCCAACAACCCGGGAATCCAGGGCGGAACTTTGGGGGCCCCTGGTTGGGTTTGTGGCACGCGCCGTCCGCTGCGTTGGGTCTGCCTCTGCCGGTCTGGGTCTCCCATAATTGGCCTCAGAACATCCATCGAAGGCGACTCAATACCGGGGCGGCGGCGGCACGGTTGGTGATACAGACCAGACACCCGGGACGCCAGCTCCCTGTCGCGCGCGCTTGACCAACGTCGCCGGCCCACACGACTGCTGGCCCTCCCACACCTTGGCCCCTTCAACGTGCAGCTGCACCCCCCCTGTTGGCCAACCGCACCTCTGGGCAACGCTGGTCGCCCCTAACGGCGGCGCCATCGCAGCCTACCGGCCTGCGAAGTCCCAACCGATCAATAAACGCTCCTCCAGACGCGCGAGACCCGACGGTCTGGGTGCCTTGACTCGCGGAGGTGTGCCGGTCTGCCTCCTCAGTGGCCGTTCTGTGTCAGTCCAGCGCAGGCGTTCCTCGCAGCACCTTCGAGTCTGCCGCCACCGCGCTTCGACACCTCCCTCTCGCATGCGCCGTCCACTCACCGCTGCGCGATAGGCGCTAGACGAATCGTGAGAGAAGACCGGCGAGATGTTTGCCTGCATGGGAGCGCCTTGGACCCAACCGCAGTTAGAGCTGCCGGCTGGAGAGGGCATGGCCCAACCACAGGTGAGGCTGCCGGCCAGAGAGGGCACAGGAACAAACCGGCATGCGAGGGATTCGGTGAACGAAGGAAACAACAAGCAGGAGCCAGCTGGTGCCTTGTCCTCATCTGGCCCAATGCCCAGCTGTGGCGAACCGAATTCAGCTTCCCAGTCTCCGCTCCGACTCCGTTCGGGAAGGGTCATGAGGTCGGGAAGGGCTCGGGACGAACGTGGACACAAACAGTGACACGCTGCGAATTCCCAGCCTCAGCTGCTGCCAGCTGCTCCTGCGCGCCGCAGAGTTGTCAAACTCAGTCTACTGGCTGCGTGAAAACTGGGCAGAGCTGGAAGGCGAGGTGAGACATGATCGCGGCGAGGGGTTGTTTGGACCCCAAACGGCCACAACGTGAGGCCAGCTGATGCGGGGTGATACGTCCAGAGTGAGGCTCCTGCCATCTGGTCTGATTTACATGATGCCACGTGTGGTCTGAATCACGGCCCGAGTCCGTGGAACCGAGTCGGTGTAATCCAGTGCTCGAGGTTGATTGGAGGAGGAGAGTCCAAGCAGGGGGTGTGGACAAACAACGCCGAGACATGTCCATGACGTCACCTGTTGGACCAGCTTCCACTGCCAGCCGGAACTTCGACCCAAACTTCCACGCAGGGACCAAGCCTCCGTCCCATTCCGAGCTGCAACTCATGCCTTGAGCTGAAGGAGAGCTGAAGTCGGAAAACCATCTACATTTCTCGTATCCTCGCTTGGTCAGAGCACCACTCCACCACCGTCTACTGGTCTCACACGGTGCCCGTCCAAGGCGGCCGTTGCCATCCTCGCTCGCATCATGTCTTCACTAACGCCCTACTCCTGCCGATCGAGAGTCACCCAAGATGGCGTGCTAGGATCAAAGGGATTTGCCTACTCGGAACCATGAACAGTGACGCAGCTGGCTTTCTCCTCCGCCAACCACAGCAGTGATGCATGTCATCGTCCCCATCGGCGTTGAAACCTTACCATCCTCACTACGTACAGCCACAAAGAACGGTCTCCAGATCCAACTAACCGAGCCCCGTATGCGTGGAGTGGCGACGTTGTAATTTTTAGCCCTTGCGTCATCCGTCCAACTTCAGACTTGGCCCGTGTAAGTCGAGACGAATCCGTAAACGGGTCCAGCCAACCACACCAGTAAAATCACCACGATTTGCTTGAGATGAATAGTACTTGGTTGTTAGGCAACGGAGGAGGCTGTTCGGCGGTCTTCTAGATTCTTTCGATACCACACACATGACGTCGGATGAGATCATCTCCCGGCCTCCTTCAGGGAACCAAGATGGAGAAATTGGGACTCACACCCTCCTCTCACTCACGCTCCTCGCTCTATATCAACCGTCGCCGCCACCACGACCAGGACGACACAATCCCGCCACCCTACTCAGCACTCACCTCAAACTTCATTTCAAACACCCAAGTCAACACAAACCACCACTAAACACAACCCCCAAATCCACCACCAAAATGTCCTACCCAACGGAACGCGGCACCCGCGCCTCCGACCAACAACCCTATTCCGGCGGCGCCACCTACGGCTCCTCCACAGCCTCCGGCCCAGCCCCCACCACCGCCGGTCCCCACACCCACGACGTCCTCAACAAACTCGACCCCGCCACCGACAGCACCCGCGACCACCAGCCCATGGCCACCACCACAGGCCAGCAACAGCCACTGGTAGGCGACTACGCCGGCGGCGCGACCACCTACCCGCCCACGCACACGGCACACGCCCACCATCACGGCATGACAGCCGCCGAGAGCCGGCCCGGCCAAGGGGGTGTTGGGACCGCTGCGGGTGTGGGAACCGCTGCGCCGGTGGTGGGCGGGCAGGGGTCAGTGGGGGAGCAGCAGCGGCTGCATAAGCAGCATGAGAGGGAGCGGGAGCATGGGCATCTGCCGGGGGAGGCGGCACACAAGTCGGACATTTTGAATAAGCTGGATCCGAGGGTGGATAGTAAGACGGGGACTTGGAAGAGTGGGAGTGGGACTGGGGGCGTCTAATTCCGAGCATGTGGTTGAAAGATGAGGGGGAGGATGGAGGAGAAAGGGGGGTTGGGGGAGGAGGGGAAGATGTTGAGAGGGGAGAGGGCATGGGATGGGATCATGACTGAAGTAGGAAAAGGAGATATCAGATTCAGATTGTTACTTTCGTTTGTCTGTCTGTCTGGATGTAGGTACTGATATAAGCAAGGATTGTGACTTGATGCCGTGAGAGGAAGCTGGTAATTCATGAAGGTGAATGTGTTCGTGGGTTTTGTAATTTGAGAAGCTATCAGGTAGCCACTACCAAAATAATTGCTATCGCAGACTGTCAGAGAATCAAGAAGAAAAGCCTCAGCATTCCCTTCGACATCTACCCCCTTGACATCTCCCCCATCAAGCCCCCTCATAGCCACATCTCCTTGGGCAACAATCAACAAAACAACCACAAAAGGAAACAAATTCAGAAGAGGTATCGACCGAGTGACCTAACCAGCCATCCCAAGGCAAGGAAAGCGAGAAATGCCTAAACTCCCGAGCAAAGAAAAGGTGCAACCATCTCCGCACCACAGGGCACACCAGCCCCATCAACCGCACCCCACCTAAAAAGCCTCCTCAACCACATCCTCCCTCCCCAATTTATACCTCCCACTCCCCGGCGTCTGAATCCGGCCCTCACCCCTGCGCCCTCCGATCCCAAAATCCCCCGCAATGCTCTCCCTCGTGGGCCTCTTCAACCTCGAATGATTAACCATATTAACCTCATGCGGCAGGGCCACAATCACATTCTTGTCTGTCCCAAACTTGAAGTCATCCGCCTTGACATCATCGGTATACCTCTTAATCAGGTACGGCGCCTTGCGCCCGTTGAGAACCTTCTTAAGGTTCCACTCGATGATGTACGGCCCCGACGCCGTGATGATACTCGTCTCCTCGATGCCAGAGCCGGTGTTGAACTTCGCCGGGGTGAAGCTCACGCCCTTCCCGGTTTCGTAGGCGAACTGCGCGACGTGCTCGGGTGTGAGGGCCAGGCGGCGGGGTTGGGGCTTCGCGTCGGCGGCGAAGGATTTCTCGAAGCCGAGCTTGCCTTCGTTCTTGCCTGACTTCTGGAGGGCGTCGACAAGTAGGAGGTAGGTGCGGCAGGTGGCGAGGACCCAACGGCCGTCGGCGGACACGTCGAGGCCGATGATGGGCTCGCCGAGTGCGGGGATGTGCGTCTTTGCGTTGACGCCGAGGCGGTCGAACAGGCGGACATCGCCCTTGTTGGAGGCCACCGCGATGTAGCCCTTCTCGGTGGTCGCGACGGCCGAGAAGTCGTTCTTGCTCATGTACTGCTTGAGCTGGGCGTCGACGAGCTTGCTGCCCGAGAGGCGGGGGTCGACGCGGTAGAGGGCGTTGCGGCTGATGCCGAGGAAGGTCGGCTCATGCGTCATCTGGGCGAATTTGTTCTCTGGCGCAAAGGTGACAACGGGGATGTCCTCATGGACAGTCCACTCGTCGACCACCTTGCCGTACTCGAGGTCCATGCGATACAGCTTGTTCGGGTCCGAGTCCTTTTGCAGGATGAGGTTGCGGTCCTCGTTGTGCAGCATGACCTTCTTGGGAGAGAAGAGCTCGCCCTTGGGGGTCTCGACTTTGGAGATGTTGGTGCTGAACTCGAGGTGGTTGTTGGGCGTGTGCTTGAAGACGCCAATCTTGGAGCCGCGAACGACGAATGACCGGTCGTGCTTGTAACCGACGGCGAGTTGTGTGTTGACGTCGCTGTCCTTGGGCTTGTCCTCCTCATCGTCCTCATCTTCATCCTCGGGCTCGCTCACGGGGCGATCCTCCTCTTCATCCTCCTCCTCAACAAACTCCTCCTCTTCCTCGACCGGCTCAGAATCCTCCATTGCGAGGTCGTTGAAGGCATCCGCGACGTAGTCACGGTCCTTGTCCTTGATCTTGGACCACTTCATCTCATTCAGCTGCTCCCAGAGCGCCTGGAGGAGACCCTCCTGGAAGCGTTCCAGCGTGGCCTGGTCCTTGAACCGGAGAAGCCACGAGTAGGCCGAGCCATCGTCGGAGAACTGGTTGAAGATGAAGGAGAGGAACTCAAAGTTGAAGACTGGGTTGATGTCCGCAACGACCGGGATGCCGAGCCAGTCCCGGTCTCCGCTCTTGACCTGCAGCCAGTACTGCCAGTCGCCGGTCTCGGTGACGGTCGCGGTCACGGACTCGTCCTGGAGAACGAATGCGCCAGACGGGAAGTCGAAGAAGTGCAGCTCGGCCACTTCGGCGGCGAGCATCTCCCGGGCCTCGGGGTGCTCCGCGACCGCGGGGGGCTTCATGTCCTTGTCCTTGCCCTTCTTCGTGGGTGTGGTGTACGCCTCGTTGACCTTCTCCCGCTTCGCGGCGGTATTGGCCGCGGGCTTTCCGAGCACCATGGAATCGGACGACTCGATCGACCGCGCGAGCGTGGGGCTGTGCAGGGGGCTAGCCTGCGGGATGGGCTGCTCGTCAAATTCGAACTGCTGGAGGTCCTCGTCGGAGGCGGTGGTGTGCGGCTTGCGGTACTTGCGCTCGTATTGGCACTGCCGGGCGATGCGCTCGAACTCATCGACCTGCGCCGGGGAAATGCTCGGCTCGCAGACAAACTCGTAAACGTCGCCCGCGTCCCCGCTCAGGTCGCGCCAGGCAAGGACCCTCTCGATCCCCTCCCGGTTCTCGACACGAAAGTGCAGGGCCTCGTCGAGCAGGAACGTCTTTTCGTCGCGCTCCCCCGCGAGGATGTCCGCGTCCGCCTCAGCGCCTTCGCCCTCCTCGTCGGCAAGCAGCTCGGCCTCGCCCTCTTCGTAGACTCGCTGCACAACGAGCTGGTATTGGAAGTCTTGGGCGGTGCGCCGGATTCGGGCGGATGCGTCCTTGAAGATGAGCTCGGAGTATCCCTTGGGCGAAAGTGGCCGGACGAGGTAGAGTTGGCCCTGGGGCAGGTCGATCATGGACTCCTGGTTGCTGGAGCCAAAGAGGAGCTTGCCGACTAGATAAGCGCTTCTGTTAGCTGCGCCCGCTCCACAACACCAAAAAGCAGCGACAAAGAGGTCGACTGGCGGTGCCGCCTGGGTGAGACATTCACACTGATTGAGAGGGGGGCAGAGGAGGGGTCCTGGTTGCCAGGTTGCCAAGTTGCTGGGATGCGAGGCATGGGGCGGGGCAGAGCTTACCATTCCTGAGCACAAACATGGTGGGCTGTTGTTGTTGGGCTCGAGCCTGGTTGCGCGCCTCTGCAAATCGGTCCCTCGTTGAACGGCGCGGGGCAGAAGGGCAGAAAAATGGAGGAAAGCAGGAGTGGAGATGGGTGCTCGCGAGGAGAGGCACAAAATTTGGCCGCGGGAGATCTGGCGCCTGTGCTGGCTTGTCTTATCGGGCAGCGTCGCACGCAGCGAGATCTTGGCTTTGTGCACCGTTTGTTGAAAGCAACTTGCGTCATAACAAAGCCAGACTGCCCGGCAACAGGCAGCTGATGGCGGGGAACCATGTGGCGGTGCAGGCAGCAGGCCGCCACATTTTAGGCAAAAGCGGGGTGGGGCGCCTCACTTGGCCCCTGAACCTTGTTCCCAGCATCTGTCAATCTCCGGGCCCCTTTCTTCAACCGCACATGACACGCCTGGGATGGCCCAGTTGGTTGGTTCAAGCTGTTGGATTTCACCTCAGCATTCCAGTCTGCTTTCCAAGTCTAACTATGCCATCCCTCATTCATAAATCGTCGCGGCCGCCATCACCCCCCCTGGCGGCCTCGTCCCCCTAGCTCATCACCTTCTGCTTCTCCCCCTCCTCGCCGTCCCACACCTTGCCCTCCCCCCCAGACGCCATGATGTCGTCGACGATCAGGCGCGCGACGTTCTTCCCCATGAGCGCATTCGTCTCCATGGTCGAGATGAAGCTCTCCATCCCCGACGTGTAGTACACTCCTTGGCCGACAATGGGGCCCTGGAAGGTGGTCCGCGGCGAGGTTTTGGGGTACGAATGGAAGATGTACGGGTTGTACCAGCTGATGGGGCTGGATCCGCCAGTGAAGGTTGCTGGGACTTCGGCTCCCAACAGGCGGCTATGGGAGCATGGCTTGTCAGTCCCCGCTTGCACGACAAAGATGGAGAGGGACACGCGTTACCTGAGGAACTCCGGAGTGATCGCCTCCGGAGAGAAGATCTTGTACATGTGCTCCTTCTGCTGCGTTTGCGGGTTGATCGCTTTGCGGTGCATGCTCAGGCTGAAGAAGCCCGCCTTGCCGACCCCATCAGCCCCCGATGTTGCCGTGTCGGACTGGGCCAACGTGGTGAGGACCATGCCGGGTACGACGGCATCGCTCGGAAGGTTGAAGAAGCCAGGGCTGAGGCGCGAGGGTGACGTGAAGTGGGTGACGTGAAGCCGGACGTAAGGGACCTTCTCGATGGCGCTCTCGAGGACATCACTCCCAGCAGAAATGCCGCTGAACTGATAAGGATTCGCGAGTACAACGTTGTCAAAGGTTCCCGGGTAGGTGGCCGGGCTGTCCGGGGTGCTGCTCGAGGTTGTTTGAAGGGTGTATTGGGAGCCACTGGTGGTCTTCTGGATTCCGACAACGGAGGTGTTGAGCGCGAGCAGGGCGCGCGACCTTTGGGCCATCGAAAAAAAGATCTGCCAGTTGCCACCCTTGATAGACGTCGCACCGTTGGCGGTCCAGGACACCTGTAGCTCTGGTCAGCTCATGTTCCACGAACGGACCAGCGCCCCAACATACCATGGTGTCGAGTCCGTGGATGTTAGCCAGATTGGAGGCGTAATTCACGCGCGTGCTGGCTTGGATGAGATCATGGGAGAAACGAGCATCGATCTGAGGCTGTCAGCAGTGGTTAGGGTGCTAGCAGGGGAGGAACTCACGTTATTCGCGCCCAATAACTGTTCGCCAGTGACGCCAGTCACCACGGACAGATTCAAGTCTTGAGCAACTTGGGTCAAGGACTGAAATGGGAAAAACGGAGCTGAGTAGATGCGCAAGAAGCTGGCGATGGTAGCGGCCGTCAAGTCCCGGGCCCGCCGCGGAGCTGTCAGACCGTACTTCCAGACCACCTTGATAGTGTTCCACCAGGACGACGAGTTCTCGTCGATGGTGAAGACAAAGGAATCGCCATCCCAGACGCCCAACTTGGAGTCGGCATCTGCGTCAGGGACATCTTCGGACAGACCAAACTCCTTCATGGCGTTGAACATGATCTGGTTGGCCTCAATGAAGATGCTGGCGCCCTGCTCAACCCGCTGGGTCGGGTCATTGAAGGGGTTGATGGTGCGGGTGCGTCCGCCGATGAGGTCCGTCTTCTCAAACAGCGTCACATTGACATGGACGCCAGCCTCGGCGGCAAACTGTTGCAGGAAGTAAGCCGTGGATGACCCGGCTGCACCGGCACCTGCGCGGGCGTTAGAATCGTTGACATCCAAATCCAGACCTTGCCGAGAGAGCAGAGAAGAGGAAGAGGAGACGCAGGTGAAGGGGACGTGTGGACGAACCGACAATGGCAATCTGCCGGGTAGCCTGGTCCCGAGCTTCGACCTGGCCAAGCCCCAGAAGGGTGGTCGCAACGGTCACACCATTGACCGTGAGCCTCATAGTGGAGACCGGGGGATGCTGTGATGCTCTGATGGTTATGGTTGAGGGTGACCGATACCGTCAACTTAATGTCGCAGTTGTTGATGGCTTGGAGTTTGAGTTGTCGTGGAGTAGGGGGTTCAACCTCTTCTGCCAGCAGACTTGGGCAAGCTCAGCTTGGGGGATGAAGCATTTCTCGTGTTGGCTGAGCGCTGTCGGGCGGCTTATGTGCGTCTACCTGCTGAGCGCCGATCATCGATCAGCACGGCCATAACAACTACCGATTCGATGGCATCTGGCACCGGTGACATCGCCTTGCACCGTCAATAGGTACGTATTGACCCTCGACAGTGGGGGCGGCGCAACGCGTGTCCCCGAGGCGTGCCAGTCTCAGACCGAAGACTTATTGACCCAATTCACTTACACAAGAGGGTGAGCAGCGGCCAATTTCCTTGCCCCCCAGGCTTTGGGTACGCCTTGCGCGGATGCGTACTTCAATGACAACGAATGGGCGCCTCAATAGAGGATCAGATCGATGACGGCTTGCCGCGTTGTAGATGGTGTTTGCATCCGTCTCCGTATGCGCAACGCAGTCTGCACACTGCCTGGGCGACAGGGAGGAAGATCCCCGACACTCCCGTCAGAACCCAAGCCAGACCCAACAGGACACAGGGGAAGAGCACGCCAGCAGGCAGTGAGTGGCCCGAGCTTCCCTTTCTGCTGCGACAGGCAGATGAGTGGCGGGACACCCCTGTGCTGCGTTGCCTGGCCCCTCATCCCCCCCCCATTTGCTTGGCGGCGCCTGGTGGAAGCCAAATGCACCACAGCGAAAAAAAGTTCGGGTCCAGGCAAAGCCTAGCTCGAGCTCCAGTTCAACCCACCTCCGCCTCCCCCTTGTCCCACATCCACGCATCGTCGGACATACCTCCCGCCAAGTCATCGCCGCCATGTCTGCCGCACAGCTCCTGAACCCAAAGGCCGAGTCGAGGGTACGCCACGCCGAGATACTGGGGCTCGCCCATGCGCGGGGTAGTGCTAACTCGCTGTGTGTTGACAGAGGCGGGGTGAGGCGCTGAAGGTCAACATCAGCGCCGGAGAGGGTCTCCAGGATGTCCTCAAGTCGAACCTGGGCCCGCTGGGCACCATCAAGATGTATGCACCGCTCCCACTCCCTCTCCCTGACCCCGAGCCCCCGATGACCCTAGCTAACACGGTTGGAATGCAGGCTCGTCGACGGAGCTGGCCAGGTGCGCATCGCGCCCGAGACGGTGAAGCCTGGTTGTCGTGCGGTCCCACTGACGACACCCCGCAGATCAAGTTGACAAAGGATGGCAACGTCCTCCTGCGCGAGATGCAAATACAGAACCCCACCGCCGTGATGATCGCGCGCGCGGCGACGGCCCAGGACGATATCTGCGGCGACGGCACAACATCGGTGGTGCTGCTGGTCGGCGAGCTGCTGAAGCAGGCCGACCGCTACATCCAGGAGGGCCTGCACCCTCGCATCATCACCGATGGTTTCGAGATCGCCAAGACCGAGGCGCTCAAGGTGCGCTGTCCCGTCGAGTGGCCACCAAGCGCAACCCGTCGTACTGACTGTCGCAGTTCCTCGACCAGTTCAAGCTTCCCCGGGACGTCGACCGCGAGCTCCTCCTCTCCGTCGCCAGGACCTCCCTCGCCACCAAGCTCAGCGCCAGCCTCGCCCAGAGCCTGACTCCCGATATCGTCGACGCCGTCCTCGCCATCTACAAGGCCCCCGCGAAGCCCGACTTGCACATGGTTGAGATCATGAAGATGCAGCACCGTTCTGCCTCGGACACACAGCTCATCCGCGGCCTGGTCCTCGACCACGGCGCGAGACACCCCGACATGCCGAAGCGCATCGAGAACGCCTTCATCCTCACCCTCAACGTCAGCCTGGAGTACGAGAAGTCCGAGATCAACTCGAGCTTCTTCTACTCCAGCGCCGAGCAGCGCGACAAGCTCGTCGAGAGCGAGCGCCGCTTCGTCGACGCCAAGCTCAAGAAGATCGTCGAGCTCAAGAACGAGGTCTGCGGCAAGGACGAGAAGAAGGGCTTCGTCATCATCAACCAGAAGGGCATCGACCCCCAGTCCCTGGACGTGCTGGCCAAGAACGGCATCTTCGCGCTGCGGAGAGCTAAGCGGAGGAACATGGAGCGCCTGCAGCTTGTGTGCGGCGGTATCGCGCAGAACAGCGCTGATGACCTGACCCCCGATGTTCTCGGCTGGGCCGGCCTCGTCTACGAGCAACAGCTCGGCGAGGAGAAGTACACCTTCATCGACAACGTCAAGGAGCCCAAGTCGGTCACGCTCCTGATCAAGGGCCCCAACCAGCACACCATCATGCAGGTGACGGATGCGGTTCGCGACGGTCTGCGCAGCGTCTACAACATGATTGTTGACAAGAGCGTGGTCCCGGGTGCCGGTGCCTTCCAGGTGGCTTGCGCGTCGCACCTCAAGGGCGATGCCTTCGCCAAGACGGTCAAGGGCAAGGCCAAGTGGGGTGTCGAGGCCTTTGCGGACGCCCTCCTTGTTATTCCCAAGACTCTTGCGGCCAACGCTGGTCTTGATGTTCAGGATGCCCGTGAGTTATTGCCTCCAAACTGGGGATGAAATGAAATTGCTAACAATAGTTATGCAGTGGCTGCTCTCCAGTACGAGTACCGTGACGGCAACGTGGTGGGTCTCGATCTGGCGACGGGCGAGCCGATGGACCCCACGCTCGAGGGTGTCTACGACTCCTTCCGGGTGCTGAGGAACTGCATTGCGTCGAGCTCCGGCATCGCCTCGAACCTGCTCCTGTGCGATGAGCTGTTGAAGGCGCGGCAGATGGGCCGCTCAGGGGGGCCTGGCCCCGGCATGGATGGGCCCGAGGAGTAAAGGCGCACGTTTCCGTCTGTATGATACCTGCTTAGACAAAATGCATGGCAATAGACGTGATACGGCCCAACCATCATCGGAATTGCTTGAGTTGCCTGGCGCAGAGGCAGAAGTGAGAGAGTTTCCTGTGGATGGGTGGTCGTCAAGCAGTCGCATGCCAAGGCCCATTGCGGGGCAACGCAGTTGCGCTGCACAGGAGCATTTTACCCCGCCAAAATTTTGTTGCTGTTGCAGCCCGACAGTCGAAATTTCCTGACCACAGCTCGTCGACACGGCAAATCGCTGCTATCACATTCCACAATGGCGCCATACGACAGCGACTCTTCGGGGGGTGAGGAGGACGACTTCACAGAAACCAATGTCCTTCTTGGCTACGCCTCGGCCGATGCTAACGGCGAGGAGATCAGCCGGTTGGGAGGGCAGCCGGTATGTTGCCCCCAATCTGATCCTCACTGACATGGCTGCAATTAAGCCGTTACTGTTTTACTGACTTGGAATACCAGGACTGGCTGGACCCAAGCAAACCACCCTCCGCCGCCCTCGCCCGATGCAAGGTCTGCAAGGACATGATGGTGCTCCTCCTGCAGCTCAACGCCGAGCTCCCAGAGCGCTTCCCGGGCCACGAGCGGCGCCTGTATGTGCTTAGCTGCAAGAGGAAGAGCTGTCGCAGGCAAGAAGGAAGCATCCGGGCGCTTCGGGGTGTACGGGTGTCATCGACTGCCGACGTCCCAAGCAGCACGGCAAAGGAGAGCCAACCTCAGCCAATGCCTGCGCCGAAACCCGCCGCCTCGTCGGGGCTGGGAGAAGCCCTCTTCGGCGTCAAGCCCACCACCACCCGCGCGAACCCCTTCGCAACAGCCTCCTCCACCTCCTCCGCAAACCCCTTCGCCCTGAAAGCCCCGTCCGCCGCCTCCTCCAACCCCTTCGCGCCGAAACAACCACCCGCCGCCGAACCCCCAACCTCCACCATCCCCTCCGAACCCACCACCACCACAACCCCCACGGACCTCCCCCAAAGCTTCGCTGCAGCCCTCACCCTCAACACCCC
>FTEL01003825.1_pt1 | contig 13404 bp, 10 predicted proteins | sample 1658911 | NCBI WGS metagenome assembly FTEL01 (sample SAMEA3914869, study PRJEB12502) | metagenome | biome: forest; material: soil | place: USA | collected 2012-03-12 | depth 0.1 m
CCACCTTCCTCGTTCACCCCGCTCTCACCTACCTGGACAAAGGCGCCATGCCTGTCGTCCGCAACAACATCGACAAGCACGAAATTGGCATGATCAATCCCTGCCCGCACAAGGGACTCGACATCTTCATTGCCCTCGCCCAGGAGTATCCCGACTACAAGTTCGTCGTCTGGAAGAGCTGGGGCACCCGGACTGCCCACCTGGAACAGCTCATGCAGCTCCCCAACGTGAAGTGTGTTCCAGTCCTTTCCTCGGCCGAGTCCAGAGCATGCTAATCTGTTATCTTCGTAGGATTGAAGAGACCACCAAGAACACGGACGAAATTTGGGACCGCATCAAGGTCCTCCTAGTTCCCTCCTTGTGGCACGAGGCTTGGGGCATTGTTGTGACCGAGGCTCAGCTGCGTGGTATTCCCGTCATTGCTTCGGACGCCGGTGGCCTGGCTGAGGCCAAGATCGGTCTGCCCTTCTGCTTCGAGGTCAACGTGGTCACTGGCGAGCGCCATGCCAATGGTGACTACGTGGTGCCCGACCAGGAAACAGGTTGCTGGGAGATGGCTCTCGAGGAATTGATGACCGACAGGCGTCAGTACGAGATTCTGCAGGAGGACACTGTCATCGCGGCCCAGGCGTGGCTCCGCGGCATGGACCCTCGTGCCCACGAGAAGTGGCTCCTTTCCATGATGTCGACGAACTGAACGATCCACGGCGATGCCGTTGGAGGTTCTTCGACGCTCTTGATCCTGCTGGCATGCACGGGTCTCTGTTTATACAGGTCGCTTGGGCAGCGCCCCGAGGAGCACCGCAGACAGAAGTACACAGAATGCCATATTGACATCACCTCTGCTGTTCACATGCGTTGTTTGCGTCTCTAAACATTGTGCATTGCTGCCGACAAAGCGACGATTTGGTGGGTCTAAGCAAATAGCTTGTGACAGCTTGTCTTTCGACAGTGACAATTGCAACAGTAGGAAGTGGTGTTTCGAGACCTGGCCACACCTGGCATTTCTCTATTGTCAACGTTGTGATCTTTTTGTCTGCTCCTGTCTGTGGTCATGTTTCTATTGAACTTTTCAGCGATCTTTTTTGGTTAATAGTTGGCCACCCTATTCTGGACTTTTAACGTTACCTGTCTTTTCTATTTTTTTCTTTCATCCGCCATCACACCTCTTTCCTGCTTCACGTGTGGCAACTTCATTACCACCCTTCCCTTCAAGTTTGTTCTTGCACAAACTCGAGAACAAAACCACTTGCGATGCATGCCATTTGCGGGACGAGCCAACAATATTTACACTTCCCTCCTACCTACATCATCCACCTCCGCCTGAAACCAGTCCTTGCACAACCTCTCATTACCACTCCCGCTCCGGATCAATAATACGACTCGGACTTCCTCCGTACCATGGCATCTGATTTGCGCCGCAGCATGGCCTCCTCCTCCTCCTGGATCTCCTTGTCGATCAGCGCGCCCGCTGACGGTTTGTTGCCGTTTCGCATTGCCTGGTGGGTTGGGGTGGTGGTCTGGTTAGCTTGATGGGCTTTTGTGGGCAATGGCGCTGGAAGAAGATGGGAGGCGGGGAGAGGGGTTGAGCAGGACAAAAGAGGCGCACGGCAAACGTAGGATCCTTTTTCATCAAGTCGACTTGTCGTCTTTGGATCTTTGGGGTTGTCGGGTTGGGTTAGCTCCTGGGATTATCTTGAAGGGCATTCGTGGGAGCCGAGAATGATACTGACTTCTTGCTCTTGGAGACGGTTGACTTCATTTGCTTGATCTTCTATATTTGGTTGCGGGATTTGGTTAGGGCTTTGCCTTGGAACAGATGTCATGCTCGTCATGCTCGTTAGGTCAAGATGGGGAGGGACCAATGTACTTGGTAGATAGCCCTTGATGTTCTCCCCGGATTGCCGGGTCAGCTCGTCAACCTCGGATTGCCTGTGGTTGCGCTGCTGGCTCTGCGGCTCGTAGCGGGAAGGGAAGCCGACGTTGGACATGTTGGGTGGTGGTTTTCTTGTAGGTTTATTGGGAATTCGTTGTGGTTTGTCGGTGGGGTGATTGATGGTGGTGGAGATGGAAAATCTGGGTGAGGGAAGATGATGGTTTTATTGTCCTCGTGACTGTTTGACAGGTTATGTCATGGTGCCGTGGTGAGTGAGGGATTCGGAGTGGGCCGTCCCCGGAGGTCTCGCCGTCGACGTCACGGCGTGGAGTTTATCGTGTTTGAGTGCTCGTCATCGGGACACGGACGACTGCGACATCGGATGTGCTCCTCTTGGCCATTCGTGTTTATAGAGAGGCAGGTCGACCATCGGGAAGACTCGAAAATTGTTACGAAGTGCTTCTCAGGCATCCTTCTCTCCGTTCCCGGATGTTCCATTAGCAGAGTTGGGCATTCCTGGTATACATCTCTTGCTGACTTCCACTTTATAACCACATGAGGCGAGGCTACTTGGTTATTTCAGTTGCCACAGCCGCTAGAGAACAAACAATTTCCGAGAGAGGCAACTTGAGAACAATGTTTCAAATTTCTGCTCAACTCTTTCCTCCCACCGCTGCTCAACCGCGCGGAACATATCCGCTCTTTGGTTCTCCCGCCGCAGCCAACATCGACTATTGAAGTCTTTGAGCCATGTACTTATCCCCATATTCTTCAAGATCTGGCTTGTTTCGCGGAATGCATAATGCAAACTAGCCCGCCGACTAAGCTGGGGCTAGATGCCACCTCCATCGGCAATGGACTGCGGCTCGTCTCGCTCGTCCTCGCACGCAGTCAAGCATCCTCGGACCTCGGATTTTGCCCAGCTTGCAAGAATAATGATAGATACCAATCAGCCGCGTTGCCAACCCGTTCCAAAGCTGTCTTCTACCTCCATCTCGCTCACCACCTGCCCATCTCGCCATGTTCAGCGGTGCCAATTCGCAAGCCCATCCGTTTTGGGCCTTTTTCAGCAACCTCGCAGCGCCCAGATCAGGCTTCCTAGCCACTCACTCACCAAACCTCGGCACTCCAGCTCTCGGCACAGAAGGATTTCTCTTAAAGGACGATTCCCATGACCGGAACCCCGCAACGTCTCCATCTCCAAGAATGCGGGGAAGCCCCAAAAACCTGGGGATGTCACATTGTCAACAGGTCACAGTGAGATTGGTGTGGGTCCCAGCCGGGGTTTCCCCGGATTCTCGTGCTGGACTCCGTGCCTGGTAGGAATGAAGATCTTGGTACGGAGACAGGCTCGACAGGCCAATCCAGCGTGTGCCTCCACATTCCGTAGCTGCATCGATCGGCAAGGGGGCCGACCCGCCGAGCCCCAAATTCGCTTCTTGGGCCTCCTTCAGTAACGTTGTGTGGACGCCAACTGACGCTAAACCCAAAACCGGAATGCTTGCGGCGGCCTCGGCACTTATACGCCTGGGTGGTGAGCTTCCAAGACCGTCTACTCAGGGGTCAAGTTTACCCCACGGGGAACATCACAGCTTGGCGATTCTGGGGATGAGTTGGGAACGAGGTGTGTTGGAGGAGGGAAGCTCGACTTCAGGTGTATAAGTAGATGATGACTTTCGGCCTCGACGGCTTCTCTCCAGCTCATCACTCAGCCACCAGCTTCCAGTCCGAGCCTCAACAACATCTTCTCTCTTCCAATTAGTCCTCAACGGTTTCACAAACCAACCAACCGCCAACATGAAGTTCCTCCAGCTCCTCGCTGCCGCTGGTTTCGTTGCCGCCCTCCCTGCCGCCGCGCCCATCGAGAATGTGGCCGAGATTGAGACTCGCCAGCTCTCCAGCACCCGCAACGAGCTCGAGTCAGGCAGCTCCTCCAACTGCCCCAAGGTGATCTTCATCTTTGCCCGCGCCTCGACCGAGATCGGCAACATGGTACGCCTTCTCCTTCCCCATACATGAAACTCACAGCATAAACTTACACCAAACAGGGCTCCTCCGCCGGCCCGGCCGTCGCAACCGGCCTCTCCGCTCGCTACCCCGGCAAGGTATGGGTGCAAGGCGTCGGCGGCCCTTACACGGCCGGCCTGGCCGAGAACTTCCTTCCCGCGGGCACCTCCTCGTCCGCCATCAGCGAGGCGCAGCGGCTCTTCACGCTGGCCAACACCAAGTGCCCGAGCGCGGCCATCGTCGCGGGCGGCTACAGCCAGGGCACGGCCGTCATGTCCAACGCCATCAGCGGGCTGTCGGCGACGATCCGCAACCAGATCAAGGGCGTCGTGCTTTTCGGCTACACCAAGAACCTGCAGAACCTCGGCGGGATCCCCAACTTCCCCGCCGACAAGACCAAGGTGTACTGCGATGTTGCCGATGCCGTGTGCTGGGGCACGCTGTTCATCCTGCCGGCGCATTTCTTGTACACTACTGCCGCGGCTACGACGGCGCCGGCGTGGTTGGCGACGAAGATTGGTGCTTAGACGCTGAGAGAGAGAACGAGTGGTGATGGCTGAAGTGGTGGCTGGTGTGCTGGAGAGTTGATGAGTGATGAAAATGATGGGATGAGGGCATGATCCAGGAGGGTTCTTTTACCATTTGAGCTCATTTTTGTTCTATTATTGCTTCATGTAGATAGTCGTTTGCAACTCTGAATATACTCACCCATGGGTCACAAAACTGGTTCTTTCGGGGCGTTGGAGAGGTAGTCAGATGTCCAAAGGCTCAAGCAGCCTTTCACTCACGCAGTCGCCAGAACACAGCTGGCCGCGCCAGACTCTGTACCGGAACCACCCATGCCTCTAGACCGAAAGCGTCTAACTTGGGGAGAACCTCGTCAAGGTCTTGCTCGATGTCCTGCCCCGCGAGGTCGTTGTATGGGACACGAGGCATGCAGAACGGGAAGTCCACGATATCAACCCCGCACCGTGAAATACTTCCTCCCATGATTGCGCCAGAGTCGTACTCGTACATGCGAGTCTGCTCTACGGGCGTGGGCAGAATGGTCCAATCCATGGGCGATTGCCGAGGAATTGGGATTCCCAAGCGGGCTTCCAGGAGCAGCGCGACAGACTCCCTGCGCTCCGTCAACTCGGTAGCCAAGTACGACAGCAGCGAGCCTGGCCGGCTGATGGGATTCCACCTGAGGAAGACGACTCGCCCGACCGGGGCCACGGCCGAGGTCCTTGAGGGTCCGTAAGGGAGGACCAAGTCGCTCACAACGGCACCGTGGTCCAACAGCAAGCTCACCAGACCCTCGTTTGCGCAAAGGGCGGCGAGGGACAGCGGGGTCCACCCGTTCCAAGTCCTGGCGCGGGCATTTGCGCCGCTTTCCAACAACAGCCGAGCGGCGACAACTTGGCCGTGTTGCTCATCCCAGAAACCAAACAGACAGGCGCAGTGGAGAGGAGTCCATCCTCTAGCGTCAAGAGCATCGACGACAAGCCCAGAGACAGCGGGGCCGCCGAGAAATCCGACGAGCGTCTGGACTCGGTCCCCCGAGCTGAGCATGGAGGCTTGGTGGAGAGCAGTGCGGCCCTGGGAGTCGGCGCTGTTCATGTCGGCTCCATAGCGCAGGAGGACGGAGATGATGGTTGTGGCGCCCTCGAACATGGTCGGGCGGCACAGGTAGCGGAGGGCCGTCTGGTTATTTCGGGCGCCGGAGAGACAGAGAGCGGTCGGGGAAACCACAGCGTCGATCGTGGTTGATTTTCGGACCGGCCCATCGCCACCGTCGTCAACAAGAGTAGCTTCGGCCATGAGTGTGACGACGTCGCACAGCTTTTGGACGGCAGCCGAGACTCTGGTAGCTGCCGCTTGGCAGATGGAAGCCGAAGCCTTGGTAGGTCCCGGCGTTCTGTAACAACGATTGGCGAAGGCCTCTGTCCACCAGATGAGGGGAAACACGGCGGGCACCGCTCGCTCAGCCCAAGCGGCCATGTCGGCACCGTTGGCGATGAAGAGCTTAAGAACATCGGCAGCCTGGCGGTGATTCCAACGCCGACACAACACGGGCATGGGATGGTATTTGCCGCCTTTGCCAATGTACGCGAGTTCGTGCGCCGCTCCGTGCTCCAGCAGGAGCCGGATTTTCTCCAGGTCGAGTGGGAAGGTGTCGCTTACACCAGAACACAGCAAGACGGCACCGAGCGGGGAGCAGTCCCAGAACTCGTTCGATGTCCTCTGGTGCGAGGAGGGCATGATGCCCTGGTAGCTGCCGACGCGTGTCGGGTCGGCGCCGTGAGTTAGAAGCAACTCGGCTGTCTGGATTGGAACTAATGCTTGCATAGCCATGAGAAGCGGCGTAAACCCGGGCACGTTGGGGGAGTAATAGGCTCGCCGCCGGGCCTCTATGGAGTACTGGTTGGGGTCGGTGCCAGCATTGAGGAGGTGGCGGATGATGCCGACGTGGCCGGGCTCGAAGGTGTCGAAGAACGTCATCTCGGGGGTACCCATGGCAAGGTTGATGGGGTAAAGGGTGTTACGGCGCAAGATCTTAGATGAATTAGGTTTAAACACTGTCGCCGTGTGATCTAGGGAGTTCGCGCTGGCGCCGTGGGCGAGTAGCAGTCGGACAATCTCGGGCTCGCTTGCGACTGGCCTACAGTGTCAGTGAATGATTTCCTATCTGGGAGTCACGGGAGTAGATCACAGGCTGCTCCCGAGAGCCCCCGAGACAGCTGCAAGGGAATATACACGGCTCAAATCAGACGTACGGATGGCGGTCCGGAGCGGAGTGTTGCCAAAAGCGACGTTGTCAGAGGAGGATCCGATGACCCAACTGCATCTGGCGTGGGATCCAGGGTCAAAGACATGGCCCGCTCTCGCGCCATAACTGAAGCACCGTTCCAGCGTGGCGACGGTGCCAAAGGTGCAGGCCCAGCGGAGGGCGAGGCAGTCAAAGTCGGCGACGTCGCGTTGGTACAGCAGGTCCACGGCAACACGGGCCAGCGCGCGGCATGTCAGTGCCAGATGGAAGAGGTCAGCCTGGTACAGGCCCTCGCAGACCAGCAGCATCAGCTCGGCCGGCAGCCGCGTGAGCAAGCATCGGCCGGTCGGCCAAGTCCCGGGCGCGTCACGGCATTCATCCGAGCCGTGCAGCCAAACGTCGTAGAGAATCTCGTATTCGGCGTCTTTTTGTTCCAGGTATTGCAAGAGGGCCGGCATCGTGGCGGGTTGTTGCAAATGCCAGAATCGAGGATCAGGATCTGGATCAAAATCAGGGCTGGGGCCTGATGAGTGGGTTCTAAGGAATTGGCGGGGGAAGCACTCAGCTGCACCCATCACGTGCTACACTGCTGCCTCACAGCAAAGAACTTTTCAACCTGAGGGCAGAGCTAACGGTTGATTAACCACTGCCTTGAGGTGTCATTGATAAGTCAAGTTCGTTGGTACAAAAGAGACATGCAGTGTGGAACAAAACTAAAGCTGGGCTGAGTTGATCGATGGCAAGGAGCCAAGGACAGCCTCACATATCCGTATCCATGTCCATCTCCTTCCCGTCGTTCTCCTCAGCCTTCTCCTCTTTCTCACGCGTCCAGTTCCCCAGCTGTCTGAAAAAGCAAACATCCTCCCACTCCCACCTATCCTCCTCCTCCAACCCTGGGATTGTCCTCTCAGCAGCTGTCAACACACGCATCAGCCAGCCCGCGGACATGCCCACCGAGTCGTGGTCCCTGTCCTTGCGCACCGTGATGGAACCGCCGGAGTACCCCTCGTGGACGGGGACCTTGTTATCGGCAGCCCATGTGTCCACAGCGTCGACCATCTTGTCCTTCCACAATCTCAGGAGCCAGTCGTATGGTCGCCAGCTGTCCCTGACCCACTGGTGCCTGTCCCAGGGGCAGAAGAAGACGACCTGCAGCCCCAGGACACCGTCGCGCTCCATCAACCGAATCATCACGGCGGTTCCAAACCGGCGCAACTTGTCGTGGTTGTTGAAAACGTCGGCGGGAGACACCCCGCCCTGGTCGCCGGCGGCATCGATAAGCCCCTTGGTTTCCTGCAGGGTGGCAAACACAGGCGTGCAAAGCCCCAGCACCATTGTCTTGCCCGCTCGGAAGGCCTCGGCCGCGTATGCCAGGAAGCCGTCCATGTGGCCGAACATCTTGGACTGGTTTCCCGAAGGCCGAAACCAGGCCTGCCGCTCCTTGTTGTTCATGAAGGCGACTGGGGCGGCAAAGAGCGCAAACGGCGGAACAGGCGAGACCGGGGTGTAAGCGGCGGCGAGCCACCCGAGGAACAGGCGCAAGGCGAGCGGGTCGGACTTGTCGACGGGGAAAGCAGGCATGGACCCCTTGGCGCTCCAGCACACGCCCGCGAGTCGCTCACGGACCTTGTTGTGGTTCAACAGATCCCGATCAGCGTTGGGGAGGTGCGAAGGGGGCCACACCTGGCCGGCGATGGCGGCTGGGCCGGAGGTCGAGGGCGCCAGCGTGTGCAGGCTGAGACCCGCCAGAAGTTCTGCCAACGGCGCGGGCTGCGAAGGCCGCGAGGGGAGCGGCGAGGTGGTCGGCAGCAGTGGGTTGGAGATTCGGGTGCCGTCGGGTGCCCCGTCGCCTTGTCTCGTTGCATTAATCCAGCTGTCTATCAATGTCGCAAGCTCGCTGGCTGGCGCTTCCTGTACCGTTTCACAGAGACGATGCTCCAAATACCGGCATCGGGCAGACGTGAAGAGGGCGATCAGAGCCTCGAGCTCGGCCGCAGTGAGGGTGCATCCTTTTTGCTCGGCAACGTCTCCTGCAACCACCTGCCATGCCAGATTAGGGTCGTTGAGTGCGGCAAAGGTCGGGGCGCGCGCGAGGCAGAGGGCGAAAAGTTGCGACAAGATGCCAGTTGCCCGCGCTCGTAGCTGGTGAATGCGCTTGTCGGCCAGCGATTGAGAATAATTCTGGCCCAAAAGAAGCCCGTATGTCTTCTCACACAGTCCTTGGTCGCTGAACAGCGGGCCGGGGTCGAGCTGCATGCCCTCCAGCTGAAGAACTTGCTTGGGGCGAAGTCGAACAGGCATTTTTGCGGATTGGACGGATGTGAGAACCGGCAAGGGAACTAAAATGGAGATGGAATGGCGACAATAACTTTTGAGGTCGACGAGGTCGGATGCGGCGAGGGGGATGGGAGTTGAGGCGAGAGTGCCCGAAAAGAAAATGGGCAGCTCGCAAGGTAAATGCGGAGGATCAGGAACTCGAAATGGTAATGATTGGGGAAGCAAAGACTAAAAACGAGAAAAATCAAAAAGTTAAACCGGAGATTTTGCAGATGAATACTTTTCCAGGAAAAAAGGTTTGGGGGCGGCGGGAATCGTGGAGCTGGTCGATAAAGCACCAGTTAGGCCAGAAACAGTCTGGATGTCTTGAATAGCATGACAAGGCATTCCAAGCAAAGATAGGCACAAAAAACACAAGGCCCAAGGATCAATTGTTCTGATATTAGTGGGTGAGTGGAAGGAATTCCTTATTGCTCGGGGTTATGGGAAGGACAAAGTGAAAAAGAAAGGGCCGAGTTTGGAACCGAACAAAAAGAGGATCATGTCTCTTCGCGCAGTCCGAGGTTATGGCTTGCGCTGCGGAGGGCGATGAGATTGGCTCATGAATCCTTACCATTACACCACAGGGTGGCTGTTTCGTAATGGGATCTGTTGGAAAGAGCTGCAACCAGCGACTTGATATACCCCCGTCCAGTCACAGCCACCCAAACTGCTCCAGTCACTGAACTCATGCTGGCCATCCCCAAACATGGATGGCGAACCTGAACTCCTCCTCCCCCCAAAGTCAGTGGATACATCATACATGACTCCCACCACGCCTTGTCAACAACACTTCGGTCTCACTCTCTTTAGCATTGCCAATCTTCCCTCCATTTCTGACAGCGCCGATTTCAGCACCAAATCGGAAACAGCATGGACGCCAACAACAACAGGCCAAGTGTCTGTGGTCCCTGACGTGCCATGCACCACAAACACAAACACCCGACAACTGATATTGAGTCAAGATCGAATATTTCCTCCTTCTTTTTTATGTTTTTTTGCGGCGAGTTTGTCCATCTCCCTCTTATTTTCGTCTGCTTCGCTTCTTTCACTTACATGCCAGGGGAAGTCGCGGCCAGCTGGCGCCAGCTGTCAGACAGATGGCGGCCTTCCGCTATCTCCTCTCTTGCGTCTCCCCCATCAAGAGAAGGCGACCACGATGTCTCTTTGCTAAACTGAGCCCCGGATTAGGAATGCCTCTACCCCAAGAGTCCATGCAACCGAGTGTCTTCACGAAGAGAGACGTGGTCTGCGCGTGGAGATATGTGTACTCAGCCCATGATGGAGCAGGATCCTACTTGGGCAGGTACCCAATTCCGCTCTCTGCTGAGAGAAGTCTTGCCCGCAAATTATGAGAAGGGCTGGGAGGCGCTGCTAAGAAGTTTGGTTCTGGTGTGGTCTGCGGGTCAAATACACAGTGGCTGCCCGAAGGTGAAGGGTTAGAGCAAGACGAGCAGGGACAACAACAAGAGAATCACACCGCTTCGTTGGAGCAGTCGCAATGGTGCAGAATTGTGGTTGAAACAGTATTAAGATGAAATAGCCAAGAGTCTTTGATTGGTTCGCTGTAGACCCTTCTTCAAGAACTAGTCATCTGCCACCCTCTCCTCCTACACTCGATTAAGCCATCCCGCTCTGGCCCGGAATATTTTTGACCCCTGTTAGACACCAATGGTTAGATAGGGCCACATGAGAAATCTCGAAAGAGGGCATGCGAGTCACTCACATCCATCAACATCGTCCTTGACAGTCTGCTGGAGGGTGCACTTGATCGACTCCTCAAAGGTCTGGTTCTCGAGCACGGAGCAGACGTCTCCCGTGCAGCGGGCGTCCATGGCACGCTGGAGGGAATTGTCCTTCCAGCCAAAGACGTAATCGCCGTGTTGCGTGTATCCGTCCCTACAGGAACCGCGGCTTAGTAGGTCGAGCTTGGTTGGTGCACGAGGGTCACGACTCACTTGTCGTTGGTGCTCCAAACAAAAGGCTGCGAGCCGTCCTCGGGCCACAGATCTGGGTCTGAAAAGGGTGTGGTCTGCGGCGGGGTCAGCAATTGAACTCACAAGGGGGTGGCGGCAGATACTCACATCCCAGATGGTTTCGAGCATGACCTGCGGGACCTTGACGGGGTGGGTTGAAGGACAGACACCGCCGTCAGGGGCGGAATCCTGGTTTCCTGAGATCGGATAGGCAACGTGGGACTTGTGGTCCGGCGTATCCGTGTTTACGCCGTCCCAGCAGGTAGGGAAAGTGATGACCGAGCGGATCCCGCCGACACATGGCGCCTTGGGCAACGTCTGCGTATCCGGAGATGCGCAGTTCAGGTTGCTGTTGTCTCCCGACTTGGGCATGCAGCGGTGGCAGACCTTGGGGTCCTGTCCAGGCTTGTGGCTTGCGGCGTCTCCGACAAGCATGCGGAAGCCCGGCTTGAAGGCCGTGACATTGACGCTCACATTGTGTGGGGGAATATAGTAGACGGTGATGCCGCCGTTTCCGCCGAGCCCGATGTTCGGGAGCTGGCGCACGCGCTTGTACGTGCCGTTGCGGGCTCGGAAGTACAGGACCGCAGTCCAGTAGTTGGATAGGTCCTCAGTGAAGGTGCAGCTTGTGCATGTGGACTGCTTGACGAGATCGTGCGTTGCCGAGTCCATGGTCGCGTTGAACGAGTTACCCCCGACGATCTGGTGGAGATGCGGCGAGGGGATGGAGCCGGGGCTCACGAGAGGGTCGAGACGTTCAATGACTAGGTGGGAGCATTGGAAGCGAAGCATCGGCGGTATGTTTGCCGGCGCTGGAACCCCCTGGCTAGCGCTACGCTCCAAGAGGAGGGCGAGGGCGAGAGCCTTCCACTGCATCTTGGACAGAGGCTGTGGCGTCGATGTCGAGAAAGACGTTATTAGCTTGCCATAGTACGCCCAATACCTTGAACGATAACTCAGATGGTGGCTCCTAAATACATGGTCTTGTGTGAGTACGGCTTGGCCCCCCCTCTCCGTGGATATGCCGTTGGCTGTCATGTTGATCGTGCTGACTCCCGTCGTCGGCGGTATATTGCTTGCATATTGATCAATTTAGGCGGCCGCTAGCCATGCAGAGAGCTCGAGAAACCCCCCAATCCCATAGCCATTGGCCAACGACACGATCTCAAGATATTGGATCCCGTGCCGTGGCTCTATCGTCGCGCGCAGGGTAAAAAAAAGGCCGAATTAATGCTTCGAGAAGAAACAAGAAAGCAGCTCGGAGAACCAATGCCTGAGCTGGACTGGGGTGGTACAAGGCTTTGTTGATTGTGGACGCATGGGCCTACAAGATCCAAGAGTCGCTGTCACCGCAGAGCGGCCCGGATATATTGATCCAAGAGCGAGAAAAGGGGGAAAGTCACGTTGGCAGGCGAGCAGACCCGACATGAACTGAAATCGGCGGCGAGGGCGTCGCGGCGCCGGGGATTGACGAGGCCCAGTTCCCGGGAACACAGCAGCAATGTCTAGGTAACAACCCGTTACGCACCGTCTCTAGCAGAAACCTACTTTTGGCGTATGTTCTTGGGCTTCCGCTTTTTGAACATGACTGCCCCCGCAGCTCCCGATGCGCCCCCCACATTGGGGTCCGGAAGCTCGGGGATGCGATCCTCGGGAGCGCCGACACCTGATTGTGTGTCTTCCTCGTCCGGCTCCTTCTTGATCGCGGGTGAGGGTTCCGGTTTGACGTGCGCTGGGCCATCGCCCTCAGTCGCGTCCCCGTCTTCAGCCTTTATCTGAGAAGGCTCGGTCTCTTCCTTCTTCGTCGCAACAAGGGGTCCGCTGAGCAGGGCCTCGAGGTCGGCGTCTTCCTCGGCTGGCGCGGTCTTGGAGCCGACCCCCCACTTCCGCTTCTTGAACAGCCCTTTGATGGCATCTTCCTGCTCCTTCTCTTCTTCTGTCCGTTCCCTCTCCCTTTTCACGCCTGCTGCGGGTCCTTCTGCTGCCGCTGCATCCCTGTCCTCTTGTGTTTGGTCGGGATCCGCGATGACCTTGGTTGCCGTGACGGTCCACTCCCCGACCATGGCCATGTCCCCCCTCAGCTCGGTGGGGATATTGACACCCAAGTCGGCGAGCTGCTCTAGCTGTTTCTGTCGGTCTTGCTGGGAGACCTGCTGTGATGTCGCGCCGTATGCGCCGCGGGTCGGTTTTGCGGCGGACCCCGATGCGCTCGACGGGCCGCCGCTGCTGCTGCCCCCTCCCGAGACGATGCCATTCAGCCGGTCCACCTCTCGCTTCGCACGGTCATTCTCGCGCTCTTTCTGGTCGGCGTTGCGATGCAGGTCTCGGAGGGCGCGCTTGACGGCGCCCTGATGCTTTCCGGTGGCCTCGTGGTTGGTGCGCTCGAGCTTGGTGTCGCGCACGTAGGTGCTGCAGTGCTTGCACCAGTATTTCGGGGTGGATTTCCAGTATTCCGACATTTTGGTCGACAGCTCTAG
>FTEL01008271.1_pt1 | contig 13403 bp, 11 predicted proteins | sample 1658911 | NCBI WGS metagenome assembly FTEL01 (sample SAMEA3914869, study PRJEB12502) | metagenome | biome: forest; material: soil | place: USA | collected 2012-03-12 | depth 0.1 m
AGATCGGGGTGGGAGAGGGGGGCGGTCGGAGGGGAGTTGTTGGCCCTCGACGCCGTAGACTTTGCGGAGACGCTCGGTTTCTTTGGCGACTTCCGCTTCGCGCCGGCGGCGCTCGCGCTCCTCGTCTTCGATCATCTTTTTGATGCGTTTCTGCTCGGCGCGGTCGGCTTTTTCGCGCTCGCGTTGTTCGCGCTGCTCGCGCTCGACCATGGCCTGGAGGCGGCGGGTTTCGGCGTCGATTTCGGGCTTGGATTGGGGAGGGGGGGTGGTGCCGTTGGCTTTTGGCGGGGCGGACGCGGGTGGTTGCGGGGGGATGTTGGAGAGGGCGCTGGACATCACGGTTGGGCCTGTTGGTGCTGGTGCCGGGGGCGGTGCTGAGCTTGAGGCGGGTGGGCGGGAGTTCTTGCGCTTGTTTCCGTTTGCGATCGGGCCGGTACTGCCCTGGAGGTTGAACAGGTCTGCCCTGGGCACCAGCCAGAGGTCTCGGATGACCTCTGCGCTTAGTAGGAGCACCAGTTCGAGCCCCTTGCGGTCCTCGACTTCGACGCGGTGGAGGTTGGGTTGGTAGACGGTCAAGATGCTCTCGCGCGAGGCCTTGAACAGCCCGATGGTGATATCTGGCTCCTTGTTCTTGCGCGAACCAAGCCTCGTGCCGGTCATGTAGCACGTCATATCCTTGCTCAGGAGGCCGTCCCTCTTCCACCGGAACATGACCCGCGGAACCAGATCGGCCGCTGCCGGTCCGGTGCTCTGCTGCTCTTTGTCCAGCTCGCTGGTGGTCGGGGCGCGGAATGTCTGGACGGGCAGCTCAAACTCCCAGGTGTCGCTCTTGTTCCAGGACCCGGCCACCATCTTGACCGTCACTGCCTGGTCCGGGTTGTACAACTGGATCGCAAAGCTATCCGGAACAGATGCCACAGCCGGCGCCGGGGGGGCGCCGGCCTGGGCTTGGACGCGCGCCTCAGCCCCTGAAAGGCTCGGCTGTGACCACTCGGGCTCGACCGTCACCTCAGCGTACACCACGCCGGTGCTGTAGGGATCGCTGAGGGCGACGACATATTTGCTGCGGGACGCGGGGAGTGCTGGGTCTGCCCGTCGGAAGAGATACTCGGGGGCCGGTTCGGAGCCGTTCTGGGAAAAGTAGAGGATGCTGGAGAGGGGATTGTCGGACGACGGCTTGAGCCGAAAGGTTGGGAGGTTCTCGTCAAGCATCCTGATCGTGGGGGGGCAACAGTTCCGTTGCTGTGCTGGTTTGGTTGCCTCCCAGGCTGGGATTTGCGGGTTTCGCGATCGTGTGTTCGGCTATGGCGCTGGGTATTGAGCAGGCGGCCGAGTGCTGGGGTCGTCAAGCGAGAGGGGAGCGGGGTTGAATCTTGGAAGCAGGCCGGCAGGCTTCAGCGATGGAATTCTTGGGAATGAGAGGCGTGGGCGAGGCGTCTGTGGGTCAGGCGCGACATTTGAAGTCGACGTTTAGAGGATGACACCTCGGAGCGAGGCTGAGCTGAGTCGGTGCAAGCCTGCCATATGCGGGCGGGTGTCCACGCGGCCACGAGCCGCCCGCCGTGACAAAGTCAGTTGTCTGGCTTTGACCCCGCCATGGTTTGCTGCTGCAAGGCCCTGGGCGGGCGCGGACGGTGTTGGCTGCCAGGCGCCCAGCCCCTGTCGCTCACGTCACCCGCATGCTTCCGCCACACACGGGTGGGGCCACGGTGGATCCAGCCGCAGCTGCCCCTGAAACCTCGAACAACAGACTGCAACAGCAGCGCAGCAACGACCACAATGATAAAGAAATCTGGTAGGGGGAATAAAGAGACAGCCGACAAACTTCAAAGCAGACCGAATTTGAGTCCCCAGGGAATGGAGGCAGCCCGAGTCGAGTAACACAATCTTGCGTTGACGAACACAAGTAGAATACGGCTGAGTTCGCTCAGACGGTACTGCCAGGTGCTGTTAAGCGCTGTGGATTCGCGCCCGTATTGTGCGGATAGCCTCCCATCTACGTCGATGGAACGCGGCTTGAGATATGCAAGGATTGGACACCCCAATTTCGACGAACTGGAAGGCCGTGATTGGGAGCGCCTCCTAGTTTGGGGCCGAGGAGCGTCAGTGAAGGAAGCCGAAGGAAACGAGAGATGCGGGGTGGTGAGAGTTGGCGAGAGTTGAGCAGCTGTCATTCCGGTTTGACAAGCAAGGACTCGGTTGAGGAGCGCATTCGGTGGGTAGCCAATTTCTTTAAAAGAGGATGGCCGGGAGATTGGGACACAGTATTCAGAGTCTCTGCACGCATGGCTTGTTGTGGGAGAGATTATATCTCGAAGTCTCGGGTTTCTGCATGTTGTGCTTTGAGCAATCCTAAGAGAGGTCGGCTGGAGAATGGAAGGATGCTGGTTTGATTGGTGCTGCTCATCGTGGTCATTGAACGGATCGGAATCAGGGTTAGGGTTGTGCAACCGGCCAAGAGAGAGCGAGTGGGCCCCATGTTGCCCCACCACGTGACCGCACAGAAATCGAAAACCCCAAGCACAAATTTGGACAACTCCTTCCCACGATCTCCAACAGCCAAGTTCAGCAACGAGTGCCGGAACAAGTTGCCCATCATGAGTCTCGTTTCGGGCGAGAAGGTACGTGGATATCCATGATGAACACATCGTTCACAGCCCTCGAATTCCTGCTGCCGACCGCTTTCCTGGCTCGCGACGACGACGACAATTTTTACCCGACCGACCGATCGACGGATGCGCAAACGCGAGCGCTTGCAACAGGCCGACAGGCCGGCTTGGACAATACCAGAAGAAGAATGCACCGCAAAGGGGATAGAGTAGCATGGTGCTTGGGAGAGCTATTGTCCTGGCCCTTGGTGGCCGGCGCTACACTTCCAAGCACCTTGCTGAGGCATGAGGCGCCAGTCGCAGCTGGCGCAGAGTCGACAAGTGCTCTATTGCCATCCCGCGTCAATGCATCGGTGTCGGCCACGCCCATGTTGTCCAGAATTATCCGAGCGGCACAGGAAAGCGGCCGTGACAGCAGAGCGGCACTAGATGGATACACAGGCTTCAATGAGTACACGGGCTAACAGGGTCCCCAGAGCAACTTCAACCACATTCTGCGTCTCCTCAACACCAACGTTGACGGAAAGCAGAAGGTCGTCTACTCCTTGACGTGAGTCTCCCACACCGGCCGAATCCTGTCGGAACCAACGGGCTAACTGTCGGCTGTAGCAAGATCAAGGGTGTCGGTCGCCGTTATTCCAACCTGGTGTGCAAGAAGGCCGATGTCGACCTGAACAAGCGCGCTGGTGAGCTCACCTCTGAGGAGCTTGAGCGCCTGGTCACCATCATCCAGAACCCCACCGCCTACAAGATCCCCGGGGTACGTTTTCCCACTCACTCTCGCATGCTCGGAATAGATGGATGCTGACGGTCCCGTTACAGTGGTTCCTCAACAGGCAGCGCGACATTGTCGACGGCAAGGACTCTCAGATCCTCGCCAACGGTGTCGACTCCAAGCTCCGCGATGATCTCGAGCGCCTGAAGAAGATCCGGGCCCACCGTGGTCTCCGCCACTACTGGGGCCTCCGTGTCCGTGGCCAGCACACCAAGACGACTGGTCGTCGCGGCCGGACCGTCGGTGTGTCCAAGAAGAAGGGTGGTTAAAGGTTTTTCTCTTGCATGCGGCATCATTTGGCACTGCTGTGCTTGGCTTTTTGGCGGTGTTATCCCAAGGCTAAGGGTGGTCATGGACGGGTCGGGTTGATTTTATTTACCTTGCGAAAAAAACTCCGCAATTTATTGGGGAACTCGCTGGATCGCTAAGGGGAACCACCATGATTCACAGCAATGACAATACAGGCGCGGATATGAAAAAGTAAAAATGACTTGTGTGTTTGCCATCGCGCGAGGCGGGCAGTGATTTGCGAGCAAGAGATGTGACCGCCCAACTACCTATCTAACTTTTGATGATGCCCAACGCCAGCAGAATATGCAAAACCTCGACCAATACAAGCAAGCACAAAGGGTATCAGACAAGTAGAGGACAGTCTAATCCTCCTGGATGACAGCCATGTCCAGCACCTCGACTCGCCCTTGCCCTTTTGTCTCGCCGCCGACAAAGTCGGACAGGCCCTTGAAGGCGCCCGGTTCTACGAACCCGACGACCTCCCACTCGGAGCCGACGACGTCCTGGCTCTCGACCTGCTCGACAAAGCTCAAGATCTTGTCCTTGACTGTACCGGGCGCCTTTTGCTCCGCCTCGTCGCCGCCTCCATCTGCATCCTTGTCTTTGCTGCCGCCGGCGGGCGCCTTGGGGGCCTTGACGGCCTGCTTGAGGACGCTGGTGGAACAGGTGATGCGCAGGCGCATGCGGGCGCGGGCGACGGGGATGGGCTGGTGGGCGATCAGGGCGCGCATGGCGTCGAGGGCTTGGGACTTGGCGGACTTGGTGGTTGATACGCCGGTCCAGGTGGCCGTTGGGCGGGGTTTGCTCTCACCGGGTTCGTTGGTGGCGGGGGTGCCGGTCGCGCTGGGGTTTTGGGACTGGGTGGTGGGGGTTTGGTTCTGATGGGCCATGGAGCTGAGCATGTCGAGGGCCTTGTCGATCATGCCCGAGGTGTAGACGCGCTTGGTGCGCGGGTCGACGAGCTTGCTCGCGACGATGGAGACCACCTCGTTGTGCACGCGCTCGAGCTGGGCGGAGCGCTCCTTCTCGCCCACCTGCATCTCGCCCTTGCGGAGGATCTCGAGGATGATGTCGTCCGTGGTGGTGTCCTTGCCGAAGGCCTTTGCGAGCTCGGCTGAGGGGGCGGTTTGGCCTTTGGAGACGTTGAGGAAGACGTTGGGGATCTGGAGGACGTTGTCGAGGTCGGTTTCGATGCCGGAGCGCCACTCGAGGACTTTGTTCTTGTAGCAGGCGATCTCGAAGCGCTTCTTGCCCTTTTTGAGGCGCACCAGGGAGACGTTGGTGAGTTTGATCTGGTTGGAGGGTTGTTGGATCACCATGGTGGCGGTTGGGGTGTCGAGTTTTGGGGGAGAGGGGGAGGGTTCGATCGCGAGCGGGTTGCGGTCGGAGGTGTCGTTGTGTTGGGCACAAGGTCAAAAACTCAGTAGTGGCGGCTTTGTTGTCGTTCGCAAGACCAGCTTCGGTGTCGTCGGTGCTGTGGTGCCTGCGATGTCAGTCCCTGCAGTCGCGGGCCGTTTTTCTTATCGAGACCCCGCCATGCGTGGTGGAGCTGAGCTGGGTGCGATGAGTGAGAATGAGTCAAGTGGGGCGCCCATGCGGGGATCTGCTGGCGTCGGTTGAGTGGTGCAACCTGAGTCCAGACATCCAGACCCGGACTGAGAAGAGATGTTCGCACGAGAGACTGCCGCTCTCGCTCTCTGACTGCCGTGACCGCCCAGCGCTGGGCTGGATGACTGTCTACAGGGGCTGCCATGCGGTGTGGGAGTCTGCCCCTGGATGAGGCATCCCTTCTCCATCCATGGAATGTGCCTAAGATCGAGAGACTGGCGCATCCCGGCCTTGACCGCCCGCTGGATTATCCCCCCCTCTTATCTGTACACACTCACTTCGGACGTTATCCGGAGGCGCTGTCCGCGTGCGTCCTCGTCCGAACAGATGACGCAGTGGCCAGGCCAGCACAGGGGCAGCCGAAGTGGGCCCAGCTGAGGTCGCCGGCGATCCCATTGGCCCGCGCGCCGTCGTCATACAAAATAAGCGCGTCACCGCTGCCAACCTCGCCGGCGCCAGCCCTGTATTCTGTGTGGCCTCTCCACTGGTCGTCGTTCTCGTGACCCTGCTGCAAGGTACCCAGGCAACGGGCCTGTGGCGCAACCCCTGCCTGCCTGGTTGTGCCTTGCGGGTGCTGGGCCGTGGGCGGAAGGCGCTCGTTCCCGGCGCGGTTTCAGTGGGCAACCAACCCCCCCAAGCTCACTGACACCCTCCTGTCCTCGTCCTCATCATCCTCGTCCCCCTCCTCCTCTTCTTCCTCTTCCTCCTTCCCGTTGCTCTCGTTCTCCCTCCATTCCCCCCCAAACCTATTCGTCTTCAAACACACCTGCACCGCCGTCTCTGCTCTCGTTCTCCCTCCCAATCCGCTTCTCCCGGACATATCCCACCCGCAGGAGCTTATCCGCGCGCACAATGAGGATCGCCGCGTCAACGGCGGTGCTGTTCGGCGCTGCCTCGGCAGCCTCGTTCCAGCAGCAGGCCCAGCATGTGCTCGGCGGCGACTTCGGCCGTGGCGGCTCCCACCACGCCATGAAGCCCATCGCCGACTCGTTCGCCGATGCCGCTGCCCACTCGTTCGAGACCCTCGAGGAGGCCCTCGGCGGCATGACGGCCGAGGCCAAGGCCCTCTGGGACGAGATCAAGCTCCTCGTCCCCGAGAGCGCCCTCAAGCCCTCCGAGTGGCTCACCAAGCCCAAGCCTCACCGCCGCCGCCACGACTGGGACCACGTCGTCAAGGGCGCCGACATCCAGAAGGTGTGGGTGCAGGATGCCCACGGCGAGGACCACCGCGAGGTTGACGGCCGCCTCGAGGACTTCAACCTGCGCGTCAAGTCGGTTGACCCGTCCAAGCTTGGCGTCGACTCGGTCAAGCAGTACAGCGGCTATCTCGATGACGAAGCCAACGATAAGCACCTCTTCTATTGTGAGTCCTCTTCATTGGTCCCCTGCTTTCTGCTCCCAACAAGGCTAACCATCGCATCCAGGGTTCTTTGAGTCGCGCAACGACCCCAAGAACGACCCCGTCATCCTCTGGCTCAACGGTGGCCCCGGCTGCTCGTCCCTGACCGGCCTCTTCCTCGAGCTCGGTCCCTCGTCAATCGACCAGAAGCTCAAGGTCGTCAACAACGAGTTCGCCTGGAACAACAATGCCAGCGTCATTTTCCTTGACCAGCCCGTCAATGTCGGCTACTCGTACTCCGGCTCGTCCGTCAGCAACACGGTTGCCGCCGGCAAGGACGTCTACGCCCTCCTGACCCTCTTCTTCCACCAATTCCCCGAGTACGCCAAGCAGGACTTCCACATCGCTGGCGAGTCGTATGCCGGCCACTACATCCCCGTCTTTGCCTCTGAGATCTTGTCGCATAAGAACCGCAACATCAACCTCAAGTCCATCCTGATCGGCAACGGCCTGACGGACGGCCTCACCCAGTACGAGTACTACCGCCCCATGGCCTGCGGCAAGGGCGGCTACCCCGCCGTGCTCAGCGAGTCTGAGTGCCAGAGCATGGACAACGCCCTGCCGCGGTGCCAGTCCCTCATCAACAACTGCTACGAGAGCGGCAGCGTCTGGAGCTGCGTCCCTGCCTCGATCTACTGTAACAACGCCCTGATCGGCCCCTACCAGCGCACCGGCCAGAATGTCTACGACATCCGCGGCAAGTGCGAGGACAGCAGCAACCTCTGCTACAGCGCCCTCGGCTGGATCAGCGACTACCTGAACCAGAAGTCGGTCATGGAGGCCCTCGGCGTCGAGGTCGATGGCTACGAGAGCTGCAACTTTGACATCAACCGCAACTTCCTCTTCCAGGGCGACTGGATGCAGCCCTTCCACCGCCTGGTCCCCAAGATCCTGGCCGAGATCCCCGTCCTCATCTACGCCGGCGACGCCGACTACATCTGCAACTGGCTCGGCAACCAGGCCTGGACCGAGGCCCTCGAGTGGCCCGGCAAGACGGCCTTCAACCGCGCCGAGATCAAGGACCTGACCCTCGCCGGCGCCACCAAGGAGTACGGCAAGGTCAAGGCCTCGGGCAACTTCACCTTCATGCAGGTCTACGGCGCCGGCCACATGGTGCCCATGGACCAGCCCGAGAACTCGCTCGACTTCCTCAACCGCTGGGTCGCCGGCGAGTGGTTCGCCCACTAAGCGGAACGGAGTCGTGTGAGGTGATGATGATGATGACATCTGTACATGGGAGGAGGACGAGAGAATGCCTGTTTTGCGAGAGTAGCACTGTAATCGCGCCGCCATTTGCCTAGGTTGTCTGTCGATAGTATGGTGGTAGTAGTTTTGGGAGCTTGAGCATGACGCACTGAGGTGGCGGAGGACATGGCGCATGAGGATTTCTTAATGGTCACATATATCGCTTAGTACATCCAAGTTTTAACCAACTTGCATTGCCTGTGTGTCTCTCGCTGCTGCTGTGATTATTGTAAAACACCGGGACAACCCGGACTCCATAGGGCTGGAAGCCGCTCGCAATCCATCCTCAACCAGATCCAAACCGGTCTCGATCCGGTGTTCATCTGGCCTCAGTCCAATCCCAATCTGTTCTCGACCACATCCAAACCGATTTTCATCTGGTCTTGATCCCTCCTGAATATAGCCCCAATCCATCCTCAACCGCTTCCAAACTGGTCTCAATCCGGTCCGCCGCCGCTATCAACACTGTTCCAGTTAGCTTCAGTCCTGCAAACGCCATCACGCCCACACAGACACAAACACCCATCTAAACTAGGAGGGCAGCCGTGAGGGCAGCTGATGAGGACACAAGCCACGACTAATCCGACAGCAGCAGTCTTATCATCATCTGTACATGGACGTAACATACGAGACCGGTAAAAGCCAGCCCCTTTCCCACAAACAATCACGCAGTAAAAAATCACAAACCACTCAATCAGGTCCAAACAATCAAGACAGATTCCAGCCACGGCACATGCTTGCCGCCGGCTGCTGACATTCAACTACCTGTCTAGAGGCAGGCAGGCAGGTAGGTAGGTAGGTACCGAGTTGGGTATGGTCCTGTTATGCAAACCCCTTCCTTCCTTCCTTCCCTCCTTCCATGAGCCCCCCTCACCCACCTCCACCCCCTTTTCCCAACCTCCTTTCCTTCCTCCCACAACCAAAGACCTTTTCCTCTCACCCTCTCCACCTCCATCATAACAGAAAAACACAAAAACGGACAGTGGTAGTGATAGTCCACAGGATTCAAGAAGAAAAACACAAAAAAAAACACAAAGGCACAAAAAAGAGACATAGAAAAATGAAGAGAAGAACAGAGAAAGATGGTGGGGTCATAGATAGATAAGCCGACAGGAGAAGAGAAGAGAACGTGAAGATGAAGATGAAACAGTAAGAAGAAAGAAGAAAAAGAGCAATGACCTTTCAACGCCGGCCAGCTAGCCGCCGCCCCAGCTAGGTAGCCACCATAAAACCAAGAGAGATGAAAAAAAAAAACTACCCCATCCAGACAGAGTCAAGTAAACACACACACAAGAAAAGGGCGTAGTAGCAATCCATCCGTGGACGGTATGACATGCCAATCTCCCGCTCACTTCTTTCCTTCATTCTTTTGTTTGTTCCTCCCCGATCCATCAACCTCGACGGGCCGAATTCCAATTTTGTTCACCCACACATACTCCTTCGAGGTGGTCTCAGCGCACCTCTCCCGCGGCACGACAACCCGGGACGAAGCGATCCATGACACGGCATGGCTACTTCCCATCCGGTGGTACTCGTTTTGCAGTGGTGTCGCGGACGATGGTGTCCGAGTCGGCAGACAGCTCGAGAGCAAAGCCCCAAGCCAGTCGCCGCTCATCAACCAGTGGAAGCCGTAGCATCCGGTTCAGCAGTTTCGGGCATCAGGCTGCCCACCGCACCCGCTGTTCAGCCAGGCCGAATCAAGCCGGTTACCTTCCCACACATCTCTCCACCACAGTTGGAGAGAGAGGGTAAGGAAGCGGGTGAAACAAGCCCAAAAAGCTCATCACAAGCATCCCCAGGCTCCACCCTCTTAACCCGCTGTATCAGCCGCCTGCATAGGCGGACTCGAGCTCTTGTGCTTCCTAAACAGGCTCTGCAGCCCATTGATCCTGAACCGGCTGGGCTTCTTCTTCAGCTGCCTCTCGGCCGACGCGTCCTGGCCGTTGTGGTGGCCATTGCTCTTCTTCGGCACTCCGCTGCCGTTGGTAAAGTACCCACCACCACCACCATTCCGCACGGGCTCGCCCCCGCTCCTGTGGTCCTCGTCGAGCGCCAGCGGCGGCGGGTAGCTGTCAATCTTGTACTCGGGGTGGCTCTTCGTCGACGCGGGCTTCGAGACCAGCATTGTCGGCTCGTCGGGGATGCTCGGCACGGGGATGTTGGCGATGTAGCTGAGCGGCCGGTCGAACGAGTCGCGACTGACGATGCTGGTGCCCTGCGTGCTGGGGGACAGCGGCATCCGGCCGGTGGTGGCGCTGGTGGCCTGCGAGGCCCAGTCGCCGCTGTTGGGTGCCGAGCTGCCCTCGGTCGTCTCGCTGCAACGCTGGCGCGAGTGGCCATGGTGGTGGCCGCTGTCGCCGTCGTACGGGTCGTGGTGGCCAAAGTCGGTCGTTGATGGGAAGCTGGTGACGATGCCATCCACCAACCGGCCGTCGGCGGGCCGCTTCGGGCTCGGGCATGGTATTTGGAAGCTGTCAGTCTGCTGGCAAAGGCCCGGTTCTGTGGTGTGTCGGGGCTCCACAACGACGGGCGCAGGCTCGCGAGCATCCTCTGCAGGAACAGGAGATGCGGTTTGCGGGGCCACCGGCCCAGAGGGCACGTTGGTCTCGTTCGTGCTTGGCGCCGACCGGATGGGCAGCAACCGTTCATGCTCCTCCAGCAGAGACTGGTCAAACAAGCCCTTGTTGAGAACCAGCTCGTCCACGCAGTACTGCATCCCGGGCAGGATATCGGCGACCCCCTGGAACAGTGGGGCAGCGAACAGGTTCATGAACTTGAGCTGCGCGGTGGCCAATGAAACAATGTCCTTCTTCGGCTCTGACATCAGGGACGTCTGGATCGCCAGCTCGCTCTCCATGGTCGCTTGCCGAGAGAACTCGTCGGACAGGATGTGCATCCATTGGACAGCTGTGTCGTGGCGTCGTGTCTATAATTGTTCAGGGGCCAGACATCAGTGTTCTGTTCGGATATACGAGAAAATCCTCGGGGTGGCGAGAACTTACGACGTTGCTAATATCAGCACACTTGATGAGAAGGGCACACGCAAGCGCCGCCTGCTCATTCCTCATGGCCTCGGGCCACTCCTCCGTCTTGCTGTTGGCCCGCAGCTTCCCCTGCAGATCGCCCAGCTTGCGCATGTAGTCAAAGTGCAGGCCCATGTCCGTGGCGAGGATGGAGCTGATCATAAGGTTGCGCATCTTGGTGTCGCTGAAGGCGGCGGGCCAGTAGCGCCGGAGGATTTGCGAGTAGGCGGCGCAGTGGAACGATTCGAGAACGGATCGGTCGTTGTACAGCTGGGCGAGTGGCGCATTCAGCGTAACCAGGAAACCGTTATTGACTCCCGGGTGGCCGACATCGTGGCCAATGGCAGTGATGAGGAGGGTCAGAGCCTCAAACGGGCGGACGAGCTTCGCCATTGGCGATTCGGGACGGGCCTCGGGTAGCACACCATTGGCTGAGCGGTAGGGGGGCAATGAGCCGATGCTGACAAGGAAATGGAAGGTCGCCTGCAGCACGTCAACTACGTGGCGGAAGTTGTGATAGGGAACAAAAGTGTTGTAAGCCGCGCGGCAGGCGAGGAGGAAGCGGTGTAGGCGGTCTGGATGGGAGAAGATAAAGGTCAGTAAGCTGCCCGCAAGAGTGTGTTTGGTGTTGGGCCATAATGACCACCCCGCCCGCGACAGCAGACATACCTGTTGGTATCCGCCACGGCTCCAGCTCGGGCATGGACAGGGCGTGCTTAAACATGGCCAGGGACCCCACGATGAGCTCGTCGTCGGTGAAGTCGTGGGCGCAGAAATGCCACTGGCCGACCGCGGCCGTCACCTCGGCCTGCTTCTCGGTCGTGATGGACAACCGGACGTTGCCCAGCATATCCTCGGTCTCGCTCCCGATGCGGCAGATCCGGCCCATGAGCTTCGACACCATGGCCTCCCGCAGGTAGGCAAACGGCTTCTCCTCGCTGATGCCAACCCAAGAGCGCTTCCGGCCGCGGCGGAGCTCGATCAAGGCCTTTTGCTCGCGCGCGGCTTCCAGATGGGCGCGGTAGGCATGCACCTCGAGGTTGGCAACGCACTTTGCGCCGATGGGGTTTGTCAGGACATCGGTGGCGCCGGCGTCGAGGCACATCCTCATCATCCGCTTGTTGGCCACCCTCAAGTCGTCGGCCGAGCTGGCAGCGCCATCATGCGCCGGTCGGTCGCCGAACGGCGAGCCGATGATGGGAATCGGAACGACGAGCTTCGAGGCGTTGCGCACGTACGACTCGGAGAGGATGCGGCGCAGCAGGGCCAGGCCGTACAGTTCGACCTCGTGGTTCTCGCTGTCGTCGTCGTCGGCGGCGATGAGCGAGAGTGGCGAGGGCGAGCGGGAGCGGGTCTGCTCGGGGATGCTATCTTGGTACGGGGTATCTAAAAGGAAAAGAGTGGGTTTCGGAACCACAGTCGAGGTTTCTTGGAGGCTCAGCCATTGGGTCAGGCACGCGCCGCCGGTACTGCACAGATGGACTACATGCGACGGTCAGCAACGGGCACATGCGACGGCAGAAAAACGAGGAGCGAAAAAGAGCCACGTTGCGCGATGGGCCAGAAGCGCATACCTTCGTCAAAGACGGTCAAGAGGGACTCGACGTTGGCGGCGACATGCGCCGGCTCCCCTTGGACGGCCTCGGCTACGCTGGACGGCTCGCCGGCGACGAGGTGCCGGTCCCGCGACACGGACCGGTCGACGTATATGACATTGCACGGAACATTGTCCATTGTGGTCCAACAAGCGCCCAGTCTTGCGACCAGGAACGCTTCCGCCACGGGGGGTTAAGTGTTTGAAGGGCCAAGCAGGGTCCGGATACGAGTGCCTGGGATGCGAACGTATCCGATGTCAAGACAGGCCAAGCCGAGGAGTGGACGGCAGGTCGGCTCCAATGGCGTTCGGCGAGGAACGGCGAAGCGGCGGCCTCTCGGGGGAGGGGGGGAAGGTCGGGAGGCGTTAGGGTATGGGATGCGGCAGCGATGCGACGGTTGGCGACCGAGGCGGAGAGGAAAGGATGGCGCTGTTTCGGGTCTCGTTCGAGGTGGACGTCGAGCGAGGTGGCTGGAGGTGTGGTGTGGTGTTGAGGTTGGGAGGAGGTGGAAAGTTGGGATGAGGCCTGGCGGAGAGGCTGGATGGATGGTGGATGGACGCTGGCCGCTGGATGCTCCGGGTTAGACGTGCCGCGCTCGTGCAGGTTGCGCCTCAAGCAGCGCTGGGCTGGCGACGGGGGGGATGTTGGGATGGGGAATGAATGGGGAATGGAGGATGGAGAATGTGCAAAAACCAAAGCGTCGGGTCGAGTTCGGTTCCTTGGGAGAGGGACAGGAGGCCCGAGCCCATTCATCAATCTGGGCAGTCTGGCAACGGCCTGGTCGTGTGGATCGGGGCCGACTATGTGTGGAGGGAGTGGAGGGAGTGGAGGGAGTGTGGAGGAGGGGAGGGGAGGGAG
>FTEL01009205.1_pt1 | contig 13397 bp, 13 predicted proteins | sample 1658911 | NCBI WGS metagenome assembly FTEL01 (sample SAMEA3914869, study PRJEB12502) | metagenome | biome: forest; material: soil | place: USA | collected 2012-03-12 | depth 0.1 m
CTCTCCCTTCTTTTCCTCCTCTCCCTTCTTTTCCTCCCCTCCCTTCTTTTCCTCCCCTCCCCACGTTTCCGTTCCTGCCCTGAATTGCTCCTCCCTTAGAGCTGCTGCACTTCTTTCCAATGTCTGCTCCCGTCCCTTCCGAACACAGCATCCCAACTCTCCAAATCTTCGTCACAAGACATTAACTAGTTAAACAGACCATCTTTATCAAGCCGGCTACCGCGCAAGGCGTCCCCCAGGAGCCGCGTTTTGAAGGAAGCCGGGTCTGGGCGGCAAGAACCAACAGTGCCTCTTAAAAGTATCTTGACCCAGATGTTCCCCCACCCAAGTGCTGGAACTAACATGTATTATAGACCAGTCTTGACGTTTCGTTTTTTCCCGTCAGGAGTGTTCTCTAAACGTCATACTCCCGAGCGATTCCAGGTCCCAGAACGGTGCTCGGACGACGTATCGTATCACGTAGTCACCGCTTCGCCCGAGTGCACCTGAGTGTTTCAGTGCGTATTCGAGTGAGGCATTATGGAAGGTCTGACCAGTGTCTCGGTCACAACGGCGGTTGCTAATTCCTCTTCGTTAGAAGCACACTCGAGCCAGCAGCAGCAGCAGCAGCAGCAGCAGCCTCACGGCCACCGGCTGCTGTCCTGGGAAAGCAACCCTGTTATCCAGCAGGTCCCCTACGGAAACAACATACACCCGCAGTAGCCGTACCCCAGTGCTTCGTCAAGCATGACGCTGCAAGCTCCCGCTCCGGTCGGTCAGAGCCCGCTGATGTCTCAGACTTCCGTGTTGCCAGGGGGACAAGTCAGCGTGATTGAAGAGGCGCCGGTTTACGTCAACGCAAAGCAATTGGGCCGGATCCTCAAGAGGAGACTCGTCCGAGAGCACCTCGAATTATCAACGCGGCGCAGGCCTTACCTCCATGAGTCGAGACACATCTATGCCTTAAGGAGACCAAGTAGGTTTGGAGGACGCTTTCTAAAAACCGGAGGTTGCGAGGATGGAGGCGGAGAGAGCAATGGCAACCAGTGGGTCGGACAAAGGGGTGAAGATGGACAACAAGGGCAAGGGGGAGGCGGTTGCTCTCCCTGCCTGAGCTGCCGCCTTTGGCAGGGGAAGCACCATGGTCGTGGGTAGCGGCGCAGTCCGCGATAGTCTGCCTGGCATGATATGCGGCTTAATTTACCGCGTTGGGCGGTTCCGCTCATGGCTCTGTCGCCGAGTTTGCGCTGGGTTCCTCGGGGCTCATTGGGCTGCCCATGGAAACAAACGCCTTTAAAAATAGAATCATGCTGCGGAGGAGTGCGGAGGAACTGGGCTGAGGGACGCGTTTTGTTGCGGCAGCGACATCGACAGCAGTAACGTACCGAACATGCTCATGCTCATTCTCCAACCGCAGCCAGTCCTCCCACTTGGGGAACAGCTCCTCATCCTCGCCAGGCATGCCCAGCGCCTTAGCAACGCGGCCCTTCTTGCTCTTCTCCAAGCTCTCCTTCCACTGCGTAACCAGCCCGGGCGTCAGGCTCGGCTGGTACGTCTGGGAGAAGAGGACTGCCTCTGCGAGCCGCCCCGTCTTGACGAGGATGTCGATGCACCCGGGTACGTCACCCAGGGACCACTTGCAGCTGAAGGCAACATTGTGCGAGCGCCCCTCCGAAGCCTGCTCGGCCAGCTTGGCAAGGCCCGCGCGGTCCGACGTGGAAGTGTAGACCAGAAGGAGGGACCCGAGATCCTTGGCGTTGACGAAGCACTCGGTCGCCAGGGGCACATCCCAGGCGGCGAGCCCGGCGTCACCGAGAGTCTTCCTCTTGTGGTCCGAGTCGGCTTTTCGTGCCAATTCCACGGCGATCTTGAGCTGGTTGAGCGACAGGGCGAGGTCGAACTTGTGCTCGGGGTCGGTGGCCACTTCGAGCGCGAGCTCTTTGTGGCCCTGGCCCTCGAGGAAGCGGGCGATCTTGTTGAGCTGGTCGTCGGCGATGCTCGGGAGCAGCTCGGCCGCGGCTTTCATGTCCTTGCGGAGAACCAGGGTCTGGTACTCCAGCACCGGCAGAGAAAGCGCAAACGACGTGACAGTGAGGTCCTTGTCGGTGAGGTAGACGCGGCTGTCGCGCTGCAGGTAGCCCAGGATATACATGGGCTTGTCAGAGTGCGCAACAGTATAGGTCTGATAGCTGACCAGGTAGTTCAGCCGGTTGGTCCTGTTGGTGTAAATCAGGACGTCTCCGAGCCATTCCGCCGACCGGATGCTAGGGTGTGTCAGCAGGGCGCGGCAGATCTACTTACGGTTGGCCGGCACTTACCTCTCATTGATATCGGTAACATCATCATCAAAGGCGGCCTCGACACCATCGTCACCGACTTGGTCGGCCTGAAGGGCCTCGTTGTAGGCCTCCCAGGAGAATCTCAGAACATAGGTCGTGTCCTCGCACGCGAGCGCCACCAGCTCGCCGCTCTCGCTCCAGTACACCTGCTTCGGCTCGACCTCGATGCGACGGACAAGGCCCCCTAATTGCCACCAACAGCTTCTCAGCCTCCTACGCCAGGTTGGCCATGCCGGTCAGCGTCGAGGGATGCTCCGACCCCAGAACTTCATCTTCTAGCTCACCAGCCTCAACCTGGAACCTCTCGGCATCTTTCCACTTGCCTCTGTATCTAAAGAATCCCGCAACAGAGTGCAGAAGAACCGCCTTCTCGGCCTTCTCGTCCCTTGAACCAGTGCCTTCGCCGCCCAGCACTGCATATGCGTGTGCAAGGTATGCGCTGCATACTGCCCAATTCTCATACTGGCCAAATGGTTAGCAGTGCGACACCGCCAACAGTGCCTGGCCGGCAAAGTGTCTCATCCCCCCTTCCTTGACGAGCCACTTTCGCGTTACGAGCTGCACGAGCCGGTGCATGTCCAAGCCACGATCCTTCTCCTCCACTACGAAAGAAAACGAACCGCTTCAAGTGACCGTTCCTCAAACCTTGCGAAAGCGGCCTCGACTCTCTCCTCTTCCAAAGCGGACCTCCCTGAAGATTGCGGCTTGGAAATGCTGCGCTGACTTTGGCGGCGCTTTGGACCTTGGGTTGGTGGTGGTCGTTGAGCCTCGAGTGATGGGGAGTTGGTGCAACGCAGACGTGTCTGCCGCTTGGGCGCTGTTCTGGTTGGTCGACTGTGACGTTGAATGCGAGGCCGTATCCTGCCCGCTATATGCCACTACCTCCTGACCGACGGCAACCAGTCTCGGCCGATTAAACTCTACCACGTCGCCTCTAGCATATATCAGCACCGGGACACCCCAACGACCCAGCTTCCACCTCCATGCACCCTCCTCCGCATTCGCCGAGGACGACAGTGCCATCCGCAGCAGTTGCAGCTGCTCGTCTGCCTGTCTCGCCTGCCTCGCTGCTGGCCCGCAGCCGCGCCGGCGTTCAACGAGGTCGACCAGGGGTTCCAGCGCAGGTCGACCAACATCAGTGCGGCGCTGACCACAAACACCAGCACGACGCCAAAGAAGCTGAAGTTTTACAGCTCGCCGTCCGTGCGCACAAGCTGGTTAGTGCACATGGACCGCCATGCTGCCGCCCACCCGTGTTTGGATCGGCCTCTCTGGTCGGATCCCCTTCTCGACTCGTGCTGGTGCCGGCCCGTATAGCCCAGATAGCCTAGTGGAATCCGCGGCATACCACAGTATCTGTCATCCCCTCGTCCTGAAGAGCCTCATATGCCGATGAGGGAGTCCATCTTGTCAGCGCCTTTCAACTTGCCGCGTCATTGGCTCCAGTCGAACAAGCAGAGAGATAAGCGAGTAACGGAGGGTTCTCCTATAGCCTGCTGTCACAGAGATCCCCTACAGTCAGCGGGTTGGTTTTCCAGTCTTAGAGGAGCAAAATCTCGCCTGGTGTTCAGCTGCAAATGATGACTCGGCACAACCGCCTGTCGTACCACTCGACCCGATGTTTTGCCGGCCACGATCGCGTTCGCGTTCGCGTTCCGGACCGTCTGCTGCCTCCGTAACGGCTACAAACGGCGCCGGCGACGGGGGCCGGAAGGCGTCGCCTATTCTACTTGGTTCATACCCCACCACCGAGTCCTCCGGACCGCCTCCCGCGCATTCGCGATGGCGCGCCAGGATCCCGTTCCCCGCTTGGTGCAGGCAGGGGCAGAATGTCGGTCGGCGCCCCGGGGGGGGGGAAGGGTCGTTTGGGGCTGTTGTCGTAGAGCGAGCAGAACCAACAGGTACGTCCGACCCTTGAGGCTTGGTGCTAGCTCGCCCGCGTAGTCGGAGCCTCTCTCCTCTCCTCTCCCCTTTCTCCCTCCCCTAACCCTAGAATTCTCCTCTTCTTCTTCCTTATCGATCATTCTTCCTACTCCAGACGTACTCCTTGGATCTTGTCTACTATGATGGAATAACAACAGTTATGGATCTCTGGCATAGACTAGGAAAGCGTTAATACACTTATCTAGGATTATTTGGACAGTGCTATAGAGGAAGAGGGTAACGAACAGCCCTTCGTCGCTCTAGAGACGAAAGCGTAGCACGATAGAGTCTGGATTGCCTAGACTAAGTTATTATATCTGCCCTTCCCCTCTTCCTCAGCTTTACTAACTGATATATTACTTGCTAATTTCATTAGTTAACTACTTAATGAAGGTTCTATAGACTTACTACAAGAACAGCAAGTGTATTTGCTAACTATAGTGTTCCCTAGAAGTATATAGCCTACTATCGAGCTCGGAACTGGTACTAACTGAGTAAAATAGCTACATTGTCGACCCCGAACGCTATTAGCCTCGATGGTTCAGGCGCTAGTCTAGGCCTTTCTATATTATAGTTAATTCCGTTAAGGAACGTGTCGTACTAGGGCCGGAGGAGCGTATAATGGTCTATATGCTCAACTCGGTATATAGCGTCATTGAGGTTTGGCGGAGGCTTGTCGTATCGGTCGATTTCAAGGTCCTCCGTAGCGAGCGGAGAGAGCTGTATAAATAGGAGAAGCATTTGGAGGCTAACTGGCTTTTTCTGAGATAGGAGGAAGAAGGAGAAAAACGTGATAGACCCCCCCTCTTCCTCGTACTCTGTCCATTCTATACTTCCTCCAGTGTTATGCTTTACTGACTGGTGCCTCGCCAGTGGATTCTCCTCGTACTGTCGCCAACTCTTAACTTGGAGATCAACATGTTGTACGTGAAAGTCAAAGCGACAGCAGCAGATATCTTCGTCATTCTTCTCACGCTCTATGAGTATTATCACGCTCTATGAGTATTATACCGAAGATATGTTGCGGGTTGGCCTGTGCGCCCGACCCTCCATCTCCTTCCAGACTGCCCACCACTGCCTTTTCCTCCCACACACTCACACACACCCACAGTACACACATCACCACCACGTCGTCCCTCGTGAGAAGATATACATACCACGCCACTTACGAGGGTGTCATTCCACGCTATAGTCCGTCTCGCTAGCACCGGTGGCTTCCGTCCAGGTACCCTTGAGAATACCTCGTGTCAGCAGTACACCTTGTTCGTCGTACGCGACCCCGACGACAGGGCCTAGAGGAGGATCATCGTCATACCCAACATCAGTCGGAACAAGATATGGCAGTCCCAGATGACTTGTAAATACAGGAAGCAAAGATCGTGAGCAATTCCTTATTCAGCAGACCGGAGGTCAAGGGCTGACAAAGTATCTCTCCTGCCCCCCTCATCACAGTGTCGCCTACTCTACCACTCTCGTGCCTTTACCCGTCCTCTGTTTGGGGAGCCTTGTGATGACCCGGGCGCTGGAGATGGGCGCGTTGGATACTACCCATAAAACGGCCCACGGCCTCATCAACGTTCCAGTTACGCCCGAGGGCGATAAGCTTGCGCTTGATCCCGTCCCCTATGCGGAAGCTGAACCCGGCCTCGATGTTTTGGATGGCGTACAAGAGGATGTCGGCAGGCTTGTCGAGCGTGACGGTGGCGCCGTCGGTCCAGGTCAGCATGGCAACCCCCGTGCCGTTCCAGACGTAGGCGTCGATGGCCGGGTCCTCGGGAGTCGCCTGGTCGATGATGACGGGCACGGGCCGCGGCGTCCTGGCCGTGTCCCGCTTGCTGCTGCCCTGCGCCCGGGAGGAGTAGATCCTACATATGCTGTCGACCCAGAGAACCAGCGTGGCCCGGTACATGGCCGCGGCCCACCAGGCGGGCTGGCGGTCCTTGGGGATGAGCCGCAGCAGGCGGAAGACCTGGCCGCAGTGGAAGATGGCTTCCTCCCGCTGGAAGATGAAGCGCTTGGCGAGCTGCGGGGCGTCCCAATCCCAGTGCTCGAAGGCGGAGGCATCGCGGCGGGCGAACCGCTCGATCTCCAGAAAGCCGGTGACGGCATTGATGGAGATGAGGTGGTAGAGGATCAGGTTGCACCGCATGACCGGGCACTCCGGGTTCGCCTTGTTGTAGTTGGCCGCGATGTCGTACCACTTCTGCAGCAGCACCTGCATCTCTTCCAGCTGGTGGAGCGTCGAGCTCTTGGTCACGCACCGCGCACCGGTCCGCTGCGCGCTGGGGGTATCCGAAAAGCACGACAGGACGTGGTGGAGATGGCAGAGCAGCGCCTGGACTGGGTGCAGAATCAATCTCAGCTGCTGCGGCGAGAGGGTAGGCTGTCCCGTCCTCGAGAGGTTATCGTGGAGGAAGTCCTGGAAGAGGTCGTAGAGCGACTGAGTGGCCGGTGGCACGGGGTGGCCGCCGAGGAGTTGGGGGTGGACATGGCCCGTGTAGCCGTAGACGGACTGGATTGCCGCAAGCCACCGCTCTGCGTTGGGTGCCATCCAAAGAACCTCCGGCCCTGGCAGGGGGCACTGAAGCTCGGTAATGGCAAACAAAGGCGCCGTATCGTGGAAGAGGCTGAGTTCCTGGTCCAGCATGATATAATTGTAAACCAGCCTAGCTCAGGGGATCAGTATATACCTATGTATGCCTGGGGGTGGCGCAAGAAATGCGCATGTGGACTGTGGCTTACCTGTTTTGGGTCTCGCGTTGGAGCCAAGTCCGCCATTCGAGTTCGACACTGGTCAAATCGTTAAACGCCGGTATGATCGAAGGCTGCGAGTCGAGCATGCCGGCGTGCTTGAGCATCTAGTCCCTCCGGCCGTCAGCTACGCCATAACATTCTCAACGCAAAGCGGATCTCCCCGACTCAACACCTACCGACATATACATGCCTCGCTGGCGTATGGCAATGTCCATCAACCATTTATCCCCGCTCCAGGCGCCGAGGACGATAAACAGGAGGGCGCAGCGAAGAGTTGTCGGATCTCTCGAGAGCTCGATGTCCTTCTCGACGATGTCAAAGAGCGAAATGCGACAGGTCTCGATAAGGCCTGCGGACAGGTACCGAGCCTCTGCTATAGGAATTGTAGCGGCGCCCTGGGCGATTGTAAGCAGCACCAGCAGCGTCGATGCCGGGTTGTTTTGTAGCATCTCGTTGGGGTCGACACAGCCAGCCGCGATTAGGGGGTAGTATTCCGACAGGCTGCGGATGTAGCTGCGCAACAGGTGCTCGAGGATTTTGACCGACGGCAGGACGAGAAAGTTAAAATCGCCGCCTATGCTGGACTGCCTCGTCTTGGGGCAGCTGTTCAGGCTTCTGCGGTGGACTTCGAGGGCTCTGTGGAGGAAGCTCTGGGTGATAGCCATCATCTTGTCGCGAGTGCGCGACGTCAGGGGTACAACCGACATCAAATCCGAAGGGTCCCAATCGACCTGTTCCAGGTATTTTTCCAATGCCGTCCACGTGCCATCCTGTTTTGATTTTTGCTCCAGGCACTCGAGATGGACGATGGCTGTACGCGGGCAGTTCGCAGCCGCGGGATTGCACCGCGCTAGGTTCCACGCGCCTTCGGCCATTATCACCACCCCAAACTCAGGGATCGCGTTGTCTGTGGGAGCCGCCAGCGTGAGTTCTATTGGCTGCAAGGCATTGTCGAGGGCTCCCGCCGACACGACGCTGGTCTCGGGCGTTCGTGTCGAGGCCCGCGATGACGACGACGCCGTGGGGGGCTCCGGTGGGGGGAAAATGCCCCCGAGTCCTGGGAAGACAGGCATCGCGTTCGGATAGACCTCTGGATTCATAGAAAACTCGGGCCATAGCATGGGATCCTGGTATGCGGCGTCCGGAGGAGCAAAGTCATTCCCCATGTAATATGCGAAATCCTCTAGACGAGGCAAGGGTAGGTCGTTTGGGCTCATCTGGGCCTGGTGCGCCGCAGCCTTCTTTGGAGAGCCGTCGGCAGCATGGAGGCCCGTGATGGCGACCTCGATGGCCATAGGCGACCTATTACCCTTTGCTTTTACTCCGGCCTGGCCGGCGTCCACGAAAATAGCGTTGATTCCCCCCGGTGCTGGTGTGTGCTGCGGCGGCGGCGGCGACTGGGCGGGTGCGTTCTGGAACACAACACTCGCTTGCGCGGCGCGAACAGCGACCTTGTACGATCGCCTCGCGAAGCGGGCTTCACAGGGCAGGTATTTCTCGGTACATCTCCCGCAAGGCACCCTCTTGTCGCATCCCGTCTTTGCGTTAGCGCAGTTTTGGCACGCGATCAGGATCTGCCCGGCCACCGTTGGCGCCCCCCCCAGGAGGGGCTCCATCGGGTCTCTGGGCTCGTGGTACGTGGTGTAGTGCCGGTTCAGGAGATCCCTGTGGAGGGCGGGTGTTAGCTGTCGCGGCATATCTGACCAGCGCGAGGTCCGCTACTTGCCGTCGAGCAAAGGAAAGCTGGCACGCGATACAGCGATGCGGTTTGACGTTGGTATCTGTCCCCGGCAGGCCGTCAGTAACGTGAAGTGCGCCGGCAGGGAGGGGAGGGTTCGGGCCAGGTCGCTCACGGCTTGGTATATGTCTCTCCAAGTGCTCTTTGCGGGTGAAGGCCTTCCCGCAGTAGGCACAATAGACCATCTCGACAGCCGTCTTCGCGTGTCCCGAAGGCCCCGACGTTCTGGGTCCGATATTTCGGCGGCAGCCTCGTGGCAAATAGGCCTATCCCCAACGGGACCCGGTGGAGTGATGAGGGACGGTTAAGTCACAGTTAGGGGCGGCGGTTCGGTCGACGAATGGTGCCCAATGACGAGATGCGATGAGACTAGGGAATGATGGGATGGGAAGAGGAGGCCGATACAGCAGCGTCAGACGCGATGAACAGGGCCAAGCCCAATGGAAAGCGAGTGCGTGAAAGTTAGCGGAAGCGGCGCGGAACCGGGAGCAGAACGAGGGTTTTCCGAGACGGGGGGTTACGTACGGCAAGGAAGCGGCCGGGTGGCCGAGGTCTCTTCAACACCGGAGATTCCAGGCACCAGCAGGACATCGCTGGCCCGCTAGCTCAGGGCCGTCAATGTCCGTGGGAAGGTGGGTAGAGGGCGCGTCTGAGGAGGGGGGCTATGTACTCCGAGTTGCAAGAAACCAACTACCCAAGAAAATAAGCACCACCAAGGCACCCACGCATCCAGGTCGTTCACAGTGTTCAGCCACCGTCTCAGAGTGGCGTCATGCTCGAGGTGGTTTACTTGGGACACTGGAGTTCAACCCTCCCGGATCAGTGGTGCCGAGGCGGATACAGAAGAAGGCAGCGGCCAGGCGCAAGAGGGAATGCTGTCCGGCGGTGGTTTGCTACAGATAAGCACATGAGCTCGTGTTTAAGGAGGCCAAGGTACCAGGTACCCAAGGGGACCGCAGCCCGGATTTGCTCGCGGTTCCAGCCGTGGATGAGGAATCAGGGCCTGGCTGGGCCGCAGTCGCTGTTGTATAGATTCCTCGCCCCAAGTTACGGTTACGCTGGCAAGGATACCATATGAACGAGCCAGCCTTCCTCCCCAGAGCAGACTCAAACTCCCACCGTACTTGACCAAGGTGGAGAGACACCTAAGTGTGCGACCCACAACGCAAACCCATGAGTTCCATCGCAAGCAGCGAGGGGGCCGCAAGTAACGAAAACGATGAAAACGATTCGGGACGCCAGCAGCTTCAGAATCACGGAATCAAGAAAGGCGTAAGAACCAGAGCCCGATCGGCCCATCAACAAGCCACCGAATAATGCCCTCGCGTTCGTTCGGGAGCTGAAGTCCCGGAGGATCCAGCACGTCGGACCACGGCGGAACCGAGTCCTGCGGCTCGGCGTATGTTTCTCTGTACGGGATACAGGACGTGACTATTGTCCCAATTATGGCAAGGCACGGCATTTGCCAACCCAAAAAAGACCAATGTCCCCGGCGTGCGAATGGGTATTCTATGCTGTTTGCTGCTGCTGCTACAGCTGTGCGGCTGTTTGGAAAACCGCGGGAGTCTGTCACAAATAAGCATTCGCCAAGAGAGCGAACTCTATGGGTGCAACGGCCGAGTTGCGAGGAGCAGGAGGGCGAGAGCCGTAGGGGACGAGCTCAGCAGAGGGCCCGAGCCGGTGGGAACTTGGTCTCTGGGCCCTTTGATTACGGCGCCAAGCTGCTGGGCGGCAGCCGCTGTTGGTGCTGTTCGGGAATGGGAAAGTGGATAACTATCAGGGGGGTTACACTAATAATAACCTTAGGGCTGGCTGGGCCGGTCTGGGCCCGGATCCCGAAGCTTGTTTCACGCAGGGCGTGAGCAATGACGTTCCCGCACCCCACACCCCACAGGTTCGCGACAGCTTCTCGCACTGCTCGATGGGCGATGGGCGATGCTCGATGCGCAATGGTTCAGTCTCGCCCGTTCTCGGCCTCGAAACAAAAAATCGAGACTCGCCCAGACAACGCCATGCTCGACGGCGTGTGAGATGCCGCCCACCCGGGGTTAGCCGAGCCCCCGCTCCCGCCATTCGCCGCCCTGCCACTTCGAACTTGGAACTTCGAGCAACCCACTTCTCTCGACGTGGAAATTGGAATCAGAGAGCGGCTAAGCACCACCCGTCGCCGATCGCCGGGGAGCTTCGACTCCAGAAGCTGCAGGATGGCACCGCATTCGCATGGCACATTACCCGGGCCGCGAATGGCGTGCTGCATGGACGCGCACAGCGCGAGAAGGCCTTGTTGTTTTCCTGTATTCCTGTTTTCCTGGTTTCCTGGCTTCGTGTCCTCGTGTTTCCAGCGCCTTCGTGTCTCTGTGGCCTTTTTTGTGGCTTCGTGGCTTGTGGCTTCGTGTCCTTGTTTTCGTGTCTTGGTGCCTTCGTGTCTCCATTCTCTGTTTTTTCGTCTGTTTTCGTCTGGCAATTGATACAGCCGCAGAGCGCTACTGAGTACTCCGTACGTCGGCAAGGCAATTTGCAAGCTGCTACTCCGTATTGGCCCAAAGTTCTCTGTTAGACAAGGCAAGGGTCTGCCCCATCAGAATTTCTGCCGCGTCCTTTCCAGATTTGCCAGCTGCCATTGCTCTGTCAACCCACCTGTGCCAACGGCCTGTGTGGCCTTGCCCGACGCCGACATCTTGACAGCGACCAACAGCCGCATTCTCAGTCATCGCCATCCCCTTGCTGCCTGAGGGGCGGGGCTGTGCGCGATGGCAATGTCTCAGAGAGGCAACAGGAACGTGGTGATGTGTGTGTCTTGTGTGGTGTGTGGTGTTGTGCGTGGTGGGAAAACCCAGGCGGGCCGAAGGCCCGCAGGGAAAACCCTGGTGGGTGGCAGAAAGGTGGCCGGTCAGGAAGTGGGGCCTATCGCCCGCGCAGTGCATGCGACACAATGCACGATTGGCCGCTGCGCCGCACTCACCTGGACGGTTCTGAGGCGCCGCCGGGTTTACCGTTTTTCTTGAAACGGCAAGCACTAACAGAGGAGAATAGGCGCCCGTGTTTGGGTCCCGAGACCCCCTGTTTTTTGACCACTCTTTTCCAGATCAGAGTCGGGGAAACATTTGGCTGGCGATAGCAGAAACCGCGAGGGCGGTCTGCGGGTGGCCCGGGCAGGGGTAACGTCCTTGAGTTGCCACTCTTCACCCGCCACTACAGGTGCCCGCCCTGCTCTTTCTGCTCCTCGAGGCAAGAGGCCGAGCTTCATACGCGGGAGTCCGTACACGAACCCTAGCTGCCGAGCGGAGATGGGATCGATGTCGAATAACTCGTATGCGTAGCCGAGTATAGTGTCAACGACGTGGGGGTCGACGGGTCCTGGCTCAAACAACTCTCCGTCGTCAATAGGCTCAAACTCGTCGAGCTCAAAGCGCGGGGGGGCGGCACGGGGGACAGTATGCCAGGGCTAGGGAGTATTACGAAGGTCCCGACGTGTGACGAACCACGGGTACAGAGTACTCTGAAAGGGTTCACGAAGGTATATCAACGTCTGCAAAGGCTCGGTGAAGCCAGAGGGTTCACAACAAGTACGTGTAGTACAAGTGTCTCAATCGCCAAAGATGTGCAATAGTAGTAGCAGTGATCGATGTATTTACTTTACTGAGGAAGCTCCAAGCTCCCTTAACGAGTGACTGACTAGCTAGTATATATATATAATAGTTTCTTTGCTGGATTACCTCTTTGTTCGTGATCCTTTGGTGACAGGATTACCTGGATTACGGTACTCCTAACTGGATTACCGTGCTCCTTTATCTGCCCGAGTAATCCCCTACTGCTAGCTTACTATACTAAGCGTGATCCTCTCCTGATTAGTTGATAAATGATTAGCTAGCGGTACGCCCTACGTGCCGCCTGCAGCCGTTAGGCCGCCTTTCAGGTTAGCCCGTAATACGATGCCCCTCCTCTACGTCTTTCGTCCCGAAAGACCAAGGTTCGTTTCGAGTACCGCTAATAGCTATATTGTAAGTATTGCGATTTTTCCCTCCTGTATTACGCCCGTGTACTAACCGAAGATATTAGGTCGAATCGTAAAGAAATCCTCTAAAACTTCCTAGCGCTCTGCCCTTGCTACCGCGATCGCTAAGCTGGGCTTTAACGTTATACCCTGCTTGTTTTGTTACTCGAAAGGCCTATACTGCCGAATAATCGATCGTTCCGCTCGTTACGGCGAGTATATTCGTCGGGGTCATTCTTGCGATAGTTCTAGGGTTCCGGTTTCTTCGTATATAGTACTTCCTGCTTGGTTCCCCGGCGATCCGCTCTAAATCGCCTCTTTTCCCGATAGTCTACCGGACTATCTTAACCCCTTTTTTTTTTGATCGTCTTTCTGCTAACTTTTCCTTTCAGTTGGTCGTATTATAGCCGAGTCAAAGCGCCTGGATTCTAAGGAGCAGGATACTAAGGAGGCATTCCATGCTGAGCGTTAGGCCGTTGCTAAGGCCTAGAGGCGTCTTGACGAGTCCCTTGCCCGCCTCAACCGTATCTGTCGATAAAAACGGCTTCTGGTATCTCGTAGTAGCGATATAATCCATTAGGGTCTCTTATCCCTAGATAAGATAGAGGAGGTAGAGCATTGCGAGTCGAATACTATAGTAGAGGTATAGGTTAACCTTGCTATTAACGTA
>FTEL01009877.1_pt1 | contig 13387 bp, 20 predicted proteins | sample 1658911 | NCBI WGS metagenome assembly FTEL01 (sample SAMEA3914869, study PRJEB12502) | metagenome | biome: forest; material: soil | place: USA | collected 2012-03-12 | depth 0.1 m
CCGCGCCACGCGCGACGCCTTCCGCGTTGCGCGCGCCGAGCTGGGCGAAGCAGCGTGGGACTGGGAGGCCGCGCGGGTGCCGGCGCCGATGAAGAGGGAGGAGGCGGAGCAGCGCGCGGAGAGGGAGAGGAAAGCCGCGGAGAAGGAGGAGGAGGAGAGGAGGAAGGCGGAGGAGGAGAGGTTGAAGATTGAGGGGCCTAGGGTGGCCGATGATGCGGGGAGGAGGGTCAAGGGTGGGCAGCTTTTGGGGGGCGGGGTGCCAAAGACGGCCGAGGAGAGGAGGAGCGAGGAGGTTAGGGGGTTGAGTGCTGATCAGAGGGTTAGGTTGGAGCGGGAGCGGAGGGCGAGGGCTGCTGAGGAGAGGTTGAGGAGGGGGCAGGGAAGTTAAGAGTTTGGAGTGGGGGGGGTGGTTTACTTGAGCGAATGTTGAACTGTTAAGGGCAAGTCTTGACCTTGTCCTTCATAGCGGGATATCTTAAACGCAAGATCCCTTGAGGGATCAGCGAAATTAGTAACCCTGTGGTTGTACGTGAACAGAATGCCGCTGCTTCATAATCATTGCCTTCCTGTACTTCCCGTTCCTAAACCCTCACCAATGCTTACCCGGCTGCCATAGGCATCCCTCCCGTCACCCCCGGGAATATGACAGTCAAATGGCGCCTGCGGCAGGAGAATATTCTTAGCGCTACCCAGCCACTGGCGGTCACCAAGATCGATTCCGACCTGGGGCTGCGAGATGGTGGTCGTGGCGAGCGCGGCCCGGTGCTGGTTGGAGCTCTTGACCACTTTCCCCAGAAGCTCGGCCATGCTCATTTCGATGTTGAGTTTGATCAGCATCGAGAGGCATTGGACTTGGAGGAAGCTTTGTTTGCAGAGCGGTGAGTACGTGACGGGTGGTATGGGGGTCTGGGCGGAGGAGAGGCTTACACTGCGCCGTCTGGAAGGAACATGAGGCCTATGAGGACTATCTGGGGAGTGAAGAGGGCGCGTGTTAGCGGATGGTAAAACGTGTAGTTGAACGGTAGCGGCGTACCTCGAGGGACATGGAAAAGGAGACCATGAGGAGGTTGTATCTGTAGACTGTCTTGTAGTGGCTCAACCCGCAGGCCACCAGCTTGGACTTGACGAGCCACATGAAATAGCCGTTCAGGCACAGATCGATGGCTGCCAGGAGTGATCTCTCCATGGGGTTCCAGACGTGGTTGGCTCGGGCGAAGGTGTTGTTGACATGCAGCCGTGATGGAATCGCGATGGCGAAGAAGCTGATGTTGATCATGCCGATGGCGATCAGTAAGCTCACCCGTAGCCACCACTGCTTGGCTGGGCTGAACATGATGAGGCATAGCCTGTTGGCCAAGATCTGCATTAGGCACTGGATCTGGTAGACAACCTTCTATTAGCTCCAGCTTGTGCTGCTTTCCCATGTGATGGCCTACCTGGATGCTCCAGATAAGTACTACATCACGGCCGTCAGCGAATGCCACGGAGAGCCAACGAGGGTTCATCACAAGACGCACCAATGCTCACAAGATACTGGATACTCGGTGCGATTACCCCGTTCAGATACAGCCAGGAGCAGACTGTCACCGTGACGCCCGTCACGATGTCGACCCAGATCATGACGATGTAGCCGTTTGCCCTCCGGCTCCGGCCCCACATCCGGCGTGACTGCCGGCCGGCCTTGGTACAATCGAACACGGCGACGGTCATGGCCGCCCCGAAGAAGCCAGCGCCCATGAGCTGACTTCGTGGTGATGATAGGGCGTCCCCGTACCGGGGCAGGACTAGCGTTTCCATTATTGTCAGGAGGAAGGTTAGAGGATTGGCGATGCTGGAGGGCTCATGGCCACGGCCAGCGCCCGGTCTCATCCCGCGTCTGGGTTGTAATAAGATCTTCAACGCCTTCACGGCTGAGCGAGTGTTGTAAAGTGGCCAGACAAACAAACAATCCGTTGTGTACGGCGTTTTGGGGCCGTTTGGGGCAACATCTCCTGACGATATACCTTATGTTGGCAGACGCAACTATGGGCATGTTGGGAAGCCTGACGACGGCTAGGTCCGACGATAGAATACAGTTAGTGCTTGAGGCGAAATGTGGTTCATTGGAAGATTAACCCATCAGTTAGAGGTCTAACAAGGAGCTCCCTGGAACTAGTTGCCTCATGCGGAGTCGTAACTGCGGGGGATCGGACGCGGTGCCATGACTCGAACTCGTCCCTCGCGCGTGCTACTCCACAACATAGATTCCAGATCCGCCTCTGAGTTATGACGTTAATCAGAGATCTAAAAGGTTTCTCTTAAGATTACCAGCCCATTCTTCTTTTGTCTCCGATCGACGTCCGAAAAACAGTCAGATTCTTGAGTCGCTGTGTTACACCCGCCGGAATCAAATCCCAGCCGCAACGTTTTTGCCCCTGGTTAAGACTGGTAATTTTCTAACCAGCTTGTTCAAGGGAGAACAGATAGTAAACATGTACCCATATTTGGGTATCAGTTCTAACTATGCTCCCTCACAGAAGCTTGTGACGCTGTACTCAGCCGCTGGAGCCGCGCTGACGTTGGCGCCGCGGTTAAGAACCCCCAAAGTCTGGAGTAGCGAGCCGATCCCACTTCTGTGTCTCGTAGCGAGATTTGAGAAGGGCGGTCTGTTATTAGGTGCGTTGGAAAGCTCATAAAACACAACAGATTACGTGAAAGTGTCAACTGAAACGCTCGCCCTTCTAACCCAACTCCCGCCCCGCCCAAGCCAGTCTATCCCGCGAATATGTGCTCCAGCTGGGAAAACAGGAGATCATCGCTCTTGCACAGAAATCGTTCTTCTTCCCGCGCCCTCTCCAACGCCTTGGTCTTTTCGTGCTGCTTTCCAAAAATCCTCAAGGAGCTCGCCAGAGCGCGCTCGAACCAAGGAGCCGCGTCGGCCCAGGAGAACCTCTTCTGGTATTCTTTGCCCACGGAGATGGGGAAGTTGACCACATCCAGCTGAACCCGCTCCGTCAGATACTGCGTCGCCATTGCGTGCCTTTCCAAGCAATCTGTCGTGAGCTCGAGGATGTCCTCGCACTTGTCGGGGCTGTGGCATTCGCTGAACAGAAAGGCAAGCTCGCTGATGGCCTTGAGAAGGCGCTGCGCGAGCACATCCGTGCCGCGGAGGTGGTCTTCAAGCGCGGGCCGCGCCAGGTCGAGGGTTCGAAGCGCGCGATGCTCCGAGTGTTTTTCCCGGAAATACTTTGCGAGACAGCAGCGGGCATTGATGGTCTGGGTCAAGAGCTCGTTTGCCTCGCTGTAGGCGATGAGAGTGTTGAGGATTGGCTCCATATCCATGTATGGGTGGCTTCGCGACGACATGAGAGCGCGCGCTAGCTGAAGTTGAATCTCGACATCGTCGGCGTCGCTGGGCTTGCCGAACAGCGTGCAGTAGTCCAACATCTCCTGGTCCGCTGGCATGGCAAAGCCAGAAGCTGCGCCTGGGATTCTCAGCTGCGAGTGAGACTCGGCCGTGCCATCGTCGTTGTTCCAGGCATGAGCGATTCGGAACAGGAGAAGCTTTGCATCTTCATCTCTCGACCATGCACGGAGAAGGTCGACAACTTTGACGTAGTGGTTGATGCTACTTACGTGATGTAGTCCGTGCTTCTTGATGAGGTTTTGGCCCAGCCAGTCGAGGACGCGGTTCGCTTCCTCCATGTCGTTGTTGTTCCCAAGGGTCTCTGCGAACTCATAGCTAGCGGTGACTGTAAGGCCGTGCGTCGGTGTGAGAAGGTACTGGAACCCGTCTACGACGTTCCGGAGGTTGCGAGCGGCCTCGTGTGTCCGGCCCGCCAATTCTAAGGAGGACAGGGCGTCGCGTCTCATTGACCGAAGTTCTTCGAGTGTTTTGCCTCTCCAAGTCCGCCTCGTCGTAAGGGGCGGGAGCGGAAATGGGTCTTGCCCGATGCCAGTCGGGGGAGGCAAGCTCTCAAAGCTCCAAGGACGCCCGGATGATGATTGCAAGGGAGAACTAGGCATGCTGAGCCCGGCAAATGTGAGTCGCTGAGAGGTCAGGGGCGTGGCGGCTCTTGGGGGCGGCATGGAAGAGGCAGCTACCAGGGGACTCCGAGAGCGGTTGGGTATCCCGCTGGCTGACGGCATTTCGGGATTCCACCCGTGCCCGAGCAAGGCAGGATCGGAGCGAACTGGTAGCGGTGGGCTGACGCTGAACACGGGCCTGTTTGACAGCTGCCGGCCGAGTGCAATCTCGGGGGCCGGGGATATACTCGGAGTTGGCGTTCGCCAGTCGATTGGAAGGTCGGGGGGGGACGCTTGACAATGCGGTCAACGTTAGCTGCCTGGCCGGTTTCCATGTCTGTTCGTTCCAATGGTTCTGCCTACCATATGAGGCATGACCGACCCTCTTGCCCCCCCTGCCGTGCTTTTTCCTGAGCTGACCGGCTGTCCAGTCCTTGCCGTTGAGACTGAATACGGTGTCCTTGGGCTTCCTCTCGTCGGCGATGCGCAAGAGCTTTCCGGTTATCTTGCGGGGTAGTCTTTTGACGAACCCCCATTCTTGGAATTTCTCCTTGTACATCTGTTTCCTGGTATCCCAGACGATAAGCAAAAGCAGACTCGCCGTTGAGGGGCAGGGGGCACACACGATGCGTCGAAGCCGCGCTTCTCCTTCATCCATCTTCTTGTCTCTTCCAAGGTGAGGTTTTGACCGATATAGAGCCGTTGGATTTCTGGTTTGTTGTCTGTCCAGCTCTGCGCACTGGGGCCGCGATTCCTGGGCGCAGGCAGCGCCGGCGGGGCCGGGGCCTCAGGGGTGCCATGATCGACCGCGATGTCTTGGGCTCCGAGGCCGTCCACTAAGCCCTGGAAAGCCTCGTCGGGGAAACCGGCGCCGTGTATCAGGGGATCCCCAGGGTCAAACCCCAAGTCAAAGTCATCGGCAGGTGCGGGGCTCCAAAAAAAGGGAGAGGGGGCATTTAACTGCTCGGCGGTGGTTGGTGGCACGAAGGAAGCGATGTCGTCAGCAGCCGGACGCAGGGTTGCGGCCTGCGCTGCAGTGTGGATGTCGTCGGCAAGCCAGAACGGGTCTGGCTGATCAACATTGTCAAAGAAACTGGCAAACGGACTCCGGTGCTGATCGTCCATACTACACAATATGCACTGCACCCAGGATGAGAGACCGAAAACCGACCACAGTCAGGCAGGCACTGTGGGTAGGTAGATGGGGCAGGCACGAAAAGACGGTGATCAGAGACACAGGCAAGGGACAGCGGCAGAGACACAAGCAGCCGGTTCAAACCACGGGCAAGTTGCGCCATCCAGCCTGCCGCCCCCTGAGCCCATATTGCATAGTCTAGCCAATAAGACAAAGGTATGAGCAAGTTGGCAAAAGACGGCTTTGCATCGACACCATTCGCCCACGTCTCCAGCACCTGCACGTGGCAAGCGCAGGGATCACACAACAAGGGTCCCAAAGTCGTTTGCAATGGAGCGTAGGTAGTTTGCAAAGAGATGACCAAAGTTGGAGCTGTTGCAGTGTTGAACCGCAGGCACGTACATACCTGATGTATAAATTCGTAGACATGGGAATAGACTCGAGAACAGGGCCGAAGATGAACAGCAGCAGCTTTCCTCGACTCACAATCTCTCCTGCTCGACCGTTGGCATCCGACAGCAGCTGCAGCGGTGCCTGGAATAAGAAGGGACGAAACAACCTGTAAATTCTCAAATCATGGACCCCGCCAAGGTGTGTAATTCATTATGTGGTCCACACGCGTTCAGAGTGGCTGCGCTGACCCAATGAGTAGCAAACGATCAAGGTCCCTCGACAGGGCAGGGTGGGCTTCGAAGCAGCCGGGGCTCAGCCGTGGACCGTTGCGCGGTGGTTGGCTGAGTCGGGGTCAGGGCACGCGCCGTACCATGCCGTGGCGGAAATTTTTGTTGGGGAGCCGAAAGGCGGAAACGGGCCGCAGACAGCAGGGTCGGTCTCGGGAGCGCCCAAGCTGAGCGCTCACACCAGCATGGAACACCTGAACAAATAGGCACCAGCATGGGCGGTTCCTTCCATATTTGCCATACCAACCTAGAGATGTGTTCTGTTCAGCACCTAGGTACCTAAGGTACACACCTGCCTACCAGGTAGCCTTGGTACCTAGGTACCGTACCGAAAGAAAGTTCCACCGCTGTTGTTGTGTCTCAAGTTTCACAGAAGGCGAGTGGGCGGGCTGACGGGCAGCCAACCTTGGAATTTTGGTCAAGGCTGCATGGTCGTCGGCGGTGTGTAATATGTAGAATACGCCTAGCCGCCGCCGGGTGTTGTTGCCCTCGGTTGCCTCATCTCATGGTGCGCGACCCACGAGCGGTCAGGACCCGGCCCTCAATGACTAAAGGCGCCGCTTCCCGCGAGCTGATTGACCGCCACCTGCCTGACCGTGTACCGCTCAAAACCCACGGTTTAGGTCCCTCATGGATTCCCTCCCTACCTGCCTTGGATAAATTTCTCAACTCCTGGATTTTCTTTTGTTCCTATTGCACACCTACAGGTACCTACCTACCTACCTACCCAAGGTACCTCGCCCCCAGAAGCAACCTGGAACACATGGACAACATTTACATGGCACAGGCGGGGTCGCAGACGTATCTCCCCCCGTTCCAATCGAATCTGCTGTCACCAGACCCCGAGGTCGGCAGCAGGTGCGAGATACGGCAGTACGAGCGCATCAAGAATGCAAAGGGGGAGACCGTCCTGCTCAAAACCGGGACTGCCCGATCCGCCCTCGGAACCCAACCTCGAGACAGCTGGTCGGCACCAGCCGCGCTTGTCGTGACACGGCATACGGATGACCGAGACTGCATACGCACAGAAGTCGAGGTTCAATCTCGCCATATCAAGGCTGCCCTCAAGGCGTGCGTTCCCGAGTTCTCCGACTTCGACCTTGATCGGCAGGCCATCATCCTCAAAGATGAGCCACGCTGTGTCTTTTACTACCGTCACAACCTGTTCCGCTACCATGACCGCTGTGTTGTGGAGGGCGACACAGACGCCAGGGACCATGTGGCCTTCCTTCTAAACTACATGTTTCGCACCCTGGACCGGGAGGTACAGCACTTCACTCGCTTCATGGAGAACCCGGTATTCCAGCCGTCCACAGAGTTCCTCAATCTCTGGATGGCCTTCGTCCCAGGAGAGCTGGTATACGCCGAGGCAAAATGCGGGCATCAGAAAGGACGGGGACGAATATTCCGACTAAAAACGATTGAGCGGTGTCCCTGTACACGGTCGTGGTGTCCCCAGTACGCCTGGTTGCTTACCGGGCGCATCATCAACTACGACGGCGAGAACTTCGGCCACGATGCCATCACACTCAAGATTGAGCATTACGACGGAATGAAGGCGTTACAAGACCTGCGTATAGTGCCCCTCCGGTACCATCCGGACTCCGAGAACCTTCAACGAGAGCTGATTGCTCGCGGGAAGAGGTTCGTCCAGTTGAGCGGACGGCACTACATGGCGTACAAAGGCACCGCCGAGTTGATGAGTGACGATCGAAACTCCGGCTCGACCGGCGAGGAGGACACCTTTCCCCTGCGGTCTACCTACGTGAGTCACTCCAAAGAACGCTCGATACAAACAACACAACTGAGTCTGAGCTTGACCGCAGGTCGACGGACGGATCATGATCGATTGCAAGGCGCTCGCCGAAGCCCGTCCGACCCACGAGCCTGCTCTTATCCAGTCGGAAAAGATCTTCCGTACCCAGCTGGGCCAACACTTGAGGATGAACGACGAGGAATACATGATTTGCAGTGATGTTGTCGGCGGGTACTCGTTGAACGACAAAAAGTGGGGTTGGTTCAGCGATGCCGAAATCCGCAAGATCAAGTTCAATGATGACGCTTTCAACGCGCTGATATTCGAGGAGGCAAAGAAGAAAACGCTGCTGTCTCTCGTTAAGGCCCATGCCACGGACGCGGCAGGACTTGATGATGTGATCAAAGGGAAGGGCAAGGGCCTGATTTTTCTCCTGCATGGCGAGGCTGGCACCGGCAAGACGCTCACAGCAGGTTCGTGGAACTTGCTAATCTCTCCCGCCCTTTGAGAAACGGCTAACTGGTTTACCTTGCAGAAAGCATCGCGGATTTCACCAGGGCGCCACTCATGAGGATAGATGCTGGAACCCTCGGCGCCAATGCCAGTGATCTGGAAGAGTCCCTCAATGCCGTGTTTCGAGCGGCAGAGAAGTGGGGTGCAATAACTCTGCTGGATGAGGCGGATGTCTTTCTTGAGAAGAGAAGGCGTTCGGATGTGGAGAGAAACAGACTCGTCGCAGGTGAGAAGAACGCCACAAACTTCATGATATCCCCATAACACTTGGGCAATCACATGTGCAGTGGCTGACAGAGACATGCAGTTTTCTTGAGGGCACTCGAATATTTTCAAGGCATCCTCTTTCTCACCACCAACCGAGTCGAGGCATTTGATCCCGCCTTCAAGTCCAGGATCCATCTCGGGCTCTTCTACCCCCCGCTCAATGCCAGCAGCCGCCGCCAGATCTGGAAGAACCTCCTTTCGCGGCCGGAAATCAAGAGAGACCCACTCCTTCTTGACTCTGATCTCTCCAGCTTGGTCGACGGCAGCGGACTCAACGGGCGCCAGATCAAGAACGCCGTGCAGATAGCCAATGCTCTCGCCGTTGGCGATGGCGACCCCGTCAGCAGGCGCCATCTGCAGCTCGCCATCGGCACCATGAATGCGTTCGACACCGAAGTGGACGCCAGTACTGGCAAGAAGCCGGATGAGGATCCCGGCGACGAATCTGATGCGGCATCTGCTATGCCAGCGCGGAAGCGGAAGCGCGTGGAGAGCGATGGTTAGTCTGGGGGGCGGTCGAGGTGGCGGACGGCGGCATCTCCTCGCCTCTGCCCAGCTGGTTTTGCTGAACAGAGGCCCGAGGGAGCGGGTGGGTAGGATTGGACTGAGGGAGCTGGCCGCTGTCGTGTTGTCAGTGCTGGATAGAGGCCTTGTCTTTTGAGAGTAATTAGACACTTTTCCTTTTAATCATAGACGAAAAGATGTGCGATCTGCTTGCCCATGGCGGGGGAGAACCTCCGTCGTGAACCTAAAGACAGGAAAATCTACGCACATAGATAAATAATCATAGCAATGAACCACACTTCTAAGGTCCCAGCCGTCATCAGCACCATGGTCGCCGCCATCCTGTTGCACGAGGCTATCGTGATACTGCGTTTTCTCGACGAAGAAACCACACAGCTAAGAACAACCGCCAGTTTCACAGTTCCTGTTACCACCAGGGTCGGCGTTTTACAAAAGCACGACAGACCAAGATATTCGCGGCGACGGCGGCTTTAGCCGCAACTCTTGTCACGTATGTGCTCTAAAATCGAGCTAGTTTCGCAATCCTTTCGACTCAAGGAACCCCATATAAACTCGCAACCGCTAGCTTACCGAAAGAGTAAAAACTAGCCCCGTCCCAAGATCTCCTGAAACATTTACAAGGGAAGGAAACACAACCTCTTTCTCGCTTGCAGGAGGCCGGGGCCAAGGCCCGGACCCGGTGGGGCCCCGTCTGCGGCCCGGAGGTGGGTGGGGCCTTTACGGCGAGCCGGCCGCCGCTCCGGCCGGCTCCTGCCCACCCTGCCGCTGCGCTCTTGTTGTTTAGATGACATCGGCAACAAATGTAGATTGCGAGGTGATGAGCTTTTTAGAGTGCTGTGCCCCCGAGGTAATATCCGAGAGAGGAGGTATTAATAGACGGCTCCGACTGCTTGCATGCTTACGGGGTGGCACACGCGTTTTCGGGCGCCGCTGCCTCGTGTCCGACGATGCGGGCGTGAGGGACAGAACGGACGGTGACCACGGATTGCACTATCGGGTGAGGCTAATTGTAGTAGGATGTGGTGGCGGCCGGTCCATTGCTGTGTGGTGACGGCGCGCAGCACGCGCGGAGAATAAACCGGGTTGTGCACGCGAGATCTGCGGAGCTGCCGTGGGGATCGATTCGGGTGGTGGTGTCCCAGGACCGGGGACTGAGGCTCATCCGCGTTGATCTGCCGGATCGCCGCAGACGGGCAGGTTTATTTCCCGTGATTGGACTTGTGCTGCTGCTCCGCAGGCTTGCTTACATAGTTGGAAGCTAGATCATCAGTGCTGCGCCGTGCTGGCACCCCTGGGCTCCTCGTGGCATGAGGGCCGATGACATCGGCACTTGGGAGATCGACAAGCCGATGACCCCCGAAACCCGCCTCTCAATGAAATCCCGCCGGATTGCGCTGACGCCGGGCTTTTGGTATTGTGCTCTGACGAGTCTGATCGTATGGTTTGCGAGCGCGAGGTGAGCCGATTTGGTAGGTGCTGCGGCGTCTCAGACGCATCTGGAGGGCGTGGCGGTCTCGAATCGCCCAAAGCGACGGCAACGTCGAGGCTGGTGCCGGTTTTGGGCCTGCGCGGGATATTTCGTCACATCAGCAAGGCAGAAGTGTTGGTCCCACCGCGGAACAGTTGTCGGAGGTCAGTCTTGTCATCAGAGGGTCCCTGGTATGGCCGATTAGGCCGACAATGGCTGCCATGCCGGTTTCCCGACCCTCGTCTCTCGGTCGAAGCTGTGTGATGTCAAGACTGTGAAGGTCGGACGCTCCCGCGATCCGCGACGCGACGAGCAGCAACCCACGGGATTCGGAAGGTAGCGTCGGGCGCAAGCGAGGGCATCCCAGCATCCCGGCATCACAAGGACACAGCCACGTTGACGGTGCATCCGGCAAGGGGAGGCTCCAGCGCCGTGGGTCGTCGGTCTGTTGCGGGCTCGCCATCGAACACCTGAATCGGACTAAGCGGCAACCCGAAACGAGGCACGAGGGCAAACTCTCCACGGACGGTTCCACCGCTTGGCTCAACTGGGCAACGGCCTCGCCCCTGACTTTGACCGTTCTGGGAGAAGGGGGTTGCCAAGCGAGACGGTCTGTGGGGTTGCTCTCCGGAGCGTGGCATCTCCCCGGTGCCGTCGACGCAGTGGTGGTAGTGCAGTGGACACTCATGTTGCGCCTGGCTAGCCCGGGTGGTAGTAGGATCTGCAATTCTGTGTTCGAACACTGTATTTTGCATCTGCGCAAGTCCACATGCAGGATGCACTACCAACGCTGGGCAACGTTCCGACCCTGGATCTGTCATTCCTCTTCGCTTTTTCGAGAAAAGGAGAAAGCGGAAGCGAGGCACGGCGTTGACAGAGCTGCCGAGGTGGCTCGGGTGGGTGTCCGAAGACTCCGTGCATGCTCCATCCTGAAGACTCGCGCGTCCGGCATTGACCTGGCGATGGCGGCCGCGGGTGGCAGCCAAGGTTATGCGCCAGAGCCGACAGTGGAGCCGGCGGCAGTGGCGTCGGTTGCAGACATCGAAGAAGCTTGCTGGGCTGAAAAAGGCGCTCGCCAGATGTTCCAAGTCGCCGGTCGAGCACAAATGTCTGACAGATGGCGATTCGCCAGCCCCACTGTGGATTGTGCACAGGCAGGGTCAAATGCCCATCCGAACGCCCGATGGAAATTCTCCTTGCCTTCAGGGGTGCTGCCTGTGGCTTTTCCTGGCACAGCTAAAAATGGCACGACCATGTGGGGACTCTCGCGACCGTCGACTTCTTCTGGGCTCACCTGAGACGACCAAGCGCACAGGGCGAGTCTTTTAGGTTTTGACGGCGGCTGAAGACGGTGATGAGCGATGCGGCGCTGGAAATGACCACGCGATAGTTTGCGGTTGATGGAGTCTGTTTGTCCTATGCCCGACTGCGGTATTCTGTATTCTGTGCAGAAATCAACAGTGTATTTTACAGCGTGGGCTGTTAGGTCAGGCAGAAGCGGTTGGAGGCATGTTCCCTTCCTGCCGCTGCTGCTGCCGCCGCTTCCGCCAGCTTCCGCTGACTGACTCTTGCTTTTGGATGAACGGTCGAGCCTCAAGTCAGGTTTTGGTTGACAGATGCCCGATTCCCGTTGCCAAGTGGAAAAAAGCGTGAGAGAGCGAGTCGCGGTTCAGGTCCCTGGCAGCGTGGATTGGTGGACCCGTCTCAACGACGTAACGCCAAGCTTTCACCCTCTCCCCGTTCACCTGAAACACGCAACTCTCAGACGCCCAAAACCCAGTTCGCACCCGAACAGAGCCACACTTGCCCACACAGCGAAACACGGCACTCAACGCCTGCCTGCCTGCCTGGTTCCAACATCCGACCCAGGGCTCCACAGATCCGCCGATCCAGAACCCGACTTTTTCTTCCGTGGACCGTCCCTCAGCGTCCTTGGTCCCGGTTTCGTTTTCAGCAGCTCGCATTCGGTGTGGCCCAGCGAAATGACGGCCGCAGATGGTCGCGGGACCATTTCGGGGCCGCTTCGACTTGCTCGAGCATCATTACCTAAGATTAATGAAATAATAATATGGGCAGACGAACACACGTTCCGCGCGCTGGAGGGATGGCCACTCACGCCAGGGAGCTCGACTCGATCGAGCAGTCGGCCCCGCGGTGGCTAAGCCGTTTGGGCATCGCTCCCGGCTGCTGGCGTTGCGGGGAATGCCTTGGCGGGCTCCAGGAGTCCCTGGCCCTTCGCCAACCACGCGAACAACGAGAACAAGCGAACAAGCACTCACAGGCACTCTGCGCCAAAAGGAGGCTCGCGCTTCGGTGCGGTTGCACAGATGGCTCTGTACCTGCATTAGTGCCGTCGATGTGGCGGAGCAGACCGCCACCCGTTTCACAGACGCACCGCTCGATCTCCGCATGGATCTTGTGCCCGCCCTCTCCATGCATGTGTCTATGCACGGCTTGATCTGTTTCTGCAGACCCGGGAGGAAAAGAGATTCGGGCAAGCCGGCCAGCGCTCTGCGGCCTCGTCGGCGCCGTGGCGGGTGTCCCGGCGGGTGTCCTGACAGGTGCCCTGACAGCCGGCCTGATCTCGCCCTTCAATGACCCGTCTGCCAGTGAGAAGGGCCGGCGTGAAAAAGGCCAGACAAGTGTGTAACCGATTGGCCGTGGTGTTGGCCGGGCTCGAACGACCCCTGGACCAGATCTCGGGCGGCACCCCTGTCTCGCCGCCACCCCCGTCGACCCGGCCCACCAAACGCTCCCTGTCAGCCAACCAACCATAACCGCGCGCCACCAAAAAACCCCGGCCTGGCGACAACGTCCGTCGACCGAGCAAGGGGGTGCTCCCCATGCTACCGCGCTGCCGCGGGCTCGAGCAGAAGCGCATCTTGAGAACCACTCCCTCCCTGACGTTGCGAGCCATGCTACCCTGCAATATCGAGCTTTGCCGTTCCAGGCGTGGCCGTCGACTCCGGCGGTTTCTCATTGGCCCCGGTCTGCCTGAGTGAGCTGTTCCTGGGCAAGCCGAAGACACCGCCCGACAC
>FTEL01007294.1_pt1 | contig 13385 bp, 10 predicted proteins | sample 1658911 | NCBI WGS metagenome assembly FTEL01 (sample SAMEA3914869, study PRJEB12502) | metagenome | biome: forest; material: soil | place: USA | collected 2012-03-12 | depth 0.1 m
GAGGGTTAGTTCGGGGGAGGAGGGTTGGGGGGGAGGTTGGGTAGGGCGGGAGGTGATGGGGATGGGGGCCGGGGCGGAGACGGTGGGTTTGCCGTGGGGGATGGTGGTGCTGCCGCCGTGGGCGGCGATGCGCACGCAGATGTTGCAGTTGCGCGAGTTGTGCGCGCAGATGCCGTCGAGGAGGCGGCGGGCGGAGGTGCTGAGGGCGGGGACGCTCGTGCTGCCGGGCTTGCTGGTGCCTTCCAGTGTTATGTCGGGCATGAAGAAGGCCGAGGTCATGTTGGGCTCTGCTGTTACGTCGCGGTCGGCGGTTGTTGCCTCTGAGTTGCGGCGCAGGCGGGATTCCGCGCGCGGGAGTTCTTGGGTCAGGGTGTGGCCGAGCGAGGAGCGGCGGCCTTGTGCGGTGTGGATGACTTCGTCTTCGGTTTGGTGGCTGGTGATGCTCAGGGCGGAGCGCACGCTGAAGCGGCCCGTGTCCTCGAATTGACTAGATTTCTTGAGGATGCTGGGGAGTTGGGCCTTGGACTGGGCGGCCGTCTTGGGCGGGACCGCGCTGTCGGATTTGCTCCGCCGCAGCGTCGCCGGCAGCGTCGGCAGCGAGTAGTCCGTCGCGTCGAGGTCCTGTTGCACGCGGCTCTGAAGGTCCCGATAAGTATCCCTCAGCTTGACAATCTCGTTCTCCATGACGCTAGCAAAGTCCGAGTCTTCCTCGGTGAGGTGCAGCTCGCGGGTCGGGTCGTCGTCGACGTTGCCGGCGCTGCTCTTGCCCGTCACCTCTTCCGTGGCTGTCGGCGCGTCCTTGGGCTCGACGATGCGCGTGACCTTGGCCGTCTTGCCCGTGAACTCCTTCTCGGCGATCTCACTGATCTTGCTCGACAGCCGCTTGACCTTCTTGACGGCCGCCTCACGGCGCTCCAGCTTCTGCAGGAGGACCGCCTCCCTCTGCCGGAAGTCGTCGTCCAGGTGGACGCAATCATCGGCGTGCTCGTCGGTGGTAGTCTTGGAGAGGAGCTGGTTCAGGCGAGTCACCTTGTGCCGTTCCTCGACCCACTCATCCCTCACCTCCTCGTGCTCTGTGCGAAGCCGCTGGTTCTCCTCGCGAAGCCGCTCGTTCTCGATGGACAGGTCGAGGTTCTGCTCCTTGAGGGAGCGGATCCGGCCGTCCTTGGCGCTGATGTCGCCGTCCTTCTGCTGCAGCTCGTCGCTCTGCTGCTCCAGCCGCGTCTGCATAATCTCGACTTCGGCCTGGAGCTCGGCATTCAGCTCGAGCATGGCCGTGTCGGTGGTCAAGCCCTGGATGTTGTCGATCATCTTGTCCCGCGAGCTGATGCCCTTCTTGAGGTCGGCAATGTGCTGGTCGCGCGCGGCGACCTGGGCCTGCAGCTTCTTGTTCTCCTTGAAGTAGTTGTCGTTGTTGCGCTCCATGCTGGCGTGGTCCTGGGCGAAATGCCGCTTCTCGTCCTGGAGCGCCGCGTACTGCTTCTTGACCAAAGCGAGCTCCTCGCGAGTCATGCGGAGGTCCTTCTGGACCCCACTGAGCTCCCGCCGGAGCTTGTCGTTCTCGGCGGCGAGCTTCTTGTTGTTTTGAAGCGCGGCGTCGCGCTGCTCCTTGAGTGTCTCATTCTGCTCGAGAAGGGTCGCGTTGTCGAGCTGCAGGGCCTCCTTCTCCTGCAGCAGGTGGAGAGAAGACTCCAAATCCCGCTGCGAGGCCTCGAGTTCCGCCTGCAGCTTAGTAGCCCGCTCGCGGGCAACCGAGGCCTGGTGCAGCGCCTCGTCGCGCTCGGCGACAAGGGCAGCGCTGTGGATGTCATTAACGCCGACCTGCCTGCTAGCCTGGTCGAGCCGGTCGCGCAGCTGGGCGATCTCGTACTCGAGGTCGCCGTTGTAGCCGGCGCTGCGCCTGAACGAGGCGTCGGACTCGGACCCGAGGGCGCTGTCCGAGAGCTTGCGCGACTTTTGCCTCTTGAGCTCGGCCTGCAGCTGGTGGACTTCGCGCTGCAGCTTCTCGGCCTCGCGCTGGAGCATGGCGTCGTGGTCGTGGAGTTCGCGGACCTCGTCCTGGAGCTTATCCATGGACACAAAGATCTCCTCGTCCTCCTTGGACATGCCGACGGCGCGGATCTCGGCGTGGTCGTTGCCGTACTGGTCGAGGCGGACGCCGTCGCTGCCCGACCTGACAAAGACGGGCACGCCGTTCTTCATGGTGCTAAACTTAAGAGTGCCTGAGGTCCAGTCCGGGAGGTGGCGGAAGGATGGCAGGAAGAAGGAGCGGGTGTCGGGGGTGGTCATGTCGTTGTCGAGGCCGACCAGGGCGCGAGCCGGGGTCTCGTGCACGATTTGTGGTTGGGCAGCCGGAGAGCGCCTCGGGGTGGTGTCGCGCCTGGTGGTCTGCTTCTCGGTGCGGATCTTGGACACCATGTCGTGGAGGGAGCGCTTGGGGCCCTCGGGGGTGGTGGAGGGCTCGGGCTGCTGCTGGGCGGCGCCGGCAAAGCGCGAGCGGCGGGACGAGACGGGGCGGGCGGGCGAGAGCGAGAGCGAGAGGATGGTGGAGCAGTCCGACTCGTTCTCGACGCGGGCCTGCAGGTCGGCGCGGAAGCGCTTGCGCTTGGCGTCGGTCATGTTCTCAAAGTCGTGGTCGTGGGCGCGTTCCTGGGTCGGGGGCATGTTCTCCTTCCCACGCGGGTCGGCAGAAACGGGCTTTGTGGGGGCGGCCATGTCGACGGTCTCGGTGAAGGTCGGGTTGTCGTTGCTGGTCTTGGGCACGAGGCCGCTCCACTCGGGAAAGGTGCGGGCGATGACGGACGTGTTGAGCACCGTGTCCATCTGGCGGTGGCCGAAGCGGCCGGAGCGCGAGGCGTGGCGCTTGGAGGACGGGTTCGGGGTGCCCTCGCCAAACAGGCGAGTGCCCTCGCCGTCGGGGTTGAAGGAGAAGTCGGACAGGTCCTGGGTCAGGTCGTCGGTGGTGGTGCTGACGGTGTCGTGGGAGCCGGTGGACGAGGGGGGCGAGCTGAAGGGGTTCTGGTGCATACGATGCTGGAGCATTTCTTTTCTGAGCCTAGAGATATGCTTTGGCCTGCTGGCGGCATGCTGGCTGCCTCGGGTAGTGCTGTTGAGGTCCATGGCGGGCCAGCCGGGGAGGGGGCGCGTCGAGCAGCCCGCGCGCGACGGTGGTGGTGGGGGTGGTGTGGCCGAAGGTGCAACTGATCAACTGACGGCTGGATAGGTAGGTATGTGCGAGGCAGGGCCAATGGAGGAGAGGTTAAAGTGCAAAGGAGAAGGCGTGGTGGTGGGTGCCCGGTGCAGTCCAGCGCTGCATGCTGTGTCGGGTGGCCGAGTGTTGGTTGTTGGGAAGTGGTGGTGCGTGTCGCGGAGCTGCAACAGGCGCGACTCTACCCTGGGAGTGCTGCTGGCGGGCAAGAGTCGGTGACCGGGAGGGAGGGACGCGATCTGATGTCCAGGCATTTGTTTACATGTCGGCAGGGGTCAAAATACGCTAAAGTGGGGCATCAACGGCAGCGAGTGGGGCGCTGTCGACCCTTCGCGGCGGGCTCTGGTTGGCTCAGTTCGTCTGCCAGCGCACCATTCAGCCATTGACAACACTGACAACTCTCTCAGATTTACTGAACTGGGCGGGCGGTCAACTCTCATGAAAAACCATCAGTTTAGGTAGGTCCTTTGGTCGTCCACTCAATTGGCACTGGCTGAAAAGGGCGAAAAGCGTAATGATGGAGGGAGCAATATGAAATCCCCCATCCTCCGCTGTTGCCCTCGGGATCACTGAAACACTACCTTATGGAAGATACAACTCCAAACTCGAGGCCAGCCCACCCTTGAGCCTCTCCCAGCAGAAGAACCACCGCCATGTCGCCCACCCCATCCATCTCAGCCCGGGACTCGATAAATAAACTGTACGATACAACCGAGGGCGGTGTGTGCGATGTGTGTGCGATGTTGCTGTGGTTGGTTAAGCCCAGGGTTAGAAGAAGGTAGCTGGCAAACCTATGTTTGACTGAGTCTATTGCCCTGCATGTGTTGGTTGATCTGTTCCTTGGCTTGACGGCCTTACCAAATCTACACACCTGTTGAAGCAAGGCGCTCGTCCCCTTTTCTCCCGGCAACGTCAGACAAGTGAAAATCATTCAGCCCCAGACGATTCCAAAACGCATCAATGACCAATGCCACTCGCCATTCCCCCGAGTCACACAACAACAACCCCTCTCGAGTTTGTTTATCCTGACCAAAATTGCATTTGCTCGCTCAAAAACGCCGCACTCTTCCGCCAAGATATATCCCGGACGACACGCGGTCCGTTCTCTAACTAGTAGCGGCAGCCCTTTTCTGACTCGAACCTACTATACACGGCAGCAAATTCCCCTCCTGCTCAAGCCCATGCATGACTCGTGATCACGAAACTTGGCCCATCTTCCAACTGCAATGCGTCTCCACAGACCAGCTGCCACCCCTCCTCCCCATCCCCCTCAGCGCTGCCCCGCCAGCCGCCTGCTCTGCACCTCCCCAAGCGCCTTGGTGCCGCTGAAGACGGCGATGGCCCCGACCACGCCGATCACCGGCAGCGTCTGGAAGAGGTTCCAGCTGGTGTAGTACAGGAAGAAGACAAACTCCATGGCGACGATCGACCCGAAGAAGCCGGCGTGCGACAGCGGCGCGGCGCCCATGGCCACGGCGAGGTGGTTGAGGTTGCCGCCGAGGACGGTCCACTATACTCCAGTCAGCTTCATGTTCATATCCCCCACCAAATTCCCCAAGGCAAACTCACCCCAACAAGCAGCGCCGGCAACGTGGCCACAACCGCCAGCCCAAAAACCAGCGAGATGATCTTGGGCGGGCTCTTGGGGTCCGGGCGGAAGACGTGGTGGATCTCGGGCTGCTTGCCGTAGCGCAGGGGCTTCTCGTAGGCCGGGCGCGGCGCGTTGGCGTCCGCCTCGATCTGGACCGAGAACACGGGCGTGTTGAGCCCCGGCGACGCGGCGCCGAACGAGGCGAGCACGACCGAGGCCTTGAGCGGCTTGGTGGCGAGGAGGAATTGGACGGGGAGGTCTTTTTGGGACTGGGAGAGGGGGAGGGGGTGTCAGCGGTTCGTCCTCTGGGTTCTGGGATCTAGGGATGGCAGCTGGCTGGCCGGGAGGGAGTCCCTTACAATCTGCGCAACTGCCTTGCCGGTGTCCTTGACCGTCAGCGGGAAGGGAGCTTCAAGCCCCGACTCCTGCTCCTGCAGCACCAGGAACGCCTGGTGCGGCCGCTTCCCCTTGCCATTGTCCTTGACCGTCAAGCTGAGCTTCAGGGTGTTTGTCGTTCCGAGGGTCACGGGCTTCGCGAGGGGGGATGTTTGGCTGAACCTGTGGGAGGAAACGTGACGTTAGCTCTAGTTGATTCTCCAATGCTTTGGATAGTAAGAAACCGTGGCAATGCCTACTTCTCTCTGATGCTCTCGGCGGCCTTCTTCGCGGCAATCTGGACGCTGGCGTCATCAAATCCCCAGCCCGAGGCAGCCTGTGCGACGCCCGCGGCCAGCAGCAGCAGCGCCGGGGTAATTGACTGTGTGAGCCGCATGGTGGGTGGTTGTCGCGGTTTTATATCTTTGCTTGGCCACGGGTTGGTTGCAAGGGACAGACACACGCAGCTGCTGGACCTGACGACGGCACACGCAAGGCTGACGGCGGTTGCTTCCGAAACTCTGGACACTTGTTCAGCTCAAGCTCCATGCACGGCCCCTTGCTTGCCAAGCACTTTTGCTTGGCTCGTTGCTGCTGGTGGGGGCTCCACCAATGCCGTGCCAGACACGGCTAGTGCCGCCCCCAGGGGCCCACATTCTGAGAAAGGGAATTGGTTGTTGAAATGGCCAGATTCGGCCGTCAACAAGTGCTTCTCTCTCTCCATCCCACGCTCCCTCCCTCTCACAAACAAACTGACAATTCTCTCCGTCAGAGGTGTGTGGGCGTCTGAAAATCTGCAAATCCCATCCTGAACCCTCGTAAGACCAGCCAAGCCACCCTCCCGCCTCATCCCGAATTTCCTTGCCGCGTGCTGGGCCGCCAAGTGAAAAAAGTCGTTCCCTTCAGCGCGGCGATGCGCGTGGAGACACCCCACAGCCGGACATCCGGCACGATCGGAACATGGGCATGGGCTGGTGAGGTTAGCACGGGAGGAGGCAGTAGCAGCACTGACAAACAGGACGAGGCGTGGAACCTGGTGTGTGGAAGGTGGAAGGGATGGAAGAGGCGGCACGCGGCGCAAAGCCAAGCGATACGAGACTTGGCGGGGTGCGGGTGTGCAAGTGTGGGTGGTGTCGAGACGTTGAGCGTGGGCTCAGGACGGCGGGGTGCCTCGTATGGTGTTCGATGCATGCAGCCATCTTGCCTGGGGCACGCGCTGCGACTCCCTGCAACGCTTTCTGCAACTTGCGGCGGCCAGTCAGCATATCCCGACTCGCGACGCTTCCAAACAAGCCGCCCCACGACACGGCTTGGTTGTCCCATGTGTCCATCGCACCGCAGCAGCACTCTGCCGTCGAGAGGGGAAGAGGTACGAATAATAAACGGGTCATATACGGTCGGGAGCGCAGCCAAACGGAAAGGATATGCGCCAGGTGGGTAACGGAACCCGAGGGAATGCGATCTGATGCCGTGGGAGCGGACGGCACATACCCCGCCGCCTACCTCCATCTCTTGTTTTGAAGGCGCAGGCGCACCAGGCAGCCATTCGGGCGAGCAGCAGGGCGGGGTGCGTGAGATGTGTCGTCGGCCACAGCACAGGACGAGACGTACAATTATCGGATGAACATGATGTTCAGTCCGTGGTGGAACCCTGTGAGTGGAGGGGAGAGGGGACGGGGGGACAGCGCTCAGGTCATGGCCCAGAACGCCAGACCCCACCCGCGAATCTCTCGAGCCTGGCTGTGAACCATTGCTGCCAGGAGTCCAAGACTTGGTGATGCGCAAGCCGGATTGTTTTTGTCGCTGGGTCCGAGACAGGTGACAGGGCCGTGCCGCGATGCTTCTGCAACCACCTGCGACACCGCCCGCCCCCGAGAGGCAGAGTGGCATCGAGGTGGCCTCCCCCCCGGTCGCACCGTTGCACGTCCATGACGGTGGCATCCCGATGCTGGATCGCGGAGAGAGAGTGCTTGGGCTTGGGCTGTTGATCCAGTGATCCCAGAGGAATCCCTGCTCGCCGGCTCGCCTTGGCCGCTCCGCCGCGGGCAGGGATGGGCAGGGGAATGGCCTCCTCCCGCCTATCACGAGCGTCTCCTGGTTGATTGAAGTGCCAAGGCGACCAATCCAGCGCGCCGTCTGACCTCGGGAGCACCATCCACACATCCACAATGGATCCGGGGTCGCTGGTTCCCTTTTTATCAAGCCAGCGGGCGCGTTTTTCCTCGCATGCCCGCCTCTCCGTCGTCTCCGTCCCTCGCCTCGCCGTCTTCGATCCAACTCCCCCCCCCATTCCCCAACTCAAAAGCGCTGCGTGCTCCCACTCGCTTGAACACCAGCCGCCCGAGTCTTATTTAATTGCTCTTTCTCGCCTTCGCTCGCGCCCATCTGCGTTTTTATTCTTCTTTTAACTAGCCCTTGCCGTAATTGGGTAATTCTCCATAATTAATCACACTCGCTCGCTCGCTCTCCCCCTTTCCCGCCCTCTGACGTCCGGATCGGCGCCCAATGTAAGTCAGCACGTCCCTCGACTGGCCCCCTCTCTGGAATGAAGATGGAGGCCCTTCCCCGTCCCTGCAGCAACTCGACGCAGTTTGTTGTTGCTGTTGTTGTCTGGCATTTGGCATTGGTGTCCAGACACTCACACGCTCGCTTCTTCTGACAGTCACCCGCCGCCATCCGTCCATAATCCCACCCTCATCTCACCCAACGCTCACACGAGTCACCCCACCGTCGTTCACAATGGTCTCCTTCCGGACAACTCTCCTGGCTCTTGCCAGCATCGTCGCCGTTTCGGCCGACTACTACGTCGATCCCGACTCCGTCGACTCGGCGACCAAGAGTAGGCCCGCCAGCCGCCCCAGCCTAGAGCCGTAGCAGCGGCAGCAATCGAAGAGGAAGGACTGACATGGCGATGCAGAGGCTTGGTGCAACGACCAGAAGAGCAGCTGCCCTACCATCTGCCTCCAGACCACAACGGGCAAGCCGACGGTCAACACCTGCGACCCTGTGCGTTTGCTCCCTTTCCCCCTCCCTCAGCGACCCGGCATGACGCCCGCCCCCCCACTGACTCACCCGGCTCCCAGGACACCCTCACCTACGGCTGCGTCTGCAGCGACGGCAAGCAGCCCAACATCTCCGAGTACACGCTCACGTTGCCGTACCACGTCTGCACGGCCTGGGGCACGCAGTGCGTCGCGTCCTGCAAGTCGGACAACGTGTGCGCGTCGTCGTGCCGCCAGGACCACCCGTGCGGTGCCCAGAGCCCGACCCGCGTCAACGAGACGACGTCGACGTCTGCCACGGCCTCGGCCACGGCCTCCCCCTCGTCCACCAACCAGGTCTTCGACGGTCTGTCGGACGGCAACCAGAACGGCAACAGCAACACCAAGAACGCGGCGGGCGCCCTGCGGTTCGGCGACTCGTTCGGCCTCGTGGTCGTCGCCGGCGGTCTGTTCGCCGGGTTCGCGGTGCTGCTCTGAGTGCAGCGGGCGGGTTCGTTGCGTGATAGGGGGGAAGAAAGGAGAAGAATGAGGAGTGGTGGTGGTGGTGGTGGTGGAGGAAGGAGGTTGATGTTGGATGGTTAATCCCGGGCATCTGGATTTTGCCATCTGGGCCGGTGGGACAGGAGGACAAGGGTCGGGTTGGTGGAACCGTGTTTGCATACGGGAGCGCGTGCTCCAGACACGGGCAGCCGACCCCACCGAGCAACCAAGGAAAACCAGGAAACCAAGGAAACACACACTCTTAATCTGGGCATCTTTCTCTCTTAATGTCATTGCTCTCCGCGTCGGGCGAACGGGGGAATTGGGTTTCTTGCATTTCTGCGCGGTTTCATCAAAACGAGCGTTCATCAGCTTGGTTCGGCCAAGAAGGCAATGGAGGCCGGACCCGACGACGCGCGTGCTGTCGATTTTCCATGGCATGGATGTATTTTTGTTCGTACTTTCGTAAACTGAATCGTTTTTTTGTTCTCTGGCATGGCCCATGCCGCACGAGTTGTTTCATCTGATAATCTGCGGCGCCCCCATTGGATGCATGTTTACTGTCGTCCGTTCACGGGGGGCATCGCTGCTTAGGCCCTTTGTGAGGGTGTCTGCTGACTCGGTGTCAGCCTTTCGCCCCAGGCATCCCCATGATCCCCATTGTGGTTCTGGTCAGGGGGTGGTGTGGTTGTGGATGCTTCGTTCGAGCCCTGACCCCTCGGCCGAGTCCCAGACAAGGCAGGGCAAAGTAAGGCGAGGCAAGGCAAGGCGGGGCCAGAGGTGAGGCGAGTCGAGGATGAGGCGAGCATGCAAGCATGGCAAACCCCAAAAACATGCTGCAGCAACGGTGCAGTGCCTCAGACACACCGCCGCCCACACCTGATTTCACGTGTCGCTGTGGACCAATCCAACGGGCTGCTCGGTGGGGTTCGGTCCCTATCAGCCGACTGGGGAAACGCTCGTTGGAGCCTGTGATTTGATTCGGCCCTGGGAGGATCCTCAACAACTTCGAAGCATGGGGAAAAGTCAAAAGGGTCCTCCTGCTTGTGACGACCCCGACTGCATGCTTGGCGAGCCTTGCAGACACAAAATCGAGGCCGAAATATAGCGACCCTCCATTAACCGTTGCAGCTGCGCATCCGCTAACTCGTGCGCGCGTGGTCAACTGCTCCCCCCTTCAGGCTTTTTGCTCCCCTTCGCCTGTTTCATTTCCATTTCCACTTTCTTTCCCGATCCCCCCAACCCTCCTTTGCTGGCCCCCTTTTCTTTTCGACGGGGCGCATTCTCGATCCAGCCAGCCGCGGCCAGCCAGCGCACAGTCAACAACAGCGAACAACGACCTGCCGACCAAAAAAGCGAACCTCCCGAACATCGGCGCTTTGTTTGTGCCGGCCCTGAGCGACCATCCGCAAGCATGGCCCTCCTCACGATCAACAACAGCAGTGCGTAATAACCCCGCCCCCCACCACCTCTGCATACGTACCTCGCTCCCTACCCGCTGCTGCTGCTGCCCTGCCTCTGCGCTCTCCCGGACCTGTCGTCTTCCGTGCCCCAGCCCGCAACCCACCCCCCGTCGTCGCCTGGGACAGTCCGAGACTCGGCGTTCAATGATCCGCGTTCGCTAGCTAACCTTGGCTTTTTTGCCCGCGCGCAACAGAGGAGGCTGTCGCCGAGTGCGTCTCGGACGACGCCCTGATCCACCTCAAGTCCTACCAGTACTCGGCTGTCGACAAGTCCCCGATATCCCACTACATCCTGAGGCCATACGTACGCGCACCCCCCTTCTCCTCAGTCCGACGCACCCTCTCTGCCTGGGTTTCTGGTCGCGCTCCCGCGCCGCGCCGCGCTTGGGATACACTGGCTAAACAGAATGGAATAGTGGAATGCCTTCGTCGAGCTCTTGCCGCTATGGCTCGCGCCGAACATGGTCACCCTGCTGGGGTTCATGTGCATCCTCTTCAACGTCGGGGTGCTAGTGGTGATGATGCCGGATCTTGAAGGACCAGTAGGCGCCCTCCCTCCCCGCGGCCGCCGGCAGGCCTCCCACGCAGTCCCCCGCTGACCATCCAGGCACCACCATGGGTATATTACAGTTTTGCCTTGGGGCTGTTCATGTACCAGACCCTCGACAACGTCGACGGCAAGCAGGCCCGGCGCACGGGCACCTCGAGCGGGCTCGGCGAGCTCTTCGACCACGGCATCGACAGCCTCAACTGCACGCTCGCCAGCCTGCTCGAGACGGCCGCCCTCGGCCTCGGCACCTCCAAGGCCGGCGTCTTCACCGCCCTCTGCCCGTGCCTGCCCATGTTCTTCTCCACCTGGGAAACATACCACACCCACACGCTCTACCTGGGCGTCATCAACGGCCCGACCGAGGGCCTCCTCCTCGCGTGCTTCTTCATGATCATCTCGGGCTACTACGGCCCCGGCGTCTGGACGGAGCCGCTCATCAAGCTCCTCGGCCCCCGCCTCGAAATCCTCCGCGCCTTCGGCCTCAGCCAGGAACGCCTCGACCACCTCTCGATCCGCGACCTCTGGGTCACGCTCATCGTCGTCTCGCTGCTGTTCACCCACATCCCCTTCTGCATCGTCAACGTGGTCAAGGCGCGCCGCGCCAAGGGCCTCCCCGTGGCGCCGGTCTTCCTTGAGTGGACCCCCATGGCCGTCTTCACCGCGTCCGCGTTTGCGTGGGCCTACAGCCCGTACTCGACGATCCGCTCGGAGAACCACCTGGTGCTGTTCTGCATCATCCTGAGCTTTGTGTTTGGTCGTCTCACCACCAAGATGATCCTCGCGCACCTGACGCGGCAGCCGTTCCCGTACTGGACCGTGATGCTGTGGCCGCTGGTGGGCGGCGCCGTGCTGGGGAACCTGCCGCGGTTCGGCCTGCCGGCCGTGTCGGCGCAGGCGGAGCTGGTGTATCTGCTCGGGTACCTGGTGTTTGCGGCGGTGGTGTACTTCCGGTGGGCGTGGCTCGTGACGACGAGCATCTGCCGGTTTCTGGGGATCAACTGCCTGACGATTCCGTATGAGAAGCAGAGGGAGAATGAGAGGGCTGTTAATGGGACGGGGGCGAATGGTAGGAAGGCGGATTGAGAGTGTGGTAATCAAGGTGGTTTGGTAGGGTAAAGGGGGAGGGGGTTGGAGGGAGGAAGGGAGTGGGAGGTGGAAAAAAGGGGGAAAGTGGAGGGCCTAATCATTCAACATTTAAGTCACCGGGTGTGCGTGTGGAGGGCAAAGGGTCGGCTTTTGGGCATTGGGTTTTTTTGCATCCTAGCATGGCGTTCTTCATTTCGGGATGTCGTTGTTGTTGGCATGGGATTGCATTTGGCCCGCGCCCCTCCAGCGCAGCAGCAGCAAGCAATACGTTTTTTTTTTCTGGCTTTCTTCTCTTGTTGTTTTTTATGATGACTTCTGGATCTGCACAGCACAGTTGTCTGGGTAATAGAGGAGGGGCATTCGAAATGGATGATGAACGACCGAAGCGATGCATTCCGTTTTGATTTTATGAGAGCAATGATGGTGTTTTTCTTCTTTTGCATTCGATTCATCATGTCACCTGCTCGGTTCATGATAACTATTCAAGTCAACCTCGTCAGTAATGCCTATTCTGATTCTTACCGGCCGTATACGAGATTCCAGGTACTGTACTGTCTTCATTACGGATAACTTTGCGAAGGCCTTATGTGGTCGTCAAGCAGGCAGGATCATGCACGAAGCAAGGGACACAGCAGACACAAGTTCCCATCAACACAAAACCCACCCGTCCAGCTAGAGTTTGCAGCAAACTGCCCGCTGAATTATCCAAGATTATCATTACTCATGTCTTCGTGACGTAAAACCCCGTATTAAGCTCCCCCCCAAAAAACTCAATGTCATGAAAAGAGAAACTCCTTCAGCACCGGCGACCCTGAAAACTCGGGGTTCAGAAGAATACAACTACACATCTTCCGTTAGCCATCACTCTACCCCCCTCCTCCCCTCCAATCCAGTGACAGAACAGACTTACTTGAGAAAATACTGCAGCCCCGCCCGCCGCTTCTCCAGGAACCGCGGGTGGAACCGCTTCAGCACGCTCTTGGGCGGCAGCGCGGGGACCGCCGCCTCAAAGTTGGGAAAGGTCAGCACCAGCCGGCGGCGGAGGTCGTCGAACTCGGAGTAGCGCTTGCGGATGTTCATGCGCGAGCCCTGGTCAAGTCGGTATCTATCAGCACCCCGTCTGTTTCTCTTTTTTCGAGATTGTGTGTAGGTAAGCAGGAGGTGGTGTGATGGGACTTACATTCAACGTCTCAACGCGTATATTCCACACCACGAACGCGCCGATATTCGTCGCGCTCCCGTTCACCAGCACATTATCCGTCACCTGCACGCTGCGCGCCCAGCACGCCCTGTTCCTATCCCGCCCATACAACTCGCTGCTATTACTCCTGCGAGTGGTACACTCCTCCTCATCGTCATCCACCTCGTTATCCTGCAGCGTGATCGCCCCCGGCGGCAGGACGGATTCCGCCGACGCGGTCGAGATGGCGCGCGCGTGGCCCGGGGTGAAGGCCTGCAGGTGCGGGGGTTGGTTGTTGTGGGGAGGGGGTTGTTGCTGGTCGCCGCGCGAGTGGGACCAGTAGGGCGGGATCGAGACGGTCGGGGAGATGATTTGGGAGGAGGCGGCGTCGGAGGGGATGGAGGCTTCGGAGGCGTTGTCGGAGTCGTCGTCGTCGGAGGGGAATAGGGC
>FTEL01008906.1_pt1 | contig 13360 bp, 10 predicted proteins | sample 1658911 | NCBI WGS metagenome assembly FTEL01 (sample SAMEA3914869, study PRJEB12502) | metagenome | biome: forest; material: soil | place: USA | collected 2012-03-12 | depth 0.1 m
GTAGAGTAGTGGAGAGTGCGCGACTCGCTGATATGCACGACTCGCTGATAAGATACGTTAGAGCTATCATAGCCCATTTTGTCAGCAACTGGTTGTCTACTCTGAGCCAATTGAGCATCACTGAAGGCCATTGTTAGGCCCCGTAAACTGTGAAATTGATGGCGTTTTGAATTCTCAGAAGAATCCAATGACGTCATGGAAAAGAGTTTGGTGTCACATCGCGAGACAATAAGATGTGGGATTCAACCGGACCGGCCCACAATTCTCACCCACACCGTTGCCGAGTTATCCATTACGAGCCTGGTGAGCCCAGTGGTACTGTGCGGTAATGTCTCTTTGCGGTGATTTCGCTCGACGTGCGAAGGCGACTTTTGAGTGCCTGATGTAAGGAGACATTTTGTGTGTCTTGAAAAGTACGCTTGCTTCAGTCAGGTATCGTCAGCTGATATCTAACTACCTGAGAACGCGTTGCTAGCGTTGGCGTTGGACTTGGGTGAGTTTAATGTGAAAGACTGTCTCTGCCGCCTCAGTTGCCGAATACCCTCTTGAAGGACGGCGGGGAAACAGCCATACAATTACTCCAGGTGCGAGGTCTACGTTCTGGCTTTTAACCTCCTATTAAGATCTTCTTGCGTAGGTACGGTAATGAAAAGCTGTAACATGCTCCAAACCCAGTGTGACAGCTAGCCTAGAAACATTCTCTTCTAGAAGGGCTGACCAAGCAATGTTACACGTCTCGGGTGCTTGGACTATCACGAGTTCGGACTTTCTCGCTGGTGGTCGGATAATTACCGAGGTGGTGGCCCTCCCGGCTCATTTGCGGCTGCATGAGCCTCTAATCCGTCTCGCCGGATGGCTACCATCGATAAGTGCCGGCATTATCAGTCACGAGCCAGGATACTCGCGGGATATTGAGAGTAATTGTGTGATGGGCACGCCATCCAACCACTTTGCTTCCCGGTAAAGTGTGGACAGGGCGTAGTTCTTGGTCACGCTGCCCATGGGACGTTGATTGAATTGATCAGCTACGTACCTGATATCACTTGAGCATAAAAGGCATGACGGCGCTTCTCAAAGCTGTCAACCTTGCCTACCTCAGAGAGAGCCCACTGTGAAGGTTTTAACCTTCAACATGAAGACCATCAGGCCTGCCCTCGGTACGATAATTTTAGGTCTGCTACTTGTCTTCTACCAAGAAGTGTACGGCCTTACAAACGCGTGTTCAAAGTTTGTCACAGCGAAGTCTGGAGACACATGCTCTTCGATAGCGATTTCTGCCGGCATTGGTGTCGCTGACTTCCTTCGCGACAACCCATCCGTGAGCAGCTGCGACTCACTCAGCGTGGGTAGCACATATTGTGTTGACCCTACGGCACTGCAAATCAGCCCAGAAGGACAATGTGGCGGCAATTTCACATGTCTCGGGTCCAAGTATGGACAGTGTTGCTCGGAGCACGGTTGGTAGGGATCAGAACACCCGTTGCCTGCTAGTGGAGCAAGCATCTGACAGATTATCAGGTGTGGAAGCTCGAGTGACCACTGCGGAGCTGGCTGTAATCCAGCCTTTGGTGACTGCTCGGCTCCAAGTTCGAGCTCGCTACCGCCAACAAGCGAGCCACTGAGCTGCCCTCCGAGTGTTGTGCCGTCCTGCCCGGACCCAGGAAGCGTGCGCTCCACGGTCCTCATCACAGAGACGGTTCATAAAACCATTACAGATGCCAGTCTTGTGACGCTGAGGACAACAAACACCATTCTCGCAACATCACTCATCACTTGGACTTCAACCTCGACCTTGACTTCGACGGCCACTTTGACTTCGACGGCCACATTGACTTCGACGGCCACCTTGACTTCGACCACCATCTCAACTTCGACCGCCATCTTGACTTCGATCACCAGCTCGACTTCAATCGCTACCTTGACTTCGATTACCACGTCGACTTCGATTGCCACCTTGACTTCGACGGCCATCTCCACTTCGACTGCCACCTTAACATCGACCGTCACGTCGACCCAGAGTGTGCAGAGGACCATCACGGTGCTGTTCCGGACTACAAGCACTTTCCTCGAAACCAGCACTCAGACAGTGTTCAAAACCAACACGCTTCCGCCCGAACTCAGCACAGTCACCATCACAGTTACTGTCATCAGTGTCCGGACAAGTTTCATCCCCGTCCCTACAACCTTCACGGCCACGGCGACTGTCGATGGCCCGACAAAGACGGTAACAAGACTCATCATCTCGATATCCTCCTGTCCCTCATTACCAACGGAGACGGCGCGGATTACAAGAACGGTCACGGTGACAGAGAGCGGGGGTGGTGATCCCGATCCGGGTTGGACATGGGGGTGGAGCAGGACAAGACGAACATGGGCGCAAACTCGGACGGTTAACGGACAGGTCGAGGAGGAAGTTGACGTGGAGGTTTACGTCGGTGGTCGGAAGAAAGTGGCTGAGGCTTAGTCTACCTGTGGTCAACTCTTTCCTTGGAATCATCGGTAGCGATCGTGGTGCAAGGAAATATTCATTAATCTAGACCTTAGGTTTGTTGGAATATTAGGTAGTACTAGACATCAAGTCTTCACAATGGAGCTCGGAGAGCATTTTGCGAAGAAATCGCAGGGCTTACTAGTTCCTGCAGCCCTCTATCCAGGACCAGCAGTGGAGGGAGTATTGAAGGCGGACTCGGTTGAAGCTTCGCCACACTCCATCCCCGAATCAGGCTGGTCTGTCTTTGGCTTTGCCTTGCTCTGTCGGTCATTGGCGGCTGGTGGCGGCCACACGGCAAGTCACGAGACGTAGGGCTGAATTGTCGGCAGATTTCTGCCTTGAACCACCGTTCCATGTCATCTCATCTCACCTAAGGTACCTCTTCCACTTCGCACGCACCCTAGAACACCACATGACAACTCGTTCTACCTTGGCTCATACACATCATGGCTTACGCACTTCCCTGGTGCGAGCTATGCAACGGGTTGAAGAAGAAGGACGAGAGCTACGCGCGGATCGCCTTCGATATCGAGCCTGCCCAGCTAGTGCACTCGGCGCGCGTTGGGGGGTGCACTTGCTGTACGGTCATGCTGGCAGCTGTTGAACAATTCGGGTGGGCGGCGTGGAGCAACCCAGGTACAGGTCAGCCGCTCCTTTGGAATCCGGTGGACCAGGTTGCGCGGATATACGCCTACAGCCAATCCAGCGACGAGGAGACGCTCTTCCTCGAATTGTATCCGAAAAATGAAGAGCCGAAACGTACTTTGGAACTTTTTTTTCCAGAGTCAGGAAAGCGTCAGTTCACCCATTCCCACAGCGTGGAGGTTGGTACCAGGTTGGTGCCAGGTTGGATACGCCAGCTGACTGTTATCAGACTCTAAATCTCTCCCTGCGCGCGTGGTACAGCCGCGACCGTCACGGTCAAACCACCCGCTATCCCTGGCTGGGCTTCAATGGGTCCGCATGCAACTGCAGACTTGTCTGGCACAGCATGGCCAATGTCCGCGCGAGCGAGAAGCCGTGCTCCCAAAACGGGTTCTAGAGTTCCGAGAGTCATCGCCAGGTGTGATCGTGGTACGCCTCCGGACACGATCTCACAGCAGAACGAAGAAGAAGTTTGCGGCCCTCAGTTACTGTTGGGGATCACACCAGAAATGCATCACCACGAAGGCGACGCTAAAGGACCATAGAAAAGACATTGCTTGGTCTAAGATCCCACAGACGTTCCGAGACGGCATCCGCTTCTGCCTCGCAATTGGAATCCACCACCTGTGGATCGATGCGTTGTGCATTGTTCAGGACGACCCGGCTGATTGGCAAGTCGAATCCGCGCGAATGGCCGACATCTACCAGAACGCCGAAATTACCCTCGCAGCGACACATTCGAGCTCCAGCTCGGGAGGCTGCTTTCCAGAGCACTATAGCCTGGTTGCCGAACGTAACCTGTTGTTGCCCGATGAGATCCCGGATCTCTGGCAAGGCATCAGGTTTCGCGAGAAGGCCCGGCATTGGACCATACCACTCCCCAAATCGTCCTCGCAGTCCTACCCCCTCCTCACACGCGGCTGGGCCTTCCAAGAAAGGACCCTGGCTCCCCGTGTGCTGCATTTTTGCAGCGACGAGATGATTTGGGAGTGCAACTCCGTCGCTATCTGCGAGTGCGGCAGCTTGCCTCAGTTGCCTGCCACCGACAGGGCGCGAGCCATGTTTGACGCCATTGCCGAGAGAGGAGTTCTCACCAAGCTCTGGAAGATGAAGACAGGCAACCTGACGCGGTATCCGACAAAGCACAGCAAGAAGCTGGACTGGCGGGTCCAGAAGGATCGATCGATTGCCTCGCAGTGGTGGCATCAGGTAGTTGAGCAGTATTCCTCGCTTCTCTTGTCCAAAGAGACGGACCGTCTCCCGGCTCTCTCGGGCATCGCCGCCAGAGCCAAGCCTCATCTCGGACAGTACCTCGCAGGGCTGTGGAGCAGCACCTTTGCGTCGGACCTCCTCTGGAGGGCAAAGCAGCTGGAAGTCGGAGTCGGGACCACGGCCACGCCTCAAGGTCCTTCATGGTCCTGGGCGTCGCGCGGAGGTGCGATTCGCTATTGGAATGACCTCCTGTGGGTCGATGGCTGGCTTACGCAGATGCTCATTTTCCAATCCAAGTCTGTGAAACCCGCGGGACGGAACCCGTTTGGTGAGGTGGCGCCAGGTAGCGAGATCGTCATCGAAGGCCATCTTTTTCCGGCAATTGTGCAGTATGTGTGGAGGTGGATCTCGTTGCCTGGAAGGGACCGGTGCAAGGAGCACGATCCGCTCAATTACTTGATTGATTTCGGTCTCGAACTGCCGCTCCTCGCGGACTACGTGCTGAGCGAGGAAGGTTCCTACCACGTACCCGATTGCACAGCGGTGAGAATGCTGCTAGTACATCCGAACGTATGTCTCGTCTTGATGCCGTTTGAGGGTGTTTCGGCTCTTTTGCCAACATATCGGCGCATTGGCATTGTGAAAGAGTCCGCAGCATTGTATGAAGTTTCTGAATACGAGGGTGAAGGTTTTGAGGGCCGGATGCTTGGGTCAAGAAAGGAGCGTATCAGAATAGTTTGAAGGAGCAATTATTGGAAATGAACGTTGTAATCAGCCACCGGCGGTATCTTCGCAACTCCTCAGTAGCCTTCCGTCGTTGCTTATCAACATGTATAAGGTAAGGTACCTGCATACCTAGGTACCAGCTGCAGTTGCGGTAGAAGTAGTTCAAGGGTTGGGCCGATGATTAAGGGTACCTAGGTACCTAAGTACCTACCAAGGTACCTTGAATGGCTAGGTACCTGTAGTTACCTAGAGAATAAGGTAACAATGGCGGAGACTGAACCTCGGGTACCGAGATATGGAGGGAAACATATCCACCACGACCCACGGTGGCTTCTATTCAAAGAACTCGACCTGTTCCAGCCTCAAAGCCTGATGGTCCAGATATTGCTGCGCTTGAAGCTTGAACGCGTCAAGATCACTCCTGACATAGAACCGATGCGCCCAGTCACCCGACCTCGCAATCCCAACCCACCTGCGCTGGCCAGCCTCCACGTAGGTAGTGAAGTACGACAGCCTCTTCCCCTCGGAGTCAAACAACCTCTGTACCTCTGTCGTGAACTCCCCCAGACTGTTGCTAATCCACCAGTGATTCGCCCAGGTCGCTTCACCCTGCGTAATTCCCAGCCAGAACCGCGTGGTGCCCTGCAGCCAGGTGGTGACGTTGATCAGCCGCTGGCCCTGGTTGTCGAACAGGCTCTGCGCCTCGGCTGAGAAGGCCGCGAGGTTGTCGTGGACGATGAGCCGGTTGGCCCACGTCCCGGCGCGGGAGATGCCGACAAACTTCTGCGCTCCGCCCTCGAGGAACGTGTGTGCCCAGGCCAGGCGCAGACCTTTTGTGTCGAAGAGTGTTTGGATTTGCTGCTCGAAGCTTGCCAAGTCGTTGCTCACCCACCACTGGTTTGCCCAGGTCCCTTCGCGTGCCACCCCAGCCCATCGGCGCTGTCCATTCTCCACATAAGTGGTCACGGAGATTAGGCGCAAGCCCTTGTGGTCGAAGAGGTCTTGAGCGGTCGCTGAGAAGGTGGCGAGGTCCGAGCTCAGAATGAGTTGAGACTCCCAGTCGCCGCTGATGGAGAAGCCGGCAGCGGGGCAGGGGAAACCAGGGACAGTACTGCCGGCGGGCCAGATGGCGACGACGTCCTTGGGAATGCCTTGCTTGTTGAGCTTATACCACGGACCGGTGTTGGATGGGGGCGCCGTAATCAAGGTCTTGTCAATGACCCAGGCGTCTCGGAACGGCAGGGGGCGCAGAGCAAAGTCAGACGCGCGCTCGGCTTCGATGTGTGTGTGGGGGTTGGTCGAGTTGCCCGAGTTACCTGCGCGCCCCAACTCCTGGCCCTCGAGCACCTGCGCGCCGGCCTGCTTCAGGGCCGCCGGGATGGAGTCCTTCCGGAAGTGGCAGTACCGAATGACTTCGGTCCCGTGGCGCACGAGGATGTTGTTCCCCGTGCCTGGGTTAGGCGTCGGCGTCGGAAACTTGCCCAGCTCCGTGTTCTCGTCCAAGGTGTCGAACCAAGAGACAACGGTACCGTCCGCCGCCGCCCTCACCGGCTTGCCCCAGATGCGATAGTCCGCGTTCTTCTTGCCGTCGGTGCCAGGGAGTATCTCAGACCACGCGTGAGTCGACTGGTCCCAGCCGACAGCGCCGATGTCGTGGGCAAAGATCTGCGTGCCGCCGGTTCCGCCGTTTGCCCAGTGGACAGCAGACGTTTGCATGTACTCAGTGGCGCGGAGGTCGCCGGCGGCGAAGATAAAACGGTAGGCATCTCCGGCAACTGGGCTCTTGTGGGACGCCAGGGGCAGTGTCAGGGTAGCCGGGTCAGCGAAGTCCTTCGCGGTGATGTCGATCCGGATTTGAGTAGGTGGGGTGCCGGTGAGATAGATGGTATTGCTCAGGCCGCCAGCGATTGCTCCGTTGGACCAGAACAAGCCCGTTCCGGCTGCCAAATTAAGGGAGCCGTCGAGGTTGACATCTTTCATAATCGAAGCCGGCTGGATAGAGCCGGGGAAACTGAACTTGATGCCTGTCACATTCACCGCGGTGGCGCCGGTATTATCAAGACGGAGGCGAAGAACAATTTTGGCCCCTGTTACTCCTCCTGACTGATCTGCTCCGAGAGGCAAATACTCGGCCTTGCCGGCCTCAAAGGGCTCAACAGCGATCTTGATATTGGGTGGTGCCATGGTTGTTACCTGGTCACGGGCGTTGCGCTGATGTGGACTTGTGTGTGCTGGATTCGGTATTGGGATTGGTGCTGAAATTATCGGAAATTGGAGAGAGGTCAGACTCTTCTTGCCCTTTAAATATGTAGGTAGGGATGGATTGAGTCATCTGCCTTAGCAGCCTAGCATGCCGATAAAAGGGACAGCTCCCATGTCCGATGGTCTAGCCTGAGACCCGCACGGCTGAAGGTTTAAGCCAAGCAAGGGTGTAGTTCCAGAACTTGTGCCGTAATACACGTTTTCCAAGTGATTGCACATAGCCACAACGTCCGTCTGCTGTTTTTTATTCCAGTCTCCATCGGGTTTGAGAGAGCCAAGTTATCCCGAGTTTGCTTACGACTGTTCTATTAGAAATGAGACTTGATTTTCACTTGGTGGCTGCTGACTGGCGCTCCCAGGCTGCACACTTCTTCCTTCTCTGTGTGGCCACACTTCGCCACCAACTCAGCCCCTTGTTGAACCGCCGGGTTAGGAGAGCTTACGCGGTTTAAGACTGAGCGTTATTCCGAAACCCAAAAACGAGGCGTCAATGTGCACAGCATGGTGGTTGAGGGGGACATTCAGATGCCTCCTCCCGGAGAAGAGCGGTAGGAGATGGAGTGCTCTGGCTGGCTGTTGAACGAGATAACCTGAGGTAGACCTATCGCATGACAAGTACGTGGCTAGCTGCAGCTATCAATGTTGCTGGCATCCCCCACCTGCGCTGTTAGCCACACCGATCTGTCGTCGGGAAAATGCACACAAAGAGCAGAGATCCCGATTCAACCCCGGATATATAACATCCTTTTCGGCCAAGGGCATGACCCGCCGAGCCTGGTGGCTCAGAGCGGCTCAGCGTCTCCAAGCCCACGTGAAGCCTTGTGTGGCGGCGTTCAGCCGTCGGACGCGGCAGGTCTCTCGTGCGTCAGCCAATCTCATCAATCCATGCGGAAGGTTGCTGCCCTTCTTCCTCACAATCCCTAGGACTGCTTCGTGTGGGAAACCATGGGCTGGGTGATTAAAAGCGATTAGACCGACTGCTCGATTGAACAAACAGCTTCAGATGGTCGCACTGATGATGGCTTCAGATGCACTTGATAGGAGTCTTGATTTTCTTGATCAAACAGCGGGTGGCCCTTCCTGAGATTGGACTCAGTCAGGGAAAGTCTGGGTGCAGTCCGCCTGTTTTATCCCGACCTTGCTTTGGCGTTGACTGAGGGAGTCTTGATGGCTTTAATTGAGGTAGGGGAGGTGACTCAGGTGAGTCTCTTCAGCCAAGAGAAACAAGGGAGCCCTGGCTGAATGCACTGAGCCCGCTTGCTTCTTGCGATGGCTTCGGTTGATAGAACCATGGAATCGTCATTGCTTGATTGAGTCTAGTGAGGCTCCCTGAGATAGAGTTCAAGCAGTGGACGTCAGGGGCCTGCTACAGCCGCAGCCCAACAAGCCACCGATCAACTGAATCATGCTGGAGGTGAATCAAAGCCAGGCACCTATGTTCTGAAGAAGTAGTGCCTTCCGTCGACAACCACGGTGTGTGAAGAACGGCGCAGTGTGATCTGGGGGGGAAGTCCAGCGGGCTACCGGGCCGAGAACCCGACCGGAAGCCTTGTCGACTGTTGACAATCAACTTACATGCCGCTCTGAGGACCGCCGGGGCCAAGGAGCACGCCAGGGCCATGGCCGACGGCTGTGCAGTTGCCAAGTCGATCTCATCTCCTCCCCTTTTTTGCCGTTACCCCTGAACATCTCATCGTTCGGTAGCGGTCACGTGTGTCTGTAGACGACAGCGCCAAGTTGAAGGATGAAAATTTTGTTCCACAGCACCCAAAGCCGGCCATTTTCAACAGCCAGGCTGACAATGGCCACCTCACGCATATGGTCCTTTGCCCTCAACATCGCCGCACTTCTCTGTTTGATGACCGGAATTTACTATGCTGTTCAGTTCCACAACAAACCACTGTTGGCATGGGACGTCCCGCTCCACCTTTCCTACCAGAAGATCGGAACCGTGAGCCACTCACGCAGTCTGGCACGCTATGATCCCAGTCTCTGGAACCACGCCGTCCAAATCTGCGGTGGAGCCATCGCAGCAATCACTCTTGTTGCCTTCCAGCGCCACCGCGATGGACGGGCTCAATGGACAGGCCAGCCAACCTCGGGCCCAAGTTCACGCCGATCGCTTAGCTCGGTGACAGCAAGCCCATGGAGCGCGTTCGGCTTCAACTTCGGCGGCAAGATGGGCTTCAGCACCATATTGGCGTGTATGAGTATCGGCGCTGGGGTCTTCTCCAGCCTGTTAGGAATGCACCCCGCAACATGGACGACAACAAGCCCCATTCGCGCGGTTTCAACCGCGGCCATCACGGCCGAGCTCACGCGCGTCCCAGCCGCGACACCATGGGACCTGTCCGCCGTGATGCTGCGCAGTGCGTTTGAGCGCGTCGTCTCGCAGAAGCCGCATGGCATGGCCACCACGCATCACTATCTCACGCGCCATCTCACGGGCGGGGACGGCGTGCGCGTCGGCAGGACCGTGTACCCATCCATTCGGACGCATGGCGTCGGTGTCGCGCCGGTTCCGTGGGAGCGGAAGGGCTACCGCGTGCCGGTTGACCAGGGGCGTGTGCTGGCATACAGCCCTATCGTGGCCGCGACAAACGTGACTGTCCAGTGCAGCGACAGCACTGAACAGTGGGGTTGGGGCCATGAAGTCCACGAATTTGCCTCGACGGAGGAACCTGATCAGCCCAAGACCGTCGTACACCGTTTCCATGTCTGGCCCAAGGTGGACTGGCACACGCGCGGGCCGAACCGCACCGCCACATACGTGGATGCGGATAAGACATACAACCTCGAGACTTGGGAAGCCTTGAAGAAGGAGGGCGATGAACCGAGTGATGCGAACAACATGGAGGTGCACCAAATCTTCCTCTTCACAAACGTTAACCCGATCACCCTGAAGCCCAAAGTCATCCTCATCGATTGTCGATACGGAGGTGTCGACGTCATCAGGGAAGTGACCATGACTTCGCCCTTGGAGCCCATCTCCATCGGGGATGTCATGGACACCAAGGGCGCTCTCGATATGGAGGACCTGTGGCCTGCCTCGCAAGCCATTGAGAGCGCCCTCCGCCGCGATGGAGGCGCTATGGTAGCCGGTATGGCGGCTGCCGGAATGACGTCCCTCGAAGTATGGGATTATCTTCAAGGCCGAACGTTCGAGCTACATGGGCTGATCGAGCACATCCTGGTTGACACGGCGCAGGCTTACTTTAGTCTGGTCAGGCAGTGGAGGGAGGAGTCTCAATTCTTCTCGTGGCCGCGAGAAGTCGCGCCGGGCAGCCTGACGGCGACCACCAAGCGCATTGGCTGGGATGGCTTCGCCGGGTGGAGGGGCATGATTGTACTCGGAATCTTTGCGTTGTTGCCGCTGACAGCGCTGTTGGAGCTCTCGCAAGGTGTGCTGCGTGACTACCGACGGGGGGACTTTTCCAACAAGTATGAGCTAAAGGATGGGGTGATCAAGAAGAAATCTGAATAGGGTACATAAGTTTGTTGTCCTTCAATTCGCCGACTTTTGTCACTCCATGTTCCTGCTCCCAAACCCTTCATCCTGTGGTTTGCATGTTTCCAGTTGGCAACGACTGTGGGATGCCAGATGTCAGTGTTTCAACATACTAGAGAAAGGTATGTGACAGCTGATGCACAAACTCGAGAGTTGCCCATGACGGAAAGGACCAACAACAGTGTCTGTTAGATGCAATGCAATCCCACAGGATTGTTGAAATCAAAAGGACCTGCCTCTTTGGTAAGGGTTGCTTATTATGCCGCGTTTCGTGACCTGCGCACGGGATTCGTCGGGTCATTCTAAGAGATGGATAGGAGCGGGGGCTCTTCAGCAATAACTCCCATCACCGTTTGTACAACTTTCCACTCCTATTTGTGCCACATTCCGCTTGTCGTAGGGATACAGCGTTGTCCGCCTAGGTGCTCATGACAGCGCAGACGACAGTCGGTCTTTTGCTCGTCTGAACCTCGTTTCTTTCCAGGAAAATATATCAGGGATTTGCTATCCCTTCCTCTTAGCACCGGGTGCACACTGACCGGCGCCCCGCTGCCTCACTCACTCCCTAATCTACATCCATTGTTGTAAGCAGGCAGAAAGCAGCTCGTGGCTCTCGCCGTTTAAGCATCCCCGATATCGGCGCGGCTTCCAGACCTACCGCAATGGGTTCCCGGAATGAAAAGATTGAAAAGGAGGCTGCCGATAACATCGCTGCTGGTTCTAGTGTCCTATTGCCCGTTTCTGACGCTCGAGAGGAATGCAGTCTAGGTGTCGAGCTCGAGGCAGCCGACTCGCTTCTGGTACGATACCATCCTACCTCTCTGTGATCCTCTTTCGCCTTTCCTTCCGTGATATTAACCGCAATTTGTTCAGGTGACGTGGGATGGCGATGCTGATCCGAACCACCCCTTCAATTGGCCACGCCGGCGCAAATGGGCCATCACCATCCTCCTTTCCAACGGCGGGCTTGTCACGCTCATGTCCGGCGCAATGCTCGCGCCATCGCTTCACGCCATCTCCCAGAACTTCGGCACCTCAGAGGAGGAGGCACAGATTTTCCTCTCCATCTTCGTCCTGGCCTTTGCTTTTGGCCCCATGGTTCTATCGCCCTTTACCGAAGTCTTCGGCCGCCGCCCCGTTTGGATTCTCTCCAGCTGTTTCTACATTCTGTGGAACACGGTCGCCGGTTTCAGTCGCAGCCCGGGTCTGATGATCGCGAGTTGTGTTCTCGCCGGCATCGGCGCTAGCGTCGAGTTTGCTGTGACACAACCGGTGCTGTCCGATTGTTGGATACCAGAGGAGCGTGGAAAGTCGTACGCCATCTCCACCTTCATCCCGCTTCTCGGACCCGCGATAGGACCCATTGTTGGAGGCGTCGTCACGCAGTCCATCGGCTGGCGGTGGACATTTTGGATACTGTCCATCTATGATGCCATCTTGGTCATTATCGGCATTTTGGTTCTCTCGGAAACGTACGAGCCTATTCTCCTGTCGAAACAAGCTTCCCAACTCAGGAAAAGTACGGGAAGACCCTACTTCACTGCAGATGCCGATTTCGAGTCTCAAAACTTGGGTGTCAAGCTTTCACGCTCCCTCCTGCGGCCTCTGAGGCTTCTTGTCACGCAACCCATTCTACAAGTTGTCGCGATCTTCCTCGCTTACAACTTCGGCATACTCTACATTGTGCTGTCGACATTTGCCACGCTGTGGATACAACGATACGGCCAAACTGAATCCCAGAGTGGACTCCACTACATCGCGCTGGTGATCGGCTACACAATTGCTGCGCAAGTAGGCGGCAAAGTCATGGATCGTTTGTGGGGATACCTCAAGACGCGGTCGGGCGAGAGCACGGCTCCCGAATACCGGGTCCCGCTTATGGTTCCTGGTGCTGTTCTCATACCGCTCGGCCTCTTCCTGTACGGGTGGTCTGCCGAGAGGTACACTCACTGGATTGTTCCTGATGTTGGGATTGGCATTTTTGGCTGTGGCATTATCCTCAATACACAAGCCATGCAGGCTTATGTGATTGAGGCTTTTCGCAAGTACGTGGCGTCTGCGTCGGCGGCAGCACAGTTCCTGCGCAGCATCGCTGGCTTTGCCTTTCCAATCTTTGCCCCTATAATGTACCGCACGCTGGGCTACGGCTGGGGAAACAGCATACTGGCCCTAACCTTTGTCGTTGTTGGATGGCCCGCCCCCTTTCTATTGTGGCGATATGGCGGCAGACTCCGGGGCATGGGCAGGCCACAGTGGTGACGCATGTCGTTTAGGCTGGTTAAGGTTGAGTTGGACGAAATGAGAGTGGATTCAATATCAGATCTCTGAGGCTGTAACTGATCCAACTATTCAATACCACTCCCTGACGGGTAGAATAAGCTCTATGTATGATATTGGGAAGGATATAGCTGCTTGGCTTGACGCCATCCCGGCCCAGCTCAAGTTCAATCCTGCATATGTTTCGCGAGAAAGTCTCTCGACGATGCAGCCTTTTGTCTACACTTTGTTGAAACGAC
>FTEL01006943.1_pt1 | contig 13329 bp, 13 predicted proteins | sample 1658911 | NCBI WGS metagenome assembly FTEL01 (sample SAMEA3914869, study PRJEB12502) | metagenome | biome: forest; material: soil | place: USA | collected 2012-03-12 | depth 0.1 m
CACCTCCCCCCCTCACCACCACCACCAACACCAACACCCCCTCACACTCCCAAATGCCAACCACAACCGCCCCAGACCCCTTCGCGACCTTCACATTCTACCACCCCTGCCTCTTGCCGCCGTCGCCGATCCAGCACCTGCCTGGGGAGCGTCCCGCGGTGGGCCAGCGCGAGGAGGCGGGGGTTGGGGGGGTGAATGCGATTATGACGGAGCTGCCGACGCCGCCGTTGGATCCGCCGCCGCCTTATCCGGGGTCGGCGAGGAACAGCGCCGTGGGGGCGGGCGGCACGGATGCAGTTGGGGCTGTTGGTGCCGTTGGGTTGGGTGTCAGCCTGAGGCGCTCGACGCAGACGGTCAGGCGGAAACATCAGAGCTATCAACGGGCTGGGGTTGCCAGTGGGGAGGTCATGCGTGCGACGGGGGGGTATATAATCCATGCGCTGCCGCCGTCACCTGAGAGCTCGCCTTCGCCACCACCTCCTGCAGAGGGGCCTCGGACACAAAGGGAGGAGGGGACGGTGACGGCAGGTGATGGGGATATCCAACTTGACCCACACCCCCAGCCTTTGAGGGAAAGGTCTTTGTCGATTTCCAGCGATGAGACGGTGCTTGATCTGGCACGGGAGGAGGTGCAACTTGCTGCGCCGCAGCCACGGCGGGCGGTTAGCTGCGTGCCGGCGCAGTGGGAGTGGGATGATGCGTCGAGCAGCGTGTATTCCGAGTCTGAGTTTGGTGGGGACGAGGGGGATGACGAAGGGGAGTTTCGTTTGGTTTGGGGGGAGGAGGAAGATGAGAGCGTGTATGTTGGGGAGCCAAAGAATGGATTGGCAAGGGAGGAGGTAGGGACGGAGGAGGATGGAGCGGCGAAGGATAGCGTGTGGGACGAGGTAGGGACGGAGGAGGATGGAGCGGCGAAGGATAGCGTGTGGGACGAGTGGGGGTATATGACGCCTTACTACCTGGCAGTTAGCACGGGCGGGGATGGGATAGAGGAGGAGAAGGAGGTGGAGGAGGAGAAGCAAGAGGCGTTGGAAGTGCTGTGGGGGGTCATTGACGGGTTGTTGGGGCCGGGGGAGACGCGGTTGGGGGAGTATGATATTGAGGGTGCGGTTGAGGCGCAAGCCACGATAGAAGTGGGCGCAAATGATGTTGATGAAGCTTTTGGTGGCGGCATAGCGGGCGTCGGCGTGAAATGGAACGATGAGACGAGACGGGCCAGCGGACGAGGAGTTGTGGGTATGGAGGCGCTTCGGGAGAGGTGTGCGGCAAAGCAGGAGATGGGCTGGTGGAGGGACTTTCGGCAGGGACTAGTCATGTCATAGGGTGTTCATTTCCGTTCTTTATTCCTTTAGATTCTGTCGGTATCATGATATAATTCAGGGTCACATGAACAAGCTGTTGGCTCCATGGGGCGCCCGTTATACCTTGGGTTGAGTCGAGTTGGGTAAAAACAGTCGAGTTTGTTTGTGTTCAGGGTGAACAAATGCAATGTCTTAGCCCCTGGATAAGCCAAGTAATCTCGACATCGCTGAAGTGGCTCTATCACCTTCCGCAGCATGTCCTGTCTCCATCGGTCAGGAGAGACACTACGATTCCCCCCAAGACACCACGCCACAGCGCCGGCGTAATCGGAGCCTGCGTCCTCATTCACCTGGCACTGCCAGTCGCGGGCCGCCATGACATCGAAGACGGCCTTCTCCCTGTCGTTCCCACCTGCCGGCCATCCCTTTCTCCAGGGCTGGTCTTCGAGAACTCCTCCAAAACACAGCTCCAACAGCACAATGCCGAGGTGGTCCAACGAGTCACCCAAACGAGTCGGCCCCGCAACGCTGTTGGCGGTTCCTGTCCCTAGCCTAGCCGCGGCGAAGTCGCGGTTGATATGCGGCTCGTCGAGCAGGAAGAGATTGGGGTTTGCGGGGTCGCTGAGGAAGCTGATGTCGGCTTTTCTCAGCGCTGTTGGCGGCAGCAGCCAGGGCGAGCCCGCAAGCTGTAGGAATGAGGACGCGATGGTCAGCGACAGCGCGTACCGTTGCGAGCGGCTCGGCGGCGGCAGGACGGCTCCGCGCAGCATCTCGTCCAGCGTCATCGAGGGGATGGCATCGGCGCTCTGGTGCGAGATGGTGTAGACGTAGTACCGACAGTCGCCCTCGGCGAGATATCCACAGTAGGACGCTTCCGGGACCTTTAGGGAGGTGCATAGATTAGAGATTTCTTGCGTCACGCTGAATTGGGAGCTTTGCCCCGGGGCGGTAAGCGTGACCGATGGCGGAGGTTTGACGCTATCCCCTCTGGTGTTAGTTGGAGTGAGTTCTTTGGTTGTCCGGTGGGGGACGAACCTCGGTTGTTGGAGGCAAAGAGTCGTCGTGCCTTCGTTCCTCCTTCGAAGGGCCGACCTAGTCGGGCGGCCCATCCGGTGATAAGGCTTGCGTGGCGGCATGCTTGGAGCTTCGAGTAGAGTCAGGCTCTCCTTTAAGAGTACCGCTAAGGCATCGTCGCCCTGCGAGATCCTGGTCCTGTGTATTTCCCAGCAGGATGAGGCCAGCTCAGTGAAGATGACTTCAAAGCCGGGAGTCTTGCTCGTCCGGTGTTGCAGGAGCAGCTTTGCATCGTGTTGCTGGCAGCGGCACTTGAAAGCCAGAGCGAGGGCCCGGAAGAGGTTACAGGCCTGTACCCAGAAACTGCAGATTGCGTTGTCAATAGCGGTTCGATTCTCTCTCGTTGTTCTCTTTTGTATGGCCTGCGTATCCTCGTCGCTGGAATTGAGCAGCTTCTCCAACTTGTCATTATAGCCTTGGAGCTCGGCAAAGAGACGCTTGCGCACGACTTCGTTGTTGCTGAACTTAAGCCTGTATAGCTGGAACAATAGCTTGTCTTTGACCGCAGGTGATCTTGGTCTGTAGGAACCACTGCTGAGTTTCTAGATATTGTCAAGGCGAGTCGCTGTGTTGTTCAGGTAGGTAACCAGGTACGTACTGGGATGGTCATTTGTTCCTGGACGAGCCTCGAATCGATGGAAAGCTCCTGGCTAATTTCGCCCATCACTCTTTCAATTCCATTGATGTACTGGAGGTACAGCTGGTGTGAGTCCCCGAGACGCTCCTCAAGTAAATTGGAGATGGACTGGTCCTTCCAACTGTCACCTCCAGGTGAAGAGAGGAGCTCCCGAATCTTGTCGTCGTCCGCTACAAGAGGGAGAAGCAGCTGCTTCAACTGTCTCGTGAACAAAATCTGGTGGAAGTCCAAGTCATCCCGCCATTTCTTGTATTCGAGACGGACTTTGCCCCAGAGGCCAAGCCGTGTCGCGATCTCGCGATATTTCTCGAGCGCGGAGAGGACGAGAGGGAATGCTCCTAGCACAACGCCTGCGACCTCAAATCCAGACATTGTACGCGTTCCACAAGCAAGCAAAGTAAGGTGTCGGATTGAAACACAAAACAAGAGAAAATAGACATAGACCGGTATTGATCTCCTTGAGTAGCTGGGTACCGGGAAGGTAAGCGAAGGAGGAGGGGTTTTGCGGGACACGCGGAGGGGAAACGGATGGGTTGGGCTGATGCACCACTGATGCAGTAACTGGCCAACCATGTTGCTTCCTGGTGCGGGGTAATTGGTCTCGACATGCAGGCAAGAGACGGAGGACTCCAACCACCCCCCCCCAAGCGGTTGCTTTCATCGTTTATCCAGCCATCTCTGGAGTCATCCATTACCGAACCACCCTTCGCCGACTAGAAGTCTAAGTCCCCATCACAACTATGGCAGACTTGGCTGCAGTTGGGTCGTCTTTGACCGCAGAGAGCATCTCACACAAGAGTCGGCACGTCCGACAAGGCCTCCTTGACTTGAACGCGTGCCTCGACGAAAAGCAGCAACACAGCAAGTCTCCCTTAGTACCTTTGGCATCCATCACCGATGCTACAGAGAGGTTTGCGTTGTGGACTGGAAGCCTGGGTGCTCTTCGGCAACCCGAATCAAAGCTGTCGCTGGACTCACGACTCTCAGACGCGGCTGATATCCGCAAGCACAGATATCGCCAGCTCGACGAGATGGTCAACGCGATCGCCAGTCGTCAGTACTACCCTTTACCTATTGAACGGAGACCTGTCTTACGGAAAAATCCCAGTGACAGACATGGTGCTTGGGACAGTCCTGAACCGAAATGCCGCTCTTGATCCCGACGCACCTGACTCGACGGATGCTCCCGAAGGCCTCAACACCCCCCTGGATGAAGCTAACATAATGCTCCAGATTATCCTGGAGTCGATCCGCTCGCTCTTCCGTATTGGAGTTCTCGTTCGGAAGTCGAGCCCTCGCGACCGGTTCAAAAGAGCGCTCCAGGCATCACAAATGGCTGTTCCAGCTTCGTTCGACATTGACCGCGTCTAGCAAAAGCACCCAAAGACCAGGAGTACCGGGCTCGCAACACGGCTCGGCGGTGCCATTGCCAAGAGGCGCCAGTTCATCATGTATTGTCGGGATCATAGACTCCATTTGGGTACAGATGAGGAGGATATCGAAGTTCTTGCAACAGCCACACAGCGAGTCTCGAGCAAAGCAAGCACGTTCATGCCTCAGCCCGACACGACTTGGCTCAACATTGACGACAGTCTTCGAGTCGAGCCTGAAGACGATTCTGTCACCACCTTGACGGTGTCGACGATTAGCGACTCGACGTCAGATTTCCAACTTCCACGCCTCTCGGATCTTTGCCAGAACCTGGAGCCATTTGAATGCCCCATCTGCTTCACGCTCCAGTCCTTTAAATATGAACGCTCTTGGCGGTAAGACTGATATCCCTATATCGGATCTTTCTCCCCGTCTACACAAAGCTAACCGGCTGCTGCCATCCGTTTATTAGCCTCCACGCCTTCCGAGATCTCAAGACATATGTATGCACCTGCGGCGGTCTGGAGTGCGATGGCGCATTCTTCGGCGACCCCGACTCGTGGTTTGAGCACGAATTACAAGAGCACAGGGCACCCTATTTTTGCGTCTTGTGTGGCTGGGGACCACGCCCACGCAAGGAGCTGTGCACCCACTTGTCGGAATCCCATGCGTTTTTCCCGGACAACCAACAGAAAATGCTCGAGAACGCAGGGCGAGGAGTTGCCAGCGCATTTCTTGCGCGAGACTGCCCCTTTTGCAACGAGTGGGCAGACAGGCTTTGCTCTATGGAAACAACGTCGACGTCGCCAGTGATGGCACCAGCCCAGGACGTCTCTGTCAGCGTCGACCGGTTTAAACGCCACGTCGCGAGACACCAGGAAGAGCTTGCAATCATTGCGTTACCACGGGGAACGGAAGAAACTGAAACTCCAGCGTCTGGCTCAGCCGCTGCCCAACCCTCGATTGCACCGTCTGTTTCAAGTTCGGAAGGGGAAGAACTGCAGGACGACTACCAAGACCCAGCTGAGGAGAGCCTAGCGCCCGGGAACCCCGCCCAGGAGCAAGCCCAACCATCAAACAGTGGAAAGCTTCTTGAGAATGGAGCCCTCTGGTGCGAGTTCTCTGAACTCCTGGGCTGCGAAACAACTTGTACGTCGAACCGCCAAGTCGCTTCCAACCAACCTCCCCAGCTTTTTCTCCCCCAACCCCAACATTAAATCCATCCCCACGCTGATATCCCCATTCCCTAGTCCCCCTCAACGACGAACAGGCCTGGGTAACCCATCACGCCTGGCACATCCTCCCCGAGTACCCCACGCACCTAGCGTGCTGGTTCTGCAACGACACCCAATTCCTTGCCCCTTCCCCGGGCGACGCCCCCTTGACTTTCATCCAGCGCATGCAGCACATCCGAGGCCACATCCTCTCCGACGCGCGCCTGTCCGCTAAGAGCATGCGCCCGGACTTCGGGGTCATCACGCACCTGCATGACGTCGGGGTGTTGAGCGACGCGAAGTTTGAGGCTGCTAGGATGGGTGGTGCCCAGCACCGGCCATCGTCGGGCACGTGGAACGAGGACGATGACAGGACACTGCTCGCCCTGCGCGCGATGGGCAAGAACTGGAACCAGATCCAAAGGGAGGCCTTCCCGGGCAAGACGGGCAACGCGTGCCGGAAGCGACACGAGCGGCTGATGGAGCGCCGCGGCCAAACCGAATTCGACAACCAGAAGCTCGAGCGGTTATGTACGGAGTATATGGCCGTGCGCAAGGAGATATGGCAACCGCTGGCATCGCGGTACGGCGAAAAGTGGAACATTGTCGAGATGCAGGTCCGTCACTCTCCGTCACCCTCCTCCACCTCTCTCCTCCACTAACCCCCCTGTTCCCACTAGTGTATGTCCAATGGCCTCAAGAACATCCAGTCCCACGCCCGAGCCTACGCCCGCCGCGAGCGCCTCGAATCCGGTCACCTAGATGCTACTTACCCAGACGACGGCGGCCTGGACTACGTCACTCCCATCGACGACCTCGACGTCCCAGACCAGTCCTACTCCTCTTCAGGAACAGGCGGCTCCTCCACAGGGCCGCACTCCACCGCTGCGGCGGCTGCAGCTTTTTAAACTACCTCCATCACCACCAACAATAACCCCTTCACACTAGAGTCAGAAAGGCTAGATAGGTATTAGGCCCCAATATAGTCAGCCATGCAGCCGTCGGGGCCGGACAGTTAGGGGTCAAGCCTGGGACATGGGAGTCGGCTGTCGAACAGAGATCTGGGAAAACCTTGGCAGAATTACTGGTTTGTTGCCTTGGTAGAGTGCGCGGCTATTTTCTTTTGGCCGCAACCTCGGCAGCCCTGCTCGCACTCAGAGGTTGAGAGACGTTTGAATATCTGGGAGGGCCGCCCGGACATCAGGTTCAGCGACTGGTCGTTATATGCCCACGATTCCGGACATATTTTGTGAGCTTTGCACAATATTACGTCGATAAATGCATATTCCAGTCAAAGCCAGGACTTTCCCCTTCCCGCCTCCCTTCTCCAGAGTCTCCGCACGAATTTGCACCGCGTATAACCCCCAAGGGTCATGGACCAAGCGCCCACTGCAAAATCCTGGTTCCGTAAGCCAGCTAAGGGGGGTAAAACCGCTACAGCCAAGGCCAGCAACGACGTCAAGGATCATCTTGGCGGCAGCACGGAGCTTGTGGTTCCTAATTCGATATATGACCTTGCAATGTCTGGACTTGCTACTGATAATGAGACGGTCGCTGGAGCGTTCGGGTTTAGTGACTTAAGGTTTGTCCCGCCCGCCGATGGCGAGCACGGCTTGATGATCACTCTCGAGGGCAGTCGTATGGGCACGCAGGACGTTCCGGCCGATCCGCGGACGACGATTGTCCGGGACAAAGTGTTAGAGGGAGCCAGGTTCAAGGTCGAACCACACCCGTGGGAAGTCGAGATGGATGCCTAGTCAATTAATTGGCTTACCATACACCCCACAACAGATTGCAGGGAGGAAATCCTTACTTCGAGTGAAGAACAATACACCGATGATGATGTATACCTTCCAATGACCTCCAGAAGAAACGTCCGATACTCAGATAGTTAAAGTAGATCAGAATTTATAACTGGTTTTCATGAAACCCAGCTACCCGTCTCCACCCTTGTGTCATTCAAACTCAACTCAACCAGCAATGGCGTATACAGGGACGTAATAGGCCAAGCCTTGGCGTTGTAACCGTGTGACAATGGTCGACGACACCCCTGTGGTAAGAGTGGACGTTTTATATATTTTTCTGACTGTCAAGTCGGGTTGTATCCATGTGGGCATTTGGGTCACAATTCATTCAACCTATTACTGAAGCCACCCTTTTGAAGAGACGTAGACTATAAAGCTGACTGACTACTACTCTAAAAGCATGAATATAGTACCAGCATCAACATGAATTTTCAGGCTGCGGCATTCCTGCCTCAACGACTCCCACCGCTCCGCGAAATTGCACTCCTCCGACGCGCCACACAAATCCTCCGTTGCCAGCGCCGTGCCATATACTCGCACGCTGGCCTTCCACTTGCTCGCCTCTCTCGCCCTGACGAAGAGGGCTCTTCTCGACGAGCGGACCCCGCAGACAAGATCCTCCGGCCAGATAAGCTGCGATGCTACGCCCATCTTCCGTGCTGTGCGACTGCCGCTGCTTCTCACCAAGTACACCCGCGGCTGGACAGGTGCTAACCTGTCTGAGGGTTGCTGGAGGGGTTCTGGTGCTTGGGGGGAGAATGATGTGCCCCGCTGGGCTTGCGCGATATGGTATTGCACAGGGCTTTTGGTGTTATAGCCCTTGCTGATGTCCTCCTGCCAAGTGACGGTGCTCCGCCTATTGAAACACATCTTCTCAACTTCCAACTCGTTAGACCCGAGCAGCGCGCGGAGCAACGCGTCGTGCTCCCATCGGGCGTGTCCAAGTTCGGTAGCGGGGAACAGCTCCTGGATGGCACCGCGCCAAGCCGACACCTTCCTGGGGCTTGCAACCATCTCGCTGGCCAACGGCCCAACGTGCATGACGCAACCGAGCGGAACGGCCTCGAGGCAGAAGGAGCGGTAGCTTTGAGGGTCTGTGATGAGCTGAGTCGAGTCGTCCGGGTCCATGTTTTGCTCTTTCATGACTTGACTCAGGGGGTCCGGTTTGTTGGCCATCAGGAGGCTCTTGATGAGCGCGCCGGTTGGGACGATTTGAGCCTCGTCAGTAAACAAGTTACGACGATTCATGAACTCCATCGTGTCCTTCCACACCTCGTAGAGCGACTTGGTATAGTCCATCAGGAAGTCGGTCGCGTCGATGGCAAGCCCGACGAGCCCGTACACCTTGTCTCGCGGCTCGAAGCACTGCGCATCCCTATGTTCCTCCAGCAACCTCTTCAGGGTATGCGAGCCGTGGTACCTTTCCTCACGGAGCAGCCTGTTGAGCCGCAGTGGCCCGTCTTTTCCATCGCTGTTGTGCATGGTGAGGAATTGGATGAAGTCTGCCCACGACATGGCCTGCTGGCCAAAGCAGACCTGAAGATCTTTCGCACTCCCAATCTCCTGCAGAATCCAGAGGCGACCCCAGTACAGGTCGGTCCGCAGGTAGCGGACCAGTTCCTGCTCACGGCTGAGGTTGTGCTTGGAAGTGTTGTCCCTCGGCTTGTTGTCCTGCGGCTCCTCGTCCGCGACCGGCAGCTTCTTCCCCTCCCCATGTTCCTTGCTTGCCATCTCCCTCTGCAGCTCTGCATACTTCCCCGCCCCCAACCAAACCACAACCCTCCTCGCCCTGAAATAAATCTGGTCCATAATCCGCAGCTGCCGCGTCTTCTCCGCAATATCCCCCTGGTTGATGCACACAGCATCGATCCAGAACATCTGGTGCCGCGTGGACCGCTGGCGGAGGAAGCGGAGCGCGTCCCGAAGGTTCCGTCTGACCTGGAACGGGCAGCCGTTGAGCGTGACCGTCTCCTTTTCCTCCTCGTTGTCGGGCCCCCATCGGTACGACAGGGCATGAAACACGGGCCGGCTGGCAAAGGTCACCTCGCGTACGGTGCAGACTAGAGGGTCGGTGTCGTGCGCGGCTGGCGAGATCTCGAGGAGCCGGATGCTTTCTTCGTCGAGGTTGCTTCCTTGGTAGGCGGCATCGTTGTCGATCTTGGGTTTGGCTGTGCTCGCGGGGGTTGTTGCTTCACCGGCGCCGGACCCGGGATGGGTCCGCGGGCGGGATTGGTTTGGGATCGTGATCTCTTGGTTGGACATGGCTTTGGCCTCGACTGTAGGTGGGTTGAGAGATGGTGCAGGAGTTTAAGGGAGCAAAACTCGGAGACCCTACTGTCACTGGTGGGCGTTGAAGGTGGTGGAGAGGAGGGAGCACAGCCTTGGGCCGGGAATTCGGCCTCGCGCGGGGTTGCAGAGGCACACCACCTGCATGCGAAAAGGTTGGAAGGAATCAGAACCAACAAGAGCGGCATAACACAGTCACACCCCCATATTTGATTGGTTGCGGTAGCGCCAAAGGGGCTAGGTTTCAGGAGCCAGGCAGCCCCCCGACCAGACAATAATTATCCCACATCGGGAGAGGAGGCCGGTGGGTTCCAACGTGTTAGAAGCGACGGGACTGGGAGGATTGTTAGACGGGTGCCTCTCGTGATGCAGGGAAGCTAAGGCGGCGGGGGCAGCACCTGAAGTTTCATGCACCTAGGTAGTCACCCTAAGATCATCTCAAGGTGGAATCTAGGATTTAAACGCGAACGGGGAGGTTCGGTATTAACCAGCGCCGGAGTTTGTTCGTGTTACCAGTTTGACAGATGCTTCAGTTTCATCTTCGAGGACACCTCTGCCGGCAGCCCTGACTGACTGGATAACGGGAGTAGGGACTTACCTATATGTTAGAGTCGGCGTCGGTCCTGCCTGGCGACAGGCAAGATTCAGGATTTAGGACTCGGGATCGAGTGTTAGCTAGAACCCTACCACGACGTAAACTAAAAGTCGAAAACTGCAGTCTGCTGACAAATTTTATGGACTTTCATCATAACCTATCGGCATCGAGGATTACGCTGCGCCGGCCCATACAGTACATGTATGGCGGAGGACCAAGAGCCTAAACACGATGGGCCTCTACGCAGACGGGCTCCGGGCCGCAACTGTCTCTCAAAAGCTCAAACTCGGTCGTCACACCACCTGTGACCGGCATCTCCTGCTTAAGACCAACGCCGCCGCCAAATCCTTCTGTCCTGCAAGGAAAGCTTCCGGACATGAACAAGACCAACGCCCAGTGAAGAAGATGAGACTGGGTCGGATCGCGGTGGTGGGGGAGGAGGACAAGGCATTGGCGCAGCAACTTGCGGCCTTGTTGCAAGATGAAGCTCCTCGACGTGCTCCTCGACGCGCTCCTCGTCTTTACCCCAGGCGCGTCCGTTACACCAGGCGCGTCGCGCGCCGTGCGTTGGCCGAGACACGGACGACGCCACAGACAACGGCAGCCTATCATGGCCTGCGCAGTCAACGCCACCAATTTGGCTGCCTGAAAAAATGGATTGGGAAACGCAGACCGCGGACCATCTCGCACGCGGGGGGTTTTGGTCTGGTTGCCTGCAAACACCGACAGCCACGCGACAAGCAGCCCAGCAGTACCACCCCAAGGCGACCGACCTCGGCTCCGTCGAGCCATGGCCACTCCTGCCCCTGAAACCACCACTCCAAGCTCTCCTCCAACCTCACCCGCACTTCTCCAGGACGCCCTCCGAACTCTGGGTCAATGCGGCGAGATTTGTGGACAGCTCAGCATCTGGGCCGCGGCCCAGGGCCCTCGCGACGGGCCACTGACGCTCTTGCTCCGGAAGCACACAAAGACTCTGGCGGCTGAGTTCTGTGTCCACCAGACCCGCATTTCTGAACTACTCCGGCTCGTTGAGGGCGGAGCCAAAGACTGGGATGACATCTCCCTGGAGCTTCTCTCAGCGGTGGTGAGCACCAGATCACGACTCCTCGAGTGGTTCGAACTATACTCCTTCCACAACTGTGAGGAACGGGAGGGACATGACGGTGCATTGAACGTCCTCTTTGCCAGCAGGTTCATCCTGCAAGGCACTGCATTGCCCAAGACAACCTGCCCCTACTACACCGAAGATCACCTCCGCCGCATCGGTCTTGGGCTCCACGATCTTCTTCAGGAATTTCAGCCAGCCGGAATGAGCAGCCCGGGCGGAGCCCTTCCCCCTGCTGCCCGTCAGTTGTTGTGGTAAGCACGTGGCGAGGCTACCATGAGCCGCCCAGCCCAGCGCTGAGCTAACCCGACCTTGTTTGCAGCCTGAAGTTGGAGCTTTTCTTTGCCGAAGTCGCACAACAGTTCCGTCCCCGCTCCGTCCACACTTACGAAAGGTTCCTGGATGCCCCATACATTCTCGACTACGCCAGCCCGCCGTGCTTGGGAAGTTACGGCGTCGTGAGGAAGTTCAACCACCGACGGACTGGCGAAGCCCTCGCCATCAAGACTTTCTCCAAGGTCTTCGACGACGAGACCACGCGCAAGATTCTGCGCGAAATCGGCATTCTCCAGGTTTGCAGCCATAAGAACATCGTCCAACTCGTTGAAGCATTCAGAGCCAACGATGACTCCCAGTCGATGCACTTGGCGATTTCCCCGTGGGCGCCATGCACCCTGAAAGATTTCCTCCACATGCCAGAGCACGTGCGGGCAACGAAGTGCCCGTGGTTCCAGTCAGGTTCTGTCGACTCGGATCGCACCATCTACCGCATCATGTATGAGCTCGCCGACGCCGTCAGATACCTCCACGCCAACGAGATCAAGCACAAGGATCTCAAGCCCGACAACATCTTGCTGCACCACGAGGGGGACGCTGCCAAGGTTACGCCGCTGATCACCGACTTTGGCGTCAGCAAGATGTTCAGCAAAGATGCCCGCACCAACTACGTCGACAGCACACAGGTATACCTGGCGCCAGAGCAACTGCGCATGGAGTCCAGCACTCTGAAAGCAGACGTTTGGCAGCTGGGTTGTTGCTTTGCGCACCTCCTCGCACTGGCTGGAGGAGGCAGGCTGGCCTACGACAGGCTCCTCGACAGCTATATGAGGAGCGCGGATCGAAACTGCACGTACATCATCGCCAACGAACACTCTTCTTTCATGGGCGCTCTTGGCAAAATCTGCGTGAGGGGGAACTCGGCCCAGAAACGGCTGTATGGTATCGTTGCTTGCATGTTGGACTTAGGTCCTTCCGACCGCGTCGACATTGAGTCTGTCTGCGCGGTGCTCGCCAAAGTTGTTGGCTAGAGAATGGGGAGCAGGGTTGTGGTAGTACTTTGGTATAGAGACGCAATTTCATTTCTTCAGCTCATGTAATCTCTCATTATTGTTTTGTAATAGAGGCTCAGTGAACTTCAAGTTCTTGGCCATTCAACACGAGCAACGTTGGCGCACCATGCTACCATCCAAGGCCACATCCCTGCTCATGTGGTAGAACCTTTACTCCCACTGCTCCCCGGGGCGACTCGACAAAGTCGGGCCAACGATGCAAAGTTGAGATTGCCACGAAACGAAATGACCGGATGTGGTAATGCGGCGATCACCGGAGGGGAACTGACGCGCTGGACGGCTACTTGAAGATGGTCATGATAAATGAAGTATTCGATACGGTAGGTAGGGACGACCCACCCGTCTAGCGAGAACACTGGACGGTACGGATCGCAACCCCATCAATGACCGACGAAGGCCAGCCCTCTCCTGCTCCAAGACACCCCAGTCTAAGCAGAGATATACGACGAGCGGTAAAGCCAGCGCTGACATCCAACCCAAGAAACCAAACTATTGAAACCGTCCAACCCAGGTATCCCAACAAGAAACCGACCCAACTAACCCAACCATCCTCTCAACTTCACCCCCTCCCCCCGTCCACCCCCCCAAC
>FTEL01009452.1_pt1 | contig 13328 bp, 19 predicted proteins | sample 1658911 | NCBI WGS metagenome assembly FTEL01 (sample SAMEA3914869, study PRJEB12502) | metagenome | biome: forest; material: soil | place: USA | collected 2012-03-12 | depth 0.1 m
CACCCCGACCCCATTGACCCCCTTCGAGAACCACGCGTCACCCTCCTCCCGCCGCTGCGTCTGCCGGTGCACGCTGACGGCGGCGCCGACGCTCTTGACCAGCGCGGCGAAGCTGACGCCCGCGTAGGGCTTGGCCGGCCGCGGCCAGAGGAGCTGCTGCTTGGCCAGGGCCTTGACCAGCTCACCGAGGAGGAGCGAGTCGCAGTGGTGCGCGGTGCAGGGGGTTGCCGAGGTGGTCAGGTCGTCGAGGGTCTGGTGGAGCGTGGTGAGCGTGCGGGAGATGAGGGATTGCCGCTCTGTGTCGATGTGGTCTGCGGAGAGAGTTAGTCGGGGGTGTTTCTTGAGGGGTGCTCAGGGGGGAGAGGATTGACTGACTGATGATCTTCTCGCGGATGGGCAGGTTGAGCGTCTGGATCGGCCCCTGGGCCTGCGCCGCCGCCGTCTTGGACACGGCCTTGAAGATGTCGGACCGCCGGAACACGTGGCTGATGAAGATCCACAGCACGAGGTCGCGGTCGTAGACGTCCTGGATGCGGCCCTCAAGCTTGGAGATCCACCGGTCCGCGTACACGTCGACCGCGTCTAGCAGCTGCAGCCGGTCCACCACAACCGCGATCTGCGCCAGCGTCTCGAGGTCCACCGCCTTGGGCACCTGCGACCCTCGCCCGTGCACCGCGTTCACCACGATGCTGACAGCCTTGGGGTCGAACCCCTCGGCCAGCTTGAGGTGCACGCGCCCGTCCGACTGCCGCGTCGCCTTGGTGCTGCCGAACTGCAGCTTGTTGCGGAACACGCGCGAGGCCAGCGCGAGGTGCTTGGAGGAGACCTTGATGCGCAGCCCCGGGCGGGAGGCCGGCGCCGCGGCGTGGGTCTTCTTCTTGTGCAGCCCATTGATGCCGTTGACTTGGAATGGGTCCTCCCAGGGGGCGAACGGCTGGTTGGACGTGGGGACGATGAGGAGCGCGTCCGCGTCCGGGTCCACCTCGTAGAGGGGAGCCAGGTTCGCGAACGGCGAGGGCGTTACCAACACCTCGACTGCGGCCATCTTTTTTATCCCACAACGGTGCTGCGTCTCCGGGGTGATTAGGTAGAGTTTGTGACAGGTGGGTTTGAGTGGTTTGAGGTCAGAATTCAAGGGACGTTGTATTTCACGCAAGGAAGCAGGAGGTTGGAGTTCCCAGCGCATGCAGGCCAAATGCTCCAATGTTCCCTTCCCGCATGTCGTGCGGGGCTTTCTTGATCACGCAATTTTCAAAAATGGCTGGTGGCTGGCGCACGTTTTGGGTGGACAGTGACAAGCTCAGCTCGCTTCAGGCCGCTGGCCTAAAAAGTTGGGGGTTAGCCCAATGAGGCTCGACAACCCCCAACCCGTCTGGGGAACGCGGGGGAGCATCTCCGAGGATGAGGCCAGGTGGGTGTTGTGAGAGAGAGATTCAATCAACACAAGGGGAAAACAGTTCAGAAACCACCAATGACGTCTCAACATTCGGAGACCACGCAGACCTTTCCAGTGGAGATACAAGGCCTTTGTCCATCGTGGTGTTGTGGCCAATTTCAGGGGTTCGGATGAACGAGGGTTAGGGTTATTTGCTGCTTTGACGCTATCCCTAACCCTTGGATCAGAGTTGTCCAGCGTCCAGCTTTGACCGAGAGGTGGGAAAAGTCCATGGTAAAGGTATGCTTGGATTTGCATGCTTTTCCTTGAAATATAATGCGAGTAGTGTCGCAGTAGAAGACATCGGCCTCTCGCCGGGACATACTGCGCAACCACACACGCTAGGAACTGATGGGGTACGACAGACAGGAGACTCACTGGATGAGCATCGCCATGTGCCAGGCCAGATGTCCAAATGGATTTTTAAAGTAATTCAGAGACAAATACCAGCATCGCGGCCCGTGGCGACCAAGCACACAAGGCTGGCTGGGCTATCTACCCCTCCCCTCGACCACCCCAAGGAATAAGCTCGGCATTCCTTGCCGCCGCATCGTGCTCACGGGGGTACGGTTGATCGTGTTTCCATGACGTCCCAGACACTCGAAACGCCGAAATAGATCAAGCAGGTGAAAGGTCGATCGTGGCTGCTGATCCATTCCATCCTGGCGGTTCGGGCAGCACGGCAGCTCGGGGCACACTAAGGATCAGTCCAGACGATTAACATCCCGAGAGGACACAGCCATCCAAACCGTCGTATTAAACTGCAACGCTCGTTGTACCACCGGCTTAGTTGCTTGATTCGGGGCTGGATTACTTGCTTGATTCAGGGGCGGCTTGCCTTGTGCAAGGCACACTTTGAAAGGAGTGCATTGCCAAGTTGAGCCACGTCCTACCCTGTCTCATCTCATTAAAACCAGAGAACAAGTTTGATCAAAATATCTCTTCCTGCCAACAGGCACATTTTAGAAACCTGGTCGGCTCGGTTCATAATAGCCCGATGAAGGAACCTCGCGACTCCACCCACGGACATCAGGTACTCTATACGGCGTGGACTTCCGACTCGTCCCAGCCAAGACCAACACATGCTGAGGCATAAACACCAGCTTCAATGATCGTGTGTTTCCTCCAGAGCCGGCGGATTCTCAGCCGCCTGTCGTCTCTCCCGGGTTTCCTCTTCTCCCACGGATCTCGGAGCTGCGGGACGGCATGGCTGTAATCTGAGACAGGCTGTGCTCAAGCGAACCCCGGGTCGACCAGACCTAGGCGGATCGATTCGCCGGGTACAGGCACAGCCCAGAGCCAACGACCCGACAGCGGGAAGCTGGAAACCATGGAAACCCCTGTCTCTTTTTCATGCTTTCTCTTCTCGCCGTACACCGTGCCATGAGTGGGAAGCGGTCTCACCAACTGACAGCCCGCCCCCAGATTCAACCTGCACGAGGTGATGTGAGACTGACCCAGCGCAATCTCTATCCGTTTAACCGTCGCAAGTAATACACCACCTTGTTCATCATTCGCCACGCCTCGCTTGATGATCCTGGCGGGGTTCGGTGGACTTAGATGGACTGCATCTTGAAGCTCAGTCTTCCTCAACGACGACCGGGTAGACGCTTACACTACAGCCGGCTCAAACAACAGACCAGGCACTGGTCCATACCTCGGGCGGCGGATGAATATGCAAGCTGCAACCTCCCCACAAACTGCCATGCAGATGGTAATTGTCCAGACTCATTGCGGGGGCCGTGCCTAACCTCCAAGGCGACATTCCCCCCGGTATATCCCACATCCGGTATACCTGATCAATATCGTGGTCACCCACACAGGCGGTAAGACGCTGCTGTTTGTCACGTCACACACCAGACGTCACACGTCACCTCTGCAATCACCACTACAACGCCACCGTCTGTGACTTACTTTTGATATTCCCGCCATTCTCCAACTCCAGGAATGAAGTTGCAACAGCAACTACCGGCTAAAAGGGGCCAGACAGGGCCGACGAAATCGCCGAACCCTTGCCGTGCCCTCATCCACACAGATCTTGCCCATAGTACGAATTAGATTCGATGTGGATTCTCCCACACGCGGGCACGGGGCGTGTGCGATCAGCAGATTGGCCCGAGGCAGGCGGCACGATCCCCCAGCAGCGGGAAATCTAAACAGAATCTGGACCACAATAACAACCCAATTCGGGAGGTCTCCAGGCACCGGGGCGGCGGGTTCGCGATCTACAGGCACGCACGCCTCGCGATCCTTGCGCGTGTTCTTGAAACCCGACCTCGAGATCCTCGCTCGGCGGCGATCCCCCAGCGGCCGAGACTTCAGGCTGAAGAAATGGCACGTTGGCCTGGCTGGCTGGCCCGCCGTTTCGTTTGCCGCGTCGTCTTTTCGGCACTTGCGCGCCGGCAGAAGGCGCCATAGTGGCCAAGCCTCTTGGCTCTGTCGTCGGTATATGTGACGGGGGGAAGAGGTCAGGTTTGTGGTGTGGCGCAATGGACGGTCGGGAGGTTAGGCACGGGTGGAGGGTTGGAGCGTTGGCGCGTGGGACCGGGGCGAGGGTGACCGTGGGACGCGCCCCGGGTGGCATAATACTGACAATATAGGGGAAACGTGCCGCGGTGGGGGATGGGGAGGATGGTCAGGCGTTGGTCATGCATAGGGGGCAATGGCTTGGCTGCGGGTGAGGGCTGGGTTGGTGCGGGTGGGAGGCGAGGGTGTGGGGTCGGGCGCGGCATGGAGAAAGACGATCGGCTTCGAGCTTCTGGAAATGGGAATCTCGGAGCCAGCGCAGGGGGCGAGTGACCCGGTTGCGGCCAAGGCCGCGCCGAGTTTTGCGGGGGAGCCGTAGATCACGGAACGGATTCAGGCTAATGGGAGAGGCCCCCTTTCATTCGTCTGCCGTGTATTGAAGTCTGGGGGTGGCGCTACCCCGGACCAGGCTATGCGGCTCGCACTCTGCCCCTGCCAGAGCCTCGTCAACCGAAACGGTTGGCCAAAGAGCCAGGCAAGCGAAACAGCCGACTGCCGTGCTATAGTGCCCCTCGGGCCTGTGGTGATGAAGCTTGATCAACAAGCGTGGTGTCGAGATGTAAGCCAAGACTTCGCAACTCTTGGCTCACGGCTCCCACTGGGGCGGTTGTTGGCGGGGACTATGACATCAAAGTGTGAGGGGCGGGAAAACCTGCTGGTTCTGTGGCCGAGTCTTTGCCCGGAGAGTAGAGGAGTCTGAGGGGGCGCTTAAAGTGTATATAGATGGTCCCCGCCTCTCGCAACTTCGTGATCTATCCCCATCCTCACCAGTGTCCTCATCCCCAAGTCTCCAGATCCAACCGCAACCATGGTTTCCATCAAGGCCCTCCTCATCGGCGCCACTGGCGCCCTCGCCATGCCCTTCAACGTGACGAGCATGAGCGAACTCATGGCTCGTGGCGGCACCCCCAGCGGCACCGGCACCCACAACGGCTTCTACTACTCGTTCTGGACCGACGGCGGCGGCAACGTCAACTACCAGAACGGCAACGCTGGCTCGTACAGCGTCAGCTGGCAGAACTGCGGCAACTTCGTTGGCGGCAAGGGCTGGTATGTTCTACTTCTGACTTCTCTCTGACCCACCTCCTTTCCCTCTTCACTCTGATTCAGGGACTCGTTGCTGATGCGTCCGTCCCACGTCCAGGAATCCCGGTGCGGCCCGCACCATCAACTTCTCTGGTACCTTTAGCCCCCAGGGTAACGGCTACCTGGCCATCTACGGGTGGACCAAGAACCCCCTGGTCGAGTACTACATCGTCGAGTCCTTCGGCAACTACGACCCCTCGTCGCAGGCCAGCAAGTTCGGCAGCATCACCCAGGACGGCAGCACCTACACCATCGCCAAGACCAGGCGCGTCAACCAGCCGTCCATTGAGGGCACCAGCACCTTTGACCAGTTCTGGTCCGTCCGCCAGAACCACCGTACCTCGGGCTCCGTCAATGTTGGCGCTCACTTCAACGCCTGGGCCCAGTCCGGCCTCAAGCTCGGTTCGCACGACTACCAGATCGTCGCCACTGAGGGCTACCAGAGCAGCGGCTCGTCCTCCATCACCGTGTCTTAAGTGGAGGCAGTCAAATGGGCATGTTGCTGAGTCACGGTTGTCGGGCCTAAAAGGGGGACTTGGTGGGCGAAGGAGTAAGGGATAGGGGGCGGGAGAGGTGGAACCTCCAATCAGGCATGCACCGTTTGTTTCCATTGTCGAGCTGCAGACCTTTGTACATATTGTTTTGCCTTGCTCTTTTTCCTGTGTCGGCTTGATTTGAGCATGGGACACTGGCTGTACATACCCCAAGTCGAGTCTCTAACCAGCTTGGATGCCACCACTTGCTTTTGATCCTGAGACGAGGAGACGTCGTGTGTGACTGAGCACACCATTACATGGCATCATCAAGTCGCCATACCGCCAGGATTAGTTCACGGGGGGACGCAACCTCTCCTCGCTCCGACTCCGGCAACACCTATCCACTTCCTGATACATCTCAGAGAACTCACTGTGAACTGCCGACCGCCGAAAAGGCCGAGACAGTGGTGTCTCTGACAACTCTGGTTGTGTTACCCACGCTGAAACCTTTTGTGTTGGTCACCAGACACCGAAAGGGTGAAGCTGTGGCAGGTAAGATGATGAGAGGTGACGTGGTAGATACTCCGGCATCGAGAACATGACCGAGCAGAGGAGTATGTCCTAGACAGTTGTGCGACGTGTGTCAGGTTGCTCTGCGCAAGCCGTAATACCCAACATCACCGAACAACAGGCTCCTGGGGTTGAGCTCAACGGCAGTTCAGAAATCGGTACGTTATTCCTTCATTGCGTGCTGTTATTCTTGCTTGTTACATGAACTGGTTGACAGGATTGGGGCGTCAAGGGGAAATACTACTGGAAGGTCCTCGATTTGATAGTTGCAACGACACCGCCGAGTTAGCATACGGACTTTCTCCCCTCTCATTCCAGCGCCCGATCAACATCCATGGTCGACATGATGCTGCCCGTAGGTCTTTTCACCTCGCGGATTCTCAATGACGGATCCGCTGCCTGGAGCACCTCGTTCCACTCCCCCAAATCTCTCTCCTGCCCATTGAACCGCTGCATCATACCGACATCACGCATTCTCAGTTCGCGTTCCACAACAGACGGGATACTCCCCGGCTCAGGGAGGAGAATGTCCATAATGACAATGTGTGACCTTGGGCCCATGGCGGAGACCGTGTTCTTGAGCATGGCAGCGGCCTTGTCGGCGTTCCAGTTGTGCAGGATCTGTCGGAACAGGTACACATCGGCTCCTTGGACGGGTTGTGGGGTGAAGAAATCGTGACCTTGGAAGGTAATGCGGGATCCAATTTCCGCGGGTTGCTTCTCACGGACGGATTTGTTGCCCTCTTCGGCGACGGTAGTGAGATCCTGGACGATGAACGAGAGGGAGGGAAAGGCCGTGGCGAGCGCAACGCTGATATGGCCGGTGTTGCCACCAATCTGTTTGATCCCAAGAGGCTGGTGTTTAGTGTCTTTCCGAGATTATCTGACCCCGGGCTTGGCAAGGACTCGCGGGGTCACGCACATGAGGGTGGGCTAGGGACACTTACGTCGACGACAGTTCCGTTCCCGAGAGCCCCCCAGTTGAAGCCGTTGATGAGATGCTCGAGACTGCCACTAAGCCTTTTGCCAACTAGGATCATCAACCTCTCAAACAACTCGTTGAGACCGCCATCTCTGGCGATGTACTCGTACATGGGCAGATCCGTGTTGTTAGCAGCGTTGAACGCCGTCTCGTTGGGCGCGGTGCTGTGAGGCCATCGCTGGTGGGCAGTTACCATGGCCGCGATAATCGGGAGGTCGAAGCTAGTCATCCATACTCGCACGGTCCGCAGGCCCGCGTCTTCCACCATGGGCGATGAACCCTGACACGGGCTCCTCGAAGATGCCGCCTGTCATGGCCATGCGTGCAAGGGACTTGAGCCGCAGCGCAGATACGCCCGCCCTGGCCGCAAGATCCGTGTACGAGATGCTGCCCCGCAAGGGCACAAGCTCAAAAATGCCAAAGTTGTTCATCCATCGCAGGATTTCCAAATGTTGGTACTAGACGGAAAAGGTTAGAGAATTGCGGTATGGGCGCTGGAACTCCAGTGGAAGCACTCACTCCCGCCACAGAATGGAATAGATGGTCTCGAGGACCAGAAACCAGACGAAATATCTGCAGCGCGCTGTCCAAAATCTTGTCTCTTGCCGCTAGCACCTCCTCGGATGCACCTGCGGGCAACCTGCTGACCGGCACATCACGGCCGAAACTCGGCTTTGGGAGCCCATGGGCCCTGAGATAACCGGTGAACGACTTAGTTTGGTCACCAAGATCCTGAACCAGGAGATCCAACGGGGATGAGGTGTCGTTATGCTCAGTGTTACCAGGCATGGCGAGGGGTAGAAGCGGCTGCGGTTTGGATATGCAAGGGGTTAAGACTGCGAGAATGTATGTCACAACATTTCCAGCCCGGAGAGGCGGAGGAGGAGCTCTTAAGATAACATCCACGACTGACTCGGCGATATGTTCGGTCTGTCGAGGCGTCTGGCAAGAAGCAAACAAGCAAACTGATGCGTGTCTCTGCTCGGCAGCCCCGGGTCTCGGGTGTCGGAAATTGGTTCGCGTGACGCTCGTGCTGTGTATTCGGGAAACTGGGAGCGACGGCACATACAACCGAGGGGCTTTTCCTGCGAAGTAAAGGCCTGTTCCACCTCCTTGTCCTTTTGTGTCTCGTCACAGTGGTAGGGAGAAGTGGGTGCCTATCACGAACTCAAGGGACCGTGGAGCAAGACATACATGGCTCCAGTCCATGTTTAATCACCTATCCGTGATTGAAAGCCAACATACTCGTGTCGATCGGAAATAGAATTGGACAACCTTACTCATTATGATAACGGGGCGTCTAACTAGATTGTGAATCCTCGCCAAATAGCGCAGAACCCGAGAACCCCGAACACAGTCCCACAACATCACTCCTCGCCCCCTGCACGTCTTACTCGAGCCTGTTGAACCCCTCCAAGTTGATTCGTTGCCACATATCTGTTCGTACGCCGGGGGTTTGATGAAACCTGTCCCACAGCGCTGCGCTGGCTCTGCGGAGGAAGTCCTTGCCCTTGTCTCCGATGAACGTCGGGACCTGTCAACGTAGCCGATGCAACCCCACCGGAGGGAGCCTGCTGCCGGCTTCCTGCTGCTTGTGTCGGCTGTCCTCCTCCTTGTCTCTGGGGCATGGGTTGGGATGGAGTGCGTGGGGGGGTCGAGCTGGAGCCAGCGCCAGGGCCAGGCGCGGTATTGGTTCGTAGGGCAGCTTCCGTGCAGACCTCGACGCCCAGAGAAGCCGCAACCATCCCGCAGGTTGGCTGCATGACGTGCTTGCAGACCATCCGCGGGGGCCGCAGGCTAGACTCGGAGACGCAGGGCTCAATTAGCCTGCCGATGTTGGGATCCGACCGGAACTTGTAGCCCCATATCACCATCCTCAGACCACCTTGCCGGGCCCTACCGGCCCCCGCGGAGCCCCGGAAAGTGGAAAACCTGTCGTCTCCCACCGCTGCTAGCTGCAGCATGTGATAGACCCCATCGGGGGCATGGAATCCCCATGTTTGAGCCCGTAAGAGGACCGCAGTGTCAGCCCACCAAGTGATCATCCCGTTCGCCTGCTCCACGCCGTTCTCCAGGTCGTTCCGGATATTCCCGCCCCACTCTCCCCGCGGAACCGTCGAGAAGAACATGGTACCGCCTGTAGGGGTGTTTGTCGGTCCGTTCGGAGGCCGACTCCAAGGAACGAAGAGCCCGGCTATCTCGCAGGTTCCTTCCGGGGTGTGGGCCTCGTTGTACTGTTTCAACCACCTGAAGCGTTCACGTACTTCATGGCGGAGGACGGTCCATGGAGTGGCGGTGTCCCAGTTGTCGTTGTGCATGGAAGCTGTCCAAGATGCACTGCTGCCCATGCCGCGCTTGTCCATGGCGAAGGAACGCATGGTTGCTGTATTGGCAACAGAGAGCAGAGTGAGGGAGGACGGTTGAGGGAGTGTGGAGAAACAGGAAACGGTGTACTTTGGCCACGAATTGTGTTCTGGCGGGAGGTACCAGCAAGGATTTGATGGAAGGGGCCGGGATGAGGACTGCCAAGAGCACACCTTTTATATTTTCCTGTCCTGGACCGGCGGGTGGATTCGAAATAAGTGTTCAAGATCAAGGGTTGAAGATCGGTCCCAAGGCGCGGGTGTCTGACCCTCAGGCTTATCCCAAGACAACTTCCGACCGCTTTGAGTGCTGTTGAAACACGAGGGCGGTTTGTTTGCACGAAATATTGAGCTTGAATTGGTCGGGTCGCGGTATCCTGGCCTGCCACTGTCCCAACTGACTGCTGGGCCGCAGCCCTGCTTTGTGTCAGGGACGGCCCGGACCGACCCTGGCCGTCCCATCTGTCAGACGATCTCGCGGGCTGGCCTCATCAACCGGCCATTTCCTGACACAAATCGATGGTCAGATTTTCCCCAGGAGGGAGAGCGTCGTTAAAGATAGAAATGCATTGTGAGGGCCAGGGGGCGGCCAGCACCCCCTGACGGACCCGCCTGACAACTCCGCGTTCCAAACTCCACGCCCCCCTTCCAACGCCACGGACTCCCATAATTCCAGCCAGCTGGACACGGAACCGTTCCATTCGCCTGCCAAACCAACACTTCCTGCCCCTGTTCCTCGTCCTACGCGCTTCAACCACACACCCCCTCCCCTAACCCACCCTCTCATGCCCCCTTTCGCTCAGCCTTGGCCCAGCCATCTCACTTCCCGCCCCTCTTCAGCTTCTTATCCTTGCACGTGATGCACACGCCCTTGTTGACGTAGCCTTTGGGGGCGGGGACGGTCACCCTGTTGTTGCAGTTCCGGGTGGCGCACGCGTTAATGTCGTTGTAGGTCTCTCTGCAACCCTTGCACTTGCTAATGACCAATTGACACATGCTGGATCGAGGTTGTCGGTGGTTCGATTGTTGACCTTTTCTGTAGTTATTGTTGTTGTCTGGGAGTTGAGTGTAAGGTGATGTTGGCGCTGTCGAAAAGGATGGTTGAGATGCGTTAGCCGAGGAAGTGGAGGAGGATAGGGTGAGAACGACGGGTAGACGGGATTTATATATTTTCTGTGCCCACTGTGGCCTTAAAGGCGATCCTCTTTCCTGGTGACCGAGGCCGTTGTAAAAACAACTAGGTATTCTCCGCAACGCCTTTTTCGCGGAGGGCTGAGAATGCGAACGGCCACAGCGCTGAGGTCCGAGCAGAGGCCTGCCAGGCGCACAACTGGGACTGAAACAAAGATGGCACATCTCGGACAGTCGCCCTCGCATTATTTAGGATGGTCAAGCATCCCAACGCCGTTATCATCCACCGGAACACTACGGGCCTGGGAGGATTTTAGCTCAGTTTCATGGGGTGTAAGATAACTCTGTCTTACACTCGCAAGGTCACCGTTCCCTTTTCGGTTGCGCACGTGGTGTCTCCGGCACGAAACCGTGGTGTAAAAGAAGTCTCCATGTAAATACTACGAGACGTATTTTGATAGCTCTTTGAGCTCATGAAGTTCAAGAGGGCTACTGGAAGTAAGATAGCTGTTTCTAACCTGACATGTTACCTGATTACGTATAACTGAATCGATTCTGGCAGGCAGCAGCCCTGTGTCGAGGGGCACAGATGTCTAATTGTTCCTTCATCAGCGACCCCCTCCGGCAGACCCTCGGGCTTGGAAGTCCGAAGCGGCCCGGTGTCTGGTGGGCTTCCAGGAAGGCCTCAACTGTTTGGCTCAAAGCATCTGCTCTGGGTGGCCTGAGCATTCCGCGGCATCCGAGGTGTCGTAGGCTTCGAGTTTGTTGTCATTGCGCAGCGTCATGCTCCACACCTGGCCCGTTGTTTTTGTTTATGTTTCCTGTCTGTGCACTACATATGTACATAAGATCCGGGCCCAAGACCACGCGGAACAGTCTCCTTTGCGCCCAATTCTATATCTACGATGCAACAAGGCTTCTTTCAACCATACGTGCAGCAACACTACGACGCTCCTCAACGCCTCGACCAACCTCGGCTCCCTCAGTCCCCCGCCGTCATATTTTTCTCCCAAGAACATGGCTCTAAATTGCCCCAGCTGTGGCACTTACCTCAGCATTGTGCTTGCTGAGGATGCAGGCCGCCTCCCGGATCCAACCCTTGCGCCCCTGGACTCGGATTCACCTATTGCCCCGCCGGATTCTGCGAACACCCCCCGCCGCAACGCAAGCCGAAAGAAGCGAATCCCACACAGGCCAATCAATCCCAGGGAACCGAAGCCAACTGAAGAGCCCAATGGCAACGAACCAAAGCCGACCAAAGAGCCGAGGCGGGAAGAAGTGCGCCCTCAAGAACCGAAGCCCAATCCCCCAACCACCTGGGCCGATGTCCATCGGTTCAAGACCATCATGTGGGGCTCGCTCACAGGAGCGCGGAAGCCCAAAAACGCGACCTTCCGCCCCGTGATGTCCATGGAAGTGGGCCCCTGCGCGCCGAGTGACAGTCGCTCGCTCAGGGTTCTCGAGTCGACGGCGTTGCTGATGATGGAGACACTTCGTCTTGCCAGAGGCGAGCGGTCCGCTGACACCCTCCTCGAGTCGCGGCGCGGCTGTCGGGGACCATGCCCGGCCGGATGGAGCTGGTCTTCGAGGTCCTCGGCGCCATTGCCAACGACATGCACTGGACGTGGAAGGAGAGTGGCGGGCGGAGGTACGTCAGAACTATGAAAGAGAAGGATGATCCACCCCCCACGACAGCAGAGCCAAAGTGGCAGACGTTCCGAGATGTGTTTGAGCTCATGCTCTCCGTCGACTACGGGTTTCCGGCCTACCCACTGCGCCGGCTGAGCGGCGTACCCAAGTCCCCGGAAATCGGTCAGTTGACCGAGTTCCAACACATCTGTTTCGATCTTGTCAAAGCCGCGTCGTGTTGGCTGACCGGAAGGGGGATCCCATCCCCCGAGCTGTGGGACGGTATTGCCTGTGTCGCAGAGACCTGGGAAAGCATGCCGCTTGGGTTATCAGCATGTGATATTGCCGTCCTACTCTGGCACTACAACAGTCGCGGGACGCCGGTTAGCAGCAAAGAACATGAGCAAGGCTGGACAGGGTACACTGGTATCCTGCAGGAGATGAAAGACGAGGTGCCTACGAGGGGTACCGCTCGGCTCGAGCGCAAGCTGTCTCTCGACGTCCGTGTCCTGATCCCGCAATGCGTCCGGGACCGAAAAAGGCAGAGGCAGTTGATATCTGCAGCCCAGGGTTTTGCAGCTGAATATGGTTGCGAGCTGGCGCCGGTTGCGACCCCCCCGACACCGGTATGGCGAAGATACCTCTCTTCCATCGGCGGCCATCTATCGTTCAAAGCGAGTGTTGGTCATGGCGAGAACGAAGAGACCAAGAAATTATTGGGAGGGACTCAGGATGGATACGAGTCAGAGATAGACGACCAGCAGTCATGTGGATGTTGCAGTATTGCCTAAGAAAGTCGCCTAGGTACAGGATAAAAACAAAAAAGCTAAATGCAAATGGCGGCGGCATGGGCATCCCACAGATCGGCTTCCCTCGCTCCGGCCGAGCTCGAGCGTCAAGGCTCTCGATATGACGACATGTACGCCAGATCCCAGATCGGTCGGCGGCTCAAATGCCATGGCAAGAAACGAGCGACCTTCGTGAGTGTAGCAGCTGTTGATGACATCGGTCTCAACTCAAGTCTTAGTAAATAACGTGGTTTATCAGTGGGTCGAACATATCAGTGGGTCGAACACTTCTTAGCGCGACGCGTCCTCTCTACACCTAACATCTATTTTCTCAACAATCTA
>FTEL01005847.1_pt1 | contig 13327 bp, 9 predicted proteins | sample 1658911 | NCBI WGS metagenome assembly FTEL01 (sample SAMEA3914869, study PRJEB12502) | metagenome | biome: forest; material: soil | place: USA | collected 2012-03-12 | depth 0.1 m
CCTCTCCCCAAGCTGACCCCCCACCTCCACTCCCAGGAACCCATTTCGTCGTCCCCTGGTTCGAGACGCCCATCATCTACGACGTGCGCGCCAAGCCGAGGAACGTGTCCTCCCTGACGGGCACCAAGGACCTGCAGATGGTCAACATCACGTGCCGTGTGTTGTCGCGGCCCGACGTGCAGTCGCTGCCCCAGATCTACCGCACCCTCGGCCAGGACTACGACGAGCGCGTGCTCCCCTCCATCGTCAACGAGGTGCTCAAGAGCGTCGTCGCCCAGTTCAACGCCTCCCAGCTCATCACCCAGCGTGAGATGGTCGCCCGCCTCGTCCGCGAGAACCTCTCGCGCCGTGCGGCACGGTTCAATATCGTGCTGGACGATGTGTCGCTGACGGTATGTTGCGGATGAGGATACAACCTGTCTGTGGAGTGCGCATTTCGCTAACCCCCAACCCCGCAGCACCTCGCCTTCTCCCCCGAGTTCACAGCCGCCGTCGAGGCCAAGCAGGTGGCGCAGCAGGAGGCCCAGCGGGCGGCCTTCATCGTCGACAAGGCGCGCCAGGAGAAGCAGGCCATGGTGGTCAAGGCGCAGGGTGAGGCGCGCTCGGCCGAGCTGATCGGCGAGGCCATCAAGAAGAACAAGGCCTACGTCGAGCTGAAGAAGCTGGAGAACGCCCGGGCGATCGCCGGGCTGCTGCAGGAGGCCGGCGGCAAGAACAGGTTGCTGCTTGACGCCGAGGGCCTGGGTCTGAATGTGTTTGAGGGGGGCCTCGAGAAGAATTAAGTTTGATTGATGAAGAAGAGGGGGCTTGGGATGGGAGGGTGATGGGACAATCTCCACTGTATGTTTATGGGAAGATGGCCAGCAGTCCCTGTGTACAACATGACGGTTATGGGTTTGCAAAAGGGTTCGGCTGCTGCGGTGATGATCAAGCAAGCGAATTTATGGTCGTGTAATGATTTCCATGGTCAATCGAAGCTTGAGGCTTTAGGGTTATTTCAAGTACGCCCTCGGGTATTGTGACGCCGTCTGGAAGCCTCTCTGGAAGCCATCTGCCTCTCGCGCCGAGAATAGGCGGCAGAACTGACGTTGAAGCTGACAGTTGCTCATGGCCAGCGCCAAGGCCTGTCTGTGTTTTTTGGCCCCTGTTCATTGTTAACGGGCGACTGAACAAAGTGGATTCTGTCAGCAGAACGCTCTCCTTATGAGCTTCGGGGTCGCTCAAAGAGAGGATCATTGGCTTCTATCCAACCGATATTCCAACATAAAACCCCTTGTCCCTGTTCAACCGGGTACAATTTCCTGCTCGTGGCCTCCCATCCTCTCCCCGCCACTAACACCTGCCTGCCGTCAAACAATCCAGCCCCACTTCCATTGCTCACAGCAGCTACCCCACTACCCCTCCTCGCAAGCAAGGCCCTCAAACAGCCACACCACTGCTGCCTTCAACCCGCCTTCCGCTTCCCGTGTGCCCGCCTCTCCCCACCCGCCCGTCGTCGACAACAGTGACCTCGACTACCCCAGTTCAAGCTCGACCTCATCCAAACCCCATCCCCCACACCGAAGAAACAAAGAAAGCCCCAAACCCGGCCAGAAAACAAACCCATTCTTCCCCGCCAAGATGCTTATCAAGTAAGCCTCTGGTGGGCTGGTTCAACCCCGCCATCCATCAAAATCATGTCACCCCCCGTAGCCTGTCGCGTGCTAACCACCAACCTCAAGGGTCCGCACCCTCACCGGCAAGGAGATTGAGCTCAACGTCGAGGGCGCCGATCAGGTCCGTTCCGCTCTCTCTCTCTCTCTGTCTCCCCGGCCTGCTGTCCTCTCGGACAAGCCGTTTGGTGTCATCATGAGACGCGGTGAGACTAACAACCTACCCTGGGTGCGACGACGACGAACAGGTGTCCAAGATCAAGGAGCTCGTCGAGGAGAAGGAGGGCATCCCGCCCGCGCAGCAGCGTCTCATCTATGGCGGCAAGCAAATGTAAGCCTCCTCGCTCCTTCCTTCCCCTGCCGCCGTCTTCCTCGGCGGTCCTCACCCCCCCCTTAACCCGGCCCCCCTTCCCCCTTTTCTTTTGTGTCTCTGCATTGGGTATCGTTTTCAGACAAGCAGTACAATCAGCAGCCTGTATTACTGACACTCGCGGCAGGGTCGACGACAAAACCGCAGACGACTACAGCCTCGAGGGCGGCGCCACGCTGCACTTGGTCCTGGCGCTGCGTGGCGGGAGGCTATGAACTGCCCCGTTTAGTTGACTTGGAATGGTTTAGAAATATCGCTGAGGTGTGAAGCGGTAGGAGGAGGAGTTGAGGTTGGAGGGGATGGAGTCGGAGCTGAGAGGGCAGGGAGTTTAGTTGGTTTTGCTTGGTGCATCATCCATCATTAGCGTTGGTTGAGCTTGAGCTTAGGGGGTGGGGAATAGAAACGCTGGTTTGGTTTTATGGATGGTGAAGGTTTGCGGTTGGTGAGCTGTGTGGTGATCGGGGGTTGGTTGTGGTTGGGAGGTGGTGTCGTTGTTTGGTAATTGGTGTCGAGGGTGGCGTGATACTTCCAGGCGGAATCCGTCCTGATCTCGATCGAGTCAGCGAGGCGGAGGCTCTCGAAAGGGCAATGTGTGTGTTCCTGTGTGCTCCCATCAGGCGCCAGAAAGGACATCTCGGAGGTCATGGCAGAAGAATGCTGAGGCTTAAGCACGGACTTGATGGATCATAGAGGCACATGACGAAAAAGATTTGTAAAATGATTTCTTGTTGCTATAGTGATGCGCCGAGTCCGCTATCACAAACCAAAAACCGCTGTAAACAGAGCCTAAACACCATCCCAAGGCTTGCCATCAGACAGCCGCCATAACCCAGAACCACCCCATTACATGAGCCCATGTCCCAACCCAAGCAAAACTCCACCATTCCGATGCAATGTCCCCAAACCTATTCCATGCCCTTTCTGAGCTCCCGACAAAAGAAATCGTGTACATGCCCCCAGGAAACCATAAAACTCCATCGAAATACAAAAGCCCAAAAAGAGAAAACCCATCCATTCATCCCATTCATCCCATCATCATCATCATCCCGCGCCTACTTCAACTTGACAGGCGGCCGGCAGACCATGATCCTGCGCTGCACCATGATGTCGGGCACCGCCTGGGGCGCGAGGCCTTTCTTGTGGTGGATCCACTGCTCCTTCTGAGGCGTGAGACTGCCGTCCTTGTGGCGGAGCCAGCGGTTGTTGATCTTCTCTCCATCGGTGACGACGGATCTCCAGTCGTCGTCGTCGTCGTCGCCCTCCTCCGACGGGGTTTGCTGGTGCGGCGGGGTCCGCGGGCAGTCGGAGCTGGCTGACGGTGTGGTGGAAGAAGGCGCCTTGGTAGTGGTGGGAGGGACGCGCTTGGCCGAGTCTTTGAGTAGCTTCAGCCGGAGGGAGGTGCTTTCGGCGCTGTTGGCTCCCGGGGCGGCGGAGAGGCCTTTGCGGCGGCGCTTGGGGAGGACAGCCTTGGAGGTGGAAGCCGGAGTCGGTTCCTCGCTGGGGCCCCGGAGGCGCTTGGCGGGCCGGTCGAGAGCAGCCGAGTCGATGGAGTCGTCCCGGGCGCGCTTAGCGGAGGATTTGGTGGGGGTCGAGTCTTCCGGAGAGAGGTCATCGCCAAAGAGATCGTCGTCGCCCTCGGTGGGGTTGATGACGAGGTCGTCGTCTTCGTCGTCGTGGAAGCTGACGACGTTGCCGACGATGGTGTAGTTGAGCTTTTCCTTGGGTGCGGGGGCCACGGCCTGACGGGCGCGTTGCTCCATCTCCTGACGCTGGAGAGCCTTCTGTTGATCGATGTGCTGCTCCATTTCCTCGCGGTGGAGAGCCTTGCGTTGATCGGCCTCGGCGGCCCGCTCCAACTCCAGGAGACGCCTTCCGTTGACGTCAAGACGGTCGGGCTGGCTGGCGATCCGACGAGCGTCGCGGAAGCTCTGGGGGACGGTCTTGATCTGGTTGGTGTTGGTGCCGGACGGGGCGGAGATCTTGAAGCGCGCGCTCTCGAAGCGGAGAGTCTTTCGAGCCTTGCTGAAGAAGGACTTGTTGTCCTTCTTGGGGGCAGCCCAGCCAGTCTTGCCCCGGTGGGGCTGAAGGTTTTTGTACTTCTCACTGGAGACGACGGTGACCAGGCGAGACTGTCTCTGCTCGTCGTCGGCGGCGATCTTCTGGACCATCTTCTGGGTGTCGGCGGCAATGTTCTCGTCGTTGATCTTCTTGTACAAGTCGTAGACCTTATGCCAGGACTTGCGATGCTTGGGGACGTAGTCGAGCTCGACGATCAGGCGGGGAAAGGCCTTCCGGATGACAATCGGCCACACCTCTGCAGTCTCGTCGTAAATGTCGTCGCTCCTCAGCTCCCATTCGTGAAGCTGGGCGTGGGACTGGATGTTTTTGAGAAGGCGTGAAGTGTATCTGGGAGCCATGGTCCCAAGGCCGGTGATGCGGTGAGAGTTTTGCAGAGCTTTCTCGAGACAAATATCTGCGAGAGTTCGGGGCCCGAAGCGCCCCGGAGGGAGAGAGGAGGTTGACGGGTGTCCAGTCATGATGAGAGAGGAGGTTGACTTGGGTCCAGTCATGCTGAGAGGGGGTGTTGAATCGGGTCCAGAGATGAGAGAGGAGGTTGAATCGAGTCCACGCATGAGAGAGGATGCAGATTCGGGTTCAGACATGCTGGGCAACTCCGGGGGGGGGCGCCACGGGTTATATAGTCTTCCTGGGAGGAGAGAGCCTGAAAAACAAGGCTCCCACTGTGTTTGTTGTGTCCGTGGGCAGAGATGGCACGTGGTGGGTTTTGCGGTTCCAAATCGACCATTTTGCCCTGGCGGGCAGCCGGCTGGTGGGGGAGGTGGTCGCTGAGGCCACGACCGTGCGGCAGACGGAGGTGCGTGATGTGATGTTGTTTTTGTTTACAGTGGAGACGGCGAGTGTTGTGGGTGGCGATGGTGTTGACAGTCCCGGCACTGGGGGAGAAGGCACTGGAGGAGCCAGAGATGGGGGAGAGTCGAGGCGGCGATGGGGAGATGGGCGCTGATGGTGTTGAGAGTCGCTTGTCAGAGGAGAGAGTCGCTGTCGCTGTTGTCGGTGTCGCTGTTCCAACCCCTCTCCCAGCCCGAGGTTGGAGTCCAAGTTTAAACGAAAAGAAATCGAGTCTCAGAAACGCTGGCGAGCAGTGGTTCAAGGTCGGGTGGGCGCTGGGGCTGCAGGAGTCGCTCGAGCCGCTGGGAGTGGGTGCCTCAGGCGCAGGCGGCCACAGCTCTGGGTCAGGTGCGCCACGGTACTGTCGGCCTTGCAGAGGCGTAAACAGAAACAAATAGACACAAGGTCCGGGTGTCCAGTGGGTTCACAATAGGTAGGTAGGTTGTCGCGACTATTGTGCCTGCCGTTATTTCACAAGGAGTGTAGCCGCCGCTGGTTGTGATTGTGAGCGAGGCTGGGGGGTTGCATGTCCAGTTGCAGCTGGCTAAATGCCGGCTGCCCGACCCCAAGACACAGCCTCGAGGCCAGCCGCTAGCCACAGTGCGTAGACACTGTGCCTTCCACGGCGGCAGGGAAACAGCACGTCGTCATGCCGAGACGTGCTGCATCCGCTGAGTGTAAATCTCAACTCTTGTCATGAAATATAACAATATTATTGTTTACATGTATCTGTTATTGTTTATATGTATCTCATGGTTTGAGCATTGACTGTTGTTGTCTGCAAGGCCCACTCCGAACCGCGTGCTGCATGGTCCCTCCTCGAATGTTCTACGCACTGTGATTCTTGTCTTGGCTCAACCAACTCTTCAAGGGTTGACCAATCCGGGGCGGTGTTGACTTGGCATTGATCTCCACCTTCCACCTCAATCGCAGCTCCCAGTCGAGCTCCAACTTTTGTTTCTTTCGTCGATCAACTCATTCCTTCCAAGAATACGGATAGCCCTCGCCCGCTCACCCTCCCGCCGCTGAACCCAAAGACCCGACCTGCAGTGCGGCGCCCAATCTCCCCGCGACAGCCCAACCGCAATCACAAAGATGGCGTCCTGGGGCCTGCTCGACGACAAGGACGAAAACGAGCTGCACAAGTCGCGGCTGCTCAACGTCGAGGAGAAGCCCTTCAAGCGCATCACCAAGCGCCTCAACACCCTCCACACCTTCACCACCGCCCGCGCCCGCCAGGCCCCGACCCCGCCGCCCGAGACAAACGGAACCCCCCAGACCAGCGTGCAGCAGCCGCAACAACAGCAACAACAACGCGAGGGCAGCCCCGATGCCGCCAGCAGCCCCGCCGACCTCGCCCAGCTGCGCGAGGACGTAACCCTCGACTTCGCCGCCTTCGACAGCAGCATCGCGCGCCTGCAATTCCTCCTGACCGCCAACGGCCGCGAGCGGGAGCGCTACGCCGCCGAGCGCGAGCGCATCTTGGGCGCCTCCCAGGCCGTGCGGGACGACGCTTCCCGGCTGCGTGCGCGGCTGGACGAGGCGCGCGAGACCCTCGCGCGGCGGCGGCGGTTCGACGCGCTGGCCGACGCCATCACGGGCAACGCGGCGCTGCGCCCGCGCGGCGAGCAGGCGGCCAACCTGCAGAAGCTGCAGGACGAGATCGCCGAGCTCGAGGCCGAGCGTGAGGCGTACGGCGCCACCTGGCACGAGCGCCGCGAGCAGTTCGCGCGCATCATGGACGAGAGCATGCGCCTGCGGCGGTTGATCCGGGATGAGAAGGAGGAGGTGGAGAGGAGGGAGGGGATGGACGAGGATGATGAGGCTGGGGGGACGCCGAGGCCGTCGGGGATGGGGAGTCGGGAGGGGACGCCGAGGTTGGAGGGCGGTGGGCTGGCGCCGCGCAGTGGGGTGGAGAGCGGGGACTTTGTTGGCACGCCGCGGCCTATGTCGGCAGGTGGGCGGACGCCGGCGCGGGAGAGCCCGGCGCCTAGTCGGGACGGTTTGTCGTTTGTCGCTAAGCGGGCGACCGACATGGGCGCGAGCTTTTCACAGGTTGGCAGCCAGTTGGGGAGCCAGATGGGGAGCCAAATGGGCAGTCAGATGGGAAGCCGGGAGGGGTCGGTTGACAGGGAGGCTGAAGCGGAGGCCAAGTCGGTGCACGATGAGGGCGACGAAGCGGACGATGTCGACATGATCGAGCCCAAGGGCGAGGAGTCGGAGCCCGACAGCCCGCTGACCCCGCCGCCGGCCGACGACACGCCGCGGATTGTGGTTGATGCCGAGGCGGACAGCATGGACACGACCTAGATACCCACCCAACCACCAAACGAGTGGCAGCCATGTACAATAATAGACTCAGGGATAAATCTCACCCCAAAACTAATGACCATTCATTCATGAATTTCGCCTGCCAACTCAACCCAAACTCCCATTAACTCACAACTCCTCCTTATCCCCCTCCTCCCCCTTCTCTCCCTCCTTCTCCCTCTCCTCCACCAAATCCTGGCCCGCCTTGAGCGCCGTCCTCCCCTTCGTCAGCTCCTCGGCCGCCCCCGTCCCGTCGCTCTCCGCAATAGCGATCTGCTCCTCGAGCTTGTCCACCGCCTCCGTGATCCGCCGCCGCAGCGGCTCGAAGACGGCCTTGGTCTCGTCCAGGGCGGCTTTCTAATCCAAGGGTTAGGGTTATTAATGGGGTGGTTGAATGGAAAAAGGGGGGGAACTGACCTCCTGCTTGAGCATGTACTCGGCGTTGCTGTCGAGGTCGGCGGCGTTGGCGGCGATGTCGTCCTCGAGCTTCTTGATGCGCTTCTCCTGGCTGGCCTGGTCCTTGTGGTAGTAGGCTTCTTCCTTGACGAGGCGGTTGACGGCCGAGGTGGCGATGGCGAGGGGGGTTGGGGGGGCCATGGTTTTTTGGGTAGGAGGGTTGTGCTTGGAGTGGAAAGTGTGGTGGTTGTAAATAGGGAGGTATGGTGGAGGGGAAGTGGGTTGATTTGGATGAGGGTGTTGGTGAGAAGGGGGTTTATTGGCGGTGGTCTGTATCGCTGCCTGGCAGGCTGGTCTTGTTGACTTTGGGTGGGGTTGGCGGGGTAAAGATTTGGCTGACCAACAGGGAACTGAGTGCGAGCCAAACAGACAGCGACGACCTGGGCCAGCTCACTTGGTGCGACAATGAACTTTATTTGGGCATTTTCACATGGCGGGATAAACGAGAGGCATATACACCTAAGATATAGCATATGTTTGTGAGATCTGTCTGTGCGGTTGATTCTGTCCACAACTTTCCAACGTTGTGGCTTTTCGGATTTATAACATTTTCCCTAAATCAAACTCGGCCGAGTTGGACTGGCCTGCTGATTCCAGAAGGAGAGCTTTCGCCCCCAGCCAATGAGCCGCCGCGTTTCAAACAGATGGGTCAAACAAAGCTTGATGGTGGCTCACTCAGACCAGAACTCCAGAACATTCCGGGGCCGTGAGCAGGGAAGTACCCTTACAGCCTGTTTCTCGTACCAACGAGAGGTCCGGGCGGTCCAATACGAGTCTCATCTTGGTGCTAAATTACAAGTACATACCTCCCAACCTGAGGCTACAAACTCGAGAAAGATTCAAGGATATCATCAACATTCTGTATGTTGCTGCTCGTCCTCCTGATATCCTGACTCCCACACCCCCGATTGGATGCCTTTCGGTTGGGAAATCGATCCCAGCGTGCAACGGGTGGCGGTCGGTTGGAGGCGAGGACCTGCAGAGCGGCCATGCGCTGCAGGGCTGAGCCGTCGTTAGCCCTGTGGACCGGCCAATTGGGGTGCGGCAGGGGGCTGCTGGGGTGGGCCAACAGGGGCGAGCCGCTGTCACGCAGCGCCGCCCTGGGCCGCCACTCCACCCAGATTGGAGCTGCCGAGCGGCGACTCGGACAAACTGGACACGTCGTGCGGATTGCTGGATCTGGAGGTTTCCGTCTAAAGTCGACGACTGACCGAGCCCGTCGTGAATCCCCCGTTCCGCTCGCTCGCTGTTGGTACCTTTCTCTTCGTAGGGGGGAATTGTTCGACGTCTCTCCTTGCCCATGGTATTTTTCTAGATTCTAACCACCTTGTTCGTTTTTTACTACTTATTTTCACGTTCCACTTCTCCTCGCCCGTTCCAGTTCCAGGGTCTCGGCTTTCCTTTTGTTGTCCCATTTCTTGTCCCGTTACCCGACGCCGCTCGTCATCAAACCCAAGCCCCGCTGCCCCAGCCAAGGGCCGGCACGCCCGCAAACATGCAAGACGCCTTTGCAAGGTCGACTGACGCGGTCCTAGCCCTGCTCGCCGTTGACGCGAGTACCGGCTTGACTGACGACCAGGTCCTGAAGTCGCGGGAGAAGCACGGGAAGAATGGTACGCCTCCTCGCCCGCCCCCTCCAGATCGCATGGGAAAGATCTCCCCATTTCTCGCTCCTATGTGCTGACGATACCCTCCTCCCCCTGCAGTCATCGCCGACGAACCCCCGACTCCTCTCTGGGAGCTTATCCTCGAACAGTTCAAGGACCAGCTCGTCCTCATCCTCCTCGGCTCCGCCGCCATCTCCTTCGTGCTCGCTCTCTTCGAGGATGAGGGCGGCTGGAGCGCATTCGTCGACCCCATCGTCATCCTCACCATCTTGATCCTCAATGCCGTCGTCGGCGTCTCCCAGGAGAGCAGCGCCGAGAAGGCCATCGCCGCCCTGCAGGAATACTCGGCCAACGAGGCCAACGTCGTGCGCAATGGCCAGATCCACCGCGTCAAGGCCGAGGAGCTTGTCCCCGGTGATATCGTCGACGTCTCCGTGGGCGCTCGCATCCCCGCCGACTGCCGCCTCGTCGCCATCCAGAGCAACAGCTTCGCCGTCGACCAGGCCATCCTGACCGGAGAGAGCGAGAGCGTGGGCAAGGACTCCCATGCCGTCATCCACGACGAGAAGGCTGTGCTCCAGGACCAGGTCAACATGCTGTTCTCGGGCACCACCGTCGTCACGGGCCACGCCAAGGCTGTCGTCGTGCTGACCGGCTCGCGCACCGCTATTGGCGATATCCACGAGAGCATCACGGCCCAGATCTCCGAGCCCACCCCGCTGAAGCAGAAGCTCAACGACTTTGGCGACCAGCTCGCCAAGGTCATCACCGTCATCTGCATCCTCGTCTGGCTCATCAACATCCCCCACTTCAACGACCCCAGCCATGGCAACTGGACCAAGGGAGCCATCTACTACCTCAAGATCGCCGTCTCGCTCGGTGTCGCCGCCATCCCCGAGGGTCTCGCCGTTGTTATCACCACCTGCCTCGCCCTGGGTACCCGCAAGATGGCTGCCAAGAACGCCGTGGTCCGCAGCCTGCCCTCGGTTGAGACTCTCGGAAGCTGCAGCGTCATCTGCTCCGACAAGACCGGCACTCTCACCACGAACCAGATGAGCGTGAGCAAGATCGTCTACCTCGGCGACAACGGGACCGACCTGGAGGAGCTGGACGTCGAAGGCACCACCTTTGAGCCCAAGGGCGACATCAAGTTCCAGGGCAAGCCGGTTGCGGATCTTGCTCAGGAATCCGCCACTGTGCTGCAGATGACCGAGGTCGCCGCGCTCTGCAACGACGCCCGCCTGGACTACCACTCGCACTCAGCTACCTACTCCAACGTCGGCGAACCCACCGAAGGCGCTCTCCGCGTCATGGTCGAGAAGATTGGCCCCTGCGCCCCCGCCAACAGCCACCCCCAGGACCGCGTTCACTATGCCAGCGCCTGGTACGAGAAGCAGTACAACCGCCTCGCCACCTACGAGTTCTCGCGCGACCGCAAGAGCATGTCGGTCCTTGTTCAGAATGGCTCCCAGCAGAAGCTTTTCGTCAAGGGCGCCCCTGAGTCCATCATCGAGCGCTGCACCCATGCCCTGGTTGGCCGCGACGGCAAGAAGGTTCCCCTGAACCGCAAGCTCGCCGACCTTCTCCTCAAGGAGGTTGTTGACTACGGCAACAAAGGTCTCCGTGTTATCGCCCTCGCCAGCCGTGACCAGGTCAACAACGATCCCCTTCTCCAGAAGGCCAAGTCTACCACCGAGTATGCCGCGCTTGAGCAGAACCTCACCCTCCTGGGCCTTGTCGGCATGCTGGACCCCCCTCGCCCCGAAGTCCCTGCCGCCATCCAGAGGTGCAAGGACGCCGGCATCCGCGTCATCGTGGTCACTGGCGACAACCGCAATACGGCCGAGACCATCTGCCGCCAGATCGGTGTCTTTGGGCCCTATGAGGACCTGACCGGCAAGAGCTTCACCGGCCGCGAGTTCGACAACCTCAGCCCCGCCGAGCAGCTCGACGCGGCCAGGAATGCCTCTTTGTTCTCTCGCGTCGAGCCCGCCCACAAGTCCAAGCTTGTCGACCTGCTCCAGTCTCTCGGTGAGGTCGTCGCCATGACCGGCGACGGCGTCAACGACGCCCCTGCTCTCAAGAAGGCCGACATCGGCGTCGCCATGGGCTCCGGCACGGACGTGTCCAAGCTCGCGGCCGACATGGTGCTCGCCGACGACAACTTTGCCACGATCGGCGTCGCCATCGAGGAGGGCCGGTCCATCTACAACAACACGCAGCAGTTCATCCGGTACCTCATCTCGTCCAACATCGGCGAGGTCGTCTCCATCTTCCTGACCGCCGCCCTCGGCATGCCCGAGGCGCTCATCCCCGTCCAGCTCCTCTGGGTCAACCTCGTCACCGACGGCCTGCCCGCCACCGCGCTCTCCTTCAACCCCCCCGACCACGACATCATGAAGCGCCAGCCGCGCAAGCGCGACGAGGCCCTCATCGGCGGCTGGCTGTTCTTCCGGTACATGGTCATCGGCACGTACGTCGGGCTGGCGACGGTCGCCGGGTACGCCTGGTGGTTTATGTTCTACTCTGAAGGCCCCCAGATCAGCTTCTACCAGCTGTCGCACTTCCACCGGTGCTCTGCGGACTTCCCGGAGATTGGATGCCAGATGTTCAGCAACGAGATGGCCAAGTCCGGGTCGACGGTGTCCCTGTCGATCCTGGTCGTGATCGAGATGCTCAACGCCATGAACGCGCTGTCGTCGAGCGAGTCGCTGCTGACGCTGCCTGTCTGGGAGAACATGATGCTGGTCTATGCGATCGCGCTGTCGATGGCGCTGCACTTTGCGCTGCTGTACACGCCGTTCTTGCAGACGCTTTTCTCGATTCTGCCGCTGAATGTGGCCGAGTGGAAGGCTGTGTTGGCGATTAGTGCGCCTGTCATGTGAGTATCTCGTCGTCCCGAATAATTTTGGACTTTGATGGCTAACCTTGCTCCTGCAGTATCATCGACGAGGTCCTCAAGCTCATCGAGCGGGCGTTCTTCGTCCAGAGTTCGACCAAGGCGTTGCCCAAGAGCAAGAAGGAGCAATAGACGTCTGGGCGTGTGTACACAAAAACAGCGTGTTAGACTTGTATAGTAGTAGTAGATAAAACCAACCTGGCCACATACATGGTGGTGCATGCACATAAATAACACAATGTCATGAGAGCGGTTTCAACGGTTTTGGGTATGTGATCTGTTTCTTTTCGGGTGTCGGCCATTTCTCTCTGAAAATGCGCAACTGTTGTTGTGTTGGTGTTACAACGCCCGATATGCCTGCCTGCCCAGCGCCCGCCATTTACTAAGAACGCGACCGACTCCCCTTCCGATAACCACCCGCCGTAGCTCTCCCGCCCTCTAATCCTGCCGCCCCTTGAGCAGCCTCTTGGTCACCTTGTCCTTCTCGATGATGTAGACGTGAGCGCCCCAGCCGGAGAGGGCGTCGCGATCGACGGCGTTGAGGAGAGCCTGCGAGATGGTCTCGAAGAGCTCGTCGGGGCCCTGTTGTCTCCCGTGTGAGCAAACTAAACATGAACGATGGGGGAAGGGCGAAGGGGGGCATACCAGACCCGGCTCCCACAAACTCTCGCACATGCCAAACAACTGGTCCGTGGCCGTCCCGCTGACAATAAAGTCCTGCGCGAAATCAATGCACCCAATGCTATCAAACCCGCAGATAAACGGCGCGCCCGTCTTAGGCTCCAAGCCCGCCACGACCGGGCTGACGAAGTACGGCCCGAAACGCCGCTCGTACAGCGACGAGCTGACGAGGTTGGCGAACGTGCGCGGGGCAATGTGCCGCTCCTCGCGCAGGCGGTACATGTTGGTCTTGTAGCGGAAGAGGTCGGCCACGGTCGAGACGTCGGTGGCGAGGCCGGTCAGGCCGAGGAAGACGCTGTCGCCGTATTGGAAGACCTTGGGGAAGTTGTTGGAGACCGTCAGGGCTTGGAGACCCAGGCGGAGATCGCAGGCGATGGCGACGCAGTCTTTGCCGACCATTGCGACGCAGGCGCCGCCGTCTGTTGGGGGAGGGAGGGGTTAG
>FTEL01010235.1_pt1 | contig 13327 bp, 7 predicted proteins | sample 1658911 | NCBI WGS metagenome assembly FTEL01 (sample SAMEA3914869, study PRJEB12502) | metagenome | biome: forest; material: soil | place: USA | collected 2012-03-12 | depth 0.1 m
CCCCACGCCCACCCGCACGCCCACCCCCCGCCGCCCGGCGTGGGCATGATGATGCACCCCGGCCACCCCGGCCACCACCCCGGCGTCCACCCCGGCGTCCACCCAGGCATTCACGACCTCGGGATCGAGGTGGATCTCGCCGCGGGCTCGCCGCGCGCGCCCAACGTCAAGAGACGTGCCCCGCAGGGGCATCGGGGCCAGTACGGGTTGGATGTGCCGAGGTCGTCGGTGCTGGCGGGCTTGGGTGGGATGGGGAGGGGCATGCATCGGGTTTCGGAGTGGGTGAATTATGTCGAGCCTGGTGCGCCTAACGATGATGTGATGACTGCTGTGCATTAGTTACCTGGTTGGTTCATGTTTTTTTTTTTTTTTTTTGTTTTGTGTCGCTCCTTTATTTTTATTTTTTTGAGATTTGTTTTGGGTTCGCATCGTCAGTCATTTTTGGATTTCGGTACGTTCCATGTTGCTTGATGAATTTTGGTTGCATCTACCCTCTATCATCTATCTGAGATATTGGTGAGTATCTTGTTGTTGTCGCCGAAGGCGAGGCTAGGGGAGGCACAGTCATGACGTTTACGAATGAATGTGAGATGGTTTGTTTAGGATGAAGGATGGAGGGACGTGGTTTTCTGTATATGGTCAGGGGGTGGATGGGAGATGGAAGGATTAGCGGGTATGGATGGATGGACATAGGGAGAGGGAGAAGGCGTGATTTCTCATGTTTTGGGTGGGATGGCAGTTTGCTTTAGTTTTTCCAGTACCTACCTAGCTAGTTCATGGTTGCATATCATATCATCTGCGTTTGCTCTTGGACTCGATACCTCTCGGCTGTCACCGCGTCATGTGAATACTCGCAGTTTATTATGAAGTACCGAGTTGCGTTGGGATCGTACCGTTGCAGAGTCGTCGTCAGGGGTCAGGTAGGTGGGTGAGCGCTCACTCAAACACGCAACAAACACCAACGATGGATGCAGATGAGATAAGTATGCTTCGCCCTTGAGCTAACTCGGATAGATCAACAGGCTGGATGATGAATAACAAGAAAGTACGACTCTCTAGCCGACAGAACTTCAACTTCGTCAAGTTCACCTCTTCGCTCTCTTGGCCGGCCTCGCGTTCTTCTCCCTCTTCCTCTCCTGCACCGCCCTCGCCTTGCGGATATCCGTCGCCGTCTTGAGCTCCCTCCGGCTGCCCTCGCCGTCCTTGTACTTGCCGACACGCTTCTCCTTGGCCTCGGCCACGCGCTTCTTGCGCACGTGGTAGTCGTCGCGGAACTTGTCGGCGTCCTTGGGCGCCCTCTCCTGCTTGTGCTTGAAGCGCATCCCGCCGCCGCCGGGCGCCGACCCGGCAAAGTTGCGCACCAGGTTGGACTTCTCGGCCTCGCCGACTCCGGGCAGGCGGCCGAGCCGGTTCGCGCGGCGCCACTTGTCGAAGCGCCCGCTTTGGAACGAGGCCGCGATCTTGACGCCGCTCTCGCCGCGGATCATCTTGGCGCCGCGCGAGCCGTCGTCGTCGTTGGCGCGCGCGACGTACTTGCTGTGGCGCTTGTCCCAGCGCATCTTGGAGCGAGTCGGCAGGCCGAAGGCCTTGGCGCCCTCGTCGTTGGTCAGGTCCATGGCGGCGTCCCGGGCGGCCTCGACGAAGTGGGTTGTTTGGGTGCCGCCCGAGTGGACGCCGTAGGCGCGTTCCTCGGCCGCGCTGGTGGTGCGGGGTGTGTAGGACATGAAGATCTCGGGATCTTCGAAGGACGTTTTGCCCTTGGTGGACTTGCCGCTGCTGGTTACTGTGACTTCGAGTTCTGAGTCGGATTCCTCGTCCTCCCAGGCGCCCTCGCCCTCTTGCTCGATAGGCTCGTCTTCAAAGCCCTCCGAGCCCTCTCCGTTTGCCTCAACCGGCAGGTCATCGTCGGCGTCTAGCATATCTGTATCCTCGTCCTGCTTCTTGGATCTCCGAGGCCCAACCGCTGCCCTGAAGCTGCGCATGACCTCGGCGGCCTTGTTCTTCGAGGACTTGCCCTGAGGCCCGATCTCAAAGACGGTTTCTTGCGGCTTGAAGCCGCTGATTTTGGAGAGCAGGCTCTCCCGGGCTTGTTCGGCGGTCGCGGCTGTCTCGCCAAACAGGCCGTGTAGCTGGGTCCAGCCCTTGGATGCGATAATCTCACGAGCCCGCTTGGCGCTCTGGCTGGAGGCTGAGTTTCTCGTCTTCATGTACAGCTTTTCGGCCTTGATCGTGACCCCTTTCAGTGCGTTGATGTCGTCGTCATCCCCGAGCACCTTTTTCACCCACTCGGCATTGTTCTCGAGCTCGGTCCGCATCAAGGAGCCAACCACCACATCTTGGGCAAAGGATGGCTCCTTCATCTCTCGACCAAGCACCAATTTCCTGCCAAGGAAGAGTTGAAGATCCAAAAGATAGGGGAGATCGGACTCCCTTACGAGAGCGTAGGCCCAACCGCGTTGGCCAGCACGGGCCGTACGACCGACACGATGGACGAAAACCTTGGGCTGAGGGGGAAAGTCGTAGTTGATGACGTTCGCGAGGACCGGGATATCGATACCACGGGCCGCGACATCGGTGACCACGAGGATATTCGCCCTGCCCCTCCTGAAGTTGTCGACTTGGATTTTACGGGCGGTTTGGTCGAGGGCGCCATACACATATGATACAGCAAACCCTGCATGGCGCAAGAGGTTCGCCAAGTACTCGACGTGATGCTTGGTGGCGGTGAAAATGATGGTGGAGTGCTCGGTCGGCTTTTCCCTTCGGCTGGGCCTGTCGGAGCCGCGCTTTCGCTTTCTCGATTGCTCCTCATCCTCTTCCACGACGCCTTCTGGTAGCCCGAGGGGCATCTTAATGACATCGTGGAGAATATGGAGAAGAGCACCCTCCTTCTCGCCGCCCTTGACGGAGAAGAAAGCACTCTCGAGGTCGGGGGACACTTTGGTCTCGGCATCCAGCCTCACGAGACTCGGCTCTTGCAAGCCGGCCCGAGCAAATTCCACGAGGGAGGAAGGTAAGGTAGCAGAAAACAGCAGAGTCTGTCTGGAGGGCGGCAGAGCGTGCAGAATCTCGGTGAGCTGGGCAGCGAAACCCATTTCGAACAGGCGATCGGCCTCGTCGAAAACGACGTAGCGGATGGAGGACAGATCCAGGTTCATCTCGACCTTGAGATGAAGGAAGCGGCCCGGGGTGGCGATGATGATATCCGGATTGGCGGCCATCAAGCCGAACTGCTCCTCGAGGCTGTCACCACCAACCAGCAAAACGGTCTTGAGGTCTGTCCCCTTGCCCAACTCCTTCACCACCTTCAAGGTCTGGAGGGCCAGCTCGCGGGAGGGCGACAGGATGAGGGCGCGGGCGCCGACTCGGGCACTGTGCGCCTTGAGGCGCTCGATCATGGGGATGACGAAGGCGGCGGTCTTGCCGGAACCGGTGCGGGCCATGCCCACGACGTCGCGCCGCTCGAGGACCAGGGGGATCGCCTTGCGCTGGATCGGGGTGGGGACGGAGAAGCCCTTCCGGTTGATGGCTCGCAGCAAATTCGCATTGAGGCCTGTGAACATGAGCGTGAGTGCGTGCGGGAGGAGGCGCAACAGGGGCGAAACACTGACCCATGGCTTGGAAGCCGCCGCTCTTCTTGGCCGACTTGCCCTGCAGGTTGCCCGTCTTGCGGTTGGATTTGCGCTGCTGCGAGGCAATGAATGCCTCGTCGCCATCGTCAGAGTCGCCATCGCCCGCGGTAGTCAGAAGGTCGCCGAAGTCGAGGTCTGCAGGGGCCGCATTGTTCTTCTTAGTGCCCTGAACGGGGGCGGCATCAGCGTCGTCGATGTCGAAGTCGCTGTCGGCATCGTTGGCGAACAGGGAACCCGCAATGTCCACCTCGTGCTCTGAGAAGGCCGGCGAGGCCGCTCGTCTCGGTCGCGGCATCGTGGCGTGCTGGGGCTGTCCGAGGATGCGATTGGGATGTGCAAGAGATGCTCTGGACGCCGACGAAGACCGCGATACAGCACGGCTCCAACAGCAGGTATCGGTATCCTGGTCCCATGTAAATTTTCGGGCGAGGACACTGGCGCGTCGCAGACAGCCTCGCCAAATTTTAGCGGGGCTCAATTCCTTATCGCTTATCGCTCCCTCGCTGCAACCGACGCCCAGGCGCATCAGCGCTGACAACCCATGCTCGTGCACAGGTAACTCAACCTCACAACCTCACAACACAACACCAACCCCCGAGCATAGATCTACTGCAATACCTGTATACGTCCAGCGACTGGTTTCGTTAAACATGGCGTCGAAAGAGACGAAAGAGGCGACAGACGAAGCGCCCGTCGACACCCGAGACGCGCTCGAGGTCCTGGAATCAGAGGCCAAGGAGTGGGACAAGGTGCGCTCACCACCGGGCCATCTCTGCCAGACGCCCTGTCGCTGACAAACGCCACAGGATGCCGAAATAGATCGTATTTTGAAGGCCTTTAGGCTCGATGCGTAAGTTCTCCCTCCCGACTCGCCTTGCCATCCCCTCCAATAGCCCCCACGTCTGACCCTCTCCCAGCTACGCCGTCCTCGGCCTCAAACCCGGCGTGCCCGAGTCCGACATCAAAGTCGCCTACCGCAAAAAGTCCCTCCTCATCCATCCCGACAAGACGAGAAACCCGCTCGCGCCCGAAGCCTTCGACCGCCTCAAAAAGGCCCAAACCGAACTGATGGACGAGAAGCACCGCAAGAACCTCGACGAGGCCATCGCCGACGCCCGCATGCTGCTGATCCGCGAGAACAAGTGGACCGTCGACAGCCCGGAGCTCAAGACGGCCGACTTTGAGCGCAAGTGGGCCGACAAGACCAAGTTCGTCCTGATCGAGAACGAGCACAGGCGGCGGCGCCAGCTCAAGGGCCAGATGCAGGAGGAGGGCCGCGAGCAGCGCCGCCAGGACGAGGAGGCCGAGCAGCGCCGCAAGAAGCGCCAGCACGAGGAGGACTGGGAGGCCACCAGGGACCAGAGGATCAGTAGCTGGCGGCAGTTCCAGAAGGGGAAGGGCGGCGGCTCGGAGGACGGGCCGGAGAAAAAGAAGAAGAAGAAGCTGAAGCCGATTGGTTGAGAAATCGGCTTCGTCTGCTTCCTTTTCTCCCTCTCCGTTTCCTTCCGGCTTTGAATCGGGTTACTGGCTGATTTATCATGAATGTGGCGTTTGGTTGGGGATATCTGCTTTGTGAGTTCATCTCAAGGGGGCGAGCGTGCCTGGGTAGCCGCCTGACCGCTTGGAAGGAGTTGCGCTGATACCAGGCCTGCAATAAATGAGCCTCTTAATTTTCATCGAAACTCGGATCATGATGTCCCTCGCAAAACCGGTCGGTTTGTGATTCTACTCGCACTCTCCATCTGTGTTTTTAACCTGTCATTGACTCTACATCCAGGGGGGGTCATGTAGATGAAGCTTGACGACAATCTCTGAACCATGGTTCAGAGCCTCAGATTAGGTGGCCTGCAAATGCCACCCCTCCATCTCCCGCCACCTCCTTATCCCTCCCCCCTAGCCCACTCGCATCACCCTATTTCGGCGCGTGCTTCTTCTTGTACTGCACAAACCTCCCCAAGTTCACCGACACCTCGTCAGCCCGCGTCCTCAGCTCCGCCTGTGACCGCTTGTCGATCCCCCTGGCCAGCGCCTTCATCTTGGGCACAAACTCCTCCAGGTGCTTCAAGAAGCCATCCTTCCAGAACACTTCCTTGTCGCACGGCGCATCCTCGTCTCCGTACAGGTCAAACAGCTGGTTCAGCGCCTCGACCGTCTCGGCCAACGGCCCGGCCGCCTGAGCGGCGGCAGTTTCGCTCCCGCTGAGGACCGTCATCAAGAACACACAGACCTCGCGGTTTACCTCCAGCGGTGCCGGGTCGCGCGCCAACGACCCAAGAACGCCGATGCACTTGACGCCGAGGCCCTGGAACGGGTCTTCGCCTTCGCCGCCGTCTTCCTGGCCGGATTCCATTTGTTGGGCCTGGTTCTTCGACGCGTGGTAGAGCGAGATGAATTTCCGGTGCTGGCTGCCATCCGCGGGCGTCTCGCCGTTCAGGGTCCGGGCAACGGCCCACGCGAGGCCGGTCACTTGGGTCGCGAGCTTGAGGTCGGCGCTGTCGGCCTCGAGGATGGGCGCTATTGTCTTGCGCCAAATCTTCTTGGCCGTCGGGTACCAGGCGTTGAAGATACCGGCGTTTTCTCCGTTGGAGAATTCGAGGCATGCTATTGTCCAGGCGATGTTGTTGAGAGCGGAAAGGGCGTGGGATTGGATTGCGAGCGTCTCGTCGCTGTTGACGGGGATGTTGGACAACCTGATTAGTTGCGGCACTGCTTCTTGGATCAGACCGGCGAGGGTGGGCAGGTTGAGGTCGGCGGCTCCTGAGCCCTCTTCACCAGTGACGAGGTCGATGTCAGCCTCCATGTCCGAGGTAACGGAGTCGTTGTCCTCCTCTTCCTCGTCTTCATCCTCGTCCTCGCCCTCCTTGTCCTCCTTCTCTTCATCGGCTTCGGGCTCGGCGTCAACATCCATGGCGTCAGCATCAGCGTCGTCGAAACCGTTCCACTCCTCGTTGGCCTCAGCAGGACCTGACGGGGCTTTGTTGCCCTTCTCGAGAGTCTGTTGGAAATCAGTCCCGATGGATCCCAGGATCTCCAGCGCAAGTTGGGCAATCCCAGCAAGACTCGACGACGCGTTGCTTGGGGTGACCTGCTCTAGGGCCCGCGCAAGGCTGGCAACGATGACCGCGTCGCATGCACCCTCGGGACCGGGGCTGTGGTCTAACCAGCTCAACGACGCGAAAACATTGTGGAGCACGCCGCAGCTCAGCACGGCTTTCAAGTCGTTTCCGCTTGCTAGCTTGAGGAGCACGTCGTAGCAGCGGGTCTCCTGATCGCTTGCCATGGCCTGCCCGAGCTGGATGCTGTCTTCCGACAAGGTTGTGAGGCAAGACATGACGTCCTCGTAGAGTTCCTGAGGTGCGATGTCGGTTGCGGCCAGACGGAACAGGAGGCGCAGGATGGTCTGATTTCCGACGATGGCTTCCAGAATCTCATCACGGGCCAAGGCCAGCAGGCCGATGAGGGTGACCAAGGAGCTGGTGATGTCCCAGACCACTCGTTGTTGAGCCTTGTGCAACTTTGAGAAGGCAGGCTCGGTTGCTGTGAGCGTCTCCAGGATCTGGTTCGAAGTCAGCCTCTCTTGTTCTTGAGGGCGGGTCTCTGGAAGCAGATTGCTCACCGTCTTGCTGGCATGCTCGATCGCGGTCAAGACATCGAGTCGGTGCAAATGCACGCAGAAATCGGGTTCCTCTTCTTGGGCGAGCACCCTGAGGATTTTCCAGCCCGCAGCACGACTGTCGATGCTGCTGTCACTGAGGGTCTCGGTGAGGACAAGCGTGACCACTTGCTCACGAAGGAGGAGTTTCCTGCACTTCGCATCTTGGACGATGTTGGCAATCGCGCCGGCAGCTTCGTTCCTATTTAATATACAATTTAGCTACCGCATTATATAGTCTAAGCTATAGTAGCTACCCTACCGAGACTTGGGCTCTGGGCTCTTGAGGGCGTTGAGGACTGGCAGAATCGTATTCTCACGAAGCTTGAGAAGCTCCGGGTCAGACGGTAACTTTACAGGCTTCGCAATGGGATCCGCTCGATTCCCTCGGCGTTTGCTGCGTCTTGCTTTTCCCATTTTTTTCAGAAACCCAACCGCCTTGAAGGTCCGCGATGTTGAAGTCGTTGTTCGGCTGTTGAGTTGGAGGTTCTTGAATTTCGGACCAGGGAAAAAAAGACCAGCAGCGGTGCTGCAGTTGCTGCCCCTCAGTGCCTGCCTGCGACAGCCCACATCGGCCCCACCTCCAGACCGCCCACCGTTCTCACGTTCCCTGCGGCAGGGCTTCACCCTGCCCAGGTGTTCCTCACCACCACCGCCATCGGTACTCCGTACAGTTCAACCCTGGTTTGTTTGCTAGCGCGAGACTTTTGACAGAGGCCCTGGTCCGAAATTCAAGAACCTCCAACTCAACAGCCAAACAATGACTTTAAAAGAAAGAAAAAAGAGATTTGGAAAGTCAATTTGTTTCTATCCTTCTCGGATCTCTTTTTCTCTTTCTGTTAAAGTCGTAGTTCGGTGGTGAACTTGCGGATTTTGACCGGGGCCTCAGCCATCAGGTTACCCGCCAACGAACTTTCCAGGGTTGGAGTGTACGCATCAACGCAAGATCAAGCAGGTCATGAGCTTCTATGACCCGTATCTCCTCAGACATGTCAACGGATCCTGGAGAACGGGAAACCTTGCGGCGAGTTGAAATACCAAATGCTTTATCCCTGTTCCCTTGCTTCCTAAGTCTATATCCCCTTTGTCCGAATACGGTTTCCCCCCGCGGTCCCAAAACCAGCCAAACCTGTTGTCCCTGGCAAACCCAGCTCGCACTTCTACTGTGGACAAAAGAACTTGGTATGGCCCTTCACGCCACACTCCTGGCACGTCCGATGGGCCTGGCAAGCTCTCGTGACGTGGCCCTATTGATACGGTTAGCTCGGCGTCTCGGGCAGATGGCAGCAATACTTACCTCAACCCTGCATTTCGTGCAGAAGTTGCAGCCCAACGCCGTGTGCCCAGGCTGCCCGCAGTTGGTGCATTTCCTCTCTGGAGGGTTGGTGCAATCCTTGGCCTGGTGGCCGGCTTGGGCGCAGTTGAAACATTTCATCGAGCCGGCCTTGGGACAGTTGTCTCGCATGTGGCCTTTCCCATGACAGAGTGTGCAGGAGAGGCAGTCCTTCCGGCTGTGATCGGCGGCATTACAGCTGCTGCACCTCTCGATATGAGGCTTGGGGCATTCGGCCGCACCGTGACCGGACTCGAGGCAGTTTTTGCATGAGAGCGGCTCCGTGCACTCCCTGTGTAGGTGGCCAGGCTTCCCGCAGTTTCGGCACCGTGTGTCCGGATCCAGGTCGACGTCTGGCTTTGCCGTGTGCTCGCGAGCGGCGCCCTTCGTCACAATGCCACCAAAGCGGGCAACTTGCGCGTAGACTTTGGCCAAGAGGCTCACGTCATGTCCGGTTGGGTCCTCAAGTGAAGGCCTGCGGCCAACAAACATGCCGCGGCTCATGACGATGATTTCTGCCTGTCGAGCACGGGTGACTGCAACGCAAAGGCGGCGACGGTCGCAGGTGAAGCCTGGAGTAGACGACTTGACGAAGTCGACGATGACCAGGTCGGCGGCAAACCCTTGGGCACCGTCTACGGTGCGGACATCGACGAGTCGGCGTTGCTCTCGAGTCAAGATCTTGGCCGAGACCATGGCGTCGAGTGCCTCGATGTACTTCGCCTGTTGGGCCTTGTAGAACGTGGCGACCAAGATCGACTTTTGCTTCCCATTGAGCCCGCGCAGATTGTCATCGGTGATGGCCTCGACAACCAGAGTGCAGACGTGCTGAACATGTGCCATGTTGAACGACGATGTGGCGAGCTTCCCGACCGCAGCACCTTGCAGTTCGATCAGGATGCGCTGGCTGGTTTCGACGAGCGTAGGGCAGTGTCCCTTCAGCCATTCATGCCATGCCAGCGTCTCAGGCGGAAAGGCATCCTCGCCCTCGGCAGATTGCATGTTCCGATGGTAGAACAAGCCAGACGCAAGCACAGGAAGGTTGCCTTTTCCACGGTGGTTCTGAACCAACCGCGCCTTGACAACCCCGCCGTAGCTCAGTGCACGCTCCAGCGGGGATCGCTTCATGATCTCTTTGAAGGGGTTCGTGACGATGTCGCCGTGGCTGCCGTGCACGAAGGGTCCAGGCTGCCGAGGATCACCGATCACCACGAAGAATCCCGGGTCGTGGATGATCATGAGAAAGTCTGCCTCGTCCATGCGGCAAGCGTCGTCAATCATGACGATATCGGTTTTGAAGTCTCGTACGAACTCGGACAGACAGCCGGCGTAAGGAGTCGCCACGACGACACCAGTGAACTGTCTCAAGAATGCCGCGTAGAGTTCGGTGACAAGTGCCTTGATTTCCGACATCAGGTTAACCGCCTCTTCGCCAGGGCTATTGCTCTTGGCCAAGTCATCGAGTGCGTCGCGCAGCTTTGGGAAATCGTCTTTGTGCGCCTCAAAGAACTTGTAGGCCTGTTGCTGCACGCCGAGGAACGGGCGTCTCGGCTTGGTGTTCTGGGCCCTAGCATCGTTGACGCTGACGGACATTTGGGCGAGTTGGTGGTGGATAACGAACTGGTCACCGAGTGCGACACAAGCCCGGTTTGCGTCCTCTTCGCCGAACAAGTCCTTTCGGTCCTCCTTGCGGACTCGGGTGCTCATCCAGTCGCTGATCTCGCTGTCGAATGGATGGAGGCGGACAACGGCGTCCTGTCTGCCCAACTCTTCGAATGCGACGACCATGTCGTCGGCGAAATCGCTGACGGCATTGTTTTGGGGAACAAAGTCGATCACCTTGATGGGGTGCTCTTTGTCCTTGTAGCCAAACATCGCCATGAGAATGACGAACTGGAGGAAATTCGACTTGCCCGTGCCAGCCACGCCAGCAACCCAGTGGATGTTCTCTGTGAGGTTCTCCATTGCGCGGTAGGCCTCCTGTTTCGCCGAATCCATCTCCCGCCACCGCCGCTGCAGTGGCTCAGGAACCTTGTCGACGTTGTGCAGTATGTTTCCCATGTGGGGAAACTTGTCGAAGACATTTCCGGTTTCCTCGCAGCGGAAGTTGCGCAGGTATCGGAAGATGCTGAGGGACTGCTCGCTGACGGGAAATTCCTTGTCTGCCGCGGCCGGGTGGGAGAGCTCGTTGGCAGCAGCCACGGCCCTCGTCATGGTCTTGTCCGACAACGTCATGCGAAAGTAGACGGTGAGTTCCATCTTCTCGTCCGCAAAATGCTGCTCGAGGCATTGCTCAACACCCCCCCGCTCCGCCGACGGGTTGTCCTGTGCTGCGTCCTCTGTGACGGCATCCCAACCGAGGATAGGGAACCTGACGTCAATGACGGGACGGGGTCCGTCGCTGGGGGCCTCATTTTTGGGGACTAGAGGGAGCGTGACGAGGAACGACACACGCCCGGACGGTGCACCTGGGAGCGTCGTGGCGATGCGCTAGGCCCGCCACCACTCGCGCTTATCGACCGGCTCAGCCGCTTGTCTGGTATCAATGAGGTGGCCATCTTCGGCCCATCTGCGAACAAGTGCTTCGATCCGGTCCAACAGGGCGAATATTTCCTCGTCACCACGTTGCAACTCGCCAATGATGTCATCGGTCAGAGCCTCCGGTTTGAGGAACCATTGGCAGCACTGTCGAATATGCGCCAGAGGCTGCGGGTGGGCAGACGCCTCGTCGGAAGCAGCATGGAGCGTGGTCACGATCGGGTACAACTCATCTGCGGTCCAAGGGGCGGGCGCGATCTTGGGCATCTCCCGGGTGATACCACGCAGTCGGATGTAGGACAGATCGCCTTCACCGGGCAAGTATGCACCGTCCTTTGGGGCCTTGACGGAGAGGTGGAAGAGACGACCACGGTAGTGTCTCAGCTCGACGGCGTGAGCCTGGAACGGGGCGCCGTTGGCAGCAATCGCGTTGCCCGTCTGGTCCCACCAATTGCACAGCTTGCCCTGGACGATGGTGAAGAGCTGTTCCTGCGGTGTGTCGTAGCAGTCGTACGTGCCGAGAGTCATGAACTTTTCCTTCTCGAACCCTGGCTGACCCGGCCAGATGGCATTGCCATAGTGATATAGCATGGCGTTGGGGCTCTTTTCAAAGAATGGCCTGAGCGGATTGTGCCAGTGGTCCTTGTCATTGTCGGCCGCGGCAGCGTATTGCATCATGCCGCATGCTTTCTCGACGTAATTGAGCTCGAGGGCACCGGCATGGAAGATTGCCTCGACCTTCGTGTCCTCGGTGGCATGGCACATCGCGCGGATGCGATCCAGCTCGGTCACAACCCATCCCGTCTCATCTGCCGTGTCGAGGATGTGACGCACGTCGTCGTGGATTGACATGTTGATCGTCGTGCAGATCGCGGTGAGCTTGGCGATCTTGTCTGGCATGACACGCGCCTGCTCAATGGTGTCGCAGAAGGGCTTCAGCTGCTGGAGAATTGAGTCTCCAGTGAGCGACTCATGCTCACACGATCGCATCGAGACGCCCTTGACAATGATCGTTGCGATTGCTTCGTTTTCCAGTTCCTTGATGCCGGGCGCAGTGACTTTGACTTCCATCAGCGCGTACTGGAAGGGCTGCCAGAGGAATCGAACGGTGAACCCGAGGCCGGATTCAGGCGACTTGAGCTGGGAGGCGGTCGTCGCATCGAGGGGGGGCCCGATCGGTTTTTCGTCCAGTGAGATGTAGCACGAGTAAAGATTCGACGTCACGTTCTTGCGGCTGTGGGACGGGACGTAAACCGCCTTGTATTCCGCCAGTTGCTCCTGCAAGAATGTTAGTGTCCTAGAATTGCATCAAGCGTTGATCGAAAAGGATGGACCTTACCCGAGCCTGAGCATCTTCACGGACCCACGCATCTTCCTGGGCAATGGCGCCCTCGGCGTCCCAGTTGTCGGAGTTGCATTCCTGTGAATGTTAGGGTCGATCGCCTGGTCAAAGGAAGGGCAAATGGCTTACCTCGTGCTCGGTCGGGTCGGCATTACCGCCCAAGGACTCAGTCTCGAAATCGGTCTCCATTTTGAGCGCCTGATTGTCGCCGTCGGAGTTGCCGTTGCGGTCCTGCGAAATGTTAATATAAATCACCAAGCAGGTTTGAAATCAAGCAGCTTACCATGTACTCGTTCAAGTCGACGCTACTGCCCAAGGGCTCGATGTCGGGCGCCTGGTCGGGTTTCATGTTGGGCTTCGACCGATGTCCCGGTTAGGGTCTGTGGGAAAATCACCAGTCAGCAATAAATCGAGGTAGATTGTCACCGATTGCATGTGCAGGCCAGGAAGCTCGCGATGACAAAAATCAGATTCGCGAGAGAATCGTGCCAACACGATTTTATGAGAACACGACTGAGGGGTAGCCAAAAGACAGGAGAAAGGACGAACAGATCAGCACACCTTTGAGTATTTGTCGTCGATCCACTTAAGATGGGGGTGATGACCGTTGGTAGGAGGAAGTGAGGTTCGACGAGATGTTTGTGGAAGACGAAGGGAGAGGCGGGAGGAAAGAGGGTGAGAAGGATTGAAAAACCTAGAGATCGGGTCGAGGAGGAGAGGGGCAGTTGTGAGAAAGGAGGAAGGTACGCGTTTGAAAAAATGGACGGGACTTTGCCGGCCCCAGGCAGATATTTTTCGAGGTGAGAAATGGGGAAGGTGCGCGTCTTGAC
>FTEL01008589.1_pt1 | contig 13318 bp, 8 predicted proteins | sample 1658911 | NCBI WGS metagenome assembly FTEL01 (sample SAMEA3914869, study PRJEB12502) | metagenome | biome: forest; material: soil | place: USA | collected 2012-03-12 | depth 0.1 m
CCCCCGCCCCGTGCCACCCGCTCGCGCCTGTGAGGCAGGAAAGGCCTCGCACGGCCGTTGCAGCTGCAGCCGGTGAGCGGTCGCTGGCCCGCTGCGAGATCCCGGCCTAGACCGACCACGATCGACCCTGATCTACTACCTACTGTGCCTGCCCAGGACCCTGCCGTCGCCTCAAAGCTTGATCCTGGGCGCGTGCGTCCAGCTTCAAGCTCCCGGCCTCTGGTATCCGACTCCTTGCTCAGTGCTCCGTGCTCCTTGCTCCCTCGCCGTCCGCGCGCCCCTCAACACCCGTCCTGCCACCGGCGCCTCGTCAATGGCCTCACAGGTTGTCCGCCTGCCCGATGGGCAGCATATCACTGTGAAGCCCGTGTTTGCCGGCCTCTTCTTCAAATCGCATGAGCTCAGCCACGACAATGCCTTTCCCATCGGCTGGACAATCGTCATCCACACTGAGGGCGCCGGTGACGGCAATGAGAGCAGTGCGAAGCTGGCCGAGGCGCATGCCGCCGCCGCAGAGAACCCGCTGCTGGCCAAGCGGCAACAGATTCACTCGTTCAGGACGCCGACACTGCAGCAGGACAGCCTCTTCATCTCGTCCATCTCAAACCCGTCTAGCTCCGACTTCAAGCCCGCCGCCAGTCCGACCCGCCAGGTGGCCATGATGCTCTGGGTGACCCTCTACTGGTACTTCCATCAACCGCCCCCGTCCGCCAGCCTGTCGACCGAGGCGGCGAAGCTGACCCCGGCAGCCGGCAAGCCGCGAGGCGAGTGGCACGTGCGCGTCAAGCGGGACGGCGTGCTGCGGGGGCGGAACTTGATCCCGAAGCTGGAGCGCATGGGCTTGATCGCGAGCGCAAACTCGGCTGTCGGGACGGCCCTTGAGGACAACGACGACATGTGGGCAAACATGTTTGTCACGCAGCAGATGTTCTGGCAGCTGCCCGGCCGGCTGTTCCTCTTTACCCTCCAGCCCATCGGGAAGAACGCCCGATCGTTCCCAGGATCCCCCACCCCGAGCCGCCCGGCATCTCCCTCCGCCGGGGAGATCGCGGGCCCCATCCATCCCCAGCTTGCCGTCGCCAAGGCTGGCGATCTTCCCGGGGCACCGCCGCCCACGTCCATCACGAGCTTGCCCTCCTTCCCCATCGGGCCCTTCTTCAGCGCCTCGCACCTCCCGACCTATTACCCGCCCCCGCCCATGCAGTACACCATCACCAACCACATCCGGCACCCCCTCCGCCCCAAGCCGCCGCGGATGGGCGAGGTCTTTTACACCCGCTTCATCCCGTCCGTCGGGCAATACCTGGCCTTCCGCGTGGCGTCCATCTCGCCCAAGCCAGTCCCGTACATGGGCCCCGTCGGCCCCACGCCGCCAACCCCGGCGCCGGCGGTACTGACCATGGGCGACGCGGCCCTCCTCGAGATGTGGCACCGTAACCCCCGCGTGTCGGCCTTCTGGGGTGAGTACGGCGAGGGCCTCTTGTCCTCGGCCCTGCAGAGCCGCCACAGCTTCCCGGTCATCGGGCTGTGGGACGGCGTGCCGTTCGGCTACTTTGAGCTGTATTGGGTCAAGGAGGACCTGCTGGGCCGCTACGCCGGCTCGACCGTCGACGACTGGGACCGGGGGTGCCATGTCTTGATCGGGGAGGAGTGGGCGCGGGGCCGCGTGCAGAGCTGGCTCACAAGCCTGGTGCACTTTCTCTTCTGCGCCGACTACCGCACCATGAGCATCTGCCTGGAGCCGAGGGTGGACAACGCGAGGTTAGTGATGCCGAGGGTGGAGATTGGTATCCCCGACCACGCCCGGATGCCGACTAATGATTCGCTCAGGTTCATCCAACATCTCCAGTACGCTGGCTTCAACAAGGAAAAGGAGATTGCCTTCCCACATAAGCAAGCCTGGTTCGGGAGGCTGCGCAGGGAGTGCTGGGAAGGCCCTTCTCTATGAGGCCACCTAGGCCCACGGCAACAAAGCCTATGGATTTCGTGTGACATGCCCGGTTAGCGTTTGGATAGAGGACTTGGATATTTTGGATCATAACCATTCTCGGCTTCAGGCGGTTAGCCGACGACGTTGATGGTAATGCGTGAGGGCGGACTGGAGCCATCGACGCGCAGGAAGACGCTGTGCGATTTGGTTTGTTCACTTCAACATACCGAATCCTCTCCACCTGGGGCCGTCAATGTTGACAAAGCCCCGTGCCATACTTTGCCCCGCCAGTCAGACTAGAGCACCCTCTCGCAGCCGCCTCGCTGCCCAACGGGACACCGCAAACCCAGATCAGTATCCGTCGCTCCCATCGTCGTACTCCTCTTCCACCTCTTGGCCATCCTCGCCGCCATCATCCGAAACCTGGTTGCCATCCTCGTCGTCCTGAAAGTCTGCGTAATCTCGAGCGTCGTAATCGTCGCCGCTCATGTCATCTCCGCTCATCTCGTCGCTATCACGTCTGCGGTCCACCTCAGAGTCGGCCTCGCCCTCAGACAAGGGGATGGGGTTCCTGTCACGGTGCAGTTGGAGCTTCTCGGCGAGTGTGAGTGGCTTGTTGGCGGGAGCACCACCGTCCGAGTCACCGCTCTCTTCTTCGTCTTCCTCTGAGCTGGACAAGCCAGACCAACCGTGGCCGTCTCCGCCGTTGTTATCCTCTGCGGCCTGTTCCCCGCCCTGTTCCTCGTCGCTATCGTCGTCAACAATCACCACGCGAGCCCGGCGCTGAGGGTGCGTCGCCACCTTGCCGTCGTCTTCCGCGTCGCTCGACAGCACGATGGGAGGCGGGCGCCTCTCGATCCGGGCCCGCTTCCGGGGGATGTCGTCGTCCGGATTGTCATCTTCCGACTCGGATTCCGCAACGCGCGCTCGCGGGCGCTTTAGTTTTGACGTGCGGGGCGCTGGCTGGTCCGACTCGTTCCCAGACTCGTCTGATACCCTCAAGGTTGCAGATGATTGCTCCGGGCTGGAGAATCTGGCCAAGTTCTCGTCATCGTCGCCCGTAAGGTCGATGGTGTGGGGGTGCCGTGTGGGGTGCGGCGGTTGGGAGCGTGACGATGAACCGCCCTCATCCACCTCCGCACCGTCATCACTGTCGTCGTCCACGACGATCAAATCGTGGGAGTCGGACTCCTGGCTGTCGGTGTCGCTGATCTCGGAGTCATCAATCCCTTCACTCTCATACTCGTCCGGCTCGGGCTCGTCGTCACTCGAGCTTTGTGAAGCAGAGTCCGAGAACGGCATGTCATTGTCATGCCATGCCAGAATGTCGTCCCAGATGTAGATATTGTCGTGCAGGAATTGCACCATGGGCCAAACGGATATGCCGCGCCACTTTGCCCCCCTCATCAGGCGACTGTTGATGCCCTGGCTGCGCAAGTCGTCGGCCATAGCTTCCAAGGGAATTTCGGGCTTGGCGAAGGCTGGGTGGTTGGTATCAGGCCAGCAGTACATGTGCTCGCCGTCCTCCCCAAGACCGGTTTCGTCCTCAACGGTGGTCAAAAAGTACCGCTTGACCGGGTCAAAGGCGCACCAACGGAGACGGCGCCATTTGTGGTCAATCGGGTCGACGATGTAATAAAGCGTCTCGAGGGCTCCAAATGCGGCGAAGAGCGAGTCCATGTGTTCCCGGTGTTCCAGAGTGGTCAACACGGCCGGCTCGAGGGTGAGGTGACGGATGTTGTCGGCGAAACCGGGGAGCGGAGGGAACTCGCCCAAGTAGCGCACCACCTCGGCGCAATCCATGAAGACAACGTCCCTCACCGAGCTGTACCTGATGAGGCCGTCGCCGCAGATGGGCAAGGTATCAGGAAACGCTTTGAGAGCCATCTGGCGGCTCTGCTGATGGACCGCGAGCATGGCGCGGGCGGCCCTGGTCTGCTGCTCGACAAAGGGACCTTCCTGAATGACAAAGGTCGGCGGCACACCTCGTCCAAGGGCCGGGGACAGGGCGAGGCGGAGCCAGTAGACACGCGACTTGGCCGTCAGGTCCGGGCAGAAGTACTCCCAGATGCGGTAGCGGAGCTCGAAGGGGAGGCGGGCGAACTGGGGGAAGGAACGGGTCTCGGACCAGGTGTTGAGCCGGCTCGCCCCGCGCCCAGAGACACCAACGTGGTCACCGTCTGAGTCGCCGTATGAGTTGCCGTCTGAGTTGCCATCCGAGTCGCCATCCGAGTCGTCGTCATCTGAGGCGTGGTCGTCCGAGTCGGCAGCTTCCAAGTCAAATAACGCATGGTGGGGAGATGAGTCGGCGTCGTCGGCCTCGCTGGGTGCATCCGACCTCTCGCCGCCGTCAGACTGCTCGCCGAGGAAGCCGATGTTGTCCGACTCGTCGGATTCCGATGACATTTTGATGACCCTGTTGTCTCCGCGACGTGGCCCTGGATGAGTCGATGGACGGGTGAGCGTCGGGCGGTTGGCTCTCTTGCGGCGACGCGATGGCCGCGTCGGGCGTGTCGTCGTGGATAGATGGATGGAGCCAGACGCGCTTCGATGATGAGGTCGCGGCAGCGTGGCAGGTTGCAGCAGGCAGGGGAGAGAAGTGGGGCTGGCCCTGCGATGAATCCTGGTCGCCCGCCGAGTGGTGCACTCCCGCTGTTCGCTGATCGCTGCCCGTGGCGTGGGATCCGGAACACCGTGGCCGCAGGCGAGTATGTTCTCGGGGTACCGTTCTCTGCCTCTGGTTATTGAGAATCCATCATCCTGGGTTGATTTTGGATGGAGTGGGAGTGAGAGAGGAGGGCCATCAAGGTGCAAACAAAAATGGGGACAGTGCGGTCAGCCCGTCAGCTGCTGCAGCGCACCCTGCGCCCTGCTTGCCAGAGGCAGCAAGAAGGTGGGGCGGGGACCCCGACAGGTAACACGGTTGGCGACATGGTCTGGTCTGGTCTGGTCTGGTCTGCGCCAAAGCAACAAACCGCAACACTTTTGGGCTGCGGCCAACCGGTGCGCCTTGCAACCGCCAGAGGGCAAGAGAAGAAAGAAGCAAATACGTCGGGAACGGGATCGTGAGGCTGGCCGGGCAGAAGTCGTTGGCCTCGCGTTGAATTGAAGGCGGGTTGGAACTTGGACCCGAATTGCCGGGCTTGGGCTTCCGCTGACTGCAGCACTGCAGGCAGCTGAGGCGAGTGGGGCCTTGGTGCTATTCCGGAATCGGCCCCCCTGGCGGACAACATTTCCCTTCCTCTTCGCCGCCTGACCCATCTCCGTGCCTTGTCGTCCCCCCCTGGATGGGGTTGGGTTGGAGACGCACTTTGGGGTCAAGACCACGGAGAGGGCGGGGTAGCCGTGCGCCTGGCCTGTGTGCCGTAACGGTTACATCCCCGAGCTCGACCGAGCACGGCACCTCCAGACACACCTGGTAAGCCAAGCCAGAGACAGCCATGTCTGCCGCCCGGGCCTGGCCCGGGTTTCGCGACCGCTTCGGCGGAAAATGTATGCCCTAGCCCCCGCTCCCTGCCCTGTTGCAAGTAGCCTCGTCTTATAAAGGCGGGAGGGGCGGAGCAGGGTCAACAACGGCGGCAGATCCTCCAACGTACCGCAACCGCCAGCCATTTGCAAAGTCGCTTGTCCATATCGCCCGCTCCAAGTCGAAACAGAGTCCCTTGAGTCGCCATGACCTCCCATGCTGCCTTTGGCGAACGAACGCCCGGGTCTGAGGTCACGGCAGCCTTCGCTGACCAGATCCGGGGAAGGACGAGTCAGTAGTCCCCCTTCCTCCTCCGTACCGCTGACCCCTTTGCTCATTGGCCCGTCGCCAGTCTTGGTCACCGGCGTCAGTCCCAAGGGAATCGGCTCAACTACTGTCCTCAACCTCGCGGCCCATAACCCCGGCCTCTTGATCCTGGCATCGCGTACCAAGTCTCGCCTCCAGGAAGTGGCCGCCGAGATCACCGCGAAGCACCCCGCCACCCGCGTTGAAATCGTCGTGTTGGACCTGGGCTCGCAAAAGTCCATCCGCCAGGCTGCCGCCGACGTGACAGCCCTCACCGACACCCTCGACCTTCTCATCAACAACGCCGGCATCGTCGTGACGTCGCGCCAGGCAACCCCTGAGGGCATCGAGCAGCAGTTTGGCACCAACCACATCGGCCCCTTCCTCTTCACCAACCTCCTGCTTCCCCTCCTGCGCAACGCAGCCAAGACCAGCCCTCCCGGCGCCACCCGGGTCGTGTCCTTGAGTAGCGCGGGGCACAGGCTCTCGCCCATTCGATTCTCCGATTACAACTTCGAGGGCAAGCCTGTGCCGCCCGAAGAAGACCACTTCAAGCCCCTCCCCGGCGCCTTCGGAAAATGCACACCCGACGGATACAACGGCATCGTCACCTATGCCCAGTCCAAGACGGCAAACATCTTGTTTACCCTCTACCTTCAGACACACCTAGCCGAGCTCGGAATTTCTGCATACACGCTCCACCCCGGCAGTGAGTCGGCTTCCCAAACCCCCGCCGCGCCTGAGAACCCAGATTGCTGACCAAGTTCCCGCCATCGCAGCGATCGAGACCGACCTCAGCCGTGACCAAGACGACGAATTGACCGCCCAGTTCTACAAAGTTGCGCCGTACTGGAAGACACCCGATGAGGGGAGCTCCACCACGCTCGTGGCGGCTTTGGACCCGGCGCTTAATGGTGAGCTTGCTTCAAGCCCCACCCCCATGGCAAAGGAGTGTGCAGGCTGACAGTAGATGATCAGGTATCAAGGGCCTATACCTCTCTGATTGCCAAATCGCCGATCCTGTCGCGCATGCAAAAGACCCGGTCGCCGCCGATAGGTTGTGGAAGCTGAGTGAGGAGCTGGTCGGAGAGAAGTTCGCCTTGAAGGCTTGAACAGCGAGTGTGCAAGCCATCTTGCCAGGTGGCTTCTTGGTAGCAACGAGCCGAAGAGAGATGGATGCGGAGAATGGTGATGTTCTGCTTCAAGAATCCACTGTGATGGCGATACCCATTCAATAAGTAAGACGCCGGGGATGCCATGGCACATTCAAATCTGCGATCCTTGTCAGTATGGTTACAGCCCGTGGACCCTCAACGGGGGTGGACAAGCGGGAGACCTCACCTCATGCGTGGCGTCGTCATCATTACGACGCGGAAGTGCCCAGGCCGCCCTTTGTGTCTTGAAGACGCCCTGGACCAAACCGCCATTCGTCCTGCTGTCCGTCACCCGAGCCCCGCAGGACGTGGGAATTACTTCTTGGTTGGCCACGGTCTGGTTCAGGGAATCAGGGATTGATGGAGAGGCTTGGATAACAGCTCTCAGGTTGCCCCCATCAATCATCCCCCCTTTCGGCCAGCTTCATTCTTCCCATACACGTTAACTTGAATTAATTACCCGACCACCCGGCATATTTATTGGGTTATCTCATGTGCCATTGGCAAGGTCCCGTCCACAACTTGACCTTTATTCAACACCAGTCCGCAACGCCGGCGCCAACATGGCTGAGAGCAATGGAAACCCAACCGTCCCCGAGGACCTCTTCCACACCACGCTGACTGTGGTTGACTACCACACCGACACATCGGGGTCGAGTCGAGACGTCCACGTGCTCGCCACCCACACCAACCTTGCAGCAGCCAAGGCATTCGCCCTCATGGCATTGAAACTTCTGGGCTACGACGCCGAAGACTTTGACGAGTACACCACCCGCGTCGACACGGCAGCAGAGGAATGGACGCACGGAGACGGCGTCATGGTGTACGCCAAGGCGCCCAAAGGCCAAGAATTCCTGGTCGGCCTCGACACGAAGCCCAACACGGAATTGCTGCCCGCCCTGCCGCTTGGCGACACGCTGCTGCTGCCCGAGGGTCACGACCATCTGCACTACGTCCTGCACAACAGGACCGACTACAACCAGGACAAGAGCGGCGCCTACCAGACCACCGAGATCGAGGGCTGCTACGTCCTCCGAGACCGAGCACTCGCGGCCGCCAAGGAGGCGCTGAGGGAAGCCCGCCAGGAGTACGCCCAGTACGACGAGCGCGAGGAGAAAGAGCCGGACGCAGAGTGGCCGTTTGGCGAAGACGTTATTGTCCACGCGGTGGCTCAGACGGGGGAAAACCATACGGTTGCCGTCAAAACCGTGCCGGGGGCAGACAAAATCCATGGGAAGGCACGTTGATCCCGGACGAGCTGGAACCCTGTGGTAATGGGTGGATTCGGGTGCTTGGGTGGCGTGCAGTCAGGACGCACCAGCCGATGTTCTTGGATAAACTGCAGATGTTCGTGTTTATGAGGAGGTTGTCCTTCGGTTCCGGTTGAAGAAACGAGGCTGAAATCATCGCATTTCAGACGCCTTGAGAGATAACAACCGACCCCCTTTTTATCGAAAGTGCCATCATTAAGGTCACCACAGTTGATACTGGCCAGGCACTCAACGATGCGCTCAACACTCAGTGCGATGTGGTGAACGGGCAGTTTTGAGGGCAAGCCAGCCGCATCTCACAATTGCAACCACCCAGCCCCCCCGACCTCTAGCTGACTGGAGGCTCCGGTGTTGGCTCAACAACACAGCAGCTCAAGGGCCGTTTGGGCCCCGATATTCCCCATACCGTGTTGCACTTAGTGCCGAGCCACTGTTGGGGTGGTGGATACCTGTCTGGGTGCATATGAGGGGCCCCGGAGACGGGATGAGATGCATGTGTACAGCTGGAAGTGTAATTAGGGCGTCCAAGGACCAAGGCTCAACCCTCGTTCGGCGTCGTTCGGCGGCGGTCACAAGTGATCCCTCTCAGGGCCACCACAGACCAGATGACGTCACATTCGCGAAGCAGGAAGTTAACTCACTACTTTCCGAGGCGCTAAATGTATTTGTACCCCGCACCATGGCAGTTCCATGCAGTATCTGCTCTCCTGAACGCGTGCCCCATCCCGGTGTTGTGAGGATTTGTTGCGCGGGATTGCTGAGGAAAAGAAGAAGGTCATGGATGATGGGGGATGGACATGACGCTCTGCAGGATGTGGTGTGGAGTTCGGATGTTCCCAGGCCAGGGACGCAGCTCACTCCGCCCGATCACGTGTTTTCGCTCCCCGCCCGACGCGTCGCCAATCCCCTGGCTGCTTGCCGGCCCCAAATCGCGTGCGCGGGGTTCACTTTGCCAGCCGGCCCCCAACCAAACTCCTCCAGGCAGGGAGTCGTGCAAACCGCAAACCCCTCACCACTACTCCTCCCGCCAACCACCACCAGTGCCGGAAAGCGCGACACAGCTCAACCAAGAACAACTGCATCGGCGAGACACCACAACGAGATGTCGCCAGCCCGCCCCAGCGCCAAGCGGCCAGCCTCGGCCACCGACCGCGCCATCTCCCCGCCGCCCATGAAGCGCAAAGCGCAGACTGCCATCTCGAGTAGGAAAAAACACCCGCCGCAGTTCTTGTTTGCCTCGTGGCTGCGTTGCATTGTGTCTGACTCGTCTCCTTAAGAGAGCGCCATGGCCAACTTCTTCACACCGACTTCCCAAAAACCCAAGGATCGCACGATGTGGACCGAGAGGAGCCCCGGCAAAGACTCGCCCGCCACGCTCCTCGTCGCCCAGCACATCCCCGACGACAACACCTCAGATACACCCCCGTCTTCTACAAAGCAGAAGCAGAAGATCGCGGCGTTTGATCTCGTATGCCTCTTTGCAACCAGATCCCGCCCCGGCCCCCACCACCCCTTGCCGTGTCACACTCCCGCTGACGTTGCCGAATGCGTTGCAGGACTCAACCTTGATCACAACAGGCTCCGGCAAGCGATTTGCCGACGGAGCCGGCGACTGGAAGTGGTGGCACCACTCTGTGCCCGGGCGTCTCCGGCAGCTATACAACGAGGAGGGGTATGTTGCCGACCAATCGCTGCCGGCTCGGGATCTGTGCTGATGGGGACCAGATATCGGCTTGTCATCTTCTCGAACCAGGGCGGCTTGACACTCCACGCAGACCCGAAATCGAAGGGACCAAAGGCTGGAAAGGACCGGGTCACAGAGTTCAAGCAGAAATGCAGTGCTGTCCTGAGCCAACTGGGCCTGCCCATCACACTGTACGCCGCGACGGGGAAAGACATCTACCGGAAACCGCGACCGGGGATGTGGGCCGAGATGATGCAAGACCTTGCTCTGACCGAGTCCGACATTGACCGCGAGGCCAGCTTGTTTGTTGGCGACGCCGGCGGCCGCACGGCCACCCCCAAGGGCTCCAATGCCAGTGCGACCACGAAGGACTTCAGCTGCTCGGATCGGAACCTCGCCCACAACGTCAACCTCAAGTACCAAACCCCAGAAGAGTTCTTCCTCGGGGACAAGCCGCGTGCATTCGCTCGGGATTTCGATCCTACCCAGTTTCTTTTTACCCAGGACGAAGACGAAGACGGAGGCGGTGTGCAGAAGTCGGAAAAGCAGGACATCATCCTGCTTTGTGGGTCGCCTGGTGCCGGCAAGAGCACCTTTTACTGGAAACATCTCAAGCCGCTGGGGTACGAGAGGGTCAATCAAGATGTTTTGAAGAGGTTAGTCTACCTCCCTATCCCCTGGGTGTCTCGTGCGCCCCTAACAACGGACAGCAAGGACAAATGCTTCAAGGCGGCGAACGACTTTCTGCGGGAAGGAGATTCCATTGTCATTGGTAAGGCTCAGACTCCCTTTCGTGTTGACTGCCTGCTCGACTGCCCGCTAACCAGGGAAAAGACAACACAAATCCCGACGCAGATACGCGCTCTCAGTGGGTCGCCCTGGCGCGTAGAAACAAAGTCACCATCCGATGCGTCTGGTTCAAGACGCCGAGGGAGCTGTGCGAGCACAACGATGCGGTGCGGTCCTTGAATACGCAGGTATGAATGGCTGCCGTCGGTTTCTTCCCTGGTGGACTCGTGATATTGTGTCTCGGTGCTAATGCTTGCCGTGCCCGCCCCACAGCTTAATCCCGAGTCGCGCCAAGGACTCCCCCGGCTAGCCTTCAACAGCTTTGCCTCGCGGTTCAAGGAACCCAAGGTGGAGGAAGGGTTCGAAGAGATCGTCCCGGTCGAGTTCAAGTTCCGGGGCACGAAGGAGCAGCACGATGTCTGGGCCCGGTTCTGGTTGTGAGCGGAGTCGAGATATCGGTACGATGGGGGAATGCGGGTTCAGATTCGATGCGACGCTCCGATGCCGCTGGAGTGAGGAGCGGCGCGGCTATGTATTGGCATCAACCGTTGCGGATCGGCAGTCGGCGTGGACGAGCGCTTCTTAGGGTATCCGAATCCCCGGGTATTTGCACCCCACGCGAGATATGCGCCGCAATCACCCAGGGCGATAACCATGCATGCGTGCGGCCTGGGAGATCAGCAGGGTGGTCGTTCATCCCAGGTTATCGGCTGGCATTTCACGTGGCTTCCCGCCGTGGATCGACCGGGATATGGACCGGCCGCCTCCGTCCGCCTGGGTCGTGGGGCACGGCGGGAACAGATATCAGATGAGGAAGCCGTTGTTTGGGTGCCTGGATGCACTCCTGGCGAGGCATCTGTTTCTGAGCCTCTGGCGGCGGGATGCCACGGTAGCAGTTGGGCCTTGATGGGGGCAGCAGGTCGGGGCATGCAATGGCACCCCGGAGAGCGCCGCTCTCCTGTCGGGTTGCCGGCATGCCTACCTATCTCTGGCCCAGACTCGGTATCTTTGGCAGGATGAACTCCCCTGATCTCTCGTCCCCGCGCCTTTCTTTGGATGGCGTCCCGGATGGGACAGGCTCCCGAGCGACTAAGACGGCCCGAGCGAAGCAGGGCTCTAGGAGGCCAAGACAGCGCCAAGAGAACTGCTGATATCAACGTCGACCTTCCCGGCTCGGTATAAGTCCCTTCCCCTGGGTCCGGAACGAGCAACGATGGATGGATGGATAATAGCCATATCGCATCGCTAGTGTGAAGGGCGTTTGCGGGGTACAGCTGGATATCATGGAGAGCCGGGTCATGGGGTGGCAGCCAAGGTACCAGGGAGGGAGTACGTACCCCAACTGTGTCTGCATGTGCATCCTTGGCCCCGCCGTCTCACTTCAGACAGATTTCTCGATTTGGCAGGTGCAAAATCGCATGGAGGATTCCGATTGCACTGATTGCTCCATGTCCTCCGTTGGCCAGTCCAGTTTTCGACCCAGCCCCCGAGTGGCAATGGCAAGCCGAGCCCTGGCTCTTTTCTTTTGCGGCATCTTCGGCCGCGGACGCTTGCTGGGTGCACCCGGCTTTGCAACTTGAACTGTTGGAGCCAAATTTCCTGTGGTGTTCACAGAGAGCGGCGGCAGGCATCCGGGCTTTTGTTTCTCAATTGCGAAGTCTGCGCGGTATGTCAATCAACACACAGGACACTGGGTGAGGTGTGTCTCAGCACATGCCCATCTTTCCCCCACTAATAGTTAAGCTGAGCTTGCTGTGCTTGGGCGTCGCCGGGAATGGATGGCTGGGCGCATACGCCGGGGGTTGTTTGATAAGATCTCGAACCAATCAAGAAGGTGGCCACGGGGGAATACCGCGCCTGTTATTTTTCCTTCCCGCACGTCTCCAGCCGTCGATCGTTTCTCCCGGCCTCGTTGCAGATTGGCGGGCCCTCGCTCGGTCGCCAACACGGCAAGCGCCAATCAGCCCGCCTCGCCATGGTCGCCTCCTCGCTGATCCCCGCGATGTTTGGCCGGCTGGTCTCCCGCAGGACCTGCCTTCCCGGTCCAGTCGACGTCCTCGCGTCCTATCACGGCCGACGACGCATCCTTGAGCGAGCGAGAGACCCTGGACAGCCGGCGGGCAGTCGGGTACACAACATGGATGCGGCGTCCTCGCATGCACAACATGGAACCCTGTGCGGTCGAGGCCCAGCCGGTGCAGTCACTGGAAGTAACACCGAGGCCGAACGAAGCCGTCGCTGGCCTTATCGTGCCCTCGTCCGTGTGCCCTCGTTCCTCCTGGTCCTCTTGCGGACTATTCCCCGATCCACGCTTGCTTCTGCGTCGCGCCGGCGCGCGGCATGCTGCATCACCAATGGACCCAGCCCAGGATGAACCCACCACGCGTGCGTCTCCTCCTCCCATGGGGCGAGCAGGTTCAATCTCTGCCATGTGCTTGCCTCCTCGCTGCCCTCCCCCCCTGTCTCTGTGCCCCCCTTCGTGGCACCTGCCATCCAGCTCCATAAAGCTAGCACGCTCGCCTCGCCTCCACACTGATGCGCTCACCGCGCCGATCTCTTGGAGCTCGCTGTTGCCGCCCTCGGACCGCGCCACGCTCACTTCTGCCCGACCCACCACCGTCTTGATTCTTGACCCGAGTCTCGACCCGGGGTCGCACAGCCGGCGCCACCAGCACCACAAAACACCCGGCTCCGCCCCGAGCTTGGCCCAGTCCCCCC
>FTEL01009897.1_pt1 | contig 13311 bp, 19 predicted proteins | sample 1658911 | NCBI WGS metagenome assembly FTEL01 (sample SAMEA3914869, study PRJEB12502) | metagenome | biome: forest; material: soil | place: USA | collected 2012-03-12 | depth 0.1 m
CCACCAACTAACCCCCCCTCCCACCAACCCAACAGCCCCCAGCAATCTTCCTCTCCCGCGCCCCGCTCGACCTCCCCGCCATCCGCCTCGGCTTCGTCAGCCCCGCCGTCGGCTACGGCCTCTTCGCGGCCCGCGACCTCGCCGCCGACGAGTTCGTCTTCCACGAGGCGCCCTTCATGACCGCGCTCTTCAACGAGGCCTTCGCGTCCGACAAGGCGCTCGTGCAGAGCCAGGCGGCGGCGTGTCGCGCTGCGTTTGCCAGTCGCCCGGCCGTGACGGCTGCTGCTTTTCCTGGGTTGGCGGTGAGGTTTGCTGGGGTGGTGCCCGCAGGGTATGGGGAGGTGGAAAAGGTGTTGGGGGATGCCGGGGAGATGGGACGGGGGTTGGTGGAGGGGCATGGGCGGTTTGCGGGGTGGGATGTCACCAGGGAGGAGTATGAGGCGTATGTTGCGCGGCTTGCCCCGTCGTCGTCGGCGGCTGCAGCAACAACCCAGCCGGATGTCGAGACGCGCCGCGAGGCTTGTCTGTCGTTCTTTAAACACTACGCCTTCCAGGTTCCCCCCTCGCAGTCCACCACCGCCTCCTCACCAAGCACAACAACCCCCACAACCACCTCCTCCTCAACAACAACCCGTGAAGCAAGCATCTACCTCCTCGCCTCCCTGATTAACCACCGCTGCACCCCACCCCCCAGCACCTCCTCCCACCACACCTCCTCCGCCAACTCATCATCATCATCGTCCTCCTCAGGGCCCAACTGCTCCTGGCGTATCGGCCCCTCCGGCCTCGCCCACTTCGTGCGCCCGCGGCACATCTGCGTGCAGGCGCGTCGCGCGATCCGCGCCGGCGAGCAGCTGACGTGGGACTACGGCAAGCGGGAGAAGGGTTTCGCGTGCGAGTGCGACACCTGCCGCGGAGGGGGTTTTATGGCGGGGTTTGGGATGGGGGAGTCTTGTCGGGTGTTATGACGATGATGACGGTGGAGTCTTGGTTTCGTTTTCAAGCTGGGATTTTATGGGGGGCTTCGTTTGTTCGTTTGCGGAGCATTGGTAGCACTCATGACGGAGGGGGCAAAGGTGTTCCACGGTCTGGCTGGGCAAGCAAAAAATGATGGTATCAAGTTCCCAATTCCTCAATCACATTTCACCCGCGCGCGACTCCGCGTCATCATGTGGTGTGTGAGTGTGATGTGTGTCGTGTCATCGACCCCCGGATGCAGCACTCGAATTGCTCTTTTGTGTAAAGACTACCTCGTGATCCCTCCAAGATAGCCTTTTGGCATTTGCACTCATCACGCAACGCCCATGAGCAGAACCGTGTCCCGTTTCGCCGAATCCATGATTGACTGAATGCAAGAACCACCCATATCCCAGAGCCCTTACTTCAGAGGAATAAAACGAGAAGAGTGCGTGGCACCGATACCTGGCCGACCGTGCTTGACGGGCTTGCTGTGAGGGGGTCAGTCGCCTGGCTTCGGGTCGAAAAGGTTCCCCCAGAGGGAGGGCAGAGGTACGCACTATGTGATCGAGAACTCGCCAAGGTAGTGGCCAACCATCTCGGGCTTGATTTCCACCTGGTTGAACTCCTTGCCGGAGTAGATGCCAATGACGCTGCCAATCATCTCCGGGACGACAATCATGTCGCGGAGGTGGGTCTTGACAAGGTCGGGCTTCTCGTTGGGCTTGGCCTCCTGCTTGGCCTTGCGCAGCTTCTTGATCAGGCCCATCGGGCGGCGCTTGAGGCCGCGGTTGATCTTTCTGCGGGCACGGGCGTGGACCACATCGCGGAGCTCATCGGAGGTAAGGTCGAGAAGGCTGTGGCGGGACTCGTGTCAGTCTGCTTGTTCTCCCCACGGCGAGTTTGACCGTTTCCCAGCTTCCGTTCAATCCCCTCCGTCCCTCCTCTTGCCCCCAACGCCAAGGTCCAAAGCCCCCTCCATCCCGCGCCGGTCTTGATGTGGTGGTGTCACCAACAGGAGAAATGGGAACGTACGCATCGAGGTCAATGCCGCGGTACGAAAACTTGCGGAAGGCTCTCTTCTTCTTCAGCTCAGCGGCCTCCTCGGCATTCTGTCGTCCCCATCGTTAGCTGTGTGTTCCTCGACGGTCGAAAGGTTGGCGGGACGGGACGTCTCGGGGGTCGGTTCAGGGTCGTTCAGGATGGTCGTGCTGGGCCCGAAAAACCCGTGCGGACGGGGAGGAGAGCACGTACGTATTCGCTGTCAGCCATGATTGCGGTTTGTGGTGATCACGGATTCCGCTGTTCGATAGTGCTGGTATCGAAGAGCGAAATTCAGATTGTCGCGATGATGGAGTGGATTTGACTGCGGGCGCTTTCGCAGGCTCGTGGATGGTTGGGTGGCTCCCCAGGTCCCGGCTCCACTCACAAAAATTCGTAGGGTTCTGTGCCCTCGCAAGCCCCGCCGGGCTGTGATTGGGCGCTGTGGCTGGGCGGGCTGCGCCGAGCTGTGGCTCGTGCGATTAGATAAGGTCCCTGCTCCCCTGGCATCCCTTTCATCTGCCTGCACCTGTCAACAACAGGACATCTCACATCCCCCAACTCACGGCAATTCGGATTGGCTTGAGCACATCTTTTCGGGATATTTTTGGAGTCGGATGCACAGATCGAGTGTTCTTTTCCAGCTCATTTATTTACATTTTCTTGGGCACTATTTACACGCATCCCTCTGCCTTGCTCATGGCATTTCAGGCCTCTTCCCCTAAATCCGCTGGAACACCGACAGACTCGACAGCGCCTGGCCCGACTGCGAGAACATGGTGTTGTCATAGCACGACGAGCCCAACCCCGCATTGTGAATCCACGCGGGCTCCCAATAGAACAGCCCAACCCCGCGGTTCACCGAGGCTACCACACTCGCCACGTTGCTCACAAACGTCGCCTGCCCGGCCGCCGAGAAGGGGATGCTCTTGACATCGGACGGGAAGCTGTACGACGGGTTGGGGCACGACGTGGGCCAGTTGGTCTCGACGACGGCGAGCTCCTTGCCCCACGCGTTTGCCATGTTGGTGAGGCTCGACTTGAGCGATGCCAGGCTTGCCGAGGCTGAGTAGAAGGGGTAGAAGGACACGCCCATCATGTCGAAGTCGGACGTCACGAACGTGCCCTGCTTCAGGACGTTGGTGTACCAGTTGTTCTGGGTCGCCCAGTTCCTGCTCACGGTTCAGTATTCCGACCCTGATCCTCCACTCCCCTTCGCGCCTGGGGGCCCAGGAGATCAGCTACTCACCATCCGTTGTCGAGGTGAATCATGATCTTGGGCTTCGGGTTTAGCCTCGAGTCCTTGATGCCCCACGCGGCCGAGTGCAGGAGCCGCGCAATGTTGGCCCAGTTGTTGGTCTTGCCCGTCGGCCACAGCAAGCCCACCGTGATCTCGTTGCCGATGGACATGATGGAGGGCTGGATGCCCGCGTCCTGGAACCTGTTAGACGCATCCAGGGTGTAGTTGTACAGCTTCCACGCGAGGTTGTCAATGTCGGTCGGCCACCCAGCCGGGGTGGTCTGGTGCGCCGGGTCCGCCCACGTGTCGCTGTAGTGGAAGTCGATGTACACGCCGAGCCCGGCCGCCTTGGCCCGCTTCGCGAGCGCGATGTTGTAGTCGAGGTTGTAGTTGCCGTCCTTGGGGCCTACCCACACCCGCTGGCGGACTGTGTTGACGCCATTCTCAACAAATGTCTTCTCGATCGGCTGCGCGTTGCCGTTCACATTCTTGTATGAGACGCCCGCGCGCTCCTCCACGGGTACTGAGGACCAGTCCACGCCTCGGTAGGTAAGAGCGTTGGCGGTGGAAGCGCCGAGGAGGAGCGTGGCTACCCGCGTGAGAAACATTTTGTCGTGTATTTCGGGATGCAGATCGAGCAACGCCTCTGGAAACTGCCGTTGCTCGACAACCGGGTTGGCGGTTGTTCTTAACTCGTGTAGCGCTGTTTCGGACATATTATTCGCCCTCACCCTTGGCATTGCGGAGGATATACCTCCACCCCCTGGTTTGGCGAACCTCGCATACTACCTCCCAAGGGGGTGGAGCGCTACTCCCCCTCGGTTCTCATGATGGAAATGGGCACAAAAACCCGGAGCAGCGGTTACCGAATAGCGGGGTGCAGCATCGCGTGACGGTTAACAAGCTCTCTTTTTTCAGCTGGTTGACCCCGTGGTTCTAACGCTATCACGGATCTCGGCTCTTCTCTCGCTCGGGGGTTGAGCTGTTTGAGGACAAGGCGAAGTAACCACCGGGTAATTAGTCCACAAATCCTCGTCCGCATTAGCAAAACGGCCGCTGCAAAGTCGCATTCAGGATATAGTAGCTCGCAGTATACACACCTATCATCAAGCGCGGTTTGGGAGGAGAGTAAAGGGGTAAAGGGTAGGGGGTTCCGCGCCAACCAGAATATCGCGAATTCTATCGTCCTCGGTTCCATGTAGCTCACTCTCGCTTTCTTATACTTGGACACAGATCAAACCACCTCTATTCAAAAAGTTACCACCATGACAAGCTCGCAAGAACGTCTTTCAAAACCGGTTCTCCAACCTCCACTCCTCCTTCAACTGGCGTAGACCCTCAAGTGCCACATCTAATGGAACCTGCTCCACCTTTTCATGCGTCGAAACATCATCGCGGTTGCGAATATTGACCATCCTCGACCTCTGCTCTTCCGCCCCGATAACTAAAACACCAAGATTAGCACCTTCTCACCTAACCCCTACCACACCTAACGGACGTAACGTACCAAAAACAAAGTTATACCCCTCTACCTGCCCCCTCCTCACCTTCTTCCGCAGCGTATTCCCACCGGCGGGGCGATGCCTACATCTGGATTCGGAAGTTTCATGGTCGTTGTACGTCACCGGAACAAGAAGGACAATAAATAGGCATGCCGACGGCCTCGTGACGGGCATGAAAAGCTATCGCGGTGGCAGGGTCGCTGGTGGGAGGGCGAAACGGGACTAAGGCGTGGGCGGCGCCGACGGGTGAACGTTGGAGGCGATATGATGGGTCGGAAGTTGCGCGGGATGACACGTCGAAGCGCAAGTTCGAGAACAAAGGCGGGAGTGGGGTTTGGCGAAGACCATAGGCATCTGGAACATGCTGTGACCCATGGCGGCGACCAACGAGCGTCGTGGGTGATAGTATTCATACCAACGAGTAACATGGTGACGAGCAACACGGTGACGAGCAACACGGTGACGAGCAACACAACACGGTGCTTGCTGCAGGTTGTTTCACGCATGCCCAAGCCTCACTCGCCCCAAACTGCCACCCTCTGCAGACTGCTAGCCACATACCCTTAAATTTGGCAACCGCCGGGCGAGAACCGTCCCCGCCTCCTTCTCATCAAACTCCGATCCGGACCCCACAACGCCGGCGTGGGCGACGGCGGCTCCAGCACCGGCAATTACAGGGCCAGCCGCCCGCCCCATGCAGATGTATTTGCGGAACTTTCTGGCCGCAAGCCGAGCCTTGAGGCTTGAAGTACAAGGGAGGGGTGATGGTAACGGTTTGATAGCAGCACAATCAATTCCAACGACACCTTATCGCAGCCCTTCTAGCAGAGCCGGCATGGATGCTTCGCAGGTTTCTCTTGGGGCTCCTCCACAGGCCCCCTGCCGGCATCCTCGCCGGCCTCCTTCCTGGGCTTCACCCCCGCACCCTCCGCCCCGAGCCCCTCCTCGGGCTCCTCCCCGGGTTCTGCCCCGAGGTCCTCCCCAGGTTCTGCCCCGAGGTCCTCCCCGGGCTCCTCTAGTTCCTCCCCGGGCTCCTCCTCTAGTTCCTCCCCGGGCTCCTCCTCTAGTTCCTCCCTGAGCTCCTCCTCGGGCTCCTCCTTGGGCTCCCCCCCCGACCCCGCCCCAGACTCCTCCCCAGCAGATACCGGTCGCATCCCAGCGCCACGAGCCAATTCCTTCATTTTTCGCCTGTCGGAGTACAACTTATTGAGGCGCGACTGAGCTTTGACGGTTCCCCACGACATCCTCCTCCCAACCTGGACGAAGCCCGTCCCAACGACCATCAAGTAGGCCACGGAACGAAGGGCGTCGACATTGTCAATGCCTTCGGCCATCGGAACGTGGGCGTAACGACGGAGTTCTACGCCGTCTTTCACCTCGTTCACCACAGCGAATTTGGCTAAGCTGGCAGGGACGATGCTTGTCTCGGAAAAGTCGATAGCAGTAACGCGGTTGTCCGTCTCGCCGATAATAAAGTTGTCGGGGAATAGGTCGGACTGACAAAAGACAAGGGGCTCCTGAGCAAGGTTCCGAAAACGGACGGATCGGTTTGTTGCCTTAAGATACTATTTATGACGGCGTTGGATTAGAAAACACGCTGCGCAGGTCTCAAGGAACGGGTCGACGCATACGAAACAAACCTCGTTGAAGTGGTCCTCCATCTGCTGGACATTTTCATAGTGTAGGGGAGCGCCGAACTCCCAGACAGGATCGTACTTGATCTTATCCCCCGAAATGGCAGCCGGCCGGGTGCCAGGGTCGACGGGAATCCGATAGAGCTCGCTGATAGCAAGGGACACGGAACGGGCAAGGAGCTCTTCTGCCTGGTCATCCTGGGCTTCGGCGAGGCATTGACCTGCTGTCTTCCCTGGGATGTATTCCATAACAATGTATGTAGCGGGGGGGTTCGTCCGGATCGTCTCGGCATAAAATACAGCCGGCGCCCGGACTTCAGACTCGAGCTGCTGGAGGCCTTCGTACGCCATAACCTGGGCGCATACCTCGTTCCATCCTACCGCAAAGCCGTACTTGATCCAGAAGGTCGGTGCATCTGGCGGGTAGGCGAAATTGGCACGCGGCGACCATTCGGAGCAGATGTTGTGGATGAGCTCGTCCGGATCAGGCACGCGAATGCCGGACGGAGGCGTGGTGCCGACATAGGGGTTCGGGAGTTTCATGGCGGAGCAGAGCCTCGAGGCCGCGCGGTGCAACGGCTGGTTGGGTACGGTGCCTGGGTACGAGCGTGTTGGATGTCACGAGGGGCACGTCGAGGGATGGGCGGGCCGGCGGCGAGCGGCGTGCTGCAAGCGATGGCAAAACCAACTGGAACATGCGATGCGATTGACTGTGTGAGTTGAACGGGGGGGGCCAAAGTAAGAATAGCAACGACGCCGACCGAGATCAGGATGCACGAGTTCTCAAAGGCGTTGCCGATCCCGGCCATCTGGAAGAAGTAGGTGCCGTATGCTACGCGCGCGTCAGTGGTACCATTGCCACAGAGAGAGATACAAGGCTACGGCGGCGAGGCGAGGGGGGGGAGGTGGGATGAGACTTAAAAAATGCAGTTGGTTCGAAGCGTACGCCGCCAACTCACCAATCATATACATGGCCCCTGAGGCGCCCTGCACGGTAAGCGCGTAGGTGGCCAGGATAGTCCTGCGGCGGTCGACGGGGTTTCGAAACATGTCCCAGACGGCGACGCTTTTCTCGGCCTGCAGCTTGCGCTCCAGCCCCGCCTGGATCTCGCGTATCGCGGTCCACGTCAGTGTCTGCCGGGGCGGTACCACCGAAGCATACGGCACGCCTGCTCGGGCTTCCTATACTAGGCCAACCAGTACGGCGACTCGGGCACGTCCTCGGTTCCATGTAACTCACTCTCGCTTTCTCATACTTGGACATAAATCAAACCACCTCTATTCAAAAAGTTACCACCATGACAAGCTCGTAAGAATGGACGTCTTTCAAAACCGGTTCTCCAACCTCCGCTCGTCCTTCAAACGCCGTAAACCCTCAAGTGCCACATCCAACGGGACCTGCTCCCCCTTCTCATACGTCGAAACGTCATCGCGGTTACGAATGTTGACCGTCCTCGACCTCTGCTCCTCCGCCCCAACAACTAAAAACACCAAGATTAGCATCGTTTCACCCAACCCCCACCACACCTAACGGACGTAACTTACCAAAAACAAAGTTATACCCCTCCACCTGCCCCCTCCTAACCTTCTTCCTCAGCGTGTTCCCGCTCAGATCCGCATCCACATACAGCCCCGCCTTCTCTTTAAACAGCGCCCGCACCTCCTCAGCATACTCATCCAATGCCGGCATCACAGGCACGACAAGCACCTGCCGCGGGCTCAACCAAAAGGGCCACCGCCCCGCAAAGTGCTCCGTCAGCACCCCAAACATGCGCTCGAAGCTCCCCAGCACCGCGCGGTGGATCATCACGGGGCGGGCGTAGCCCGCTGGCAGGCCGTCCTTCTCGTTCTCGCTGGGGGCTGGTTGCTCGGGATTTGAGGGACCTTCTTTCTTGGTAGCATACCGCAGCTGGAACCGCCGCGGGAGGTTGAAGTCCAGCTGGATGGTGCCGCACTGGTGCTCGCGGCGGAGGGCGTCGGTGAGCTCGACGTCGATCTTGGGGCCGTAGAAGGCGCCGTCGCCGGGGTTTTCTTCCCATGCGGAGCCGAATTTGTCGAGGGAGGCGCGGAGTTGGGCTTCGGCTGCGTCCCAGATGGAGGGGTCGCCGATGTACTTGTCTGGCCGCGTGGAGAGTTTGAGGCGGAAGGTGAAGCCGCAGATGCCGTAGATGTGCTGGAGGAAGGAGAGGGTGGCGTCGATTTCCTCGCTGATCTGGAGCGGCACGGTTATCAGCGGGTTGTGCCATACACCGTAGTGGTTAGCTTCTGGTCCTACCTGCTCAGGCGTGCAAAAGATGTGGGCGTCGTCCTGCACGAAGCGGCGCACGCGTGTCAGGCCCGTCAGGGCGCCCGAGAACTCGTTGCGGTGGACGACGCCAAAGTCGGCCATACGCCACGGCAGTTCGCGGTACGACACGTCCGAGTGGGCAAAGATCTTGCAGTGGCCGGGGCAGTTCATTGGCTTGAGGCCGAACTGCTCCTTTTCGACCTCGAAGGTGAACATGCCTGGTTGGGCTGTTACTAAGCCGCTCGTAAAACGGGGCAGTGTAATAGTGTGTGGCTTACCGTCGGCGTAGTGGTCCCAATGACCGGACGTCTTCCACAGATCGGCCTTGTACATGTTGGGCGTGATGACCTCGTCGTAGCCGCGGCGGCGGTACTCCTCGCGGATGAGGTCGAGCAGGGAATTGTAGATGCGTGTGCCGTGCGGCAGGAAGAAGCAGGAGCCCGGCGAGACGGGGTCGAAGAAGAAGAGCTTCTGCTCTGCCCCGATCTTTCGGTGGTTCCGCTTGGCTGCCTCGGCCAAGAAGTGGTGGTACTCGTCCAGCTGCTGCTTGTTGGGGAAAGATATGCCAGCCACGCGCTGGACGGATTCGTTGTTACTGTCGCCGAGCCAGTATGCTGATCCCAGCTGTTGAACGGTGTTGGTCAGCATGAGAAAGTGATGTCCCAGGCTACAATACTGACACGAAGAATGGAAAAGGCCTTGATCCTGCCCGTATGCTGGACATGGGGCCCCCGGCAGAGATCGATCAGCGGCCCGCAGCGATACACCGTGCTACTGCCACCGTCGGGCACGCGCTCCTCGATGAAGTGCAGCTTGTACGAGCTGTACTCAAACATCTTGACGAGATCGGCCTTTGCCATGACTAGACGCTGGAATGGTTGCTTCTGCTTGACGATGGACTTGGAGAGCTTCTCGAGAGTCGACTTTTCCGATTCTTGGATGCCGCTGACAAAACCCCACTTGTGTGAGCCCACATAGGGGGAATGAAAACAAGAAAACGAGAAGCGGAAACATACCGGCCCATGTTGGCCATATCGTAGTAGAAACCCGGCGGATCCGTGGTGGGCGGCCCGTTGCAGAGATGACATCCAAAGTGCTGCTCGGCCGCCTCGCCGAGGATGTGCGCACTCGAGTGCCAAAACACCTTCTTGCCTACGATGAGTGTAAGTTGGGGACAGTCTGGCGGCAATTTAACCGTGAATTCAGACCTTCTGGGTGACTAAAGTCAAGGAGTTCCAGCTGGCAGCTGCGCTCCAAGGGACGGTCGAGATCCCACAGTTCGCCGTCTACCATGGCCACGACCATGTTCTCGAGCATGGATTTTGATATAGACGCCGCAATGATTGCCGGCGTGGTCTCCCATGATTTGCCCTCCTTGACCGCGCCATCGCGTAGCGTGATGGAAATGTCTTCCCTGGGTTTTGCTGGCGAGGAAGAGTCAGCATGTCAGTGGCATACTTCCACCTTTCCTCGTCGAGAGGGGCGTGGCTCCTGAGAAGACAGACCTTTGAGCACCTCCGCGTATTCTCCGGCGAGACGGTCAAAGATTTCGATGCGGTGTTGGACAAACGCTGGCTCGGGGTTACTCGAAGGGCGGGCTGGCCGCTGAGCGACCGCCGCGCCCCCTGAGATCGTTTTGCTATCTGGTTCCATGATCTTTGTCGTTCAAAGTTCGGGAGAAACAGGCTCAGTGGGAGAGTAGAAAACTGGGCAAGTAATAGCTGGAAGTCAACAAAGCGTTGTTGGCTCGCCGGTGACTCTGTTGGCGGTGAGTCATGTGTTGGTTGCTCTGAGTTTGGAACATCGAGTTTCATTGGCAGGATGGGCGCTTATAACAGACCTGCATGAGGCAAGTTGGCCGCAAAGTAGGTCACCGAGCTGCGCCCCGGCCTGTTTTCTTTCACGCTTGAGGTTGGCAGCAGGGAAACTCTCCAACCCAGCAGGCGATGAGCACAGGTACTGGAAATACTAAAATACAGAGTGGTATCCGCGCCAAAGAAACCCGTAGAGTAAAGAAGAAGCAGAAAAGATGCCAGAAGATCACAGATACGGCTCCAGCACCTTGAGGGTATGGTTCCAGACCTTGTCCCCGGCCCTCTCCCTAAGCGCCGGCATGACCTTATCCTCCGCACAATCACACCTAAACTTGACGCGGAAGAAGCCCGCAGCCTGCGTCCCAACCGAGTTGACGCCCGGCTTGCCGTCCCACTGCACCCCGCGGCCTCCAAATGCAGCACTCGTACACTGAAACAGATATCTCTGCCCCGAGTCCTCATGACTAAACGAAAACCTCCTCACAATCGGCTCGAGAATCCACCGAATCACCCACCCCATCCACGACCCCTCCTCCACCCCCCTCCTCGCATTCCCCGTATCAACCCACCCCGGCCACGAATGTATAAACACCACCCCCTCGTTCTCCTCCGCCAACTTGTCCAACGCGAGACTATTCAGCGTAGCAATATGCGTCTGCGCCGCCACGGCCCCAAACACCCCCGGCTCCTCCAGATCCATATCCTCCACCCGCAGCGCATTCACCCTCTCCGCCCCGCCCGCAAGCACACTCACCACCCTCCCGGCCTCCGCGGCCTTCAACGCCGGCAACAACCCCATCACAAACAACACCCGCGAGTAGTACTCCAAACTCTGCACCAACCCCACCCCTTCCGCAGTCACCTCCCTGCGCCCCCCAAACGGCGCATACCCCGCGCTGAGGAACAACAAATCCACCCTGGGCTCCTTCTCCCGAATCAGCTCGCACACGCGGCGGACATCCGCGAGGAGGGCAATCTCGGCCTCGGTCCAGATGATCTCGGCGCGCGGGTTGAGCGCGTGCAGTTCGGCGATGAAGGCGGCTGCACTGGCGGCGGTGGCAGCGCGGCCGATGAGGTAGATGCGGACGGGCGCGCCCGTGGCGGCGAGTGTGCGGATGGTGAATTTGCCCACGCCGGAGGTGCCGCCTGCGAAGACAGAGACGAGGGGGATGGTGGAGTCTGTGAGGAGGGCGTTGGAGGCGTGGATGGCTTGGATTGTGACCATGGCGGTGGTGGTGGGGGGTTTTCTTGATGAGTGGTTGTTGGGATGTCTTAATGAGTGGTTAAGACCCTGCCCTTGGTAGACACCCGTATAAGTTGCCTGTGCAGGTTGAACGAGAGAGGAAAGGAGGAAATGGGGGAATGGGCGTCTTACTCGCGAACTGGAATGTCTCCGGGTGTCTTATATTGCGGTCGAGGGAAGCCCCGCGCTTCTCGGTGGAATTCTTGGCCGCGCACCCGGAGCCTTTTTCAAGCCACACCTCGTTTAACTTCGTTGTCCTCAGCTCTCGGACTCCCTCCCATGAACCTGCAAGCAACCGTCGCCCGCACTTAGGCCTCTATTCGCGGTATCTCCGAGCCAATCACCACTCTTAAAATCCAACCGCACGGTGGGATGTTATATGAGCTTTATGTGACTCGAGTTGCCTGTCAAGGGTGTTTATCTGGCTTACACCATGACGCAAACATGTTTCGCGTAATCCTCCAGTTCTCGAACGCTCAAGACAAAATCACCTTCTCCGGGGCCCGGATCCCGAAGAAACAGGAGCTTGAATCCTAATACCAATGCGCCTCTAGCCACATTGTATGATATAGCATCCTGGGTGATGGTGATTGCTTGTCGGAGGACCGGCTGAAGGGCAGCGGCATGTCCCGGACGAGCAATGGAGGATTCTTCCTCCCACTTCTCCAAGATTATGGCGCAGCGAGTGCGTTCAAACTTAGCGAGAAGAACAATCCGGACCTGGTGGTCTGACGTCGAGAACCACCACCTCATATCGTGGCGCAATCCAGCCAATGACTCAGAGTCTCCTGCTTCGATCACAAGCGTTGGTCAGGCACCTTTCCCACCACGTTCCGGTTCTGGACCGCCGGTTGAGTCACCCTCCCCACCATCTCCTCCAGGATGACCTTGTTGTGCTCGACGTGTAGCAGTACCGATCGTTCTCCAACTATGTTCTCGACCGCTTCTAACAAGTTGGTCACGATAACCTTGGTAAAGCACCAAATGGAGTGCTTCATGTAGGTCGGTCGGGATCGTGATGAAAAGGATCTGGCGATCGCTAGTTATCGTAGCGGCGGAAACGGAACTTGCGGCGTTGCTTCGCTCGCTCGCGCTCGATTTCGGTGAAAGAGCTAAGAGAGACATCTAAAATCAATAATTAGTAGGTTAGTTACCTCTAGTTAGAGCAATAAGAGGGTAATACTTTACGTGTGACGGTAAGGAAATCCCCAGTAGTACAATTGATCACGTCGAAGAGATCTTGCATAGTTATTGGTGAATTGCGTGGTCGGGGCATCGTCATCCTGCGTCGACCCTACCGAAGTCGGGACAGTAGACGCTGATGGAGCCGATACCGATACCGATACCGACGCCGATGGAGATGCCACTGATCTTGATGCAATTTCCGCCATGGTGAAAGCGTGAAGCCGGGAGACGTGAGGCGGAATTGGTGGCAGCTGTTGGAAGGGTGGTCGGTTCGCCCTCGGGCTCGACCTTGCCGAAAATGGTGGGTCCGCATCAGGCAGCCCAGACACCGACACACGCACTCTTTGTGTAATACTCTTGCTCAAGGTCAGGCACCCACAAGGTCACAACTCTGTTGCTGCCTTGCCC
>FTEL01000019.1_pt1 | contig 13310 bp, 16 predicted proteins | sample 1658911 | NCBI WGS metagenome assembly FTEL01 (sample SAMEA3914869, study PRJEB12502) | metagenome | biome: forest; material: soil | place: USA | collected 2012-03-12 | depth 0.1 m
ACGGTTTTCTTGAGGTGATCAGGAAAGTCGCCGAAAGTGAAGTCATTGCCCTGGAGAACCCAAGTCAGCGAGAAATGATTCTTGCGAGTTGAGATGCACACTTGAACTTGCCTTGAAGCCGTGAATGTGGCAGAGGAGCAGTATTCGTTTCATGATCGAAACGTGGGGCACCTAGGCGTATAATGGTGTAATAAGTAGTAGTAGTCTCACTCGACCCGGTGGATAATTTGAATGGTGGATCTGTATCGTGTTGTTCTGATCAAAGTGTCTCGTGTTTTGGACTTTGGACCCTTTGTCCGAACCAAGAGTTTCCCCACAGCGACCCAAGCATGTTTTGCCAGTTTTGGTGTGGCGTTGTTGGGGTCTCGCGGTCGCGTCGCACGTCATCGTCAACGTCATGAGGACACATCTGTCGTGCCGTTGGCTGAAGCCAGAACCAACCTTTGTGTTTTTGGTTCGTCCGTGTGTGAGTCGAGGGTTAGGGCTGACTTACACGCCAAAACGCCCAAGTTACGAACATGAAGAGACCACTGCCTGAGGCAATTACCCAACTTCCGATACCACGTCCTTGTAGCCTTTGCTCGTTTCATGTTTCTTTCCAGTAGAGAGATTCTCTAGTGGAAAGATGCCGTATATTAACGCTTCCGCCGTGGGAGGACCTACCCACATCTCAGCTGTGGAGTAGTTCGAATCCCCTCGGAGTAAAATCGTAGTGACATAGGTACCTACCTCTTAGGTGATCTATCCCCAGGGCAATCTCCAATCTCGGTTGCGTTACACGGAGTACTTCCGTATTATCCCCAGATCCAAGTGATTGGCCAGGTGCTGCTGGAAGCAGATGGTTGTGGAGCAGATGGAAGTTCGCGAAGACTGCATAATCGTTGCTACAGGAACTACAGGAGCACAAAATGCCCCGTGTGCAAATTTCGTGTCACTACCTAGGTACCTAAGCAACTATCTTGTTCTCCGACGTTCGTTGGGAAAGTGTAGAGGGACGGGTCCCAAAAGCATGCCATGGTCCATCTTGAAACAACCCCTCTTCCCATCGCTTCAATGAACTGTATCCTTGCTAAGCATTTTCTGCGCGTGCCTCATTTATTTGAGCGAGGGACCTTGTCAACCAGAAGACAGGCCCAACTAGCGGCATCATGATCTCAGGGAAGAACACAATTGGCTCTCACGCGGTGAGTAGACTACGGACTAACACGCCAAGACAACACTGGGTTCCTTCTGTTAACATTTGGTATTCGGTCAAGCTTTGAGGCCAAAAAATGTCGCGTGTCAGATTGGCACAGTCCGACATCGTGTCAGGTACCGGGTGGGACGTAGGCGGGAGGTGGCCAATAGGGAGGATAGTTTGCAGGACACAGGGTAAGGAGACGCGGCGATGGGCCGCTCAAAACTGTTGATATGGAACGAGATTCCCACTAAGCTGCCATGGTCAGAGAAGAGAAGGGCACCAAGTTCAATAAATAAGTAACGGAAAAAAACCGAAACAGACAAGAATGCTAAGCACATGTCAGGGAATAATTAGCACTTCAGTTGGAAAGCCGCAACGGACCCCGACACATAGCCATCGAAAAGTATGTTCAAGGCATTTTTTTGGCCTTATTCTCCAAAAGTGACATTGGTCCAAAAATGACGTTCGTTGAAACGGGGCATTCGCTCAAGGGGACGACATCCAAGAGGGATGATTGGCACAAAGCCACGCCAAGAGTTTTTTTGGCATGCACGTAGGGAGTAATTAGCGCTCGGGGATTCCAGGCCAGACCGCCAGGCCCTCTGCGTCAACTGTCGGACCGAACGCAACGGCGCAGCACAAAAGCGGCATTGAAAACGTGAAGGCTTTTTTGGGCACCCTGCCAGCTGAGCCAACCTGACTTACACAGAAGTCCCTCCCCCACTGACGAGGCGCCCCACTCCACCCACCCGCTGCCCGAATGTCTCTTTTGCTTGTCAATTCAACTCGATATTTCGGCCGAGACACGATATTGGCAAAGCAGCTCCGTTAACTGGCCCTTCCAGCCGATACCCCCCCAACTTGAAGCACTGGAGCTAGTTAGTCGAGTAGGAATTCTCCGTTTCCCTCCATCGTTGCCTGCACTAGTGGGCATACTATCGACTCCCAAAAACCTACCACCTCCGACAGCATCATCTCCACGGCAGAGGTCACTGCTCTGTGTATTATTTGCCGCTCGTCACAGCTCAGTTCTTCCATGCCGGGCGGGGGAGAGGCCAGGCTCGTTGAGTCAAGAAACACGTGCAGCTTGGTGAGCTTGGCAATCGACTCTTTCACGAAGGCGTAGGCCGCCTGGACGTCCCCGGAGAGGCAGTCGGCCGGAGATAGAGTTACTGCGAGCTGCACGAGCTTGATGACGGATTTCGCGGCAGCCGCGAGCTGGTCCAGCGCGTGGTAGCAGGCCGCGGAGTGGATGAGAGCCTTGCACTGGTCCATCTTGGGCACGTCGTGGCCCGCGCGGCAGGGAACGCGAGCAGGCGGAGCGGGAGGCCAAGCACGCCCTTGCGGAGTGAGAGGCGCATCACGTCGGCGGCATCGTATTGTTGTGCAGTGCTGTGCTGTGTCGTGTCGTGGGCCAGGGACGCAGAAAAACAAGAGGACGAAGGGAATCAGATTTCACACACAAGATTCCCATCAGCATCAGCCATGTGCTATCGGCCCACTTTCACGCTATCCTTCAGTTCCTTGGCAAGCGCCTGGCTCGGACTCGTGAGACGCTGTGATTGGCAGCATCGTCCCGTGTGTGCCCCTGCAGCTCCCTGTAGCTTTCAGGGGTTCATCCCTGCTCCGCCCCCTTGATCAACCACGTAGTACGTATACAACATGCACCCCGCACATCGTCAACCTCGTCGCCGTGCTTGGGTAATGCGTTCGTTATTCAAAGTAGGCACGGCTGCCTAAGTCCACGCTCCCACGCGCCGACTAAGGTACGAAAACAGACTCCCGCAATGTCCATAAACCAAGAGACAAGTGAGCACAGCTCTTACTCCCATGTGCAGGCCTAAGGTTCCCGCTAAAATTCCGTCGCAGCACTAGAGGAAACCTGCCTCAGACCTGCGACAGACACGCGGGGACCTGGAATCCTGACCGTCACGCTCTCTTCGGCTCGCGGCGTGAGCGCAGACGAGACGTTTGAAGACGTACGTTTCGACGAACCGCATGTGCGCAAGCGACGGGTGATATACGCCATCCTGGAGTGCGGAAGCGCCCAAGCCTACTCCGAGGCCGTATCCTGTTGGCGTAGAAAGGGGCAAAATTTCGTATTGTGGTTCGGCCGCTTCGGAGGCAGATGCCCTCCGCCATGGACCAAGAGGCGCTCATCCTTCCAGTTTGACGTCTCCTCGGCGTCTTCCGAGCTGACCGTGTCTCTGTTTGGCAGGAAGCTGGATGCTCCCACAGGAAAGCAGGAGGTCACCTCGCTGGGGTGGGTTAAGTTGCGTCCTCTCCTGGAGCCCTGGGTTCCGGGTGAGCAGTGGGTGGACGTCGAAGACGGCACCGGACAATTAAAGCTCGAGGTTTCCTTCCTGGAGAAGGATGTACCGCCGCTGGGGGACTCGGGTGTGTGGTCGGGTGTGTGGTCGGTTCGGCGCGAGGTTCGTCTCGGCGACCTTGTCCGGGTCGAAAAGTGCGACACCAATCGGACCTTTGCCATGAGGACTATCCGCGCCCCCGATACCGTGCCTTGCCCGGAGACGGTCTGCCGGATTGAACACCCCTTTGTCGCGCCGCTCGAATTTGCTCTCGAGTCGCCCAAGGGGCTCAGCCTCCTTTCGCCGGTTGCCAGCGGCGGATACCTGTTCTCTTACCTTCAACGAGAGCGCCGTTTCGAGCTCGACAAAGCCAAGATGTACACTGCAGAGCTCACTTGCGCATTGGAGTCCCTGCATAGCAGGCTCAAGCAACCGGTCTATCCGAAGCCCGAGAATATCGCCTTGGACGCATTTGGCCATGTCAGTCTCTGTAGCCCCGGGCTCTTCGGGCTAGATGGGGAGAAGGACGGGGCCGCAGCCGGACCTGGCGAGGGGAATATACGGGATATACCCGCTCCCGAACTGCTGCTCGGCCACGAGGTGTCCAAGGCGGTGGACTGGTGGAGCCTAGGAATTCTTCTCTACGAGATGCTGACCGGGTTGCCGCCGTTCTACAACGCCGACATTCAAGAGCAACGGAATCAAATCATCAACCAAGTCCTTCACCTCCCCGAGGGACTCCCCACCGCCGCCGGAGATTTCTTGATGAAGCTTCTCGACAAAGACCCTGTAACTCGACTGGGGGCAAATGGAGCCTCCGAAGTCAAAGCCCATACATTTTTCGACGGTGTGGACTGGCCTGCGCTTATGCAGCCGAGACGTGAAGTCCTTTTCGATCCCAGTGAAGACGAGACTGTCTTCCGACTCGAACCGGACGAACTCCGGGACTCAAGGTTGTTTCACGAGACAGGGGTGCAACGAGTCTCAGAAGAAGGTGTCCTTGAAAAGCAAATACTCTGGACGCCTGTTTTTAGAATCGAGTTCTGGTACCCGGTCAACGACAAGGATGAAGAGGAGGACGCTCTAGAGAAGGCTTCGTCGGGACTCGAGGATGACATATGGGAGTTGGAATGGGACCCGGAAACTCAAGTGTTCCGTTTCGACAACCGCGTCACCGGCGAGAAACGCCCAGTCCAGTCCGATCGTCAGCCGACATCCACATCACCACCGGATTGCGATCCAGCCGCCAAGAGCCCGCACCCGAGCCAAAGCCAGAAGAAGGACGCACTCAAGGCCGCCCTGGAAGCCAGATACAGCAATCGTACCGTCTCGCAAATCCTCGGATATGATGTCGACTTGGACGACGCAATTCTTCCACGCGCGATACGGGCTTATGGGCCATTTGTTCCCGGTCTCCATGACAACAGCGACGATGGCTGGCGAACACCGCTGGAATGGGCCACGGACACGGGCAATGCCGCGCTCGTCCAGTTGTTGTTGGAAAACGGTGCGGATGCAAACTTTTGCACGTACCCGAGACAAGGGCCTGCTCTTGTCAAAGCAGCCAAGAAAGGGAACCAAAAGCTGGTCGACATGCTCCTGCCCAAGTCCAACCGAATCACGTCGACGAGGGCGCTCTGCCACGCAGTCGAACGGCAGGACGTCGCCATCGTGACCGCCCTGCTCGCGAACGGCGTCCTCCCGGATTTCCAAGAGTCAGACCGACCCCAGCCCGTTATCATCCCGGCATGGGATGACCCCAACGATTGCACCGGCTGTGTCGACCTCCCGCTCAACCGAGGACCCCCTCTCGCAGCTCAGGATTTCACCCCTCCCCTTGTCCGCGCAGCTCGACTCGGCAATGCACCTCTGGTGCGGCTGCTTCTCGCGCACGGCGCCGACGTCAACGCCGCATACCACGTCCTGGATCTTCACGATCGACGCAAGCCCTGGGAGGAGCCGCCGCCGCCCGTCCACTTCTCCTGTGGAAGGGCCGCGCAGGTGGCCGAGGAGCTCGGGCACTCCGAGGTCGTGCAGTTGCTCCTCGACGGCGGTGCAGACGTCGGTCTGCCAACCCCGCACTGGCCGGTACCGGGTCACACCTGTCCGTTGGTTCCGAGGTCGGTGTATCTCCGGGTGACGGCCGGCCTGGAGGCGCTGGCTGCCGCGAGAAGAATGGAAGGTGGGGAGGAAATGGACGGACGGGGCGGAGTGCGGGAGTGAGGGGGAGGGAGGGAGTCGGTGTGTCTGGCTCGGGAAGCGAATTGCGGTTCGGCTCTTCATGTTTGCTTATTTGATTATTTCCTTCTTTCTTGAATACACAAACAACAGTCTCGCTAGCAAGCACAACAACAGAGATACGTCTTTCACTCCTGGGCTCTGGGGCCAGACACGACAACTGCAGTTTTTGTTTTTTTCGTGATGCTCTCTACGCCACAAGCCCCAGCTACACCACGCCGTGATGCGCATACCACCTCATGGAAGGGTCATCCTCTCATTACAAGCCACCACGCCCGAAACATCCGCAGAACACTTTGGGTGGACTACGGCAGCGCCCCGGTATTAGTGGTGTTCCACACCATGGGCACGTAGCCGGTATGCGGCGCCGAGGTTGGGTAGTTCTTCTTGTAGAAGTCGGCAATCTTCCCCATCTCGTCGCTCGTGTACGGCGGCCAGGCATGTGGAGGCTTCGCGTGGCCGTGGTTAAGGCTGCGTGGGACGACCTCGATGCCCGCGCCCGACAGGGGCTGGCCCGGGGCCCTCTTCTTGGAGGCGGTGCCGCCGAATATGCACTCGATCTGCGGCCCTCCCGCCGAGACGATGGCGCGCTCCACGCAGCCGGCCTTGATGAAATACGACAGGTTGAAGATGAACTCGCTGGGCGACTCCTCGGTCCAGCCGGTCAAGCCGCCGCACCCGGACTCCTGGTCTCGCAGGGTGGTGCCGTGTTCGACGCCCCATCCTGCAATGTTGTAGATGTCGAAGACGAGGAAGAAGTACGCGTCGAAGAAGATGCAGTCGGCCTGGGCTTTGGCGGAGGCGGAGGGCCCTGCGTCGTGGTTGGGGTGGTGGCAGCAGTAGTAGTAGGGGGCGGCGGCGGCGGGCTGCTGGTGATGGTGCTGGTGCCGGAGAAGGACTGGACGAGCTGTGACTGGAGCGAGCTGGCGTCCGCCGCGTCAATCAGAATCGTCGGAAACGCGTCGGCCGTTGCGAGGCCGTATAGGCCCGTGTACGTGGCGGTTGGCTGCTCGTCGTCGTCGTCGTCATCGTCATCGTTGTCGCCGTTGTCACCGTTCGGGCTGCCGCCGCCTCCGCCGCCGCCACCAGGGCCGAATACTCCAGGCGGGCACCAGGGACAGCCGGGATCGCAGAACAAGACACCTGGACGGCGACAGCGGCTGGGTCAGCGCTGGGATAGTCCGTACCAAAAAAAAAAAAAAAAAAAAAAAAAAAGGAAAAACGAAAGAAAAGGGGGCCTTACAACTTTTGCCGCACCCGACGCAACCCTTGGTGTTGGTGGGTTTAGGCGGATTGCCAGATGTCCAGGAGGGCTTGTTCGAGTTGAGCACAGGGTCTGTCGTGCTGGGCGTTGTGGTGGGTTGTGGATTGGGCGTGACGGTCAGGGTCGCAGGGGGCTGGGTGATGCCGCCGATGATGGTTGTACTTCCACCAAGAGTCTCTGTTTCTACCGGCGGGGTGTAGGTGACCGAGCCCCAGATGACGACGGGTGCCGTGCTTGTCGTCGTCGTGCTGGGACCGATGATGGACGTGGTGCCGCTGATTACTCTGGGGAGAGCAGAGAAGGAGATCAGTCAGGTGAGCCTGGCGCCGCTACGTCATTATTGAGTACATGCGCATTTACATGCATCCATATAATACGTATGTATACGAATAGTTGGAGCGAGTTCGGATGTTGGGCTGTTTTAATGCTAAGATCTGCGGTCGGTCACTACGTTGTTGAGCAGAATCGCTATATGGCAGGGTGTCTGCATCGACGACAATCGGGGAAGTCGGTCGGAAGTAATCAGGGTGACAAGAGGCTGGACGATGGCCTTGTTCCCGTTCCTGGCGGCCCATAACAGCGGCGTCCGGCCATCGTTGCCTCTCGCGTCGACATCGACCTTGCCTATGGCGAGCAGCAGCCGGGCGACGGCCTCGTTCCCGTTCTCGGCGGCCCGCGACAGCGGCGTCCAGCCATCGTTGTCTCTCGCGTCGACGTTGACCTTGCCTTGATCTGCCTTTTGCACAATGGCCTTTAATAGCCTGAAGACCCTATACCTCGACGCAACGTATACTAGGCTAGTCGCTTTTGGTAGGCAATCCTTAGAATAATGGTTTATCGTCTGGTAAACATGCACCTATAATTCCACGAGAGCGTTTGATAGCTAAGCAAACAACGCTAGAAGATCATCTTAAGAGATACTTCTAGCATCGCATTATCCTATATACGCTACCTACGAGGTTGTAGCATAACACAAGAAGGGAAAGTCATCATCCTTGTACCTCGTTAGCCGGCCGATCTCCTCTATAGCTAAGTAGCGTACGCAAATCCGGGAGAATCGGAAGTGCGCTCGAATTGCCGCCTCGGCCGGCGTTATCTTGCCATCTAAAGCCGGCAGGCCTTTCTCGACGAAGAAATCCTTAACGGACTAGTAGATAAACTAAACAGCCTATGCATTAGTAACCTCAGCAAGACCCCGGCTAAGCGTCTACACTTGCCTCTTCATCTAGTTACAGTCAGGAACCTAATCTTCTTCGCTCTAGCATGCTTGTAATGACCGGTGTAGACAATCGGCCTCGATGACTATAGCCTATTGTAACTCGTCTATTGACAAGGGTCGTATAGCGAAGCAGACCTATTAGATCAGTTTTAAAGAGGCTAGTTCTATACTCTGAATGAGTTGCTAGTAGAGTATATCGAGGTCTAGAGGAATAGAATAGACTACTGCTTCGATCTTCTTTAGTCCTTTACTCTCACGGTCAAAGTCTAGGACTCGCTTCACTATAAGACACGCCTATATGAAAACGCCAGAGGCATATTCTATGATTAAAACTAGAATAGCAGACGATCGCAGCCGGAATCTGGCAAGCTAGTTGTCTACAAAAGTCGCAATATCCCTTCGGTTTTCGGCCTTAGCATATATTTCGAACCTGTCTTCGTCTAGATGTAAGATTGGGTAATAACAATAAGAGAAGCAGATACGAAACTGTCCGAGCCTAGTAGACTAGTATAGGAGACTTTTCAGCGAGGATTTGAAGATTTCGACAAGCTTAACCGTATTGTCTTTACTATATTCGTCTAAGGTATCGACAAAAAGCTAAACTGAACGAGTCTATAGGACCTTTAGAAGGGACGACTTAAAGAAAGGCTACAATTCCTCCTTATGCTAGTTCCAGTCCTCGCCTAGCTTGCTATATTGCTTAAGCTTTGTCCTAAACCGGTTGATGAGATCCTATAGCACGTCGGGGGCCTGCTTAAGAACTTGATGAAGGAGGGACCGGAAGAGGCTAAGAGGAGTCCTTTGGAGTTCATCGCTGCAGCTATAGAAGAAGAATGAGAGAATAAGGGCGTTGTCTCTGGCTCTATAATTATCGAGAGTGTGTTTGACCAATGTCGACTTCCTAGAGCCCGGCTTTCCCTTAATCCAGAGCAGGCCTCGGTCATAAGCGGCCCAGTCCCTATACATCTTGTGTTGAAGTAACCACTTGCATGTCCCCGTGACAGCGCTGCCAATCTCGTGCGAGGGGTTCTGCATTTGCGGAAAGGCTAGTGATCTGAGACAATCCTGAGAAGCCTCAGGCACGGCTGCGGGTGGGGGCTGAACTTCGGAGTGAATTAGCCAAGTGTATTCTCTCAGACGCTATCTACTAATTCTCCTTACCAGTAGACGGTGAGCCCACCGCAGGAGATTTGCTTGGGAGAATCTCCCGCAAGACAGCCTTAGCATACGCCGCAGCCATGGCCGCCGCGTACGGCTGCCACTCCTTGTTCTTGTGCGGGTCCCCGTAGTCGCACACCCCGCGAATGACGCCCACGGGAATGCGGTTCATGGTCCCCGCCGCCTCCATCTCGAGTCCGATGACGTTGTAGCGGTCCCTCAGCTCATTTCTCTTCTGCGCATTCTTCATCAGCTTCTCGCCCGAGCCAATCGGCCCATACCACACGCGCGTCCGCCGCGCGTCCGGCCGTCGCGGGCAGTCGACTTTTCTAGCTCCGCCGTCGTCGTCGAACTCGTAGAGCGTGTCGCGGTCTTGGCCAGGATCGACAAAGGTGCCAGTGGCATGCTCCTTGTCCTTGATAGCGTCGTAGTATGGGAGGAAGGTGTCGACATCGTTCGGGGCTTCGAGCTTGATGCTGCCGATGGCGGATCGTACTACAACTTCAGTTGTGGCCAACACGTGTCCGAAGCGGAGGAGCTGGAAGCCGTCCCTGGCGGTTTCCTTGCCCAGGTCGTAGGCGACCAAGCCGGCGCTGTCGCCCTCGGGGAGGGCCACGAGAACGTCGCCGAGACGAATATCGCGCGGGGGGTCGCCGGTGGGGCGTGGAAGGCCCGCTGCGACGCCGACCAGCAGGCCGAACCAGAGGTTGGGAAAGCACTTCTTGACCTGGCTGGCGAGGGCGGCGGCCGAGCCGGTCCCGTACTCCTGGCCAGCAGGTAGTGTGGCGACGACGATGTTGTGTCCGCACATGTCGCCGGCGTGGAAAATGTAGTCATCGCCGCGTGCGAGGGGAAAGCGACCGCGGTGTCGATGGTCGAGCAGGTACAGGGCGGCGCGGGCTTCGATCTCGAGAGGGGCGATCCAAGCCACGGTGTAGCGCGCGGGATCGAGAACTTCGGACATTGTGGGAGACGGACGGAGATAGACTTGGGAAGGCGAGGATGGACGAGGATGAGCAACGGCGGACGAGGAGTTGTCTGCAGAGACCGGCAGGAGCGGTGGACATCGGCGGACCAGAAGAGTCGGGAAGAAGATTGGTTTAGGCGAGACTTGAACTGTCGGCTAAGCGGCAGGGAGTTGTTCTATGCTGTTGCCATGAAGTTCGAGAAAGTGATGCCGAGAGAGAGAGGTCGAGAAAGAGATGCGTTCCTCGAGGCCGGCCGGTGCGAGGAAGCTGAGACGGGGGAGGAGCTCAGCTCAGCCGGCTGCCTTGTGCGGCGGACATCGCGGCTCTGGCTGACCCCGCACCAGAATGCTGGGCCTTTTTGTTGATCGAACCTCGGCCGCAAGCCGACGCTGCGGCGTTAAACCGCTAGAGCGATAGGCTCTAGCTCGCGTCTGCTGTGCCGCCCAATATCCACGACTGCATCCTGGCAGCTGGAAATAAGCCTTGCCATGCTAGTCAGAGTCTCAACATACTCGTCGACGGCGTGGTAGACGGAGCCGGCGAGGCTGCACGACGACGCCCGAGGAGCTATAACCACTTCTTCCACGACCTCTGCGTCATGATGGGTCTGAATGAATTGACAAAGATCGTCGAATAAAAAACGTTTTAGGATATGTTCGCTTTACTCGCTGACTTGAGTGGTTTCCGGTCGCAGTGTGACCTGATCGCAACGCCGGCGACGATGAGAACTTGACAGCTGCATTCCGCAGCGGCTATCGCGGGCTGGGCTGAAAAGCAGCGGCTAGCTCGCTTGCCGGTTGGTCGCCAAAGTGGAAGTTGTGGCGGTGCTATTGGACCAATGGCGGGAAGATACCTCCCGTCCTCTTTCGTTCGAGTCACTGGCGCAAAGTCACTGTAAGATGATTCCGGCCGACTTGGGTCTGCCAGCACTGAGTGCTAGAAGCTCCCCCTTTGCCTTCTGAGGAGCCGGCGCCTGCCCTATGCCCCGCGTGGCCGCATCCGGTCCCGCGTAGCCGTATCTGGGCCTTTTGGTCTGTGGGACGCTCCTTCCGTCTTGTGCTTGTGGGCAGCCGGCGCCTGCCCTGTGTTCCTCATGGCCGCATCCAGTCCCTTTGGTCTGTGGGACGCTCCGTCCGCCTTGTGGGGAGTTGGCGCCTGCCCTGTGCTCTGTGGAGCAGTGTTTGATGTATTCGACGGTGTGTTCTGTAGTAAGCTTTGTACTGTAACTCTTTGTGATATTGTTGTGACTTGTAATTCTGTGCTTTGTAATGCTGTTCTCTGCATGCCGTATGCCGTGCAGCAGCGCCGGAGAAGGAAGGCATTGTCGCGGTTGATGAGCACCATCTGGCAAACTTGTCTTATACTCATTGTCCCCCGATTATCGAGCACTCTGCACAAATCGCAGGTAGGACTACACATTGTGTAGCGCCCAAAGCTGATTCCCGCTATAGCGATGAACTCCCTCTCTAAGAAACCTGACGCTGTATCGCGGTGGGCATATAATAGCTGATAATGCCCAAACCCGTACCGAGGATGTCGAAAGCCGCCGCATTCAATCGCGACAGGCTCAGTTACGAACAACCCAGCGCCCAAAGCCTCTGCAATTTTCGGTTGTTCCAGGCAATCAAAGAGAGCAGTGCGAGGATGGTTCTGTGGTGCCGCCACGAGCACAGGAGGTTCGGGGAACTGCCGAGCCATCCATACAGCCGCCCACCAGCCACGTTGGCGCCAAGCGTCAGCGCGACCTCGGCCGTCGTCTACATCACAATACAGATGATGGGGATGACTACTCTCCTGGCGTGTCCAGCGACACCGGACACAGCGAGTATGATGCTGTCCAGCCACCACGACGCAAGCGCCGTAGGGTGGGCGCTGCAACCCATGCAGCCGGAGGAACAGCCCGTCAGCAGCAGACACGTCCGTACTCCGGCAACTCCCAATTGCGAGAGGCTCAGAGATCGTCCCAACGCCCAAAGCGCCGGCACGGGCGGACATTCCCAACCCTCCATCGTCGCAAGGCTCCGCCTCGGAAAGGGAAGGTGAGGCGGACGAAGCCCTTGACGCAAAGTTCGAGGAATGGCCGCTTGGAAACGCGGTCCTGAAGCGGGTTACAGTGGACGGTGCGCCGGCTACTTTCATGCTGCAGTTCACCTGGGGTCCATGCGCAGAACATGGAGCGGGGCGCCGTGGAACGGAGAATCGGGACGCTGCTTCTGCGAAGAGGCGCCGGCTAGCGAGACTGAAGAGCAAAGGGTCCACGAAGGACGAGGACAAGCCGACTTCAACTTCGAGGAGGGCGAGATACACTCCAGAGGATGACGCGAAGATCCGTCAGCTAAAGGGGCAGGGACTGTCTTGGATCGCGATTGCCAAGCATTTCCCGGGGCGGAGTGCCGGGGCAATTGAGGTAAGGTATCACACCAAGCTCAAAACCGCCGATTGTTCTCGAAGCGGGTCTCGACAGTGGTCTGATCACTCTCGGGCGCTCTCCCCAGTGGTTACCGACGACGGCGAGGAGGAAGAGTTCCCGGTAGAGGAGATCTGTGGCGATAGGGGGCTGGATGACGGCAGCCTGGAACTGCTTGTGAAGTGGAAAAATGGAGAGGAGACATGGGAGCCTTACGAGAACGTGGCGGAGACGGAGGCGCTTGACGAGTATGAGCGTCTTCATGGGCGGGTCCTTGTTGATACTGTCTCAGATTTTGCCTCGGCCGTGTAATAACTTCATTCCCGCGGTAGTTTGGCATTTGCGTGAGGGCATGGGCGCTATTCCCGAAGATATGCCGAGACTGGTTCAATTTGAACCAGTCTTATAGCGAGTTGGTCCGCCGCTCCTTGGAGGGTTCTTTCCGATTGGTTGAAATAATGCGCGGAGGATCACCAACGACGCCGCTGATGCCAGTCCCCCCGAGGATTTCCAGACGACAAGCCATGACCCTCTACCTTCTATGCCCGGCACCCCTGTCATCGATCC
>FTEL01010689.1_pt1 | contig 13299 bp, 13 predicted proteins | sample 1658911 | NCBI WGS metagenome assembly FTEL01 (sample SAMEA3914869, study PRJEB12502) | metagenome | biome: forest; material: soil | place: USA | collected 2012-03-12 | depth 0.1 m
CTCTCGGACTAACCTGCTGCTTTTCACCGGCATCGTGTGCTGACAACGCGACTCGGACATATCGAAGTGATATCCGTCCCTACCACGGTTCTTCCCCATCTCCGCACCAAGTTGCCACGCGCTCCCCCGCATGCTTGCCGCAAGTGGAGAAGCCCCAGTCTCCCCATGGGGTACGACTTGGCTTCGGTCTCTACCAAGCCCGCAAGTCACGTCCAAGGTCCAGGCCCGTGATATAAGAACACGGGGATCCGCTGATCGCCTGAAGTGCCGATGCTTTCTTACCCATCATGAGTTGAGGTGGGCCAAACAGCTGTCTTTTCACCCATCACTTTTTTCTGTGCTGTCCATTCAAGGTTGACGGACTCAAACATGAAAGACGATAGCGGTCCCGACCGCACCCACATTGAGCAGGCCAGGCTCGACAGGGACGTCGAAACCAGCCCAACCAAGTCTGCCATCGACCACGATGCCGTCGAGTCTCTTGCCCGCCGGACCGACGCCGCCTCCCCCCTGGGCCTCGACAAGGCGACTATTTTCCTAAAGGAGGCAGGCCACCAGGTGGTGGTCTCGCATGCCGACAGCCGGCGTGTGGCGAGGCTGATCGACGGTCGGATCCTGCCTATCCTGCTCTTTATTTACTGCCTCCAGTCCCTCGACAAGAACACCCTCTCGTACGCCAGCGTCTTCGGTCTCATCAACGATACGGGCCTCGTAGGGAACCAGTACTCGTGGCTCGGGTCCGTCGTCTACGTCGCCCAGTTGGTCTTCCAGCCTCTGGTCGCCTACATCCTAGTCAAGTTCCCGATCGGCAAGTTCTTGGCCGTCATGGTCTTCGCATGGGGCGCAATCCTCTGTGGTATGATCGCCGCGCACAACTTCACTGGCCTCTTGATCGCGCGACTTTTCCTCGGTATTTTCGAGGCTGCTGTTGGTGAGTTTGGTATTCCAGCTTCACTGGATCCCCATATTCTTCCCGCCCCGCCCCCCCCCCTCCGGGGTTTGAAGCGTGGTTAGCTGACCAGGAACCCCTCGGACTGTCTAGCTCCTACGTTCGTTGCGGTCGTGCAAATGTGGTACAGACGCCGAGAGCAGACCAAGCGGAATGCCGCGTGGTATTGCATGCTGGGCGTCGTTAACATGGTAAGATACTTACTCCCACCCTCTGCCTACCCCTGGCATACGCGTTCTAGGCAGTCGGTGCAGGTTACTGACGGGTCAACCGTGATGTCACAGGTGGGTAGTTTATTGACCTACGGTCTCGGTCATATCAAATCGGGCACCCTACACCCCTACCAGATCATCTTCCTGTTCTGCGGATACCTTACCGTAGCCTGGTCCATCGTCACATTGTAAGTTCCAGTATTCTCAGCCCAATGTTTGGTACCGCTTGAAAGTCGGAGTGATCAAGGGCCGTGGTTGACAATTGGCGTCGCGCAGCATCTTCATGCCTGACTCGCCCATGACGGCCAAGTTTCTGAAGGGCGATGATAGGTTCATCGCCATTGAACGCCTGCGGATGAACCAGCAGGGTATCGGCTCTGGTGTCTGGAAGTGGGAGCACGTGTGGGAGGCCATGCTAGATCTCAAGACCTGGCTTTGGTTCTCTCTCATGTTTGTCATCTCGTACGCCCCCCATCCTACAACCTAGACGGCGAAGACGGACTCTTCACTGACTGCGAACATAACGCCAGCATCCCGAGTGGCGGCATCTCGACATTCGGCCCCCTGATCGTCCAGTCCTTCGGCTTCGACAGCTTCACCACGATCCTGTTCAACATTCCCTTCGGCGCCGTGCAGCTAATCGCCACCCTTGGCGGAGCGTGGCTCTCGGACAGAATCAGGATGAAAGCCCCCGTGCTTATGCTTCTCTGCGCCGGCCCCATTGCCGGCTGCTCTATCCTTCTCGCCGTCGGCCGCGCCGCGAGCGACCGTGCCGTGCTACTCGTCGGCTACTACATCATCTCGGTGTACCCCGGCATCTCGCCGCTCATCTACTCGTGGTCCGGCCAGAACACGGGCGGCGACACCAAGCGCAAGGTCACCACGGCGATGCTCTTTGTCGGTTCCAACACGGGCAACATCATCGGCCCGCTGCTGTTCCGCACCGACGAGAAACCCCGCTACACGCGCGGCCTGACGGCCAACCTGGTCCTATTCGTTGCGCTGGCCGTCCTGACGGGGCTGGGCATGCTCTTGATCAAGCTCCTAAATGTCAAACATGCCAAAGCGCGCGTTGCGGTGGGGAAGCCGGAGAAGATTGTCGACTTGAGTATGATGGACAACAGGGAGATTGAGAACGCCGATGATGTGCTGAACCAGGCCGCTGATAATGTAGGCGAGAGAGGTTTCGAGGACTTGACGGATCTCAAGAACGAGGACTTCATCTATGTGTATTGACCAAGGAGCGGAGGAATTTGAGATTAGCTGGTCAATGTAATTACATATAACTAGTGTTTACGCCTGTACTCTCCAGACATATCCCACTCCATTGCGTTGCAAGCACAGCTCCTCTCTACTGGACCGCAGGCGCTCTCTAACTTACTGTTCAGAAATGCAGTTGATGTGCCAAGAAGATGGAGGAGGGAGCAAGAGCGAGCACACTCGGAGTTTACCTGTCGGTCATCGTCCCAGCACTGTCCCCAGCGCCTCCCGCGCCCCCGCCCAAAACCCAAGGGTCCCATCTCCCCCGGCTGCCTTGTACAGCGGACATCGCGGCAAGCCGACCCTGCCGCGTTAAACCGGCCAGAGCTTTTGTGGACAGGGGCATAGCAAACAAAGATTGACATGACACAGCCGATCGTTTGGGAGGCCTGGGCAGACGTGCCTCTTGGTGAAAGCAGTGTATCCAGCCCCAATGCCAATGTCTGCGCATTTCGAGATTGCTCAAGTCGTGCTGGAGACTCGGGGACCGGTCCGTCTATAACGGACCGCCTGTTGAAGCGTACGTCAAGCGCTCGAGAATGGTGATCGGTCCAGAGGATCGGGAAGACGTAGAGACGCGTCCTGGCGTGCTGGCGTAGGATGCCAGAGAATCTGCTTCCGGTACCAAATTCGTCTTGAATGCCGCCGCCAGGGGCCCAAGCGGCATTGGCTCCGCCTCGGCACCCTCCCAGGGCGGCAGTGGTGGGGGCAGCAGCTCTCGCAGTGCGTAGGAGGACGTCTCGCAGCTTGGCCGGCAAGATGTCGTCCTGACGGAGAAGGCGGCAAGATGGCCGAATATGACGAGTAAACAGCTGGCAGCGGAAGGGTCAGCTGCAAAGCCGACTCCGAGGCTAGTTCGGCTCGCTATCATCATCGAAGCCAAATGGTCTGCTAGGCCTCAATCGCCAGTTTGAGAGAGAGAGGTACCAACCTTTTCCTCTCAAGCTGTTTCCTTGTCATTGCTCGCATTACCTGCCTGCTCTGAATCCAGTGGGGGTACCGCCGCTGGTTACCGCGCCATTCTCGGTTGGACTCAAACTCCTCTTCTTTTTCTGACCAATTCCTTGTCCGAGCATAATTATTCACCCCCCCGCACGGAAAGCGAAATGTTTGTAATTGAACTGGACCCCCTCGGACCAACTCCCTTTCTAACCTCGGACAGGGCTTTGGGGGATCTCTCGGTGCCTCTGTAACTTTGTGAATCAAGCGCTCCAATCCCTGAATAGCTTGAGAGAAGAGATTTATTGCTATTGTGGAGGATGCGGAACGCTATCTGGGCCGCGGTGTCTGTTCCGGCGGTCGTCCCGCCGCTTTGACCTCCGCTGATGGTGTGCTGCTTTCGTTCAACACGTCAGGCAAACGATCGACAACCTCATCTCATCTCTCTCCCGCCAGCCAGGGACGACCGTCTCGGCGCTCTTGGCCGAGCGATATTTCCAGGTTGGAGCCAGTCGTCCTCCACTCCAGCGCCTCAACTCGACGTGGATGGAGCGCATAAAGGGGCAGGGGGCTGAAAAGGGGGGCACTATATCAAATCGCCGAACCACGCCGAGCATCTTTCTGGACGTGGCGCAGTCGTCAGCGTCTGCCGGCATTCCCCGCAAAATCAATATCGACGTCTGGGGTATGTCGGGGAACACGAAGCTTGTTTAGCGGCAGGTCATATACCGAAGCTTGTTTCACAGCAGCCCTTGTCCCGTCTGGATAAAAGCCGTTCGAGAACAGCCGCCAAGCATCTCCATGTTACGTCCCGCGTGGGCATGAAAATCCGCCAGTCGCATATTGGGTCGCGCCAGGGAGGCGACCGGGATGGGGTTCCCTTGGCGGATTTTGCCGGATCATGAGGCCACAGCGTTGGAGATGAGGTGCTGTCTGGCGAAGATGAGATGATGCGTATTGAGGGCCAACACACCACAACGGCGGCAGCGGCCCGGGTTGCTGGTTGTGGACCCTCCTCCCGGAAAGAGTGCCAGTTGATTGCCTTGTGTTGTTGGCCGGGGATCTCATGCGTCGATGCGGATCGTCGACGGAAGGGGCGGTGATTTGCCGTTTATCCTGGTTGGACATCTTCCGCGGATGTCATGGAGATTGACCATCTCCTCATCACTATGAATCGTGGAGAGCAGCAGGGGAATATCACTTGGATATTTTCCAAATGAAGGGGAAGCTGAGAGGTTGCCCGGGTGGGCGGGTTCCTAGAGAAGATGGGCGGTCTAAGATATAAAGGACGCGGAGATCCTGCCACACCTCTTCTCGTAACAGACCACTCCACCACAGTCTCCATCAAGATCTCGTGTTACTCTCATCGACATCATGGTCGCGCTCACTTATCTTGCTGTGGCCGCCGCTGCCGTCTCGGGGGCCTTTGCCGCTCCTGCTGCCTCCACGGCCTCCGACCCCCCTGACTTTGAGTTTGGCCCTCACCTCGCCCGCCGTCAAGACTACAACCAGAACTACAAGACTGGCGGCAACGTCAACTTCAATCCCGGCTCCAACGGCTACTCGGTCTCCTTCTCTGGTGCTGGCGACTTTGTCGTTGGCAAGGGCTGGAAGAAGGGCTCAGACAGGTATGTTCACTTTGCTCCCCGTCTTGTCTGCGCCCTCCTGATCTCGGCGGTGATTCATCAACAAACCTCCCACCCTAACACCCCCCACTCCAGGAACATCACCTTCACCGGCAGCACCACGCGCAGCTCGGGCACCGTCCTCGTCTCCGTCTACGGCTGGACTCGCAACCCGCTGGTTGAGTACTACGTGCAGGAGTGGACCTCGGACGGCAAGGGCTCCGCGCAGGGCCAGAAGCTGGGGACTTTCGAGAGCGACGGTGGCACGTACGAGATTTGGAAGCACCAACAGGTCAACCAGCCGTCTATCCAGGGCACGTCGACCTTCTGGCAGTACATCTCGAACCGCGTCGACAAGAAGGCCGACGGCAGCACCATCACCATCGCCAACCACTTTGCTGCGTGGGCCAAGGCCGGGTTGAACTTGGGGACGCATGATTACCAGGTGCTGGCTACTGAGGGGTGGGGCAACGCTGGGGGGAACTCGCAGTATACCCTGAAGGGCTGAAAGGTTGATGTTGCGTGGCACATGGGGCTGTTGGCGTTAAACGATCGTCTAGGCTCGGTATGCAAATTCGGGCTTGGAGGTGGCATTTCACGGTCGAGGAAGTTTCATTTGAACTACCAGGGGTTCTTCAAATCCGTCGTAACCTTTTAACAATAACCTCTTCTTCGCGCTCAACCCGCCGTTGTCTCCCAATTCTTGCCTAGCGTCCATGCTTTAGACCTACCGGGGCCCTGCTGTTGGAATGTTGGTTCTCAAGGTTTGTCCCTTGTGTATCATGGTTTGTGGTGCTGGTTCCATGGTGGAAGCCATGTTTCGACGGCTGGTTGGGATGTTGTGGCTGAAGGAAGGTACCTAGCCAAGCCACGGCCGGCATTCTTCAGGATTTTGGTATTGACCCAAAGGTACCTATGGCTGGAGCTCTTTGGTATGCTGGCGCTAAAGGTGTGATTGCCTTCTCCTCCGGCCGCCGTGGAAAGGGTTGTTGATAGGAGGTTGGACCTCGCAGGCTGGTTATGTGCATTCAGGGGGTGGCTCGGTCTGGTCAAATGAATTGTGAATTCACCTGATTTGCTTGCTTTGATCATCGCAGTCGTTGGCTGGTGACGGGGAGGTCATTTATTGGTATTCAACAGATCCACCGAACATGAGCGACGGCTTTGCTGTCGACGCACAGTTTTTGACGGGCATGGCTACCCATCCCTTCAACATCTTAACTGAACTGTCCATGCGACCTGTACCCTAGCCAGTCGGCCTCTGGATCCGGGACAACCACGCCCCCAGTACGCATAACATCTGGTCCAAAGCCAGGTCGGAGTTGAAGCAAAATGCTCGTTTGTCCACCGCCCGCCACGCCTGCCGCCATGCTTCGCGCCCTCGGTTCCATTACCTTGAAGCAGTTGAAAAAGTCAAAGACGTCGATGCTGTCGAGCTCGCTCGGGGATACGGACTGCGAAGATGTGCCGTCCAGGCCCGAGCGGCGGGTCGACGATGTGAGACCGACGAGGTCGTATGCGCTCCTGTTGGGTCATGTCAGCAACAACCCTCCTGTACAGCAACAAGCCACGATCCGGGCTCACTGACTCTCTCATGACAGCATACGGCACACCGCCCGGTCGCCCCTTCTGCACCACCCGCGCGAGGATCCGCGCGTATGTGTCGGCCACCTCCCAGTGCTGCCCGACATGGGTCAGGATGTCGATGAAGAAGTCAATCTTGCTATCCACGGGACAGTTCGTGGCCGCCGCGTGCACGATGAGCAGCCGCGCGGCCGTCCACAACGAAAACGCAAACGGCGGACCCACCAGATCCAGCCCGTTGGCCTCGTACACGTCCTGCGTGGTGTCGCGGAGGCTCTGTACCGCCGACAGGCACCGCTGCATGGCGTAGTGCGACGGCGCGAAGATGGGGGACCGCACCGTCGGGTACGCCGCCGCCGAGTGCAGCCGCACCACCGCCGTCACGTACGCGCTGTGCAGCATGAACCAGTTGGCCACGCGGCTCGCCGGATCCGAGTGACAGAGCGCCGAGATGCGGCTGTACTCGCTCGGGAGGCCCTGGAGCCAGTTGTCCAACGTCGCGTCCAGGGACCGGTATGTGCTACGCCAGCCCGCCATTTCGGTCGAGGATGCCACGTCGACCGGCGTCTTGAGGAAGTCGTGCACCTGGCTGAGGATGCGCAGGATCTGGCAGTGGTACGAGAAGCTGCCCAGGTTCTCGGGCTTGTTCACCACGTACGTCGCCGTCCCCCCGACGAGGCCGCCGCTGCTGTCTGGCGTCGTCGAGTCTGGAAGCGACCCGGTTTCGACCGGCACGTTTCTCGAAAACAGATCGTACGAGCACGGAAGCATGCGCTTCATCCTCCTGTCGTCGAGCATAAAGTCGAACGTCGTCGTCGCCACTGTTGCGTACCGGTCGAGGAGGTACACCATCCAGCAGAGTCGCCGCCGGCCTTCGTCCTCGATCCACGACTCGGGCTGGCCCATCGCGACCCGCCGCACCGAACCCGTCCGTGGCAAGTCCTCCTGCCCCGCCGAAAGGTACGTGCTGTTCTCCGTCCAGAGGTCCAAGTGCCGCACGTTCTGTGCCAGCAACGACAACAAGTTCCACCCCCGCGGGCCGTTGGAAGTGCCCAGTTCGTCCAGGGACAGGATGACGAGCGCCGTCAGCGCGGCAACGCTCACGTGCGCCATGGCGTAGATGGTGACGGTGTTTTTCGACACGGCGTGGTAGTGCGCCTTCATCTCGGGCGTCAGGCGCGGGTCCTTGAGGAAGCGCAGCGTCGTCGCCACGATGGCGTGCAGCAGGATGCGGTCGGCCTCGCTCTGCGACGTTGAGCCAAAGAACACCCCAAAAGTCGTCTTGCGGTCCAGGATCGGACACCACGTGTTGCAGTGCTTGAAGTAGAGATCTACCAGCGTGTAGACCACGTCCTGCGGCGGGAAGTCTGGTCCACCACAAATCGGTGGCGACGACGAGCTGGCCTCCATCGGCGGTGGTCGCCCGCGGGGGATGTGGTGCGTCCCATTGAAAGGGGAGGGCTCTCCCCCCACGCCGCCGCCGCCCATGGACAGGCTTGTCGGAGGCCTGTGGATCGACGACGACGCCCGCGGGCCAACTTGGTGCCCATCATGGCCCTCCACACCTTCCTGCCACGATCCTGCACCGGAGAAGGCCCCCGGAGTCCTCCCGCCTGAGACGGTGGGAGTTCCAGACACCGCCCCCGCCGTTCTACTCCCCAGCCCAACACCCTCAAGATGCGGCGAGTAACCGCCATCACCCTGCGACCTTGCGTCCAGGTTATTACTAACGGAAGGCGACAACAGTGTCGTCGTCTGCTGCGACGGACTGAGGCGGTGCCCGTCATCGGCGGTGGCGAGGTGGTCCTCGACGCGGCGCCAGAGCGTCTGCAGAAGGTCGTCGACGCGGTTCAGTTTGGTCTCGAGCTCGAGGGCGAAGCCGATGCGGCTGCCGGGCTTCTGTCGCTCGAGATAGACGCAGGTGCGGTTGCGCCGGGCGCACCAGGAGCACGCGGGGTCGGCCCGGTCGCACTTGACTTTGCGCGCCTTGCAGAGCTCGCAGCTGGACGCCGGGGGGCCGTGTCAGTCGGACCAAAATTAAAAGAGAGATATGACAAAGGGGAGGGAGGGGGGCGTACGATGTTTTTTGGTACTGCAGATTGGTTCTCTTCCTCTTGCTGCCGGCGAAAGCGGTGGAGGCGGCGGGTTCCTCGGGCGAGGTGTCGTCGCCGCTCGACCCGCCCTCGTCGTAACTGAAGCCCGAGTTCGGGTCGTCCTCGGCCATGGATACCGGAGGTGTGTTGGACTCGGTCATTGTCTATTCCATGAAGCTCCAGAGTGAAAAGGAAACAAACTCCACACCGGTGATCCCCTTTTTCTGCTGTGATAAGGAGCCTATGGGCTGGGCTGACCTTGATGCCGGCGTTTCCGCCGACGGCCCGGGGTTAGGGATGGAGCTGTACTATGTAATAGGTATGTACGTACTGTGTATTCGCTCTCGCTGTGAGGGGCGTGGGTCGGGGGGGTGGGGGGCAGGTTTGGCATTGCGCCTAGCGGACCCATGATCCGGAGGTCAGCAGGCAGGAGGCAAGGGAGGCTGCGATCCCTGTACCATGGACGCAGGAACGGACCACGCTCGGGGTCGCTCGGCCGACGTTTCAGGGCAACGCAACGGCAAGGCGGATATCGCCGGCCCGATCATGCCACCGGGGAGGCTGGGAGTCTGTTGCCTGATGCTGAATATCGCTTGTCTGGCCGCAGCGGGAGTGCCGTAGCAAGCTCTATCGACTTCAGTGCCAAGAATGAAAACGTTGTTGTATCGCTGTTGGCAAAGAGTCTGTCTGTTCCGCCCCCCTTCCTCTCTCACTTGCATTCGGGGCTCGCCCACCAATCTCCTTCGTCGACCGCTCTCCTTTTTCCACTCCTTGGAAAACACCGGCCTCACCCTGGTTAGACAGCGGTGGAATCCTGCGCGTGCGGGGGAAAGCCTTGCTCGGGACGCACGGGTTGGATGAGCCCGGTCCTCGAGCCATAATCCTCGACTAGGATGGAGGTTTGGTCTTGAGCTGAGGCTTCCCCAACTAGTGCTGACCCCCGAGCTGCTCTTGGCCAGCCCACGAACCACCAGGCGGCATTCGGGGACTTCCGTTGCGCCTGACAGGGTCCAACCCAGATTTGCCACGCGAGGCCCCTGGCAAGCAAAAAAGCCCCTTTTAGCACTTGCAGGGTTCCCCGCCGCGATCGTCAACAGCTCGAGCGCGCGCCGGAGTGTCCGAGCAACAAGAAGCCCTCGCAACCTTGTCGAGCGGTGAAGCGCTTCTTCCATCGAGAGTCTGCGCAGGTTTGACAGGGGCCGCCCTGGTCCGTCTCGGTCAGCTTTTGGGGAGTTTTGACCATCAGCCCTCGCGCTAATAACCCAGCCAGAACGCCACGCCACGTGCTGACCTGGCAAACGGGCGTTGCCGAGGTGAGCTTGTCGCCGCCACGCCTAGCTTCATGGCGTTAGTGAAGACACCAATTCGAGCACTGACATTCCAGCGAGCCTTGGAGTTGCTACGGATATTCAAATTGGGCGGTGAGAAGATTTTTGGCAGGGGCTTCTGCTCCTCCTCGCATTACTGACTCGGCAGACAGGCGATCCCCGCTGCTCGAGCCGCAGATGTAACCTTCCGGCTTTGGTGCAATAGTGCGTGGTGTCACGAACCAACAACCATCGACTAGGTACGTAATGAGGCCGAGCGGGATTCGCAACCATGGACAACCAATCAACTATTCTTGTGGGAAGGGGTCTTAAACGCACAAACTCGCCACGGGTACGGAGTACCGAGTGGCCCAGGATTCCATCTTGATGCTGCGACTGTGGGGCCACACGACACACCTCGTCGTCTGGCCAATCATCTTACACCGAATGTGTGCGCCATGCTCATGGACACCTATTCTTGGAGTCGAAGACAGCACACTGCTACCATGACCAACCCCCTCAACAATGTGAAACACTCATTGATACATATTAGTAGTGAAGGACTAAAACAAACAACCCAAAACACAAGTTACAAACCAGCCCAAATCAGTTCGCCCATCCCTTGCTCATCTGAACCGCCTTCTCCCAGCGCTCAAATTGCACCGACGCCTTCTCCTCCGAAATCTGGGGCTTGAAGACGGTCTGGCCCTCAACGTTGACGTTCCTGAGGTCATCGAACGACTCCCACACGCCAGAAGCGAGCCCGGCAGCGATGGCCGCACCGAGAGCCGTCGTCTCTCGCATGCCCGGGCGGTTGACGGGGATACCGATCATGTCGGACTGGGTCTGTAATGATCACGTTGTCAGTACACTGAAATGGGGGGGCGGGTTAGATAGCCTGATTGTTTGCTCACCTGCATGATAAGATCCGAGTTACACATCCCGCCATCCACCGCCAGCTCCGTCAGCGCCTTGCCGCTGTCCTTCTCCATCGACCGCAGGATCGCCTTGGTCTGGAAGCACGTCGCCTCGAGCGTCGCGCGCGCGACATGACCGCGCTTCGTGTACGCCGTGATGCCAAAGATGGTCCCGCGGGCGTCGTCGACCCAGTACGGCGCGAAGAGGCCGCTGAACGCCGTGACGAACGTGCACCCGCCGTTGTCCTCGACCGTCTCGGCCAGCGCGCTCAGCTTGGACGACGACTCGATGAAGCCGAAGTTGTCGACGAGGAACTTGACGCTGGAGCCCGCGACGGCAATGCTGCCCTCGAGCGCGTACATGGTTTTTCCGGGGCCAAAGTCGAAGGCGACGGTCGAGAGGAGACCGTGGGAGGAGATGACGGGTTTGTCGCCCACGTTGTAGAGGAGGAAGCAGCCCGTGCCGTAGGTGTTTTTGGCGAGGCCGGGGGTGAAGCCCTTTTGGCCGACGAGGGCCGCGGACTGGTCGCCGAGGCAGCCGGTGATCTTGGTGCCGTGGAGCAGCGTGCTGGTGGCCAGGGAGCCGTAGGCCTCGGGATCCGCCGAGCGCACAATCTTGGCCAGCTTGACCTTCTTCCGGTCGATGCGGAACCAGTCGAGGAGCTCGTCATCGTAGTCGAGGGTGTGGAGGTTCATGAACATGGTGCGCGAGGCATTGCTGGGGTCCGATACATAGACGTTGCGCGCAGGGCCGCCGTTGAGCTTGTAGACCACCCAGGTGTCGATGGTGCCGAACGCCAGGTTGCCCTTCTCGTACGCCTCCTTGGCCGCGGGGACGTTCTCGATCACCCACAGCAGCTTTCCGACCGAGGGGTAGGTCGAGAGCGGAAGACCACAGCGGGCGGTGAGCTCGCCGGCGCCGATACGCGTCTTGAGGCGGCGGATCAGGTCCTGGGTGCGCGTGTCCGTCCAGACAATGGCGTTACACAGGGGCTTGCCCGTTGTCCGGTCCCAGACGACGGTCGTCTCGCGCTGGTTGGTGATGCCCACCGACACGATCTGCTCGCGCGAGTGGCCCTGTGCCTCGAACTTCTCGACGGCGCCGTCGATGCACTTCTCCACCGACGCGATGATTTCTTCGGGGTCATGCTCATGCCAGCTGCGTCGCCAATCCGTCAGCAATCGCGTGCGGTTCGCCAATGGCTTGTAAGATGGGAAGTGAACTTACCCGGGGTTCGGGTAGATCTGCGTGAACTCGAGCTGGTGCAGAGCAACGACCTCGCCATCGCGATTGAAGATGAGGAACCGCGTGCTGGTGGTGCCCTGGTCGATGGCACCGACGAACTGAGCTTGGGAGGAGGAAGACATGGCGGCTTGTAATTTTCTCGGCAGCAAGGATTTGAGCATTCAGAAGACTGAGACAAGAAACTTGTCCAATCGATGAGCTCAACCGACGAGCGATGAAACGCGGGCAAGATCAACAAAAACCTGGGGTAAAGATAAAGTTTGAGACTGTGGAGGATGGAGCGGGGTGTGGAGGCAGGTACAGGAAGTCGACAACGTTTGTGGAGGCACTGAGAGAGATACTAATACTCGCGACTTTCACATGTTCCCACTGAACATGCCAGAGCCTTGAGCTCCGTCGTCGGCACTGTTGGTTCTGCGTACCATGGGGGAGCTTGCCGACTCGCTCGCTCGCGTGGTGTGGCGTCCAGCTTCCCCGGCCAGTCCCCAGACGCCACCAGGGACCTAGCGCCAGCCGGGCTTCCATACCCCGAGGGTTGTGAGAATCCCCGAGGTGTGGAGATGGGGTAAGCGGGTCGAGAAGCCTCCTGGTCGAGCATCCTTTCGCGGAACGATCTGCGGCTTGATTTTGCGGTGGCTTGCACGGCATGGCCACGTGGGAGGTCCACGCTAGGGACATCCAGGGGGGACCGACCCCTGGCGTGGGGCTGGGGTTCTAGAACTTTTGTGGTATCGGACGACATGGATTCCTCGTCTTGTGTGTTTATGTCTTGTTCATGTCTGTGCGCAATGTAGAAAAAAGCGACAGCGGAAATGAGGCACCAGCGAGAGGGCCGACAAAAAGCGGTGGAATTCTGGGCATCGTTGCGGGCATCTCGGTGTGCGACACCGAAGGGACGGGATCAGGGGTTAGGATGGGGCTGGGGTCGAAAAGCATCCTTGGCTGGCTCTGCCCGTCAGTGCCGCTCCGGCAGCGAATCAACTCCCAGACAGCAGGGCTAGACGTCTCGTACCACGTCGGCTGATGGTTGGAGAAGCTCGAGAACCCTCAACGGTCCGAGGCAGTGTGGTTGCGGTGGTACTTTCTCGTTGTCACTTTTCCGGAGGCGTTCGTTGCCTTCTCGCGTCCCCAGAAGTGCAAGGCGACGTCCGGATCCCTGCTCTTTGC